>FLSB01000318.1_pt3 | contig 18865 bp, 17 predicted proteins | sample 1550551 | NCBI WGS metagenome assembly FLSB01 (sample SAMEA4031774, study PRJEB14383) | metagenome | biome: human; feature: oral; material: saliva | place: Philippines | collected 2014 | reverse complement strand
GATTAGGAGATACCATGACAGGTAAACAAAAACGCTATTTACGGTCCTTGGCAGCGACCATGGATCCTGTCGTATTTATCGGCAAGAATGGCTTAGAAAATGCGGTAATTGATTCCGCTCGAGCAGCTATTACAAAACGAGAATTAATCAAGGTAAAACTCTTGAATAATAGTCCAGAAGAAAAGACCATCTTCAAAGACTTAGCGGACATGTTAGGGGCAGAATTGGTACAGGTAATCGGCTTTAATGGGGTCCTCTTCAAGAAGAAGAAAGAAAACTCCAAGATTGAATTACCTAACTAGGATTAGCTTTTAGGAGAAAGATGATGTGGAATAAACTTAGGGCCCTTAAGGCTTACTACCTCTACATGTCATCTCCGAAGGGCTACTATGAATGGCAATACTATTGTAAGGCCATAGGACTGGCTGTCCTATTTATGGCTTTGATTATGTTAGTCATGTATGGCTTGGGAGTATAGGTGTCAATGAAACAGCGGATTGGTTTGATGGGGGGGACCTTTAACCCTATCCATATGGCTCACCTTATGATTGCGGACCGTACCAAGGAGGCCTTTGGCCTAGATAAGGTTATTTTTATGCCCGCAAAGGAACCACCTCATAAGAAAACCATACCTGTAAACCACCGCTACAAGATGGTGGAATTGGCTATCGCTGATAATCCAGACTTCACTATTTCAGATTTAGAAATCAGGCGGGAGGGCCCTTCCTATAGTTTAGATACGGTGGAGGAACTCTTGGCAGTGTATGGTGCCAATACGGAAATTTATTTCATTACCGGTACAGACTCCATCCAGGACCTACCTACCTGGCATAAGCCAATGGAACTCTTAGAGAAATGCCATTTTGTAGGCACCATTCGGCCAGAGGGTTCAGACCAAGTGGAGGCTTCTCTTAAGGCTTTGGAACCTTTGAGCCGGGTCAAAATACACTTTCTAATGGTACCGCAACTAGCTATATCTTCCTCTTATATACGGGAATGCCTAAAAGAGGGGAAATCAGTTAAGTATATTCTTCCTCAAGTAGTATTGGACTATATAGAGAAAGAAGGGTTATATAAAGGGGCAGACTATGACCTTTAATGAAATTTCTAAAGACCTTGCAAAGCGCTTGAGTCCTAAACGCTATCGCCATGTACTGGGGGTAGTAGAGGCCGCTGAAGAGCTGGCTAAAGTCTATGAGGTTGATATAAAGAAGGCCCGTTTGGCCGCCCTTCTCCACGATTGTGCCAAAGAAGAAAAATTAGATGCCATGCAGGCTATCGTTAAGGTAGTGGGGTTAGTCTTAGACAAAGATATGTTGGCATCTGGTGCCCTGCTTCACGGAGAAGCAGGTGCCGTCTTGGCTAAGACCCGGTATGGGGTGGATGACCCAGCCATCTGTGAAGCTATTCGGGTTCATACGGTGGGGAAACCACATATGTCAGACTTGGATAAGGTGATATTTCTAGCGGATTACATCGAGCCGAATCGTGATTTTCCAGGTGTGGAAATCCTTCGTCAAAAGGCGAGAGAAAATCTAAATCAAGGGGTCTTAGCAGGTTATGATATGACCATTAGGCACCTTTTAGATAAGGGCTTATGTATATATGAGCCAACCATCGTAGGGCGCAATGCTTTACTCAAAGAAATAAAATCGATTAATGGATAATACAATGGAGAGAATGGATTCATGATGGATGAACAAGAAAAAGAGCGGGAGCTAGAGCGCCGTATCCGTCGGCGACGAGCCCAACGCAAGCGCAAGGAAAGCAAAATCAAATGGGGGCGCTTTATTCCTTCCTTAATCCTTATTATCCTTCTTATAGGAGGTATAGGCTTTGGCCTAGTTAAGGGCATTGGTGCTATATATGGAGCCTACCAGTCTCATAAGGAGGCCACAATGGAGGCTACACCCTTGCCAGAGGAGGCACAGGAACCACCATCTATTCCATCGGTGACAGTTAATCAAGAGGCCTTGGATAAGCCTATCTATGTCCTGATGGCAGGACGGGATGCTAACAATCCATCCCAAGCTGATTCTCTCTATTTAGTGTCCATTAATCTAGACCAAAAATTGGTAGATATCATTGGTATTCCTGCTAATACTAAAATTGATAATCGGGATAAGACTGGGGCCAATAAAATCAATAGCTTTTATAGTACGGGGGGCATGGACCTGACCAAGGCTGTAGTAGAGGATATTTTCCACATCTCTATTCCTTACTATGTGGTAGTGGACCAAGAGGCCTTTAAACATACTGTAGATGTGATAGGGACCCAGTCCTTTTATGTAGAAAGCGCTATGAACCACACCGATGCTGAAAGTGGGTTAGAAGATATTAATCTCAAAAAGGGTTATCAAGACTTGGATGGTAATAAGGCCCTTCAATATGTACGATACACTGACGATTCACAAGATAACTTCTCACGGGTGGAACGGCAGGAACGGTTTATGAAGACCTTGTTAGCATCCCTTCAAGGGTCTATGACACTGACTAATGCTTGGGATACCTGGCGAGTATGGTCTCACTTTGAGTCCAATATTTCTACCTGGGATGCGGTTAAGTTACTGTATAAGATTACTCATATGGAAGCGGCCAACATCCACTTCTACATATTACCGGGCCACAAGGATACGCTTAATGGCGAGAAATATTGGGTAGTTGACCCAAGTGAGGCTCAGCGTTTAGTAGGCATCATGACTGGCGATATCGATGCCTCGGAAATGGCCTCTATGAAGCCTGTCTTGCAACCAGATACAGAGCAAGTTAAGAAAGATACAAATGCTAGTGAAGCTAATGTGCCAGACAATCAAAAATCCAAAGAAGAACGAGCTGGTACTCACACAAGCGATCCTAAGAAAGATAAGGGGATTTAAGAATGAAAGAAAAAGAACAAATTAAAGCGGTAGCCCTTGTGATGGCTCAGGCTGCATTTGATAAAAAAGGGCAAGATATCAGTATTATTGACTTAGAAGGAATTTCCCTCTTGTCTGACTACTTTGTTCTTGTTACCGCTAATAATGTAAAAAATGCCCAAGCTATTGCGGATGAAATGGAAGATAAGGCAGCCTTTGAAGGCATGACTGTCCTGCATCGTGAGGGATACCGGGAAGGAGAATGGGTCCTTCTCGATTTTGGTGATATTATCGTCCATGTCTTTGGCGGTCAAGACTACCGTGATTTCTATGGTTTAGAACAACTTTGGTCCGATGCCAAGTATGTAGAATTTGAGGGCAAGTAAATGGCCAGTACACTTTCTGAAAATACAATCCAACGGCTGACTGTTCTTCGGACTAGTGACCAAGGGGCCTTTTTGGATGGGCAAACGGGCAATACATCAGATGATATCTTGCTCCATAAGGACCAGCAAACAGGGCCGGTAGCCATTGGTGATCAGGTTGAGGTCTTTCTCTATAAAGACCCTAAGGGGCGCTTGACTGCATCCATGCGCTTGCCTGCTATGAAAATAGGTCAAATCGCTTATACTGAAGTCATCAATACTACCAACTTTGGCTGTTTCGTAGAAGTAGGGACCGAACGGGGAATTTTCATGCCTCATGCGGAGATGCGGGGTCGCCCTCAGGTGGGAGAAAAGGTCTGGGTCCGCCTCTATGAGGATAAGTCCGGTCGTTTGGCCGTATCCATGGATGTGGATGATGCTATGAGGCGGGCCTCCAAACCGGCTACTGATGCTAAGTTGGGGCAAGAGATTAAAGGTGCGGTCTATAATTTGACCGCTGAAGGGGCTTTCTTAATCAGCCCTGAACGGTGGATCGCCTTTATTCATCGGTCTGAAATGACCTACACGGTTAAGGTGGGAGAAATGGTAATCGCCCGCGTTATTTATAAGCGGGAAGATGGTCGTCTCAATGCCTCTATGCGTCCCCCTAAGGAAGTGGCTTTGGCCTCTGATGGGGACCGAATCATGGCTTATTTAGGGGAACGGAATGGGAAAATTCCCTATTCCGACGGTACCTCCGCAGCCCTAATTAAGGATAAGTTTAATATCTCTAAAGCCGCTTTTAAGCGGGCTCTAGGCCATCTCATGAAGGAAAATAAAATTATCCAAGAGGATGGCTGGACCCTCTTAACGGATTATGGTCGTCAGTTTTTGGCAGACCAAGAATCAGCAAGAGTGGCTCAAAAAGCTCAAGGTTAAGAGTCCAATTATCAGAAGAGAAGGGAAGTCAGACGATATAGTATGAAGATTATTGTTGTCGGTGCCGGTAAGGTGGGCTATTCCCTAGCCCAACGCTTGATCAAGGATAGGCATGATGTATATGTGGTGGAAAAATCAGAGGACCGCATCAAAAATCTAGAAAACAATTTGGATGCTAACCTTGTACAGGGGTCTGGCTCTGATGTAAATGTCCTCAACACGATAGGTTGTTCTGATGTGGGTATGCTCATAGCTGTGACGGATATTGATGAAGTCAATATGCTGGCCTGTTCCGTGGCTAAGATGATGGGAGTGCCTCAAACTATAGCCCGTGTCCGCAATGAGGAATACGGCCAAATCGAGAATGATACCATTCAGGAACAGTTGGGTGTAGACCTCTTTATCAATCCAGAACGGGTCACAGCTAATGAAGTCATGGAAATTATTCAAACACCAGCGGCTCTTGATGTGGGTGAATTTGCCAATGGGGCAGTTAAATTGGTGGAGGTTAAGGTCCATAAAGATCACTTTTTGATCGGCCACCGCCTTATGGATGCGAAACTACCTGAGAATGTTTTGGTTGTTGGAATTCTTCGTAAGGGTCATATGATAATCCCTCATGGGCAAACTCAGATAGAGCAGGGAGACAATGTTTTCTTCCTAGGGAGTTCTCAGGGCATTAAAGAAATCCAAGAAACCTTCCACGAGGTAGCGGTATTGGCAAAACGGGTCCTCGTCATTGGCGCGGGCCTTATGGGCCGCCATTTGACTTTGATGTTAGAAAAGGCTGGATACGATGTAAAGGTTATTGATAAGGATTACGACCGTTGCGAAAAACTAGCTGCTCTAGTGGACGATACCATGGTTATCCACGGGGATGCTACTAATATGGAACTGTTAGAAGCTGAGGAAATCGGTGATTGCGATATCGTCGTAGCCTTGACCGATGATGATAAGCTCAACCTCTTGGTAGCCCTCTTGGGCAAGCACATGGGTATATCCAAGACCTTTGTCCGCGTAGGACGGCCTGAATATATCACCCTTATGGAACAGGTGGGAATCGATGTTGTATTTAGCCCTCGCCTTCTCACCACTGGAGAAATCATGCGGCGGGTACGCTCTGGTGATGACCTAGTATCTTTGTCTCTCTTTGGTGGTGCCAAGGCGGAAGCAGTAGAAGTGGAAATTACTAATCGTTCTCCTGTAGCCGGTAAGGCTCTGAAGGATATTCGCATTCCTGGACAAGCCCTAGTGGGTGCCGTTATACGGGCGGAAAAATCCATTGTTCCATCTGGTATGACAGAACTTTTACCGGGCGATCATATTGTTATTTTCAGCCTTCCTGACTTTGTAACGGATGTTTTAGACTATTTGAAATAGGGGATTTGCTGTATGCGCATTCGTGCTATAAGCCGACTCATAGGTCAATTGATTATGATTTATGCGGCTATTTTGCTATTGCCCTTTGCTTATTCTTGTCTAGAAGGGCCTCGAGAGTGGTCCTTCTTACTGGTCTCAATCCTGGGCTTAGCCCTGGGCGGAGGCCTCTTTACCTATGGGGAAAAGAGCAACCAGTTCTTCTTGCGTGATTCCTACCTAGTAGTTGCTTCGACCTGGGTGGCTACGGCTGTTTTAGGAGCCTTGCCCTTTATGGGGGCTGGTTATTTAACCTCCCCTGTAGATGCCCTTTTTGAATCCATTTCGGGAATTACTGCTACGGGTGCTAGTGTCATAGCCAATGTGGATGGCCTTCCTCAGTCCTTTATTCTATGGCGGTCTATTATGCACTGGCTAGGAGGGATGGGGATTATCGTCTTGGTCTTGGCGGTTTTTCGTAACCTACGGGCCGATTCGGCATACCTCTTTAAAGCGGAAGCTTCCATGCCAAGGCCAGGGGCCGTCTTACCTCGGATCCGGACCATGGCGACAGAACTCTGGGGCCTATATGTAGGTTTTAGTCTCTTGTGCTTTGCCCTCTTGTGGCTAGTCGGTGGACTCAGCCCCTTCCATGCGCTTAACGTCACCATGTCGACTATTTCCACAGGTGGTTTTTTGCCCACATCAGATGGGGTCTTTAATTACCATCATAATTATTTAGTCATGACCATTATTGGAATCTTTATGGTTATTGGTGGGGGTAATTTCGCCCTCTACTATTCGGTTAAACGCTTGGGACTAGGGTCTCTTGTGGCAGATTTGGAGTTTAAGGTATACATAGGTATCCTCCTCTTAGGAGGCTTTTTAATTGGGTCTAGCCTCTGGATGAGCCTAGACTCCAATCCAATCCATGCCTATGCCAATGGCCTTTTTATGTACATATCTATGCAGACTGGGACGGGCTTTGCCATCGGTAACTATGACCAGTGGCCTAACTTCGCCCAAATGATTCTTTTCCTGTCTACCTTTATCGGCGGCTGTTCAGGATCTACCGCAGGGGCTATTAAAGTATTTCGCTTCATCGTAATGTTCAAGTCCATAGGTATCTATCTTCGTCAGTCTATCCACCCTAATCAAGTACAAGTTCTTAGACTTAACGGGAGGGTGATGCAAAGCTCTTGGATTCGCCGGATTTGGCAATTCTTCTTCGCTTACATGACTGTGTATGGGGTTTCGACTCTACTTCTAACCTTGAGTGGCTTATCCTATACGGAAGCCCTAGAATGTACATCTGCTACCTTGAGCAACGTGGGCCTTTCCTTTGGCCGTTGGGGGCCAACAGTGGCCTTTGATACCTTGCCTAGTTTAGCCAAGTTGGTATGCATTGTAGATATGGTTTTAGGGCGACTGGAAATCTTTACAGTTCTAGTTGTTTTGCATCCTGACTTCTGGAGGGGCTACTTTATTAAACCTAAAAATGAGGTAACTCGCCTATGATGGTTTACAACTTGACACTAGGTCTCTATCGGGTCCATTGTTACATCCTAGAAGAGGAGGGTCAGGTGGTCCTTATCGATCCAGGAGCACGGGTTGATCTTATAGAGGAGCGGTTAAGGGTCTTGGGACATCCCAAAGTCTTAGCTATCATATTGACCCATGGCCATGTGGATCACACATCAGCCGCATCAGACTTGGCAGATACCTATGGATGTCCGGTCTATGCCCACCCTTTAGAAGAGGCTGTCATCCGTCTGAAACGTTTAGTCCCAAGGGCCTATGTTAAGGCATTTGATGTTAGGACTAGGGACTTAGAGGAAGGTCCCTTACAAGTAGGGCCCTTTGACCTGACTATTTATCATATGCCCGGCCATAGCCCAGGCCATTTAGTCATTGCCTGTCAGAATCATCTCTTCACAGGAGACCTTCTTTTTAGGGGGACTGTGGGAACTACAGATACTTTTGGGGGTAGCCAAGTTGATTTACATAGGAGCCTGAGCTCGTTGTTAGCCTGGCCTGATGAGACCTTGGTTCATCCTGGCCATGGCCCAGGGACAAGTATAGGTGCCGAACGAGAGAAACTTTTGAAACGATTAGGCTTATAATTATAGTAGTCTTTTGCTATACAATTATTGAAATTAAAGTTACTAATTTACCCGTAGAGGAGGTGAAAATATGCGTATACAGGGTGTTTTTCATATTGTTAGCCTTGTTATATTTGTATTTTCCCTCTTCTTTTTAGTACCTCATGTGGCTAGTCTAATGGATGGACAGGGGGAATATGTCTTTATGGGTTCCTGCCTCTTGGGCCTAATTTTAGCAGGATTTTTACGCCTCATAGGACGGACTCAGAAAACCTATACCCTACGGGATGGTTTCTTATCCGTTTCCCTTATTTGGATTCTAACTATCCTTCTAGGCGCGATTCCTTTCAAGATGGGTCATGTGGTACCTACTTGGTATGATGCTATCTTTGAAGCGACCTCTGGTTTGACTACTACAGGAGGCACCATCATCGACGATGTAGATGACTTGTCGCAAACCTATATTCTCTGGCGGTCTCTCCTCCATTGGTTGGGAGGATTGGGGATTGTGGTCCTTTTGGTAGCCTTTATCAAGTCTCTAGGGGCCCAGTCCTCTTACTTCTTCTATGCTGAAAGCTCCGTCCAGGATGCAGGGGGCCTAATTCCTCGGGTCCGGCAGATTGCCCAACATCTTTGGTATGTTTATATAGGGATTACCCTAGCTTGCATAGGCTCTCTCTACTTAGCGGGGGTATCCCTCTTTGATTCCTTAAATTATTCCCTGTCCCTTATGGGTGCAGGGGGGTTGTCGCCAACCTCTGCGGGCGTTATGGCCTACAATCATGCGCCTTTAGTGGAGTGGGTTCTCATTATCTTTATGATTCTAGCTGGAGGTAACTTTGCCCTTTATGTATCGGGGATTCGTCGTCGTAAGCTGTCACTCCTGTGGAAGAATTCGGAAATTCGCTTTTACGGTCTTCTCTTAACACTAGGCTCTCTCTTGGTTATTATTTGCTTAGCCTTGTCGGATACTTCTATGGGGCCCTTAGAGTTACTATCAACTGGCGCTTTTATGTATGTATCCATGCAAACGGGGACTGGCTTTGCCGTGGTGGACTATACAGATTGGTTTGTAGGGGCCCAGGGCATCCTTTTTGTAGCTACCTTCCTAGGAGGCTGTACGGGATCCATGACAGGGGGGATTAAGATGTTCCGCATCCTAATCCTTTGGCGGCAATTGGTGCGTAGCTTACGAGAAGGGGCTCATCCCGATGCCATATCTTCTGTGCGCCTCAACAACCAGGCTGTTAATCAAACAACTCTTGATAGGGTAGCCCAGTTCTTCTTCCTCTATATTTTGACCTATATTTTGTCGGTATTAGTCTTGACCAGCCTAGACCTATCGGTAGAAAACTCCTTAGGTATTGTTGCAGGTATGCTAGGTAATGTAGGCTTAGCCTTTGGAGACTTTGGGCCAACGGGATCCTTCTCTGGTCTTAGCGATGGGGCTAAGCTGGTTTGCATTGTAGATATGATCTTAGGGCGGCTTGAAATCTTTGCCATTTTGGTCCTCTTCCTCCCATCCTTCTGGAAGGGTTACCTTCACAAATAATATAGGAAAAAATCCTAAATCCATATTGACAGAAATTCTGAGAACACATATAATAAGCAAGTACCTGAGAAACGGCCCCGTGGTGTAGCGGTTAACATGTCGCCCTGTCACGGCGAAGATCGTCAGTTCAAATCTGATCGGGGTCGCCATTTCTTGCCTCGGTAGCTCAGTTGGTAGAGCAACGGACTGAAAATCCGTGTGTCGACAGTTCGATCCTGTCCTGAGGCACCATGTACACGCGGGAATAGCTCAGCGGTAGAGCACTGCCTTGCCAAGGCAGGGGTCGCGAGTTCGAATCTCGTTTCCCGCTCCATTTTTTTACCTTACATGTGGCGGCATAGCCAAGCGGTAAGGCAGAGGTCTGCAAAACCTTTATTCCCCAGTTCGATTCTGGGTGCCGCCTCCACAAAAACATATAAGTGTACGAGCCGGGGTGGCGGAACTGGCAGACGCAACGGACTTAAAATCCGTCGATTAGAAATAATCGTACCGGTTCGATTCCGGTCCTCGGCACCAATAAGAGATCAACGTAAGTTGGTCTCTTTTTTTTTATGCTAATAGTGTTGATCTGGTTAGTCCAAACTGGTAAAGTTTATTCTATGTAAAGTGTTAAAAGGATATTATGCCTGTTATGTGTTTTTGAGGATAAACTTATGGATGAAAGAGCATTCCAATCTGCTAGGGAATTACCTAGAACTGCTGAATTCTTATGGAATAACCACAGGGAAGGAAGAAAGGTGCTAACTTCCGTAGAGGAAGGCCTTCAATCTTGTGATAAATTCATTATTAGCGTTGCTTTTATTAATCGAGGGGGACTTCAACCGCTGATTCCTGTACTTGATGAGTTAGAGACTCGAGGAGTAAAGGGGAAAATTCTTACAACGGATTATTTGCTCTTTAATGACCCAAAAGTATTGGATAAGATTAATGCTTATAGTAATATTGACCTCCGCATGTATCGGACCGGTGGCGAGGCACCGGGATTTCATACGAAAGGCTATATATTTAATAGTCATGACAATTATAGGATTATTGTTGGATCCTCTAATTTGACTAATTCTGCTTTAATGAGAAATAAGGAGTGGAATGTTCTTGTTTCTTCTAAAGCCGACCCTGCTTATGTTAATGAGGTACTAGCAGAATTTACTGCTTTGTGGACATCTGAGTACACACAGACTTATGAAGAATTTATCAATGATTATAAGGCCTGCTATACTGAGAATAAGCTGTTACAAAAAAATCTGAGGGAATTAGAACAAACTACTAAGCAAAAAGAAAAATCTATTAATTTACTTCCTAAATTGATGCCTAATTCTATGCAATGGTCTGTAATTTCTAATGTTAAGAAATTAATCGATCAAAAGAAGCATCGGGGATTATTGATTTCAGCTACAGGTACAGGTAAGACCTATGCAGCTGCATTTTCTATGCGAGAAATTAACCCTAATCGGGTCCTTTTCCTGGTCCATAGAGAGCAGATTGCGCGTCAGGCTAAAGAAAGTTTTGAACGGGTCTTAGGAGTTGATAAGTCCTATGGATTGATTTCTGGTTCTCATAAGGATTATGATGCAGACTATGTATTCTCTACCATGCAAATGATGGGTAAGTCGGAAATTCATCACAAATATAATAAGGATCATTTTGATGTTATTATCATTGATGAAGTGCATAGAGCGGGGGCTTCTAGCTATCAAAAAATAATTGATTATTTTAAACCTAAATTTCTTATGGGCATGACTGCTAGTCCAGAACGAACAGATGGTTATGATATTTTTGCTCTCTTTGACAATAATGTAATCTATGAAATTAGATTACAACAAGCCTTAGAGGAGAATCTTTTATGTCCATTCAACTATTATGGATTGACAGATCTTTTAGTGAATGATGAAGTAGTGGATACAACAAAGAACATTAATTTTAACCATTTGATTGCGCGTGACCGAGTTGATCACATCATCGCCAAGGCGGAACACTACGGTCACTCTGGTGATCGCGTAAAGGGCCTCGTTTTTTGCAGTCGTAAGGATGAAGCACGAGCCTTATCTGCTGCTTTTAATGAGCGAGGCTATAGAACAGAAGCTCTGTCTGGAGATGATCCTCAAGATAAACGAGAAGCTATTGTGGAGAGACTAATTACGGATCAAGGGGAGAATCAATTAGACTACATTTTCTCTGTAGATATTTTTAACGAAGGTATTGATATACCAGCGGTGAATCAAATTATCATGTTGCGACCTACAGAGAGCCCTATTGTTTTTGTTCAGCAATTGGGAAGGGGTCTACGAAAGTCTAAGCAGAAGGAATTTGTTGTTATTCTTGATTTCATTGGGAATTATACAAATAACTTTATGATACCAATGGCCCTATCTGGTGATAAATCGTATAACAAGGATACCTTGCGGCGCTATGTGGAAGAAGGAAATCGAGTTATTCCAGGTTGCTCGACGATTTATTTTGATAAAATCGCAAAAGAACGTATCTATAAATCAATTGATACGGCTAATTTTACGAATGCTAAAATTATTAAAGAAGCTTATTTTGATCTCAAAAACAGACTGGGATGCATTCCTAGTTTAAGTGATTTTGATGAGTATGGTTCTATTGATGTAAGGCTTATGTTTGCTAGTAAGGTATATGGTTCTTATCATGTTTTCAAGAAAAAAGTGGAAAAGGATTATCATGTAATCTTTACTAAAGAGCAAGAGAATGTATTAGACTTTATCTCTAGAAAACTTGCATCAGGAAAGAGGCCTCATGAATTACTGGTTATCAAAGAATTAATGAGAGGGACCCGTAATCCGATTAATCATGTGTTAGCAATGGTGTCGCATGAGTTTGGATTATTAGTACAAGATAAGACCTATAGTAATTTAGTGAATGTATTGACCAATCAATTTGCAAGCGGTTCTAGTAAGAATACTTATAAAGATTGTGTATTTATAGAGCAGATTAATGGAGTTTATGAAATTTCCTCATCCTTTGCATCAATGCTAGAAAATGAGGAATTCAAATATCAAGTAGAAGAAGTGGTTAACTTTGGCTTGTATCAATATGAGAAAACATATAAAAACCACTATAAGGACAGCCCTTTCACCTTGTATGAAAAATATGATTATGAAGATGTTTGTCGTCTCTTAGAATGGGCTCATAATGAAGTGCCTTTAAATATTGGTGGCTATAAGTATCATAAGGAAACAAATACCTATCCTGTATTTATCAACTATGAAAAGGAAGAGGATATTTCTGATACTATTAATTACGAGGATAAATTTTTGTCGCCTACTTTGTTACAAGCTATTTCAAAAGGTAAACGAACCATTCAATCAGACGATGTACAAGCGGCTATCCATGCAGATGAAAGAAATATAATTATGGATTTGTTTGTACGAAAAAATAAGGATGACAAGGGTGCTAAAGAGTTTTATTATCTTGGTCGCATTCATCATACAGGTCAGCCAGTTGAATTTACTATGACTAAGGAATCAACAGCTGTTGAATTACAATATCAATTAGAAACACCTGTGCGTGCGGATATCTACGATTATATTGTTAATTGTTAATTGAGATAAAGTATGGAAAGAAAACATATTACAGTAGTAGCAGCTATTATAAAAAGCCATGGCAAATATTTAGCGACTCAACGGAATTATGGGGAGTTTAAGGATGGTTGGGAGTTTCCTGGCGGTAAAATCGAAGAAGGGGAAAGTGCGGAAGAAGCTCTAATAAGAGAAATAAAGGAAGAGCTTAAAGTTGCTATAAGGGTAGAAGACTATCTGATTACAGTAGACCATAGTTATGATTCCTTTGATATGACTATGCACTGCTATGTATGCACCTTATTAGATGACCATCTTAAGTTGACCGTGCATGATGCCGCTAAATGGTTAACCGTGGATCAATTGGATTCTGTGGATTGGCTAGAGGCTGACCTAGAAGTAGTAGAAGCCTTAAAGAAGCTATAAACTAAATAACATAAGTAAGCCCTCTCTAAGAGAGGGCTTTCATGCTTTATAGATTTAAAAAAGGTATAATAAGAATATAGAATATAAAGCGGTTCTTGTTATTTATAGGATACTTATCGTAGCAATTTGCTTTAGCATTTGAAAAAACTTGAAAACGACTATTTAGCACCATCTCTAAGAGAGTGGATCCAATACTTTGCTACTAGCTAGAGTAGGTCGTTAAGAATGGCGTTTATTGTAGTACATATACTTATTGGAAATCATCTTAGAAAATATAGATACAAGTAGTGAGGCATAATACATAGTAGGGAGGTACTCATGGGACTATTAGATATATTCAGTAAAACCTATAAGCAGTGGACACTTGACTTAGGGGGTCATAAGCAAGAGGGGCTGACCCTGGATAACCTAAGGGAAGGTCTCTCTGCTATCGGTCAGGGGGACTTAGATTTCCTAACCCTAAAACCCCATGAACCTATAGATCTTGGAAATACTAAGGGAGAGACTTGCCAATTTATGCAAACTTGTTTGGATCAGGAGGGTCAATTCCATCTAGAGATATGTCTCCTTAACCCAAAGGTGGAAGGCTATATCATCTATGCTAAGGATGGCCTATCCTTAGAGGGCGTAAGTACTATGATGGCCCAATTCTTGAAAGAAAAGAATGTCCCTGATTATAAAGATTGGTATATTGGCTTAGACACGCGGCCTAAGGCAACAGATGTATTCTTAGGGCTGGCTAATATCCTAACCAATGATATAGACCTAAGGACTAAACTTAAGGTATGTGCCTATAATCCCTACCAGTACTTCCTAGATCACAAGGATATGTTTGAAGATATAGGGCTTGACTCATCCGACTCTATTTCTATTATGTGGCAGGGCTTCGCTCATGAGTTAGAGGTAGCTAGTTTAGCTGTTTATATGGACTGGAAGACAGAATTAGAGGACTTCCTTTGGCTCTTACAGCCCTTAGCTGATCGCCAGGGCTTATCCCTTGACCAATCATGGTGTCAGGAGTCGGATTCCATTCCCCTTTGGGCCCAAGCTATAGATGAAAAGTGGAATCAAGAGGGCTATTGTTTAGGATCTATGGATCTTGATGCGGATGGCTACTTCTTAGTCGTAATGAAGAAAGAGGCCTTAGAAGAGGCAGGGGCCTTAGCTGCTAAGCTTGGTCTTAGCTTTATGAAGGCAGCCCAAGCCTAAGAATGTGGATAATCTTTCTCAATAAAATGTATCCATGGATACAGAAACTTAGTTCTTAATCTTGTATGATATGACAATAACAAATAATTAAGAGGAATGAGAGATGATTCATTTTGTCTTTGTTCCTATTGATAGAGATTAAGTATGTGAGGTGAGCCCTATGGCTAAGACATTAGATTTATCCAAGTCTGTCTATGATTTGGTAAAAGAATATCCAGAAGTTGTAGACATTATGAAAGATCTGGGCTTTAGCGAAATTACCAATAAGGTGATGCTAAATTCTGTTGGTAAGATTATGACCATTCCTAAGGGAGCTAAGATGAAAGGTATTCCTATGCCAGATATTATTGCAGCCTTCATGGGACATGGTTTTTCCCTAGCCGGAGATATGCCTGAAGGGATTTCCCTTGATGGAGTATCTGAGGCTAATAGGGAATCTAAGGAAGACGGTCAACGGGTAGAGCAACTCAAAGGCTACTTAAAACGCTTGGGTAAGGGCGAAGAATTGTCTGAAGTACGGTCTGATTTTGCTAGCCAATTCGCCCATGTAGATGCGTCGGAAATTATGAAAGCCGAACAAGGGCTCATGAAGGATGGCGTCCCTTTGGAAGAAGTGCAACAATTGTGCGACCTTCATTCATCCCTCTTCCATGGCTCTACCATTCACGAACAAATGGAAGCAGAACATGCTAAGGTAGAAGCAGCTCTGGAATCCCAAGATAAGTCAGGTAGCCTAGCAACCTTATTAGCGACACCAGGTCATCCGCTAGCCCTTATGACGGAAGAAAATAAAGCGTTAGATGCTCTTTTATTAGAGACTAAAGAAAAGGTAGCAGCCGGCTCTGTATCCGACCAAGATTTGGCAGCTGTTCGTCAACTGTCTACCCACTATGAAAAGAAGGGAGACCTTCTCTATCCAAACTTAAAGGTTAAGTATGATATTTCTGGCCCATCCATGGTGATGTGGACCGTAGACGATGATATTCGAGACCAATTGGGGAAATTAGCCAAACGAAAAGATCACGATAAGGCTTGGCTAGAAGATCTAGATGGGGTTCTAACACGGGCCCAAGAGATGATTTACAAGGAGCAAAATATTCTCTTCCCAATTTGTTCCGAGAACTTCAGCCAAGAAGATTGGTATGCTATTTATCAAGATAGCAAGGCCTATGAATCCATCTTTGGTCTCCCAGCTCCTCACTGGCCAGAAGCTGATAAAGCCTTGGCTGTAAGCCCTTCTAGCAAGTTTGATGTGTCTAAGGCTGACATCGTTTTAGGGGGTGGTCAATTTACGGTGGCCCAACTAGAGGCTATGCTTAACACCATGCCTATGGAAGTGACCTTTGTTGATGCGGATGATACTAATCGCTACTTCAATGCAGGGGAAGAAAAAATCTTCAAGCGCCCTCTTACAGCTCTTGGTCGTAAGGTCTTTGATTGCCATCCACCAAAAATTCAACCAATCGTTCAAAATATCGTGGATGCTCTCCGCAAGGGTGAGCGTGATAATGTGTCTGTATGGATGGAAAAAAGAAACCGTCCGGTATATGTTAGCTATATAGCGGTACGGGATAAGGACAAAAATTACATTGGCGTTTTGGAATTGGTGCAGGATATGACCTTTGCTAGAGACCATTTTGTAAAATAAATAGAACTTAATAGAAATAAAAAGAGCAGCACCTAGTGAGGTGCTGCTCTTTTGTGTGTGTATAGTATTTTGAGGAGAACCTATTTTAATTAATAGGATCGTATTGACCTGTTTGATAGAATGGATCCCACACAATTTTTTGGTCACCTAGGAGGGTAGTTAAATCCTCTGGTTTAAACCGATAGGCTGGATTGGAGAAGTCTCGGCTTGGATCATAGCGATCACTTGGGGCATGCATAATGCCAATCAAGAGGTCGTAGAGGAGGTCGTTGGTCCAATAGGATTGCTTGCGACTTTCTAACACCTTATAGGTATCAGGATACTTATTGATATAGGTTGGGGACAGGTATACCCAGAGTGGAATACGTGTCATATCAAAGTCAAAGGTATCTGGGTTGTGAGACTTATTGAGGCTTTCACCATGATCTGAGAAGTAGACCATAGCTTGGAGATTGAGATTGTCCTTGCCGTATTGGTAGATTTGGGATAAGAGGTAGTCCGTGTAGAGTTGGCTGTTAGCATAGGCTTCTGCACCATCAGGGTAAGGACCCTTTTGCCACTTGGAGAACTCATGTGGGTAGCGATCGTTGTAATAGATGTGAGAACCCATGATATGAACTACTACAAAATTAGACTTCTTAGGGTCTACGGACTGTAAGAGTGGGAGGACTGCTTCGTCATAGCGGTCTGAGAATTCATAGGATTCATGAGCCCACTTAGCTTGGTCGGCCGTCTTAGCCACGAGAGAAATGGCTGTGTCGTATTGACCAAAGACCCCTTGGTTAGAAATCCAGGTAGTGGCATAGCCTGCCTTTTTAGCGACGTCTAAGATGTTAGCCGAATCTAGGAATGGCTTATCGTCGTATTGATTGCGTTCTGTTAAGGCCCGTTCTAAGGTTGGCACCGTTTGCACATAGGAGGAGTAGGCATTTTGGAAGAGAATGAAGTCCTTAGTATCACCGGCCATTTTTTCCTGCCATGGGGTATCATCATAAGGGAAGTTGTGGTTATAAATCTTCATATAGTTACGGGAGGAAGACTCGCCGATAACGAGGATGATGGTGCCTGGTGTTTCCTGAGCGGCTGTGTCATGAGTTGAAAGCTTGAAGGAATCAAAAATTTCTTGGTGTTTAGAGTTGTATTCCTGCATTTCTTGGACGTATTCTTTTACATCGTTCCAGTTGTGGATAATACAGGTTTTTGGCCAGAGGAAGAAGGGGAGGTAAATACATGAGGCGATTAAGGCAAGGATAAGGGCGCGCCGGCGTACAGGTTGTGAAGGGGTAGCGTCTACGATTTTCTTCATGCCCAAGTTAGCCCAGAAGCAGATGAGAATCCAGATGACAATAAAGATACCCACACCTACGAGGCCAAGTATACCAGCCGCATTTTTAACAAAGCCGAAGGCCTCTTCTGGATTGGTCATATAGATGGCCAAGAGGGACGCTGGTGTCAGGCAGTGCCAGGTAGTGCAGTAGTAAGCGATTTGAATGAAGGGAATAAAACAGATAATAGGGTTGATAAGGGCAAAGATTAGGGAGACTAGCCTTGTCCACTTACGGGGTATCGTCAATAGGTAGTGGAGTGCAGATAGGCTCATGAATAGGATGAGGCCAAAGAGGAAGTCGTTGGCGAACTCATAGAAGTAGAAGGGTTTAGTGTAGGACCAGTGGAAGAGAAGGGGGAAGGTTAGGGCCCAGAGAAGGCCTGCAAGGGCATGGCCCAGAAAAGCCCGTCGCAGGATGTGAGTCCCCATACAATATTGGAAGATAAAGAGACCAACAATGGTTGGAAGGGCTAAGATAGAAATATCTTGCGCGTCTAGGCCCAAGGTGATAGGTTCGTAAATCCAGTCTAAGATTCCGAAGAGAAGGAGGCCGATAAGGGCGTAGTGGAAGAGGGAATGTTTCCCAATTTGTTTCAGGAGAGACAACATGCTTTTACCTTTCAAACAAGTTCTACACAGATTTGAGAATTATATTTATTATATCTATATTAACATAGCAGAATTAGGGGTAAAAGACAATAAATAGAGAGTGGTCAATTAGGGGCAATTGCTCTATAATTAGTATGTTATAAACTGCGTGGATTATGTCATCGTGAGGAGGGGATAGGATGGGAGACTATAGTTATAAACTATCGGTTTTTGAAGGTCCTTTAGACCTTCTCCTGCACCTTATCGAAAAGCATAAAATCGATATTTACGATATTCCCATCGTGTCCATTACCTCGCAGTACATGGATTACCTAGATAATTGGAATCACTTTGACATCCACTATTCTTCTGAATTTTTGGTTATGGCAGCGACCCTCATGCAGATTAAGTCCCGCATGCTACTCCCTAAGGTGGAGCCGGCTCCAGAGGGGGAAGAGGACCCACGGGATGAGTTGGTTAACCGCCTAGTCGAATTTAAGGCTATCAAGGAGATTACCACCTTTATCAGTGATAGAACTTCTTTGGACGCTAGCATCTATACGAGACCAGAAGAAGTATCCCAATTGGGGAAGGAATCTTTTTATTCCTTTGATGTATCTAAGCTCTATGAGATTTTTAAAGACGCCTTCAAACGGGCTCAAGAGGAGGAGGTCGAGCCACCTCAGGTCCAAGTGGAAAAGGATGCCTGTTCCTTGGAAGAAATGCTAGATACGATGCTCCTTAGGGCTCGGTCAGGGGACCGTATGTCCTTTCGAGTGCTTCTTGTATCATCCCATGATAAAAAAGAGATGGTCACAGTCTTTATGGCGGTACTAGAACTTATGAAGCGCCAGGAATTAATCATACTTCCTGGAGATAGAGAGGATGATATTACCCTGGTTAACCCTCATCACTTAGGAGAAGAGGAGAGACCAGAATACTTAGATCTAGATAGCTTGCCT
>FLSB01023884.1_pt1 | contig 18946 bp, 8 predicted proteins | sample 1550551 | NCBI WGS metagenome assembly FLSB01 (sample SAMEA4031774, study PRJEB14383) | metagenome | biome: human; feature: oral; material: saliva | place: Philippines | collected 2014 | reverse complement strand
CCAACGGTGCAGTCCAGCAGCACGGGGTCGCCGGGCTTGTAGCCCTCGGGAGCTTCCCAACCTTCGGGAGCAACGAACTGGTCGCCGTCCAGCAGGATCTTCACCTTGGTGTACAGCTCAATCTCGTGACGATCCATCGCCATCAGAGCCTCAGAAACCGAGGAGAAAGCGTGGCCCTCGTTCTTCTGACCATCGCGAGGAGTGGTCAGGTGGTACAGACCGATGATCATATCCTGCGAAGGAACGGCCACGGGACGGCCATCCGACGGCTTCAGGATGTTGTTCGAGGACAGCATGAGGATACGAGCCTCAGCCTGGGCCTCGGGAGACAGCGGCAGGTGAACTGCCATCTGGTCACCATCGAAGTCAGCGTTGAACGCGGAGCAAACCAGCGGGTGCAGCTGGATAGCCTTACCCTCAACCAGCTTCGGCTCAAATGCCTGAATACCGAGGCGGTGCAGGGTAGGTGCACGGTTCAGCAACACGGGGTGCTCGGCGATAACCTCTTCCAGAACATCCCAAACCTGCGGGCGGAAACGCTCAACCATGCGCTTAGCGCTCTTAATGTTCTGAGCGTGGCTCAGCTCCACCAGACGCTTCATGACGAAGGGCTTGAAGAGCTCCAGCGCCATCTGCTTGGGCAGACCACACTGGTGCATCTGCAGCTGCGGACCAACCACAATCACGGAACGACCGGAGTAGTCCACGCGCTTACCCAGCAGGTTCTGACGGAAACGACCCTGCTTACCCTTGAGCATGTCCGACAGAGACTTCAGGGGACGGTTGCCGGGGCCGGTCACCGGACGGCCACGACGGCCGTTGTCGAAGAGCGAGTCCACAGCTTCCTGCAGCATACGCTTCTCGTTGTTCACGATGATCTCGGGAGCGCCCAGCTCCAGCAGACGCTTCAGACGGTTGTTACGGTTGATCACACGACGGTACAGGTCGTTCAGGTCGGAGGTCGCAAAGCGGCCACCGTCCAGCTGAACCATCGGGCGCAGCTCCGGCGGGATGACCGGAACAACGTCCAGAACCATACCCAGCGGGGAGTTGTTGGTGGTCAGGAAGGCGTTAACAACCTTCAGACGCTTCAGGGCACGGGTCTTCTTCTGGCCCTTACCGGTCTGAATGATCTCCTTGAGAGCCTCGGCCTCAGCTTCCAGGTCGAAAGACTCCAGACGCTTCTTGATAGCCTCGGCGCCCATGGCACCCTCAAAATACATGCCGTACTTGTCCACCATGGAACGGTACAGAGCTTCGTTACCCTCGAGGTCAGCGACCTTCAGGGACTTGAAACGCTCCCACACGTTCTCCAGGTGAGCAACCTCGCGCTCGTAGCGCTTACGCACGGAGGCAAGCTGACGCTCAGCGTTATCGCGCAGCTTGCGCTTCTCAGCAGCCTTACCGCCCTCTGCCTCGATACGAGCCAGTTCGGACTCAACCTCACGGCTAATAGCGTTCACGTCAGCGTTCAGAGCAGCCTCAAGCTCCTGCTTCTCACGGTCGTGAGCAGCCTGCAGCATCGGCAGATCCTCGTGACGAGCCTCCTCGTCAACGCTGGTAATCATGTACGCAGCGAAGTAAATGACCTTCTCCAGGTCCTTCGGAGCCAGATCCAGCAGGTAGCCCAGACGGGAAGGAACACCCTTGAAGTACCAAATGTGGGTCACGGGAGCGGCCAGCTCAATGTGGCCCATGCGCTCGCGACGCACCTTGGAACGGGTCACCTCAACGCCACAGCGCTCACACACAATGCCCTTGAAGCGCACGCGCTTGTACTTACCGCAGTAGCACTCCCAGTCCTTGGTGGGGCCGAAGATACGCTCGTCGAAGAGGCCGTCCTTCTCGGGCTTCAGGGTACGGTAGTTGATGGTCTCGGGCTTCTTAACCTCACCAAAAGACCAACGACGGATGTCGTCGGCGGTGGCGAGGCCAATTCGCATCAAACCAAGCGAAGATTCGTTGGACATATCGGTCCTAATCTCTTTCTGTAAGTTTCTGAAGACTTGGGTTGGCGGGTGGGAACCCCACAACGCACGCGAGCGCATGCGGGGTTCCCCACCCTAGAAGGAGGCGGTGCTTATACCTCGTCGACGGAGCTAGGCTCGTCGTGGGTCAGGCTCACGCCCATATCTTCTGCTGCCCGGAAGCCTTCTTCCTCCGAGTCGCTCATCTCGATAATCTTGCCGTCGGTGGAGAGCACCTCGACGTTCAGGCACAGAGACTGCATTTCCTTGATAAGAACCTTGAAGGATTCGGGGATACCCGGCTCAGGGATGTTCTCGCCCTTCACGATAGCCTCGTAAACCTTCACACGGCCCGCCACGTCATCGGACTTGACGGTCAGGATTTCCTGCAGGGTGTATGCGGCGCCGTATGCTTCCAGCGCCCACACTTCCATCTCACCGAAGCGCTGACCACCGAACTGCGCCTTACCACCCAGAGGCTGCTGGGTAATCATCGAGTACGGACCGGTGGAACGAGCGTGAATCTTATCGTCCACCAGGTGGTGCAGCTTCAGGATGTACTGGTAACCAACCGAAATCGGGTCCGGGAACGGCTCACCGGAACGGCCGTCAATCAGACGTGCCTTACCGGAACGGTTGATCAGACGGTCACCATCGCGGTTCGGGTTCGAGTGGTCCATGAGGTCGAACAGCTCGTCCTCGTGGGCACCGTCGAACACCGGGGTTGCCAGGCGGGTCGGGCCGGATTCCTTCGGGAAGTTCGGCATGTGCTTAAGCCACTCGGGCTCGCCCTCAATCTTCCAACCCTGCTTAGCCAGCCAACCGGTGTGGACTTCCAGAACCTGACCAATGTTCATACGACCGGGCACGCCCAGCGGGTTCAGGATAACGTCCACGGGGGTACCGTCTTCCAGGAAGGGCATATCCTCGATCGGCAGGATCTTGGAAATAACACCCTTGTTACCGTGGCGGCCTGCAAGCTTGTCGCCGTCGGTAATCTTACGCTTCTGAGCCACGTACACGCGGACCAGCTGGTTCACGCCCGGGGGCAGATCGTCTTCGTCGTTGTTCTCGCGGTCGAAGATACGGATACCGATGACGGTACCGGACTCACCGTGAGGAACCTTCAGGGAGGTGTCGCGAACCTCGCGGGACTTCTCACCGAAGATTGCGCGCAGCAGGCGCTCCTCGGGGGTCAGCTCGGTCTCGCCCTTGGGGGTAACCTTACCGACGAGGATGTCGCCAGCCTCAACCTCGGCACCGATGTGGATGATGCCGCGCTCGTCCAGAGCCGAGAGAACATCCTCGGACACGTTCGGAATATCGCGGGTAATCTCCTCGGGGCCCAGCTTGGTGTCGCGGGCGTCAATCTCGTGCTCTTCGATGTGAATCGAGGTCAGCACGTCCTCAGAAACCATGCGCTGGGAGAGGATGATCGCATCCTCATAGTTCAGGCCTTCCCACGGCATGTATGCCACGAGCAGGTTCTTACCCAGTGCCAGCTCGCCACCGTCGGTGGAGGGACCGTCAGCAATAACGTCGCGGTATTCGACGCGCTGGCCTTCCTTCACCACAACGCGCTGGTTGTAGCAGTTACCCGGGTTCGAGCGGGAGAACTTCATGATCGGGTAGGTGGAGACAAAGCCGTCGTCGTTACGGACGATAACGGTCTTAGCGTCCACGGAGGAAACCACACCGGGCTTCTTCGCGAGCACGGAGTCACCGGAGTCCAGTGCTGCGTACTTCTCCATACCGGTACCAACCACGGGAGCCTCAGACTCCAGCAGGGGCACAGCCTGACGCTGCATGTTAGCACCCATCAGTGCTCGGTTAGCGTCGTCGTGCTCCAGGTAAGGAATCAGAGCGGTAGCAACAGACACCATCTGGCGCGGGGAGACGTCCATGTACTGAACGGCACCGGGAGCAACCAGAACAGCTTCGCCAGAACCATCGCCTGCACGGCAGAGAACCTCGTTCTCAGCGAAGGTGCGGTCCGGGTTCAGAGGCGCGTTTGCCTGCGCGATAACAACAGACTTCTCGTCGTCTGCAGTCAGGTAGCGGACCTCATCGGTCACGCGACCATCGGTCACCACGCGGTAGGGGGTCTCAATGAAACCGAAGGAGTTGATGCGACCGTAGGTTGCCAGCGAACCAATCAGACCAATGTTCGGGCCTTCAGGGGTTTCAATGGGGCACATGCGGCCGTAGTGCGAGGGGTGCACGTCTCGAACTTCCATGCCTGCGCGGTCACGGGACAGACCGCCAGGGCCCAGAGCGGACAGACGACGCTTGTGGGTCAGACCCGCCAGCGGGTTGTTCTGGTCCATGAACTGGGACAGCTGAGAAGTACCGAAGAACTCCTTGATAGCTGCCACGACGGGGCGGATGTTCACCAGGGACTGCGGGGTGATAGCCTCAACGTCCTGGGTGGTCATGCGCTCGCGAACCACACGCTCCATACGGGACAGACCGGTACGGATCTGGTTCTCAATCAGCTCACCCACGGTGCGGATGCGGCGGTTACCGAAGTGGTCGATATCGTCGATATCGACCTTCAGGGAGATTTCCTTGCCGTCGCGTACACCCGGGATGCTGGTCTCGCCAGCGTGCAGAGCGCAGAGGTAACGGATCATCTGGGCGATGTCGTCCTGGCTGAGCACGGAGGCCTCGGGGGAATCCAGGGGAACGTCCACGCCAAGCTTACGGTTCAGCTTGTAACGGCCGACCTTGGCCAGGTCGTAGCGGCGCGGGGTGAAGTACATGTTGTCCAGCAGAGCCTGGGCAGCCTCAACCGTCGGGGGCTCACCCGGGCGCAGCTTACGGTAGATGTCCAGCAGAGCCTCATCGCGGTCCTTGACGGAGTCCTTCTCGAGGGTTGCGCGGATGGAGTCGTACTGACCGAACTCAGCCAGAATCTTGGACTCGGTCCAGCCCAGGGCCTTGAGCAGAACGGTCACGGACTGCTTACGCTTGCGGTCCAGACGAACGCCCACCTGGTCGCGCTTGTCAATCTCAAGCTCGAACCATGCACCGCGGGAGGGAATCACGCGGGCCGAGTAGATGTCCTTATCGGAGGTGCGGTCCGGAGCCTTCTCGAAGTAGGCGCCGGGGGAACGCACCAGCTGGGAGACAACCACGCGCTCGGTACCGTTAATCACGAAGGTACCGGCCTCGGTCATCAGGGGGAAGTCGCCCATGAACAGGGTCTGCTGCTTAACCTCGCCGGTAGCGAGGTTCATGAATTCAGCCTTGATATACAGCGGTGCCGAGTAGGTTGCGTCGCGGTCCTTGCACTCCTCGACGGAGTACTTGGGGTCGGCGAACTCGGGCTCGGAGAAGGAGAGCTGCATGGTCTCCTGGAAGTCGCGAATCGGGGAAATCTCTTCAAAGATCTCAGCCAGACCGGACTTTGCGGGAACAGAGGTGTCACCAGCAGCCTGCGCGGACTCCAGACGCTCCAGCCAACGCTCGTTACCTACGAGGCGGTCGAAGCTATCGGTCTGGATAGCAAGCAGGTTGGGAACCTTCAGCGGTTCGTTAATCTTCGCGAATGAAATTCGGCGCGAGACGTTCTCTGCGCCGTTAGCGGCGTCATGGTTAGAGGTGCTCGAAGCGACCAAAATGGGGATCCTTCCACAGACATGTCTGTTAGCAATCAGCCTCCCGGCGACTTTACCGGCGACATGACGACCTCGGCCCCCGCATAAACGGTGCTCGAAGCTACAGATGTCGGACGGAAAACGTCACCTTCAGCCCGTGCCCACCGCTATATGAAGGCACAAAGGTTAGGGAAAGCGTAAATACTAACGATACAGGAAGAAATCTATTTTGTCTACCACACCCAAAGAGCGAGTGCAAACCTGACACAGAAATGTATTTTCCACCCTGAAGAAGAACCATACACGGATGGTCGCCGGCCGGTTCTCAAGGACTCATCCTCCTGAGAACCCGCCCACTACCGCAAGGAACCTAGCACTCCACCACGTTAACGGCCAGGCCGCCCATCGAAGTTTCCTTGTAACGGTGCGACATATCCAGACCGGTCTGGCGCATCGTCTCAATCACCTGATCCAGCGACACACGGTGCATACCATCTCCGCGCAGAGCCATGCGCGCTGCAGTCACGGCGTTCGACGCGGCCATCGCATTACGTTCGATACACGGAATCTGCACCAAACCACCCACCGGGTCACACGTCAGACCCAGGTTGTGCTCCATCGCAATCTCGGCCGCATTCTCCACCTGTTCGGGGGTTCCGCCCAGCACCTGAGCCAAGCCGGCAGCAGCCATCGAGCTGGCGCTGCCCACCTCGCCCTGACAACCAACCTCGGCGCCAGAAATCGAGGCGCGCTTCTTGTACAGCACACCCACGGCGGCCGAAGCCAGGAAGAAGTCCACGATCGCCTGCTCACGGGCGGCCTGGCCGCAATGGCGGATACCCGGGGTGTAGTTCATCGCGTAGTGCAGTACCGCCGGAATAATGCCGGATGCACCGTTCGTCGGGGCCGTCACCACACGGCCGCCAAAGGCGTTCTCCTCGTTTACAGCCAGAGCAATCAGGTTCACCCAGTCAATCGCAAACTCCGGAGACTTGCCGGGATCCTCCACCATCAGGTCACGGTGCCACGCACCCGCACGGCAACGCACCTTCAGCGGACCGGGCAGATACCCCACACGAGCCAGAGAGGAGCCGATGCACTCCTTCATGACGCGATAGATATGCAGGATGCCCGCGCGCACCTCCTGCTCCGTGCGTAGCGAACACTCATTCGCCATCTTCAGCTGTGCAATCGACAAGCCAGCCTCGTTCGCCATCTCGACGAGCTCGGCACCCGACCCAAAGGGGTAGGGCGGGTTCGTGAGCGAGGCACCGCCGGTAGCTTCCTCGTCTCCCTCAACGATAAAGCCACCACCAATCGAGTAGTAGGTACGCTCCAGCAGTAGCTCCTCCCCCGCAAACGCGGCAATCTTCATGCCGTTCGTATGGCGCGGAAGAACAGTCAGGGGGCGCAAAGTCATGTCAATCTCACGGTAGTGCACCACCGGGCCGTACACCTTGCTCTCCTCGCCGCCGGGAGCATTCACTCCGTATGAGGAGGAAGGATATCCGGCCAGAGGCAGGGTACCGTCAACACTATTGCGCTCAATCATCGCTTCCGCAGCGGCGATATCAATCGTCTCGGGAACGAAGCCGCACAGCCCCTTCAACGCGGCGCTCATCGTACCGTGACCGGCACCGGTTGCCGCCAACGAACCGTACAAATCGATATGCACGCCGGTCACGCGGTCCAGCAGACCTTCATCAATCAGCTCAGCCACGAAACGATTCGACGCACGCATGGGACCCACGGTGTGGGAACTGGAGGGACCAACACCAATACTGAACAGCTCAAAAACGCTGATGTCGTAGGGAAGGGCCTCCGCCTTTTTCTGGGCGCTGCTGGGGGTGCTCTGATTAATCGCCACGTTCTGTCCTTCGAAGTCATTGCGCCCTGCGGGGCGCAGTCGCGCGGGATATCGGTTACCGAAAACTATCCGGCTCGGTATTCCATCTAATTCATATGAGGTAGTAATAACGGACAGTCCTCCTTGACTAACCGCTCTAATCCTAACGCACTTCCGAGGATGCAGAAACTAAGGTGAGGGTACGCCTCGGTTCCTCCTCTCTCCCCCGGCTGCTTCGTCTCAGTTGCCGCCCCGACACGCGAAAGGCGCCGTGTCCTCTCGGAAACACGGCGCCATTCACCTCGCGGAGGTTACCTCACGCAGTATATTTCGTTACTTTTCGCGCTTGTAGAAGGGCAGAGCCACAACGTCGAAGGGTGCACGCTTACCGCGAATGTCCACATCGACGGTGGAGCCAAGCTCCGAGAACTCGCGGCTCACCAGAGCCATAGCAATCGGGTAGCCCAGGGTGGGGGAAGGAATACCGGAGGTAATCTCACCAATCTCGTTGCCCTCGGAGTCCACCAGCTTGGAGCCGGCACGTGCAGGGCGCTTTGCTTGAGCCTTCAGACCCACCAGGATACGCTTAGACTCGGACTTTGCCAGCTCGGACAGTGCCTCGCGACCCACGAAGTCGGCGGCCTTCTTCTCCAGCGCAATCTCAACCAGGCGGCCCAGGCCGGACTCGAAGGGGGTGATGTCCAGACCCAGCTCGTGGCCGTACAGGGGCATACCGGCCTCAAGACGCAGGGAGTCGCGGGAAGCCAGACCCGCGGGGGTCAGGCCAAAGGGCTCACCGGCGGCAGCCAGCTTGTCCCACAGCTCAACTGCGTGTTCGTTGGGTACGAACAGCTCGAAGCCGTCCTCACCGGTGTAGCCGGTGCGGGCCAGCAGAACGTCAACGCCGGCGATGGTCAGCGGTACGGACGCGTAGTACTTCAGCTCGCGCACGGCATTCTCGTCAGAGGCACCGGCTGCCAGCAGAATCTCCTCCGCGCGAGGGCCCTGAACAGCAATCAGGGAGGTCTGATCCGACTCGTTGACGAACTCAACGTTGAAGTCGCCCAGGCGCTCGCTCATAGCAGCGTAATCGGTGTCAATGTTGGCCGCGTTGGGAACAACCATGAACTCTTCGTCGCCCAGGCGGTAGGTAATCAGATCGTCGATAACGCCACCCTTGTCATTGACCAGGATGGAGTACTTTGCCTTGCCAACCTTCAGAACGGACATGTTCGAAACCAGAGCGTAGTCAAGGAATGCTGCGGCGTCCGGACCGGTCACACGGAACTCACCCATGTGAGAGAGGTCGAAGATACCCGCGCGGGTACGAACGGCTTCGTGCTCGGCAACGTCGTTCGAGTACTTCAGGGGCATATCCCAGCCACCGAAATCGGTGAAGGATGCGCCCAGCTTCTCGTGAACCGGGTACAGGGAGGTCTTCTTGGGGGACATTAGATTCTCCTCACGCACAGCTTTGTGCTGTTATTGCAATCAATATGGTTATATCTCCCTCTCCGGCAGAGGACCAGGTAGGGAGCCTACCCCGCCCGTCTCGCGCGGAGACGGGCGGGGCGGGGTGAGCCCAGTGGCTACCCCTAGAGCGTCAAACGCTCCTTATGCTTCCAGGTCGAAAGCCTCCATCGGGGGGCATTCGCACACGAAGTTACGGTCACCGCCGGCACCGTCAATACGACCCACCGGAGTGAAGTACTTGTTGACGCGCAGGCTCGGAACCGGGAAGGCAGCCTGGGTGCGGGTGTACGCACGATCCCACTCGTCTGCGCTGACCACATCAACGGTGTGCGGTGCGTTGCGCAGGACGGAATCCTCAACGGCGACCTTACCCTCGGCGACCTCGATAATCTCGTCGTAGATGGTCTCCATTGCCTCAATGAAGCGGTCCAGCTCTTCCTTCGACTCAGACTCAGTCGGCTCAACCATCAGGGTGCCCGGAACCGGGAACGCCAGAGTCGGAGCGTGGAAGCCGAAGTCCATCAGACGCTTGCAGACATCCTCTGCGGTCACGTGAGACTTATCGGTCAGCTGACGCAGGTCCAGGATGCACTCGTGAGCGACCAGACCGCCAGGGCCGGTGTACAGCACCGGGTACTTGTCGTTGAGCTTCTTCGCGATGTAGTTAGCGTTCAGAACCGCGTACTGCGAAGAGTCCTTCAGACCCTGAGCACCAGTCATCGCAATGTACATCCAGCTAATCGGCAGAACACCGGCAGAACCGAAGAACGCCTGCGAAATCGGCAGTGCAGCATCGTTGGGGAGCTTACCCTCAGCATCAGCGCGGTATGCGTCACCGGGCAGGAACTTCGCCAGGTGCTCGCGAACAGCCAGCGGGCCAACACCGGGGCCGCCACCACCGTGAGGAATGGAGAAGGTCTTGTGCAGGTTCAGGTGCGAAACGTCGCCGCCGAACTTACCGGGCTGAGCGAAGCCCATCTGAGCGTTCAGGTTCGCGCCGTCCAGGTACACCTGGCCGCCAGCCTCGTGAACCAGCTGGCAAACCTCAGCAACCTGCTCCTCAAACACACCGTGAGTGGAGGGGTAGGTAATCATGATGCCGGCAACCTTGGGACCGTACTTCTCGATCTTTACCTTCAGATCGTCAACATCAATCGAACCGTCAGCCGCAGTTGCCACACCGGCAACCTTCAGACCAGCCAGAGCAGCAGATGCCGCGTTGGTGCCGTGAGCAGACAGCGGAATCAGGACGGTATCGCGCTCGTGGTCACCGTTAGCCTCGTGGAAGGAACGGATAGCGCGCAGGCCGGCGTACTCACCGGTCGCACCCGAGTTCGGCTGCAGCGAGATAGCATCGTAACCGGTAATAGCAACCAGCCACTCGCTCAAATCCTTAATCAGCTCGTGCCAGCCCTCAGCCTGATCCTCCGGGACCAGCGGGTGGATGTTCGCGAAGCCGGGCCAGGAGATGGGCTCCATCTCAGCGGCCGCGTTCAGCTTCATGGTGCACGAACCCAGCGGAATCATGGTGCGATCCAGGGCCAGGTCCTTGTCTGCCAGGTGACGCAGGTAGCGCATCATCTCGGTCTCGGAGCGGTACTTGTGGAAAATCGGGTGCTGCATGTAGTCATCGGTACGCAGCAGGTCGGAGGGCAGGTCGTACTTCGAATCTGCCTCACCGAGGATGCCGCCCAGAGCGGAGACTAGGGCCTTCAGCACCTCGTCGTCGTGGGACTCGCCCACCGAAATACCTACGCGGTCCTCGTCGAAGCGACGGATGTTGATACCGGCGTCCAGGGCCTTTGCGACGAGCTCGTCAGCGCGTCCGGGGGCTTCCACCACGATGGTGTCGAAGAAGGTGTCGTGAGCGATGCCGTAGCCTGCGGCCTCCAGAGCGGCTGCCACGCGTGCAGCGTTCGTGTGCAGGCGGTTCGCGATAGCGCGCAACCCCTCGGGACCGTGGTACATCGCGTAAGCACCCGCGACGATGGCCAGCAGAGCCTGAGCGGTACAGATGTTAGAGGTGGCCTTCTCGCGGCGAATGTGCTGCTCGCGAGTCTGCAGGGCCAGGCGGTAGGCCGGCTTGCCGGTCGGGTCCTTCGAGACACCCACCAGACGGCCCGGCATGGTGCGCTCCATGCCCTTGTGAACGGCCATGTAGCCGGCGTGCGGGCCGCCGAAGAAGAAGGGCAGACCAAAGCGCTGGGTGTTACCAACTGCGATATCTGCACCCAGCTCACCGGGAGACTTCAGCAGGGTCAGAGCCAACAGGTCGGCATCCACCGTCACCAGGGCGTTGCGTTCCTTAGCAGCCTTGATGAGCGGTTCGATATCACGGATTTCGCCGTTCTGGGCGGGGTAAGCCAGGATAATGCCGTACAGGTCGCCCTCGGGCAGGCCCTCGGAGAAATCGGTGATGACAAAGGGGATACCGAGCATCTCCGCACGGCCGCGGGTCACCGAAATAACCTGGGGCAGGCATCGAGAATCGATAGCGAAGAAGCCGTTCTTCACCTTGCGGTTCGCACGGTGCATCATAACTGCGGCCTCAGCGACAGCGGAAGCCTCATCCAGCAGCGAGGAGTTAGCAATCTCCAGGCCGGTCAGCTCCATCACGGTGTTCTGGAAGTTCAGCAGAGCTTCCAGGCGACCCTGAGAAATCTCAGCCTGGTAGGGAGTGTAGGAAGTGTAGAAACCGGGGTTCTCCAGAATATTGCGGCGCAGAACGGCGGGGGTCACAGCGTCGTAGTAACCGGCGCCAATCATCTGTGCCAGGACCTTATTCTTAGCGGCGTAGCCGGCAATCTTCGAAAGAGCTTCATGCTCCGACAGCGGGGCGGGAAGCTGCAGCTCGCCGTCGAGGCGAATCTGCGAGGGGACAACAGCGTCCATCAGCGCATCCAGGGAAGAATATCCCAGGGTTTCGAGCATCTGCTCTGCGTCTGCGGAACGGGGGCCGAGATGACGATCAATAAAGGACATAGGATTCTCCTATTGGTCGGCGCAAACCGTAGAGGGGTCACGTCGCGCTATTGCGACGAGTCGAACGCTTTAAGTGTCCCACATCTCCGCACATTTTTCTCACCATTATCACGATTCGACATGCTCGGAGACGATAACTCTTCTCCCAACCCCGTATTGACGACTCGAGAGATTCTCTCGCCCCCTGATACCGGACAGAGCAAGGCCCCGGTTCATTCTCCGTTACCGAAAGAACGAACCGGGGCCCCTATGAAAACAAGCTCAGACACACCTCTTCCGAGGAACATCACCTGTCTTCAACAGATTACTTCTTAGCGTGATCCGGCTTGCCACCGTGCGGCACGAGGAATGCCGACAGGAAAGCAAGCAGCGCGGTCACAGCCAGCAGCATCAAGCCGATGAAGTAGTTGTTGTGCTCCTGGTTGTAGGTAGCACCCATCACCAGCGGCGGGAAGAAGCCGCCCAAAGCACCAGTAGCAGCAATCACACCGGACACTGCACCAAGGTTCTTCGGGTCAGCCGCGCGACCCACCCAGCCAAAGACCGAACCGTGGCCCAGACCCAGCAGAGCACCCATCAGGATGAAGACCGCGCCGTACACGTGCTCAGCACTGGGCTGGAACGCGGTCACAACTGCCAGAATCACCACACCGCACAGGGAGATGAGGGAGATGACCTTCGGGCCAAACTTATCAGCCAAAACACCGCCGAAGGGGCGAGCCACCACAGCAGCAACCGCAAAGCCAGCCGCACGCAGACCAGCGTCGTTAGCGTCATAGCGGTAGATGTTGCTCAGGTAAGTGGGCAGGTAGTTCGAGAACGCCACGAAGGCACCAAACACAACTGCGTAGAGGAAGCAAAGCTGCCAAGTGGTCTTCACCTTGAATGCACGAACAATCTTCGGCATCAGCGGAGTGACCTCACGGCCGATGGTTGCCGGGGAGTCCTTCAGGAACACGAAAGAAATCACAGCGGTCACTGCACAAATCACAGCGACCAGGATGTGAGTCGGGAAGTAACCGATACCCTGCACCAGGCGGGGGGTAACGAATGCGGAAACCGCAGTACCCACCATGCCGGCACCGAACACACCGGTTGCAAAGCCCTTCTTCGATGCGTCATACCACGCGGAGCTGAAGGGGATACCCACAGCGAACACGGTACCAGCAATACCCAGGCAGAAGGAGACAATCAGCAGCATGGGCAACGAGTTCATCTGACCAGCCACGCCCACCAGCAGAACCAGCGGTGCGCTGACAGCTAGAACAATGGTGAACATAATACGACCACCGTAACGGTCAGTCAGACCGCCGATAGGAATACGGCCGATAGCGCCGATAAAAATCGGCATAGCGACCAGAACACTGGTCATACCAGCGTCCAGGTGCATCTGCTTGGCGTACAGCTTGGCCAGCGGACCAACAATAGTCCAGGCCCAGAAGCCGATGGTCGAGATGAACGTTGCCAGCAGAACGTTAAAAAGCTGACCCTTCTTTAGGTCGTAGCTCGGTGCAGCAGGGGTGCTCATATTTCCTCTTTTGCAATATGGATATGTGTATTAGCGGTCGGCACGCTCACGCGGGAGAGTACCAATCGGGTCCCAGCCTCGACGTGCACCCACACGCTGACCGCCACGGGTGCGGTACACGGTGTAGGGGCGGAAGACGTAGTGCAGCGGCACGGTCAGTGCGTGCACCAGGCGGGTGAAGGGCCAAATAATGAACAGGACCATAGCCACAATGATGTGAATCTTGAAAGCTACAGGGATGTTCACCATCAGAGCCACCTCGGGGTGGAAGTAGAACAGCGAACGGAACCACACGGCAATGGTTTCACGGTAGTTGAAGTGAACTTCGTGGCCATTGACCGGGGGCAGACCGCCCGACGGGTTCACTGCCGAAATCAGGGTAGCCGCGGTACCGGCAAGAATCACCAGAACCAGGACGATGTACATGAAAACGTCATTGCGGGTGGTAGCCGCACGAACCTCAGAGTTCGTTGCACGGCGACCCAGCAAGATAAACATACCAACGATGGTGGCAACAGCCGCTACAGAACCTGCAACCAGCGCCACAATGTGGTAAGTCTCATCCGAAACGACGAGGTCAGTCAGGAACTTGGGGACCACCAGGCCACCAACGTGGCCCATAAAGACGGCGGCCAGGCCGTAGTGGAACAGCGGCGAACCGATGCGAAGCCACTTGCCTTCGTAAATCTGCGACGAACGGGTCGTCCAGCCATACTGGTCGGTACGGTAACGCCAAATGGTGCCGCCAATCAGAACGACCAGTGCAACATAGGGCAGAACGCCCCACAGCAGGATGTCTACGACGCCCGGGTCGGCTACAGCGTGTGCAGCGTGTTCTGCGCTCTCAGAAGCAAGTACGTACACGTGTTGTCTCCTCAGGGATAAAACTAGTTAGAACGAGCCTGCGCCTGCTGGAGCAGCTGATGATCAGCGTAACCATTCAGGCCAACAGTCTCGACGGGCGGGCCGTAGCCGGCCATCCGCTGGACCTCTTCCTGGGTCTCGGGAGAGACGCCGGGAAGAGTTGCGCAGATGCTCTGCAACAACCCGTAGTGGGGTAAGCTTCCGTCCTTCATTGCAAGGCGGAGAAGCTCAAGGGAAGGACGGTACGCCTGCAGAGCCGAGCGACCCTTACGGCGATCAACCAGCGCGCAGAATTCGAGCACCAGCGGCAGGTAATCCGGAAGCTCACCGTTCAAAACGGTCAGCATGCCGGAGTCGCGGTACATCTGCTTGAAACGCAGAAGGGTCTCACCGCGACGGCGAGTATCACCATCAGTCCAGTACGACAGGTGCAGGGAGTGACGACGCGAAAGATCGTATTCCTGCACGTACTCAGACTGCACGTCCTCCAGATCCTTGGAGGTAAGCCACTTCTGCATCGCATCAACAGCTGCGATGAAGGACTCGTCCTCAGTAGCCGCGGTGATGGCGACCAGTTCGGGGAGAACCTCCAGCATCTGCTCATCGGGATAGCCCAGGAGCATTGCGCTCACCTGGTAAATCACCGAGTCCTTGTCTTCGCCGGGTCCGTAGTCGATATCGAACGGATTCTCCGGCTGAGCCGGTTCCGAGGCCTGAGCCTCGGAACCGGCCTTGCCCATGAGCTTGGAAAAGAATCCAGCCACTTATTACTTCTTTCCGGTGGTATTCGGGAAGAGGCCGTCGGGGCGGGAAGAACCGTCCCAGCTGAACAAGCTGACCTTGTTGTTAGCCTCGTAGACACCGGTGGACACGGGGGTCGGGCGACCCTCCATGTCGTTGAACGCATCGCCGTACATGCCGGGTCCGCCATCCACGCTCAGGGAGCAGCCCATTTCCTCGAGGTTGTGGGCGTCCTCCATGTGAGCCTTCGGAATGACGTAACGCTCGTTGTACTTTGCGATAGCCATCAGACGGTACATTTCGTAGATCTGCTGACCGGTCATGCCAACCGCCTGGGCAATCTCCTCATTGCCTTCGCCACCGAGGTTGATGTCACGCATGTACGAACGCATAGCAGCCAGGCGACGCAGAACGTTCGTCACGACCTCGGTATCACCTGCGGTGAACAGCTCAGCCAGGTATTCCACCGGAATACGCAGAGCCTCAATAGCACCGAAGAGGTTGTTGCTGTTCTCAGCGTCGTGGCCCTGCTCCTTGAGCAGGTCGACAATCGGGGACAGCGGCGGCACGTACCAAACCATCGGCATGGTGCGGTACTCGGGGTGCAGGGGCAGAGCCACCTTCCATTCCTTGGCCAGCTTGTACACGGGAGACTTCTGAGCCGCAGTAATCCACGCATCGGGGATGTCGTTCTTACGTGCCTGCTCAATCACGGCCGGGTCAGAAGGATCGAGCATCAGCGACAGCTGAGCCTCGTAGAGATCCTTCTCGTCCGGAACCGAAGCAGCCTCGGTCACGCGGTCTGCGTCGTACAGGAAGACACCGATGTAGCGCATACGGCCCACACAGGTCTCAGCACACACGGTCGGAATACCGGCCTCAATACGGGGGTAGCAGAAGGTACACTTCTCAGCCTTACCCGTCTTGTGGTTGAAGTACACCTTCTTATAGGGGCAACCGGTGATGCACTGACGCCAACCGCGGCAACGGTCCTGGTCCACCAGCACGATGCCGTCCTCGGCGCGCTTGTAGATAGCGCCGGAGGGGCAGGAAGCCATGCAGGAGGGGTTCAGGCAGTGCTCACAAATACGAGGCAGATAGAACATGAAGGTCTGCTCGAACTCGAACTTAATCTTGTCCTCAGCCTTCTTGCGGACCTTCTCAACCAGCGGGTCCAGGTGACCATACTCGGTTGCACCAGCCAGGTTGTCGTCCCAGTTCATACCCCACTCGACCTTGGTGTCCTCACCGGTGATGAGGGAGACCGGCTTTGCTGCCGGGAAGTCATCACCGAGGGGCGCGGTGGTCAGGTTCTGGTAATCGTAAGTCCAGGGCTCGTAGTAGTCGCTGAGCTCGGGCTGAATCGGGGAAGCGAAGATCGAGAAGAGCTTCTGGAAGCGGTTACCGCTCTTGAGCTCCAGACGACCGCGCTTGTTCAGCACCCAGCCGCCCTTCCACTTTTCCTGGTCCTCGTAACGGCGGGGGTAACCCTGACCGGGGCGAGTCTCCACATTGTTGAACCAGACGTACTCGGTACCGGCTCGGTTCGTCCATGCCTGCTTACAGGTCACGGAGCAGGTGTGGCAACCGATGCACTTATCGAGTGCCATCACCATAGCAACTTGTGCCATAACGCGCATTAGAAAGTTACCTCCTGGGACTTACGGCGACGGATGTACGAGACGATGTCTCGCTGGTTACCGGTCGGTCCAAGATAGTTGAAGGCGAACGCCTGGTGAGCGTAGCCACCAATCATGTGGGTGGGCTTCAGCAGAATACGGGTCACCGAGTTGTGAATACCACCGCGCTTGCCGGTGATTTCAGACTTCGGGCTGACCATACGCTCCTGAGCGTGGTAAACGAAGGAGATACCCTCGGGGATACGGTGCGAGACAACCGCACGACCCACGAAGACACCGTTGGTGTTCACGCACTCAACCCATTCGCCGTCCTTGACGCCAATCTTCTCGGCGTCCTGGGGGCTCATCCAAGCGACCGGACCACCACGGAACATGCTCAGCATGTACTGGTTGTCGAAGTACTGCGAGTGGATAGCCCACTTGTTGTGCGGGGTCAGGTAGCGAACAGCAACCGAAACACCATCGGTCGTGCCGAGCTCGGGCTCGTTGTACAGACCGGTCATGTCCAGCGGCGGACGGTAAATCGGCAGGGCCTCGCCCATCTCGTGCATCCAGTCATGGTCGAGGAAGAAGTGCATACGGCCGGTCAGGGTGTGGAACGGCTTCTTCTTCTCGATGTTGACAGTGAACGGAGCGTAGCGGCGACCGCCGGTCTCCGAACCGGACCACTCGGGAGAGGTCATCACGGGCTGCGGTGCGGCCTGGGTCATGGGGAAGGTAATACGACGTTCCTCGTTACCCTCTGCCAGGTCCATCAGGTGCAGACCGGTCTGCTTCTCGAGCTCCTTGAAGCCCTTGACAGCAACCTCACCGTTAGAAGTACCCGAAATCATCATGATGGATTCGGCAATCTTCACGTCGGTGTCCAGTGCGGGACGGCCTGCGCCCTTACCGGAGTCCATCACACCAAATTCCTTAGCCATCTTGGCAACTTCGTGCTTCAGGTCGTAAGTCACGAACTTGGTGGTAGCACCGAGCTTGTCGAACAGCGGACCAACGGTGGTGTACATGTCGTACAGTGCACCGTAGTCGCGCTCGACGGTGACGAAGTTCGGCATGTTCTTGCCGGGTACACCCACCATACCTGGGGTGTTCTTCCAGTCGGGTGCGTGGCCGCCAGGCTGAGCAATCTGGCCGGGGGTGTCGTGCAGCAGCGGGACCGAAACGATGTCCTTACGGACGCCGAGGTGCTTCTTAGCCAGGCGGCTGAACTCGAACGCCAGTGCCTTGAAGGTCTCGTGGTCGGTCTTTGCCTCCCACGGCGGGTCAATTGCCGGGGAGAACGCGTGCAGGAACGGGTGCATATCGGTCGAGGAGATATCGTGCTTCTCGTACCAGGTAGCGGTCGGCAGAACGATATCGGACAGCAGGGTCGTGGAGGTCATACGGAAGTCCGAAGTGACCAGCAGGTCCAGCTTGCCCTGGGGAGCCTCGTCAACCCACTTAACTTCCTTCGGGTGGGTCTCTGCGTCTTCACCCTGGACGTTGTCCATGCTACCGACGAGGTGCTTCAGGAAGTAGCTCTCACCCTTTGCAGAGGAACCGAAGAGGTTCGAACGCCACAGGGTCAGGGTACGGGGCCAGTTGACGGGGTTGTCAACGTCCTCGACGGAGAACTCCAGGTCACCGGAGTTCAGGCGCTGAGCAATGTAGTCTGCGTTCGAGGATGCCTCGCCGCGTGCCACTGCCTGCTCTGCCTTGTCTGCCAGGTCCATCGAGTTCTCGGGGAACTGCGGGTAGAACGGCATCCAGCCCATGCGGGTGGAGCGTGCCACGACGTCAGCGGTGTGAACGTTGCGCAGCTCGCCCTTAGCCAGCGGGGACTGCAGGTAGTCGGTGGAGTATGCGTCCTGACGGAACTGGTCAGTGTGCATGTACCAGAAGCCGGTACCAATCATGTGACGCGGCGGACGGCTCCAGTCCAGTGCGTTTGCAATGTTGGTCAGACCGGTCAGCGGACGTGCCTTCTCCTGGCCCACGTAGTGAGCCCAACCGCCGCCGTTACGACCCTGGCAACCGGTCAGGTTCAGCAGGGCGAGGATAGCGCGGTATGTGGTGTCAGCGTGGTACCACTGACAGATACCCGCACCGAAAATCACCATGGAACGGCCGCCGGAATCCAGGGCGCTCTTAGCGAACTCACGGGCAATGCGGATAACGGCCTCGGCGGGCACGGAGGTAATCGGCTCCTGCCATGCCGGGGTGTTCTGAACGCTCCAGTCGTCGTAGTCCTTAGCCCAGGTACCGGGCAGGCCCTCACGGCCAACACCGTACTGTGCCAGCATGATGTCGAAGACGGTGGTGAC
>FLSB01002844.1_pt1 | contig 18982 bp, 18 predicted proteins | sample 1550551 | NCBI WGS metagenome assembly FLSB01 (sample SAMEA4031774, study PRJEB14383) | metagenome | biome: human; feature: oral; material: saliva | place: Philippines | collected 2014 | reverse complement strand
GTTGAAGATCAGTGGAGGGAAGATATAAGCCATCAAAACAACGGAGAACATACCCGCAATGGTCACCTCTGCCAGCGAATGGAGTGCTGGATGACGTGCTATGATGAGCGTTCCGATGCCGATAAACATTATCAATGCCGAGATAATTATCGAGTGTTTATACGATGCAAGCATCTTTCTTCGATACGCATACTCGTACATTGACCCTTCAGTCATGAAGATAGTATAGTCGTCACCCTGCCCAAATATGAACGTGGCAAGGATGATATTGACAATATTAAACTGCATTCCACACAGTGACATGATGCCTAATATCCACAACCAGCTCACTGCCATAGGCACGAAAGAGAGCAAAGCCAGCTCCAGATTACCAAAGGATAGCCACAAGAAGAGGAACACTATCAGTCCACAAGCAAAGCCAATGTAATTGAAATCACTGGAAAGATGATTGGCAATGGCACTGTTCATGCTCGTAATATCAAAGCTAAAACAGTCCTTATCAGCCAGTTTCGCCTTCACTTGTGGCGTATCTTTGTCCTTAACAGAGAGCACATTGACGATGTTATACCGCCCTTCCGCCTTGTCAACACTGATGTTTCCAGCGAAAAGGGTCGTTGTCAGCGGCGCAAAATATGCTGGTTGCTGTGGCTGATAACGTTTGTTGAGCAGTGAATAGTAATCATTGAAGCTGTCAGGAGCAAAGCCTTCCGCCTGCATGGCAGCCCGAAGTGCCGTCGTCAGTTCGCTCTTGTGGCGTTCAATAAAACGCTCCCACAGTCCCAAACGGCGCTTCTGTTCAGCCTTCGACACGACAAACTGACTACAGGAAGAGTAGTCATGCACCACCTTCTCACGTACCAATCGGTCCAAAGAAGGCTGCAAACGCTGGCTCTTCTCCAATGCTCCGTCCATCGTAGAGTCACTTGTTACGGTGTAAACCTTCTGATATCCACCGTTCACTGTCATCATTTTCTGGAAGTAAGCCATGTCTTCTTTCTGCTCATCGGTCATGTAATTGATGTTAGACATGTTCGCATCAAACCGTGTTTGGAAGCTGAAATAACCGAAAATCAGCGTCAAAACGACGACAATAGCCACAAATACGGGCTTATTCTCCAATGAGACATCACTCAAACGGTCAAGGAAGGTGTGCTTAACCTCCTTTGTTTCCTTCGTGATATGCGGCAGATAAACCAGAACAAAGACAATTGTACCCACCAAAAGGAAGGAGCTGAAGAGCCCTAAGTCCCTTAATGCCACCGACTGTAACGGCACAAGGGCAAGGAAAGCACCAACGGTTGTGACGTTACCCACCAACAACGGCATGACAATCTCACGCAATGCGCGCTTCTTATCAGGTGTATGACTGAGGTGAGCAATGAAGTGTAGCGGATAATTGACGGCTATACCGAGTATGACAGAGCTGATTCCGATGACGATTATAGACACACTGTCATGGAACAAAGCCAACCCTCCCATGGCGAAGAGCCATCCCCAGGCAATGGAAAGGACGATGAGTGAAATGTTCCGGACGCTGCGTAACGTGAAAAGCAACAGTGCCATGATAAGCGTTACGGCAATGATTACCGAGAGGATACTGTCCGATTTTATCTGGGAAGCATTCCCAACGGCTATCACCGGACCGCCAATAATGTGTACATCAAGGTTCTTTGCATGTGCCAGTACCCGTTTTCCACATCCCTGCAGCATGTTAATGAGCTGCGTATTGTTCTCCGTTTCGCTTGCACCATAGGGTGAATCAATCATCACAATGGCACGTTGCATATCAGGAGAGAAGATGTGTCCGTCATAAAGTTCATACTTCAAACCTGTGTCCGAACGCTGAAGTTTCTGCACAACAGGCGTAAAGAGGTTCAGTGGGTCACGTTGTATGTTGTCCGAAAGGACATCACCAGCAGGAAACATCAGCATCTGCTTGTCTTGCTGAAGCTGCTTTTCAACGTATCCAGGACTACGAAGAGCACTGTCCATACGGGCATAATCATGCTCAGTAAGGAAGTATGGGATGTTCTGATAGACGAAGTTCGTCACGGAAGTCATCTTCTCCAAGTCCACTTGTGACGTCATGTTCTGCACGATATGCGCCGTATCAGCCCGTTGAACCTCATCAACAAAGGCGTCAACAGCCGTCACCATGGCGTCAGCATCCCTCTTTGTCGTATCCCGATACTGGAAAACGGCAAAGATTTTATTTGCTCCTGATATGTCCTGATACACCTTCAGCGCATTATGATGGTTGCTATCCACGGGTAGAAAGTCGGCAATATCCTCCTTATAGCCCAACCGTAGCACTGAAACAGTCAGCAACAGCGTAACAACGACGAACGAAACCAGCCCCACAAGGCGGTGTTGTCGCAGATAATCATATAGCTTCAGTATTGTTTCTGTCATCCTTATTTATTGTTTACCGGGTTCGAATAAATCCCCAGGAATATGTCTTTGAGCTTGTCAATGTCGCAAGTGTCATACTGTTCCAGCGTCTGCAGCCGTTTTAAGAACGCTTCTTTCTCTGCCACGGTGTAGCAGTGTTTGTACTTTGTCGTACCATATCGCAGGTCATAGGCTATGTAGTTGTTTGGATAAAGCCTATAGGCGGCATGGATACGACGGTCTATCAGGCGTGCCACCTGCTTGTGATAATCGTTGTTTGTCAGTCCATCAAACTTTGAAAGTTCGGCATAAGAGAGGGGTTCACATAGTTCAAAGTGCACGCGTCCCTTCTCTTGTACGATGCCCGTGAGGATACTATTGAGGTCTTCTCCAGGCTTTTTGGTGTATTTAGAGAACTGTGATTCATAGAGTTCAAGCGTCTTAAGCACGTCACAAGGCTCCCACTCGTAAGACACAGCGATGGGAACGATGTGCAAATCATCAATGGCGTTGATCTTATCTTCGGCACATGACATGCAGAACATCTTGATAATACCCTGGTCAGTGACGTCGTTACCATCCTTCGTCCTACCGTTTCGCTGGGCAATCCATGCCGATTCACCTTTCTCAGTGATGACATAACGAATGTAATCAGACAGATGTCGGGAGCTACGATAGAAGTCTTTGATGTTGTTTCCAGGCCGTTCCACCTTGAACATCTTGTTACATTTACCGATATCTATCACCAATTGATTAATCATCAGGTTGGCTCCGAAGGTTATTTCGGTTGTTTCAAAGTCCTGCGTAACGAAGTAATACTGCAGCAAACTGGAGTCTAACATGATGTCACGATGGTTAGATACGAAGAGATAGTGCGTCTCCCGACTCAGTTTGTCAAGCCCCGAACAGGTAAACTTCTTAATACTGTGCTCTATGACCCGCTCATTGACCATGCGCATCGTCTCCGTTTGGAAGTCACGCACGGTCTTGTAGTCTGCTATACGCTTGCGAACCGCCTCCAAAGGCTCGTCCGGATAGACGTAAGAGGCAAGGAGTGGGAAGGAAGAACTATTGGCTATGCGCACCATAGCAGCCGGAATCTCCTCTGCATTGTACGGCCGGATGTCATCAAACTGTGTCTTCTCCATTGCTGTATATATCTTTAATTGTTCTTTAAAAGGTTGTCTCTCTTATGTGTTCCATACTTTGGAACAAGCTGTTCTGCGCCCTTGTAACTGTCCTTGTCACGTCTTTTACAATGCGTTCTCAGCCTTTTCGGAAAATTACAAGGCGCTTGTAATACTTCTACAAGGCGTCTGTAATACTATTACAAGGCGTCTGTAATCTTATTACAAAGGCTTTGTAATTTCTTGTATTACGGCAGATGACACTGTCAACGACGCTTCTCCAGTCTGCGAAACCACATCATGAACGCCTCTTTCCACTGTCGGCACTCTGCCGTTCCCTTATGGTTGGAAGCTCCAAAGCCGTGTCCTCCTGTCTTATACTGTATGTAACGATGGGGCACATGCTGTCGGGTGAGTGCCGAATCGAGCAGTTCTGAATTGTGATAGTGCACGATGGGGTCGTCTTTACAGTTGACTAAGAACACCGGCGGACAGTCTTTCGGCACATGACGCTCCAAGGATAGTGAATCGCGCAACTGCTTATTGCGCAACCGACTGTCGCCCAACAGAGCACGACGGGAACGCTTATGGACACAAGGTTCAACCATTGTGACGACGGGATAGACGGGAACGACGAACCACGGGCGCTGCTCTCGGGGTAACAACTCAGCTGCCGACATCACCAGATGACCACCAGCCGAGAAGCCCATAGCTGCCACACGTGAGGCATCAATGCCCATTTCCTGAGCATGTGCCTTGACATATTGCATCGCACGTTGCAGGTCATTGAGTGCATCAGGGTATCGATTGCCACGGAAAACATAACGATATGGCGTCATGAAAGCCCCCACGCCTGCCGTCCGATAGTGCAGAACGAAAGCCGAGATACCATTGCGTTGCAGCCATTCGCCCACATCCTTGCCCTCAGCACCCATGTCATGCCACAGATAACTACCACCCGGACAAACAATAACGGCAACATTTCCCTTGCCTTTTGCCAAGTATGGCGTCATCATAACAGTCTTTCCAACCGCCGTTCCTTGCCATATATTGATCCGTTGTGGCTTCTCCTTCTGTGCAAAAGTGCAGAGAGAGAAGAGCAATGCCACCAGGATAAGCGTATAATACTTCTTCATTTCTAACTTTATTTCGTGGAGTTAACAAGTTGACTGACAGATGAGCTGCCAAGTTATTTGTCAATCTTCTCCAACTGAATCAACGATAACATACAACTGAATTGTCAATCTTCTCCAACTGAATCAGCGATAACATACAACTGAATTGATGTATCTCCTCCAATCCACTTAGTCGTCCTATCCATCCTGATCTCCTCCCACATACACCCTGTTTGGCGCATCCCAGTGTCTACGTTCCTATCCATCCGGAGAGCGGTTGGGGGTGAAGCTGATCAGAGTTCGGATTAAGACTGGTCGTGATCGGAGTTGAGTCGTCTTATCACATAGTTCCTTCCCAATATCGCCTCAACGGTATTTATTGCCGTCAGGGGTACACCGCAGAAGCCAGGAAGGTTGTTATACTGTCCCGTAAGCAGCAGGTTATCAACCTTTGTCACCACTGGTAACTGTGAGAGAACAGTGTTCTTATAGTCCTTACTGAAGCCACACATCGTCCCATCCTTGGCTCCGTAATAGTCACGAATGGTGAGTGGAGATGCCGTATTGACCTTATCCACACAGGCATTGAAGCCCGGATGAATCTCTTCTATGCGTTCGAGGAGTCTCTGTGCCTGCTCTTTCTTCCACAGTTCATAGTCTTTTCCTCTTCTGCCGACGGTGGTCTGCGCCCATTTCTCCACCTCTTCAAATATCATTGGTGCCGTAATAAGCGCCTTGTCAGCGTATTTCCCTTGGTTATCTTCAGGAGGTGTCATGAAAAGAAAGCCCAACGGCCATGTGTCATGGTGCTCACCAAAGTGCCACACCTTATCATATCGGGTCATGTAATACTCTGAATGATTGATGTAAGGGAACGTCTCTGGTTTGAATTTCACATATACAGAGAAGGCTGAATAGGCATTCGGGATGTCGTTAAGCCTGGTCCGATAAGCCTTGGGGAACGCCTTTTCAGACAGTAAAGGGAGCAAAGTGCAGGGATGAATGGCTGAGATATAATGGTCAGCACGGTACTCGTTCCCCTTCGTAGACCGTACATAGTCAACGTGACGGTTGTTTACTTCCACCCATTCTGCGCCCTCATTGCATCTGACCTCGCCTCCTGCCGACTCAATAACAGACACTAACAGCTGTGCAAAGCGGTCACTTCCACCCACAAAGCGACTCGCCCCCTGCATGTAAAGCACACTCACGATGGCATGAACATAAGCAGGTGTTGCATCAGCCATGCCCCCATAGAGTGGATTCATGTATGCAACGACATTGCGAAGCTTAGGGTTCTGGATGTATTTCGCGATAAAAGCATCAGCAGCAAGGTTGAATTCCTCCGAATGAACAGGGAAGAAATCATTGGAAGGACGCAGGTAAAAGAGGTCTACTTCATCCGTCAGACGGTGTACAGCATCCACATAGGCTTCAAGATTTGCCCTTTCTTCAGGGAAATGTTCAGCCAGAGAGCTAACAAATCCCTCCTTACCTTTCTTTATATGGTAGGTTGTCTGGTCCTCAGCAAAGTAGAGACTGTCCGTACAATCATCGTCAACGTCACGCAAATGCACCTTATCAGCAATGCCGAGATACTCACAAATACGATAGATATTACCCCCAGGGCGCATCCCACCAATGACATGCATACCCGTATCGAACTTCATTCCAAAGCGTCGGAAGTTCTGAAGTCCACCGCCAGCAGTGTCGTTCTTCTCCAAAACAGTGACCTTAAAGCCCTCACGAGAGAGGATAGCACCCGCAAAGAGTCCACCCAATCCACCACCAATTATCACAGTTGTCTTCATTCGTTAGCCTCCTTTATCTGTTCATAGATGGTCTTTGCCGTCAACAACTCACTGCAAGTGACAATCGTTCCCACCAAAACGCCCAGCATTCCATGGGAGTTGATGTTCTGACCAGTGAGGTAAAGGTTCGGAACCTTCGTACGTTGCGGTACCCGACAAGCACTACCCAGACTGATATCCTTAGCATTGCCATACATTGATCCACCCTCCGTTCCAGTATAATCAAGATAGGTCAGCGGTGTGGAAGTATAGTAATTCTGTATCTGGGAACGTATGTTGGGGAAGTGTTCTTCCAACACATCGAGGAGTCGTTCAGCCTTTTCGCGTTTGAAATCCTCATAGTCTTGTCCTCTCCTCCCGACCTTTGTGCCCTTCCATTGCTCCACATCAGCCATCTGCATATAAGAAAGGATGACACCCGTAGAGGCATATTGCGTGTCGCCTTCTGGACAGAAGTGCATGTAAAGGAAGCCTTTCGGCCAACTTTCTGCCGTGTACCGTTCACAATCCCACGGTGTATCGCCTTGATAACCATAGTAATTATAGTTGAGATAAGGGACCGTCTTCTCCTTGAAATGTAAATAAACAGAGAAGCCACCCACGGTTTGTGGGATGTGATTGATACGCTTGCGGAAGGCAGGACGGATCAGTTTCGTATCTAATAGTTCCAAAGTACGCATCGGATGGGCGTCAGATATGATGATATCACAGGGCAAAGTGTCTTTTCCATTCACCTCTACTCCAACGGCATGTGTGTCATCACAGATGATACGGGTCACCTTCTTACGGGTCAGAACCTCACCTCCATAACGGTTGATGGTACCCATTAAGGCTGTAGCAATGCTGTCACTACCCCCTTTAACACGGAAAGCACTCTGGTTATAGAAGTCCATTATGAAGGCATGTGTGGCAAAAGGTGTCTTGTTTTTCTCTGCTGCATAAAGCGGAAGGTTGCCCACAAGGACCTTAGCCAACACAGGATCGGTGATTACGTCATCAATGACGGCATTGATAGAACGCAGCTGATACTCCATATTCAACGGTGAATCAGAGTCTGCATACTTAAGAGAATGGAGTGAAGAAGCATTGGCAATCTCCTCAATAAGGTCGTAATAACGAACGAGATTGTCATGCTGGGAAGGGAAATACTCGGTCATCTGCTTGAGAAAAGCCTCTCTGCCATTGGCAAAAGCATACTTTTTCCCACCCAATGCCACGACATCATAACCTTGAGGATCAAGCTGTGAGAGCGTCACAGTCTTGTCTATCTCCAAGTAACGCATGAGCTTATCAAGGGTCTGACCATGTGCTGCACTACCTATAAAGTGCATTCCCGTCTCGAACTTTGCGCCACGACGGGAGAAACATTGCAGACAACCACCCACCTGAATACCCTGTTCAAGTACGGTAACGGCATAACCGTTCTTTGCAAGAATAGCCCCACAGGACAGTCCACCCAAGCCACTTCCGATGATGATAACCTTCTTCTGTTGTGTCATTGTTCCATTCTGTTAGCTATTTCTTCATACTTTTCTTTGTAACGCTTGCGCATTGTGGATGCCTGTTGCTTCAGATCACCCATGGCAGAGAGCTCCTCTTGTGTCAGTGGTTTGTCCACTTCAACAAAGAATTTACCTTTATGGAGGTGCCAACCGGTCTTTGGAAGGATCCTACCTGGTCCGTAAAGGATCATCGGAAGGATCTCTAATCCGAACTCACGTGCCATATAGAACGCTCCTTGATGGAACCTTCCGATACGACAATCCTTAGATCTGGTCCCTTCAGGATAGACCGCTATGCTGTAACCACGCTCTATCAATGAGCGTAAATGGGGCATTATCTCATCCAATCCCTCCCTAACGGGTAGGTATTCTGCGTTCCGAATGAGTGAACCATAGAAGGGATTGTTCCATACCCAGGCGTTGGTGAGGAAGACAATCTTCGGTGTGAAGACCAGCTGACACATCAAATCAAGATGTGACTGATGGTTACAGATGATGATACGGGGCTTGTTGAAGTCGATACCTTCAGCCACCTTATACTCATATTTCGTACCGGGTATGCCGTGATGGATCATCACAAAGCGTGAAGCATGATAGATAAGCTGATGCAAACGGTAACGACGACGCTCGGTCATCTTACCGAATTTCGTGTAAATCCATACGAAAGGAGTGAAGACAACCAGCGTGAAAAAGAGGAAAAAGAGTAAGGAATAAACCGTACGAAGGGTGGTCATCAGTGCTCGACACAGTCGTAAGGGAAGTCCATAGACCACAGCCAAGAAACAAAGGATGGTGTTCAGAACACTGATACGTGCAAAATCCTTTCCCGGACGGAAATGACTTACACGCTCATTGCGCGGTGGATAATAGACTTGTATGGGTATTGGGACAAGCTTGACACCATGCCAAGAGGCGAAGACAAGCAGTTCCAACTCCGCTTCATAGCGTGAAGTGAGCAATGACAGTCCGTACAAACGGTGCAGAGGATAGAGCCTATAACCTGTCTGGGTGTCAGGTAATGCCCTGCCTGTCTGTACATAAAACCAGAAGTTAGAGAACTTATTGGCAAAGGAACTACCCTTAGAACGATCTACACCCTCCAACTGTCGACTACCAATAATCAAGGATTGGGGGTGCTGTTGATTGGCTTTCAAGAAGAGTAGGATGTCCTCTGGATAGTGTTGTCCATCCCCATCAAGGGTAATGACATAGGAGTATCCCATCTCTAATGCCTTTCTGAAACCCATCTTCAAGGCATATCCTTTCCCCCGATTCTGTGCATAGGACACTATCGTTATACCATCAATGGCATGCAGAATGTCGGTAGTACGGTCCGTACACCCATCTGTAACGACAATGACATCGTCACAGTAGAGCAGACACTTCTCCACTACTGTCTTTATCGTTTTGTCATTGTTATAGGTGGGAATGACAACACAGATACGTCTGTTTCGTAATTGTTTCTTCAGTTCCTCATTCATCATACAGTCCTCAACACTAAGGAAATCTTTGCCATAGGCTTCTCTTCTGAGAGTACGATCAACTGTGTTTCAACACTTGTACCATCCTCTGACGTTACCAACTTCTTCACCTGATACGTGAGCTGTAACGTCTCATTGGGTGAAATTATAGAGAGGAACTTCACGTTCTTCACCTTCGTGATCATCAGTTTACACGGTGTGGAACGCTGCTCGGAGAGTAGTTCTTCGACAAGTTCCTTGCCCATTTGGACAATACATACACCTGGAGTAATGGGCTCACCAGGGAAATGGGCAGCATAGATAACACAAGAGGGAATTAGTTCGATGGCATAATTCACCACCGGACCAACTCCCTCTTTACGGATTATCTTGTATAAATTATTCTTCAGTTGCATCGTTCTCTCCTTCTGTTATGTTGGAATTTTCCTCATTGCTCATCAATGAAAACTTGTAACTGATGTGATATTTCTCATCTTTATAGGTAGGATTACCCTTTAACAGGTTCTCCATAACATGCTGTAAGTCACTCTTTAACACACGACGGATGTACCATTTATCGAGCATTGCCATGACTTCAATCAACTCAACCTTCTTCGTCTGGGGCTGATAAGTGAACTCTAATGCCGTGATACCAAACTCATTGAACAGGACACCATGGTATGCTTCCGCTTCACGTACCATGATGGTGATGCCACTGAGATAGCCTTTTGACAGTTCAATGGTAGTAGCATACTTTGTTTTACAGCCTATACTGTCCGACAAAGGAGGCTGCTGAACAAGGAGACTGTCCTGTGCTTGTACCGTCAGAGAGGCGAGAGAAAGCAGAAGAATACTAATTAACAGTAAATACTTTCGCATTAATAGGACTGTTTACTTTTACATTCATCATCTCAATAACAGTACGATCGCCACGCTTTTCTATAAGCTCAACCTTGGCAACCATTGCCCGTTGGCGGTTGAAATGAAGGACAATCTTCTGGAACATCTGCTGCATCTGCTTCTGCTGTGGATAGAGAACAGCAACATATTCGGTGGCTGATGAAGACAGACTAACCTTGAAATCACGCTTGTCATTGAGGGCTTTTCCCACAACACTGTTCATCATTATGCGTGCTATCTCCTTGAAAAATTTGCTCTGATTGACGTTGATAACATCATTGCGATTGCCCTTACTGATAAGAACACGTGAGCCATTCAGTACGAAAGCATAGGCATAAGGCGAGGTATACTCCCAACGGAGCTTGTCACTTTGCTGGTAATACATCTTACCACGTGACACCATCTTATCATTCAACATGCGGAGATACTTCGTCTGTACAAAGTCGCATTGCATGGTTTTCATGCTTGCAGCGGCAGCTTCTATCTGCTGTCTTATCTTTGCCTCACTGACAGCTTGTGCTGAAACAGTCGTTGTGGCGATACAGAACACCACCAAAATTAACAATAACTTTTTCATTTTACATCTTATTTTTCTACTTGGCAATCAAGCAACAGCCTAATATTATCAGGCTCACTCCTACCCATTTCATCACAGAAACGGACTCATGGAAAAAGAGTATTGCTGCAAGAAGACCAAATACATAACTCAAACTAATCATCGGATAAGCCACACTCAGGGGGTAATGCTTTATGATATACATCCAGAGTATGGAACTGGAACCGAATAACAGACCACTACAAGCAAACTGCCAATTCAACAAGAGGCTGCACCAGAACGTACGGGTCCAGCCAAAGGGAAGCATTCTCTGAAGTGCAAACTTTAAAAACACCTGCCCTCCTGCCAACAGAGAACTCTGCAAAACGGATAAGATAACTACTCGCCACATGACAATACCATTGCGATAGCATGGATTGCAGGCAGCTCTTCTGTCCCATCCCGCTTCAATAATGAATTAAAAAGTGGAGTGCTCTCATCGTGACATCCCACAAGAACAGTCTTTGCCTTCCCTTCTTTTAATAGCATCTCTGCATCACGTAATGCCCATGATAAGGAATCCGTACCTTGTGTATAAGTAACGTTATAGCCGTGACAGTGGGTCTTAATAGCGATATTACTTCCTATGGTGTTGTGTGTACTCTGCATGAAATAAGTGGGTTTCAACATTGTCTCACCCTCCTCTTTCATCTGTTCCAACAGTCGTTCGCTATATTCCAGACAACCATACATCGTTCCAGTGATGATGGCATCGGGCTTATCAACACCTGCTTGCGCCAATGCTTCCAAGGAAGAGAGCAACGAACTCTTCATTATCTTGCCCATACGACGTGCCTCTAAAGGCTTGACATACTTACGGATGTCTGCCAGTTGGTCCTCAGAAGTGAGCTCAACACGGGACAACACCTTAACTTCTTTCCGTGTTTCTACTGGCTCTTCTGTGGTCGTTGGATGGGTAGAAAACAATAAAGAAGAGTCGTTACCACCGAAACCAAAAGAGTTACAGAGCACGTTTTCCAACGTGACGCCCTGTTCACCTAAGGTCGGAGTAATACCCTTCTCCATCTGATGTGCCCAACCTAAGTTGGCTGGAACAAAATGATTCTGCATCGCTAAGATACAGATAACGACTTCAATACTTCCTGATGCGCTTGTAGTATGACCAGTAAATGACTTTGTACTGGATATCAATGGGAGCTTATCGCCGAAGATTCGACGTAAAGAAACACTCTCACTTTGGTCGTTATTGGGTGTTCCTGTTCCGTGGGCATTGACATATTGAATATCTTCCGGACTGAGATGTGCCATGTCTAAAGCCTCTTTCATAGCAAGATAAGCACCTTCCCCATCTTCTGACGATGCCGTTTGATGGAATGCATCACAGGCATTTCCATATCCAGTAAGGTAAGCATGGGGCTTTACACCACGTTCATTGGCAGTCTCATCAGACTCTAACACTACGAAGGCAGCCCCTTCCCCTAAGTTAAGACCAGCCCGTGTAGCATCGAACGGACGACAACGCTCATGGTCAAGGATCATCAATGAGTTGAAACCATTGAGGTGAAAGCGAGATAAAGACTCTGTACCACCAGCGATAACGATGTCAGCTTGATGGTCTTTCAACAGTCGTGCACCAAACATAATGGCATTGGCAGCCGAAGAACAGGCTGTAGACAAAGTCGTTACTTCCGTGAAAATACCAAAGTAATCAGCCATAGTGTTCGTGCAACTGCCACAGTCATGATGCTGAAGGAAGGATACATTGTCATCTTCCTCAATATGATCGAAGCAGAGTTCGGTGATATCCATGCCACCAACGGTTGTACCAGAGACAAGTGCTATGCGCAGACTTTCACCCTTTTTCTTACGTGCAAGGATGTCATCGACACTGATTCCTGCATCCGTTAACGCCTGGCGAACGGCTATGATACCCATCAGGGCTGTGCGACTCATCATCTGTGACACAGGGATTCCAGCCATCTCTTTCATCTGTTCGTTCGACAAATCAACCTCTCCTACAGGCAATTCACGATGAACTGATTGAAGATGTTTCATCATCCCAATACCACTCTGCTTCGTTGTCAAGGACTGTAACACCTCTTGTTTGTTAAAGCCAATAGCAGAGATTATGCCTTCGCCAGTAACTGCAATATTCATTTTATTGGTTTATCCGTTCGCTATTATTACCCCAAAGTGGCTTTATTTCTTTCGGTTCTTGCTGACATAGTCGGCTATAGAAGCGACACTGGTGAAGATCTTCTTGCCTTCAGCAGGGTCAGCCAACTTGATACCGTACTTCTTTTCCAAAAGGACTATCAGCTCCAAAGCATCAATTGAGTCTAAACCTAAACCTTCACCAAAGAGTGGTTCGTTCTCATCAATGTCATCAGCGGTCATCTCTTCGAGGTTCAAAGCCTCTATAATCTCATCCTTTAATTCTTTTACTAACTCGTTCATTGTCGTGTCTATTTTATATATGATATGATTTTTCTGTTTTATTTTTCTTTATTATACCTTGTTGATAGATGCTATATACAAGTCGGCTTCATAGTGTTCACGGTCTTCATAATCTATCCACCCCGTCAACAAACTTGTTGTTTGACTGTCTAAGAAAGCTGTTTGTATCAATGTCTGCATCTGCTCTTCATTCTTTTCCGGAAGAATATAGAAAGATGTCTCACCGTGATAGCCATTGCGAATGGCAATCTCACCAGTAACAATATTCGGCAAGGTATACACGAAGACAGAAGGACTTGGGAAGTAATTGTCCTTATCTGCTATCGAAGCTAAGTACTTCTTATCAGAGGAGATAGATGAAGAGCGATTGAAAAGTACCACTCCCCGACTCCTCTGAAGTTCTTTGATAGATGTTTCGTCAGCCTTTTCTGCCTGCAGCAAGAGTTCTGAAGCGATAAAGCCTAACCGACACAAACCATCCATTTTATAATACTTTGGATAGTCTCCTATCATCTGTTTATAGATTGTTGTGAGCAGACTCTTCTCGTTTGGTTCACCTTTGACAGGGAGAAGTCGACCGTCAAGCCATGCTCCTTCAGGAGTAATACGCACATGATGCGTCTTTCTGAATACTGAAGGAACATGATCTGTCACCGCTTTTGACTCATTCAAAGACAAAGAAGAGCTTTCAACAGACTTCGCATAGAGGGTTGCATTGCATCCGCCGAAGCCTGAAAGCATCTTGATGAAGCCTGTCTTATGGGTTGAACTGTGCTCTGCAGACAGTATAACCTTACCAGATACGCCCATTTCTTCATATCCACGCGTCCCTAAGACAGTGTGATCATCGACAGATTTCATACAGAGGATGGTCTCAAAGACGCCTGCGGCACCTAAAGAATGGCCGATATAACCCTTTAAAGCATTAACAGGGATGTCAGAAAGAGCTGCTCTCTGAATGGCAATAGACTCCATCTGGTCATTGAAAAGCGTAGCTGTCCCATGTGCATTGATGAAAGCTAAATCATCTTTTCCAACACCTTCCATCGTCTGTTGCAAGGCTTCAAGCAACCCTTCTGCCGTCTTTGACGGTGCACTGATATGAAAAGCATCATTCTTTATATGTCCATGTCCTATCGTCCAAATCCTTTTATCAGACTTATCAGTAGCCTGCTCACCAGCGGGAAGACGACTGCTCAGTACCACCGTTGCTGCTGCTTCACCTAAATTAAGACCCTGACGCTCTATGTCGAAAGGTCTACAAGGCTCTGCTGACATGGCATTAAGCGATTGAAAACCAGAGATAATAAAGCGTTGAGGACAGTCAGCACCACAGACAACAACATGATCATACGTGCCTAACTGTAACAGTCGGGAAGCTAAAATCATTGCAGCAGAACCCGAGATACAGGCATTACACACCACCACTGGGCGTGTCGTAAAACCTAACCGAGTGGCTATTCGCTGTGCTGTCTCACCCAAATAAAGGTTTTCATCGGCATCCTTGCCTAATCCTTCTATCGCTCCTTTGGTAGAACTCAGAATGAAAACGGAACGGTCATCAGCCACATGTATACCCGAAGCCTCAATGGCTTTGCCTGCAGAACGAAAGACTAAGTCTTCAAAATCAGCCGACATCAAGGATGCCATGAAGCCATCTGGGATGCCATCCGTCATTGGAGCATAGGCACGAATAGCCGACTTACCAGCCTTTACTGCCTGGTAATTATCCTCTGAAGTATCACCCAGAGGGGAGATAATATTATCAGCTAAAACGTAAACCATGATTTCTTCTGATTCTTTCCTATACACTATTACTTCTTATCCACCTGTTCCCAGCGTTCTTTCCACTGCTGATAAAATGGAGGATTGTCCCACACCAACTGGTAGTTGAGGTCCATAAACACCTGCACGGAATGTCCTGTTGCTATCAGACTATCATCTTCCACATCATGAATCTCATAGTCAAAGACTATCTTTGCAGCCTCTGTCGGACGATAGATGATGTCTATACGAGGTGTCATCCCGTATTTAATTGGCTTCTTATAGTGGAAGGAGAGGTCAACCAATGGGGCAAAATAGCCATGATCAAAGAATCCCATGTATTCCAATCCATACTTCTTTCCAAATGCTTCACGTGCATCTTCAAAGTAAAGGGGATAAGAACCATGCCATACAACATTCATGGAATCAACCTCACTGAAGCGGATTGCAAATGTTTTTGATGCTTTTAATTCTTTCATTCAATACCGGATTTCTTTCTTTTTCAAGCTTCTTCTTGCTCCTTAACGGCTATCTTTATCTCAGATGTAACGAGTACTTCATCACCGCATGTTATGCTTGCTTCAGCCAATGTCATACCAAACACTTCTTCCTTCACCTCTACACGCGTCGTTATAACGTCTCCTACATGGGGCAAATCAATGACCTCAAAGTTACGGACGGCACCGATAAAGCCTAATTGAATTCCTTTCTTGAGAATGTATTTATTGACATATCCTATACGGGCGGCGCAGGTTTGGGCGATATTCTCCATCAAACCTGAAGCTGAAAAGCGGTTATCATCCACAAAGATGTTGTTCTTCTGTACCTCAGTCTCTGTGACTGTAAGCGTCTTATCGAAATGTATCAGTGTACCAATCATGACGAAAGGCTCCTGCTGTGGCAGTAACTCATGTACGTCGATTGCCCGAAGTGCAGCTTCAGAAGGATTCGCTACATCAAAATTTACCATCTTCTTTATCATCAACTTATCGTGACCAGAAGTCATAGAAATTAAACCATTGCAAAGGATACTGTCGCACTCTGTGTTCAAGTTCCTTCACATAACTGTCTGCTAACTGCTGTATCTGCTGTCGACGAGGTGCTTGCTTGTCGTAAGAAAGACGTGCTACATATACCTTATAGTGCTTAGCTGACGTCTTCATGACATTGACTGCGAGGACATCCAGCCCCTTCATCGTTGCCACAGAGAGCGGACCAGCAGGGAAACGAGCCTCAGCATCCATGAAAACAGACGTCACCGACTTAGCTGAACCAATGATTCTGTCAGCTGGCATACTCATGATTTCATTGTTATCCAATGCCTCATTCACAAGGAAAAGGTGACTCATATCCTCCTTAACGGGTATCATACGGATGTTATGATGACCTAAGACCTCTTGTCTTCCAGCCATCACAGTGGCTTTCTCACCTCCAAAGACTAATGCATTGAAGCGTTTTGTCTTTGAGATAAGGGAGTAACCCGCCACCTCATAACAGCCAATATGGGAACTGAAGATCATGAATCCTTTCGGTTCTGACTCTAACTGACGGAAGTGTTCGTACCCTTCGATATCCAAATGGAAGTGCTTACCTGCAAAGACTGCAAAGCGATCCACCACTACTTGACTGAACAAACAGTGATTGATGTAAACACTCCATGCTGCACGCAAACGCCCATAGCGTAAGCGGTGACGGTAGAAATGATAGGCTGAGGTCCTACTATGGTTGGTATTCAGTAGCAGACAGACTGGTATAACGAAGAGGGATGTGACTAAATAGACCATCCGCACATCCAACCAGCGCAGCGATTGTATTAGCAATCGATGCATCCAGCCACTGCCATATGTAGTGTTAGCCAACCTTACTCTCTATATAATCGCAGAACTGTGACAAAGTAACGACTCCCTGCATCTCCTCTGGTTTGATCTTAAAGCCGAAGTTCTTCTCGACAATAACGACAATATCAACAAAGTCCAGACTGTCAATGCCAAGGTCATCCTTCAGCTTTGCTTCTGGTGCAATGTTCTCTTCGTCAATCTCCAGATCCTCTATGAGGAAGTTTCTTACTTTCTCTTCAATTTCTTTTCTTTCCATTATGTGTTATACTTTATAATTTATTTCAACTTTACTTCCAGTATTGTGTGTCCTTGACCGATACCATCATGGGTGTCAACAACTCTTAGTCCTGCTCTATCAATCTGCTTTATCATGTCATCAGAGTGATACATCTTGCTGTTTCCATTTGCCATAACGGTGAAATAAACACTGGTCATGGTCAGACATAGTGATGCTGGCTCATACTTTTGTCGGTCCCAGAAGGTCTCCATTATATATAAGGTGGAATCATTCTTCATCACTCTGGCTGCCCGAACAAGGATACTATAGATCTCTTCTTCTGAGAAACAATCAAGGAACTGGCTCATCCAAATGGCATCCCAGCTTCCTTGTGGCAGATCATTGTGTTCGTCAAGAATGTTTGTGGGATACCCGTTGATGCGTTCTGCACCCTCTTTCCCCTCGACATTCTTCTTCATCATTCCAATCTGACCGGGTAGATCAACGATTGTAACATTGACTTCAGGGTCATATTCAACGCAGCGCAAAGCAAAACGCCCTGTGTTTCCACCCACATCCATCAAGTGTTTGGGATGTTTACTGAACACGATCTCTAACGCCTTGTCAAAGGAATGGTCGCTATAGAAATGGTCAAAGCCAAACCAACTATCCTGTACTTGCTTATCAAGTTTCGACAATCCCTCATAGATTGTTGGCCAGTCACCAAGTGTTTTCAGTCCAGCAGGTTTTCCTTCCTTTAATGCTTCATCAAGAAAGAACATACCCCGATAGTTGACATCATGATTGAAATCGATATTCACACGTGTAGCTGGGTCATTGAGTAAGAACCAACCTGTCTTGGATATGGTGTATCGGTCAGTATCTTTATTCACCAAAACAGTCCCAGCACTCAGTGAAGCTTCAAGCAAAACCTTCAAAGCATACTCCGAGAGCTGCGTCTGTTTCACCAATTCATCCAATGTCAAACCCTCCAGACTGTCACGCAGAGCATCCAAAATGCCCAACTTCACCATCAGGCGAGACACCTGAAAGATGACGGGGCCCCATGCTATATACTCTGCAAGACGTTGTGCTTCACGAGCAGAGAGCTGTTCCTGAGTGTATCTATCACTCTCTGATTGGAATAGATTCATCCTTATTTATTTGCCTTTCTTATTTCTCTTATAAATAACTTAGCGAAAGATTCACCTAAATCATCCATCGGATCCTTAAATGTTATCGGATCATCATAATCGCCATCATCAGACTTAAACACCATTGTTGCCTTGATCTTTTTGGTACTTACTTCACGTAAATAAGCAATACCACTGATACTTCCGTCTTTATAAACGATCAATGGGGTTAGAACAAGGACATATTTAGTGGCTCTGGTATGAGTTGTTGCACTAAGATCATGCTTAAAACCTTCCTCATTGAACTCCTTTACGAAATAGTCCAAAGAGCGTTCTTTCCAATCACTTACTCTTCTTCCAAGGGCTAAGAAGTCCTTAAAAGGAAGATCTTTTTTGTATTTAATCCTGGTCAAGTCCAAGCTGACACCAACTGTTTTCTCACCTTTCAGGCAACTAAGACTACCACTCTCTAGCCTTACACTTGCAAAACAAGATAAGTTCAGAAGTGTAAGAAACATCAATATGATAAACTTTCTCATACCTTATATCACAAAAAGCGTTATGTTTACTTTGCCTTCTTTATTAGCTTAACAACTTGTTCAGCCAATTCGCGATAGGTTTCAATACGGCGCTTCTCATTACCGTAGCCTGCACCAGCAACTCCATCAACATCAATAACAGCAAATGGTTGCTTCGTGTTCTTCTCATAGA
>FLSB01328252.1_pt1 | contig 19545 bp, 25 predicted proteins | sample 1550551 | NCBI WGS metagenome assembly FLSB01 (sample SAMEA4031774, study PRJEB14383) | metagenome | biome: human; feature: oral; material: saliva | place: Philippines | collected 2014 | reverse complement strand
AGCAGCATGGCTCCAGCCTGTGCCCTTGCCTGCCTCCACCTTCTGTTAAACCAGCATTTAAAGCAAGTAAACAATTTAAAGAAGCAGTTAAAGCTTAACAATCAAAATAATAAAGTTTTGATTTAAATATGGAGATCCCGTGCCTTACAGGATTAGTTGATATGTCGGATAAGAGACATAAAAACCTTATCGATTACAAAATAGATTGCCTTTAGGCAATCTATTTTTTTTTATATAAAAAAAAGAATTAAGGTTTAAAAACCTAATTCTTTCGTCTAGACCATACAAAATAAAAAATCGTTACTACAAGTGATACATACATTGCAATAAATGCAAACACAACTAATAAATTATCGAACAAGTTATTATAACCTGAAATCAGTCCTCCTAACCAAATCGACATATTGTTAAATAACATATGCCCAATAATAGGATACTGAATTCTATTCGTCTTATAATACAACATCCCTAATAATAAAGATAAAGGAACTACCGCAATCAAATGAACTAAAGTACCATGAATCAGTGCAAATAGTCCAGTTGAAATCAAATGTAAAAACAGATATTTAAAAAGACCTACTTGAAGACCTTTCTTAAACATGAAACGTCCAAATAATACATATCTGAATAACAATTCTTCAGCAATTGGTGCTACAATTCCAACTAACAAAATAGTAAAAATAATAACAGAAGGATTTCCAAAATTCTCAGCATAACGACCTGTATAAGTTGTATCACCGTAAGTCTTATACACCCATAAGAAAACAAACTGTCCAATAAACCATAAGGCTACAATCAAACTATAAGAAATAATAATATCTTTTTTATAATATGTTCTTATTAAACTTTCATCAATAGGTTCAACATAACTACGTCTACTTCTATCGTATCTATACAAATATAAGAAACCTGCAATCAATATTAAATTGCTAAATAATGTTGAAATAACAGATCCAAACATAGAAGTAAAACCAGCCACTACAACATACAAAAAAGCTGTCACAATAAAAGTCACTGGTACCATTTGTCTTTTCAATACATCCAAAATAAAAATCTCACTTTCTAGCTTGTTGTTTTAAAATACTCAACAAACGTTCATCATAACGCCATTTATCGACATTTGACTCACGAATATAAATATCCAATCGTTCTTTATCATAAACTTTTGTGAACCAGCGTCTACCATCAGAACTAAGACGTCCAATCTTTTCTAAAGCAGTTAAGACGTACTTGGGTAAACCCAAGTACTCAGCTGCTTCTTTTTTAGTCAAAAAATCATTCTTCGAAGTCTTCTTTATCACGAGAATATTCCTTTTCTTTTTTCAAATCTTCTACACGTCGTTTGTAAACAGTTACTAAATCTTTATCTGTAATACGAACAAGATCATCATTTGTAACATTAGCACCCAATGTTCGTAAACGACTATCACGCGCAAGAACAAGAGCTTCTACTAAGTTACGAACACCCCCTGCATTAGAATGTGGATCAGCATAAGATATCAATAAATCATTAAATGGTTTACTTGCAATCAAATTATCATCCATAATAGATTTCATACCTTTAAGCATCAATTTAAAGATTTCAACAAACTCATCATGTTCATAATTTTTAAAACTAATCCAATATGGGAAACGACGTTTCAAACCAGAGTTTCCTGTTTCAAACATTTCACGCATGTCTTCTTCATAACCTGCAAGAATAATAACTAGTTCATCACGATGGTCATCAGCTTCTTTCAGCAATTGTTCCATTGCTTTATCACCAAACTGACCGTCTTTATCATTTGCTAACGCATAAGCTTCATCAATAAAAAGAACTCCACCGTAAGCTGATGCCGCAACTTCATGTGTCTTATCAGCCGTTTGTCCAAGGAAACCTGCAATCAAATCACGCGCAGCGGATGCTTCTACCAACTTGTTTTCAGGAAGAACCCCGTTCTCATATAAAGCTTGTCCAACTAGACGAGCAAACTCCGTTTTACCAACCCCTGGAGGACCTGAGAAAACCATATTTCGAGTAATGGTTGAACCATCTGATAAACCACGAGCAACCCTAATTTTATCCATCTCAGATTGAGCAATAAAATCTTCCAATTGTTTTTTAACAAAAGGTTGACCAATCATTTCTTTAATTTTTTCAGTTGCTTTTTTATCAGTTTTATCAGGTTCTCCTAATCCTGTCAAAGATGGATCATCAAAAATAGATTCCATTGATGTTGCACTATTTTTGTTTCTCATTTTAAAATCTTTAGATGATACTAAAGTAGTTTGACCTAAATCACGTAGACCACTTCTTGCGCCATCACTAACTTGAACAACGACATCCTTACCAATAGACCATTTAGCTCCATCAATAATATCTTCCATCTGAATTTTACTATCATTTGCTCTAATATTTAAATTATCATCGATGTTAGCTAAAAATCTTGATGAAGTCTTATCCAAATAAATATGTGTCACATTTTTATTACCTTTTAAATAATTAATAGATCCTAATCGTATAATAGATGGGTCATTGAAATGACTTGTGAATGTCAATAATTCTAAAGAATTAAACGTGTCATTAATATTCAATTCTTGAATTTTAAATCCACCTGACAAAATACATTTACCACCAATGGTGATACTATTAAAATCAACAATATCCACATCATGTCGTACTGAATTTCGCACCAAAGTCAGGTCGCAAGATGATGTATCCAAGATATGACAACCGATATCTCCTTGATCTCGACAATTTAGGGTGACATCACCTTGTAGATTTAATTGTTTAACATAAAAAATTGCACCATCAATTTCAGAATTATTAATTGTCAAATTTTCGCAAGTATTTCCAATACCAGCTAGAGCCACATCTTTTGATTTAGGCTCCACTTTAATATTAGAACGTTCAATCGTCAAATCTCCAACAAAATCTTCTGACAATATAATGGTATAACGAGTTTTAATAGGTTGAATAACAGTTGCATCTAAAAATTTAACATCACTATCACCGTGCAAATAAAATTGACCAACATAAAAACCAATAAATGTCACATCACGTCTGATATGAAGTGGTTTTTCCAATATTTGTTTTGTCATAGCTTCTACAATCAAAGGTTCACCTGTTGTTTGTAATAAGTCATTAACTTGACTCATATCTTTAACAGCTTGACCAAACCGTTTTGGATGCAATTTTGGATATAATTGTATATGCAAAATAATGTCCTCATTTCGTTATTAATATTTTCATTATAGCACAAATGAATCCAAAATTCAAGAAAGATAAGAATATGGTATCATCTGGAAATTCCAGATGATTTTTGATATAATAAATACCTAGAGGTATTCGGTTTAATTCTGAGACCTAAAACCTCACAATATTAAAAGAAAGTAGAGATACCACATGATTAAAAAACATAAAATTAAAAAACTATCTATAGAAATTTTAATTGATACATTATTAAAAACAGATATTTACCATACAGAACATGTTATTAAAACAAACTTTAACTTAAATAATTCTATTATGAATTATCTTAAAAACAATCCTACATCTAAAAATAAACATATCTACATGGAAATCAAAAAAGTAACTGATAATTTAGCTGTATTAGCTCAAGCTGCACTGATGCAACCAATCATTGTACGTTCATCTTCAGCTAGACAATTTGAACAAATTCAGTATCAACTAAAATTATTAAAAAATAAATTAAATCACACTAAAAAAGGATAATATTATGCCCAAATCATATCAACTAGAAAATTTTACACCAACTGAACACTTTAAAGAACGTGCCTTAGAACGTTTTGGAATTCAAACTGAAGAAGACTTAATACAATTCATTCATGATAATAATGAGGTTCATGATTCTGGATTAACACCAACAAGCAATCGAGAAAGCACCTTATCACGTCAAGGTAATATGTTTATTCTTGATACCATCAATAATAAATTGGTGACTGTTTATAAATCCATTTCACCAGTTATTGCTGAAAATAAAAAGAATGAATTTCAAGATAAACTAAATATGATTATTCGAGAATCACAAGTTAGTACAGCAAAGGCTTATTTATCTGAAATTAAAGAAAACATTCAACGTTTTTATTTAAATGCGATGAATTTGGTCAATGAACAAGAAGAATCTCTAATTTATCAAATTTTAAATCCAGAACTTGAATTTAATAAAATTGAAGATATCTATAAAGATATGACGATTATTCGTTCAACTTTAAATCTATTGTCTAAACAAACTGACTTCTATGAACAACATAAAACCAATTATGAATCTAAGACAGCTGTTGAAGAAACTCAGAAATGGGTCCCTAGTCAAAGTTTAAGTTTAGATGAATTTAAAGATGCAAAATATGAAATTAAAACATTTAATTTAAATGATGTTGGAGAAACTAAAGTTTTCACACCTGATTATAGTTTATTAATTTCTGAACAAACAAAAGAAAATAATTTACCTGAAGACTATAAACCAAAAGTATCAAACAATGATTTAATTTCTGATAAAGATATTCTAAAAGATTATTTTGAAGGTCCTGATAGAGTTATCATTAATAATTGGTTTTCAAAACAAGGTAAATCACCATTAGGTAGTCAAGTTAACAAAGCTATTAAATCAGGTTATACTCAAACTCAATTAGAAAGCCTTGTTAAATCACAATTGAGCATCATTCATTTTAACAAATTCAAAAACATTTTAAAAGATACTCTTAAAGCTGCTAAAGCTAGAAAAGCGAAAGGTAAAAAATAATGTACGATAACGACATCATTTTAATTAAAAAAGATAATGGTGATGTCATTGAATCATCTAAATCATTGTCTATTTTTAATGCAAAAATTGTAACAATTGATTATGAAAATGAACAATTTTCAGGAAAATCAGTTTGGATGAAAGGTCGTTTAACTACTATCACAAACGTTGATTCTAAAGATCAACGTTTTTTAGATAAGTTAAATAAAGTCAACTTTTATAATCACAAACTATTTTTCACAACAGTTACAAATCTACCATTAAAAGAAAATCAAGAATACCAAATTTTAGGTCGATTTGAAAAAGCTTACACATCAAAAGGTGTTTATGATAGCTTTAAAATTGAAGCTATTTTAAACGAAGATTTTTCATTTGATACAATCAGAAACCTATTGACTATGAGTTCAGTCAATAAAAAATTAGCTGATAAAACAGTTTCAATTTATGAAGAAAACAATATAACTCCAATAAAAGCTTTATTAGATATTAAAAATGCTGAAAATTCAACAATTTTATCTGACTTCACAGAAAAAGAAATTCGTTTCATCCAAAAAGCTTTAGATACAACAGACAACTCTATTTCTGAAACAATCATTAAAGCTGAATTAACACCTCTATTTGGTGATAATAATAAATTCCCAAATAGAGTTTATGAACGATATGGTTTCAATAGTTTAGCAACCATCAAAGAAGACCCTTGGGAAATGATGTTTACTATTTCTTACGCTACAATTGACATCTGTGATAAAGTAGCCTTGAAATTAGGATTTGAAGATATCGAAAATGATTCACGTCGTATTAAGGCTTTAATTCGTAAAGCTTTCAATGACGCAATTGATAGTTCTGGTCATACTTATCTACCATTTTCCGATTTAGAAGCTATGCACAGAAAATACTTAGCTCAATATATCACGTTTGAAGAATTAGAAGAATCTTTAAACAATAAAGAAAACAAATTATTTGATTTCATCATGAAAACAGAATTAGGTTATCAACCTGAAACCTTGTTTGATGCAGAAGAAAATATCTATAAAGCTTTAATCAATCTTGTTCAACAAAAAATTGATGTACCTAAACGAAAGGTTTCTAATCTCATTAAATCATTCGAGGAAGAAAAAACAAATCAACTCAGAATTGAAAAAAATAATGATTCATTGGAATTTAAATTTGCTAAAAAGCAAAAAGAAGCCATTAGAAAAAGTTTAGAATCAAATATCTTCATCCTAACAGGTGGTCCAGGTACAGGTAAAACAACTACTTTGTCAAGCATTATCAAAGCTCACCAAGAATTATTTGATTACCCACCAATTGTGACTACACAAAGAGAAATCATTAGACCTGTCCTACTTCTTGCCCCAACAGGGAAAGCAGCGAACAGAATGTCTGAACAAACTGGACTTGAAGCGTCCACTATCCACAAACAATTTAGAATTATCCCAGATAATGGTTGTACGGATATCGATATTGTTTTGACTAGTTTAAAGACAATGAAAACAAAATTGATTGTCATTGATGAAGCCTCTATGTTGGATACATTTGTAGCAGGTACAGTATTTGAAATCATTAGCAAATATAATGAACAAAATGAAGAATCAATTAAATTGATTTTACTTGGCGATGAAGACCAATTACCGTCTATTTCAGCAGGTCAAGTCTTAGCTGATTTAAATCATTATTTCAAAGACTCTGAGTTTACGGTTCATTTAGATGAAGTAAAACGTCAAGAAAACGGTTCAAATATCCCTGAATTGGCTAGTTTAATTGCAAAAGGTGAATTTCCAGATAAAGAATGGTTTTCAGATAAACATGATATTAGCTTTATTGATACCAATTATAAAGATATTATCAAAAAACTACAGCAAATCTTGTTTGCCAAAAAATCAAAAACAGGCACTTTATCTGATTTACAAATTTTAACACCTTATGTGAATGCTCCACGAAATGGTATTGATTATGGTACGACAAATATGATCAACCATTATGTCCAAGCCATTTACAACTCACCTTTTAATGGGATTGAATCAGAAGACCAATTAACTCCTGATGAAAAAGAAGCTTATGCTAGAGCTAAATTCGGGGGAAAACCTGATAAGTATTTCACACCTAAGATTAAACGTTTCGTCAATCATGGTGACAAAATAACTGGTCAAGCTGGTGCCTTTAAAGAAGGTCGTTTGTTCAGAACTGGTGATAAAATAATTTGTAACACAAATAAATCCGCAACCATCACAAACGGAACGGTTGGTACTATCGTTAAGATTGGTACACATGATAGTAATGATGTTAAAGAATGGGTCATTCTTGTAGATTTCGGAGAAAAAACTTACACAGAATTTCCATACGCTGAATGGGAACAACTTAGTTTAGCGTATGCTATCACTATTCACAAATCTCAAGGTAGTGAGTATAAAAATATCATTATGACCTTAACAAGACCAACTTATGAAGGTGACCATTTCCTAAACAGAAATATTCTTTATACTGGGGTCACAAGATCAAGTAAAAATGTTATCCTAATGGGTGACATCAATACTTACAAACAAGCGTCTAAGAACATTAGACCGCACCGATTAACTGGTCTCGCCTTTATCTTAAAAGAAGACCGTTTAGTTGAAATTCTATAACCATCTCAAATGAGATGGTTATTTTTTTTTATTCTAAAATAGCTAAACATTTTGAAAATAGTGATATTTTTTGATATAATAGTTATCAAGAGGTAAAACAAATGATTATAAAACAATCATATTTGAAAAAATTAATAGGAAAAAAAATAACTTTGACAAAATCAGGTTTAATTGATTTTTATAGAATAAATGCACCCAATCCAGTTGGACGTATTATAAATATAACAAAGGATGGTCGTTTTATTGTAAAATGGTATACCATTCATCATAATCCATATAATGTCAATATTTTTGAGGACGAATTTATAATCCATGACTAAAAAATTAAATTCTTTTCATTTAAAAATCATAGCCATTATTGCTATGACATTGAATCATTTTGGACAAATTTTCGCACCACATTTCAATCCATTTTGGTGGCATTTTTTCTATGAATTTTTTGGCAAATTGACATTTCCAATTATGGCGTTTCTCTTAGTTGAAGGTTACAAACACACAAGTCGATTTAATAAATATGTGAATCGTCTTGTCCTATTTGCTTTTTTATCAATTTTACCTTTTCATTTTGCATTCAGACAAAATACACAAATATACTTATTCAATAATATTTTATTTACATTAAGTATAGGGTTAATCATGTTAAAATTGATAGATTTATTTCCAAAATTTGAAAAACAATTAGTTTTAATATCAACTATCCTAACACTAGGCTCTGATTGGAATGGTATAGGTATTTTAATAATTTATTTCTTTAAAAAATATAAAAATTATAAACCTTTAATTTACTTAACTTTAATAATAACATTATTACAATACTTAACAACAATGAAACTTATTTCACTTTCACTATTAGGTATTTTATTGGTTATACCTATACTGAAAATCTATAATGGTCAAAAAGGTTTTTCAAATAATTTAATTAAATATGGATTTTATAGTTATTATCCATTACATTTAACAATATTAATTATTTTAAAGGTGATTTATGCTAGATTATAATGACATAAAAAAATTAAAAATAGGAATTTTAATAGCAACATCCATTTTAACTATTGGTTCAATATCATATGAATTTTACAACATAAATAAATCTTATAACAAAATTCAACAAAATCAAATACAAACATTTGAATCATTATGGAAAACTATTTGGGATTCCAATAAAAACATATTTAATGATAAATTAGATAATATAACTATTCAAAAATTAGAAGAACTGGTAAGTACACCTAATGAAAAAACTAAATTAAATTTAGCAAAATTAAGTTTACCATTTGTACAAATAAATTATAATGAATCTAATTTATCACAAATTTTAAATGCTTCAAACAATTACTATCAAAATGAAGAAAAAGATGATGAATATAAAGAACAGGAAACGTTTAATAAAAATATTCTTCAACAAATAGAAGATTTAATTAATCAACTAAATCAAAATAACAAAAACATAGATATAAAAAATGAAAAATTTACATTTGATCAAACGTCTATTGAACAATTCCAATTAACTCCTATAAAGACAACATTAAAATGGTCAGAACTAAATACACTAAATAAAAATATAAATGATATTAATTTCTTAATAAAAAGACAAATCGAAGAAAATCAAATAAAATTAAAAGAACAAGAAATAATTGATTTAAAAACAAAATTAGATAATTTTATTAAACAAACAAAGGAATATCAAGACAAAATAAAATCAGATTATATTTCCATTAAAGATTTTAAAGACTTATTGAATGAAATCTATAGTATAAAAATTGACAAAAACCTAAATTATTTTAATAAAATTAAAGATTTAGATTTTGAAAACAAAAATGAAAATTATACAATAACATTCACAAATGAATTTTTTGAGAAAAATACGTTTGCTAAAAAATATAAAAACTATCTAAAAGATATGTATATTCAAGTTAATCTGTCCATTAAATTAGAACATGTTAATAAAAAAGAAAATGAATCAAAATCACAAACGATTGAATGGATTGATAAAATTGATATTTCAAAAAATGAAGATGATTTAATTAATATCAATACATTAAATAATATTAAATTATCTATGAATCAAAAACAAGAAATGAAAAAATTTGTTGAAACAAATTCAAATAATTCACGAAATTCTGAAACATCACAATCAACAAATCAATCTAATCGTAGAATAGGAAGAAATTAGATGGTATCAAAAAAAGATATTCTAAAAAATATAGGGTATGAATTAACCATTACAACCTTAATCGGGACAACAATTGGAATCATCATCATTGGTAATTATATCAATAGGAATATTTTATCCATAAAAAGCATCAATCAACTTGAATTGAACCAAAGTTCTAATTCAGAAATTTATGCTGATGATGAAAAAACGCTTGTTTGGACTGATGCTACCTACCAACATAGACCAAATACCAAAGAAAATACTCCCGATGTTTTAATAAACATGTTAATTGCTACAGAAGATAACACCTTTTACAAAAACAAAGGTTACTCTGTTGTAGCTATTACTAATACAATATTATCTACCATTAAAGATAAAATTTTAAGACAAGACACTGCGCGTGGTGGTTCAACCATCACGCAACAGCTTATCAAAAACATCAGATATCTAAACTCAGATATTGATACCTACGATAGAAAAATACAAGAGGTTGTATTAGCTAAGAAACTAACAAGCGAAGTATCTAAAGATGATATTATGTTTGCTTATTTAAACAAGGTTGGTTTCTTAGAAAGTTCTTACGGATTCAACACAGCTATGTATTTATTATATGGTGAAGAAATTGCTAAAGACAAAACATCACCAGAATATTTAGCTAAATACGCCACTATTATAGGTATGTTGAAAAACCCATCCATTTATAATCCTAGAACAAATTCTGAAGAGACACAAGAACGTCGAAATCAAGTTTTAGAAAATGCTTACAACCAAGGTTATATTACAGAAGATGAATATACCAAAGCTAAATCTATTTCTATTCAAAAAGATTTAAAAGACCAAGGGTGGTTAACGCAACAAACCTATGAAACAGCTTCAAACAATGGAGCTTATGTTAATTCTATTTTAAAGCAACTAGAAACTTATGGATATGATATCAAAAATAAAAAACATCCTATTAAAGTTATTTCTAATTTAAACATTGAACAAAACGAATGGTTACAAAAAGAAGTTGCTAAACCTGAACATTATACTAACGAACGTCAACAAATAGCTGTAACTGTCGTTGAGCCTGGAACAGGTAAAGTATTAGCACAAGTAGGTTCAAGATACGGTGGTGCTGCAACAGACTTAAATAGAGCTAATCAGGTATCCAGAAGCTCAGGTTCAACCATTAAACCATTTTTAAGCTATGCTCCACTCATTGAGTTTTCAGATGTAACTGAATCAACAAGATGGAATGCCAATACAACAACATACGCAGGAACAAATGTGACGGTTTACAATTATGCTCACATTATGTTTGGGACTGCTACTACTCAGACAGCATTAAAATATTCTATGAACGTCCCTGCTGTTGATGCGCTTGCTAAACAAGAACCTTGGATGAACCAAACCATTATGTCTAATCTAGGGTTAAAAGATCACCGAGTAAATGAAAATGGTGATTATGAAAGTATTAATACCTTTGCAGGTAGCCAAGCTTTAGGTATTCATGAATCAACAGATAAATTTGCATCAGCCTTTGCAGCTTTAGCCAACAAAGGTAAATCTGTAAATAACATGTACGTCAAATCAGTCACTCAAGACGGTGAGACCATTAATTTGGATAAAAATGAGCGTCAATCTATGAGCCCTAGAACGGCTTCAAAATTGTTAAAAATGTTAGAGACAACATTAGAATCAGATGGTTCAGCTAGAAACGCTCCTATTCCAGAATTTAAAGGTTATGCTGTTAAAACAGGGACTGTCGGATTTGATAACAATCAAGACTTGTACTATGATAAAGAACATAAAAACTATTACGGTACAGTTGGTCAAACTGGTTTAGATTTAATTGCATCCGATCAATGGATGGCGGGTGTTACCAAATCTGTATCGGTTGCAGTTTGGACTGGATTTGATGACCAAGCAATTTATGGCGATTGGCTTGACCCAAATAACCAAGGTCGAGCAACAGTATTAGTGAACACAATGAAACATTTCAATGAAGGTAAAGATACGTCTCAATTTGATTTTGATGAAACTAGAGTTGAGTTAAACAAAAAAGAAGCTCATAATACAGTTGAATTAACTGAAAAAAACAAAACAAATCTGTTAATTCAAAACAATTTACAATTACCTAAATTAATCCCTAACACAACTAAATCCACAAATGAACAAAAAAAATTCCAAAAAGATTTCTTAAACAATTCATTGTCTGACCCTTACAAAAACATCAAGCCTTATTTTGACGAGGGTAATTCGTTGAAATATGCTTTATTTAAAGAAAACAAAAAAGAATCTATTAATTTTTATAAAGTTGACGAGAACGGAAACCTTGTTTCCGAATAAAAATTCTTTCAGAATTTCGGTTCAATTTTTGGTTAACCTTATCTGTACCTCAAGGTTAACGAGAATATCAGTTTAGAAAATCCGCCTACGGCGGATTTTTTTTGAAATATTTTCAATATTTCGATTTAATTTTTGTGAACTCTATGTATTACCTCTACAATGTTCCAAAAACACTCCAATTTACTTGAAATAGCCACCGAAAGGTGGTTATTTTTTTTAGACTAAATATCGTATGTTCGCTATGCGAACCGACATTATTTCTGAAAATACTAAAGAAAGGAAACATATGCAACCAATTAATTTCACTACTGCACCAACATTAGTAATTGAAACAAAAAGAAAACTAATTGACCTATTACCTCAATTAGTTGATGACAACCGTTTGATTCAATTCAGACGGTTTGAAAATTTAGAAGAAATCTCAGCATATACCATTCAGAAAACACATTTACTTTTTAGAGATAAGGTGTTTGTTCTGAACAAAGAAACATTTGAACTCGCTTATGTACCATATGTGAGTCTACAAGCAATGACATTAGGACTTCATCGAGAGAATATCGATGTATTAGAAGAATTAGAAAGAGATCCAAAATGGAATTAACACAAAAAATTACATGGCATAAACTATCAGCTAGAGAAGTGACCGAAGAAGATAAAGAATTATATGGTGAACAATATGATTCTATGTGGGACGGTCAATTACCTGAACTCGACGAAGAAGTCATCGTATATGTACCCGATGAGAAAACAATTTATAAAGACCTTTTAGTTTTTACTGATATTTGGGTTGATTACCCTAATGGAGTCGGCTTTGAACAGACTGATGTCGAAATCGGCGAAACCGTTTATTGGACATCATTTCCTGAACCACCAAAACTAGATTAGAAAGAAACAAAATTATGCATACAACAATCACATATTATAGTATTCTGTATAAAGGTTTAGGTAAACTAACAAAAGAAAATGTTCAATTAAAAGACATTTTATCTATCAATGACAAAGAACCTGAGTTTTTGAATCTAGTTCACCCAGAAGAACGTGAAGTATTACTAGACGCAGTGAAAAGAAATCAAGACAACCTTGCATCCATCTATTTAAAAGTGAAAAGTGCGCAAAAATTAAGAAAACATAAAGGTTCATCTGCTTGGTATCGCATCGGTGCGTCTGTTATGATTGATGATGAATTAACACAAAAATTAGCTAATTCTGAAGAACTTGAAGATGCTATTGATTTATTGCAAAACCTACTATATACGCACCCAGAACTGATTTCTTTTGATGGTGAAGCTTATTCGCCAGAAGGTTGTGTCTATCTAAAAGGAATTGAAGGAGAATACAAATATGCTGATTATGAGCATTAAAATTTACTCTTTCCAATTTCAAAAAAATAAGGTATACTAAAACCAAATTCAAAAGAAAAGGACATCTATATGCAAAAATTAACATTCAAAATTTCTGATGTGCCTGTATTCATTTTTGAGGTAGACCACTTAAATAAACGTGCTACCTTATTGAATGAACCAGATGAAATCGGAGCAGACATTCTACTTACAGAAAACGAACGTAATTACAACGGTATCGAAAAACGGTTGAACTATCTCATGAATAAAGAACATTCTCTAGAAGAATGGTCTGAAATTATTAACAAAGGAGATTTCTACGCAGATAGTCAACATAGATTAAACTTAAGCGTAGAAAATAGTGAACATGGCGAAAAATATCCCCCCTGTGAAAGCTGAGTCAGAAAATCACCACATTAAAATTGAGGATGATTTTGGGAATACCAATGTCAATGGTTTACAATGGAAAGGTGCGATTAGCGTCAATAACCAAGCTTATTTCGCTAAACTAGATGATTGAAACCCAACCGTAAGCGGTGAATGGGAGAAACGTTACGACGTTCAATATTCATCAGTATCAGAAGCTATCGCTTCAGCACTGATCAAGAACATTAAAACTAAAGATAATTTTGACTCAGTAGAATACCAATTTTCAACATTTGACTTAAAAGGTCATAAAACATCAGGTACTATTTCGAAGAACTACCTAAAAGAAAATGAATCTGAACGAGTTCTAGCAATTGGTCGAAAAATTGATCCTCACACATTAATTACAACAGACGAATACGCCGAACAAATCATGGACGTTTCTACACAAGATCGTTTCGACCATTTTATCAAATATTTTACCCAACACAATGTACCTTACGAGAATGCAAAAGAATTTTTGATTAAACAAGCAGCTTTTGACATTTTAACAGGGAATATTGACCGTCTAGGGAATCCGTCTAACTTTATTATTGCTTATGATAATAAAAATGAAACAGGACGTTTAGTTAACTTTGACTATGGACGTTCGCTTCAGATGACCTGGACAGATACAACTGAAGAAAAATATGATTTAGAATGGTTGGAAGACGATTTAGATGACTTCTCAAATGAATTGACGTCAAATAATGATTCCATCATTTCTTCATTGTCTAAAAAAGATAGTATTCAATTTCTTAAAGATAATGGATTTGAACCTTTTCAAATTGATATGAAATCATTGAAAGAAGATTTAGATAAACTAAATCAAATCATTCAAAATTCTGATGTACCATTCAAAAAGTTTGCTTCATCTAAAATTGAATCATTTAAAAAATCTTTAGAATCAGATTATTCTAAAGAATTTTATAAAGAATATAATCCACAAAAACAAACTAGCATCAATTTCTCTATCGAAATTGAGGACGATAAAGACAGTTCACCAAAACCTGTCTTTAACAAGGTCGTTGAACCAAAACCAATCCAATTTGATAAACCAAAATCAAAAACAAATCAACTAGAAATGGAATTTTAACAAAATATGAAAGCACCAAAAACAGCACACCCACATATTTTACCAAGCACTTATTACCCTGAAACAACCGTTCTACCAAATGTCAAAGACCATGAAAGTTCTTTGGTAGAACAAATTAAATATCAATTGAAATACAAAAAAGCTCGACATATCACAAATCATATTTATCAGTTTAGATTGTCTAAAACACAACAAAATATGGATTATCCATCTATTATTGAACAGTTAAAAGATTTAAATCTAGAACAAAATAAAATTCAATATGTCGAACAAACAAGTCGAGATTTCACAATCAATTTGACTTTAACTGATTACAAAATTAAAAAATTGAAAAAGGAATTAAAGTAAGGTCATCACCTTACTTTTTTTACTATTAGAAAGGACCATTATGCCCACTATTGTAAAAGAAAACAAACCTTATAGTAATTTTCAATTAGAGGGAGATTTAATTCATACTCATTTCAATATGAGTCAATTGAAACTCATTGATAAAGCATTCAATACCTTCAAAAAAACTCAAGAAACTCTTGATAAAAATAAAGAAAACTCAAAATTAGACCATCTATATAGTATTTTATTTCATGACTTTGTTATCCAATTTGCAACCTTCAAAATTGAAGACCCAATAGACAACAAAAGAGATTTCCTTGAGCGTGTGAAGCTTGTCCAATCAATGACTCCTAAAAAATGGATTCAAGCCATTATTGAAGAAATGGATGCTGAACAACTATCTGAAACAGACATTGACCAATATGTAAAAGGTGAATTGTCAATTCGAAATATCTCACCACTACTATTTCACGCTTTATAAGAAAGGAAAAACAAATGTCAACAAATACTAAAAAATTAGTTGAACTAATTGAAAATGATTTTGAATTAAGATTGGAACTACAAAAAATCATTAACGTTGATGATGAAGATGATTTTGAAAAAACATTAACTGTAAATCAACTCCAAATTATTAATAAAATCTTAGAGTATCATGAATATGAACCTATTTTTGACTTCATTGACGAAACAAGTGAAAAGTTAATTTATGAATACCTTAACAATTACGCTCAAAAAATTATTGACAAATTTGATTTAGACAATGGTAATTCAGAAATCGAATTTAGAACAGATGATCACGGTGATATAAATATCAATGATTTACTTAAATATGATTATAACGCAACAGGTATGTACGTTATTTTGGAAGGACCTAACAATTCAACCATGATGTCTGAAATTGAATTCGATGAATTTGATGAAGAATCTGAATCCATCGCTGATTATTTGGATAAAACATCAACTAACTTATATTACGCAATTAAAGATACTTTATTCACTTTCGATGCCGAAGAAGTCTTTGACGAACTTTGGGCTCCAAGTTCACATCTTAACGCTCGTCAAATGTTACAAATCCTTGATGAAGACCAAGAGTTTTTTGAAGATGTTGCAAATAGAATGTAGAGGTTCAAAATGGCATTTTTGAAAAATCGACTTTTATCACCTAAAGAACAAAAAAATCTTCTAAAAATCATGAACGACGAACAACCTTTATCTGATGATGTCAAAAAAAGGTTAAAAAAATTGAATGACCAACTAGATACTATATTGAAAGGACAGAAAAAATAATGGAATTTGAAAATTACATTAACGAATTTTTAGAGTTCGCTTCAAACTATTTCACTAAAGAACAAATCAAAAAATTAAAAGAAAATCTTGACGAAAATTTTGGTATTTATGACAAAAATTATTTCTACCACTACTTCTATGGCGAATATTCTGATAAGCCTTTTGAAGATATTGACAATAACGAATTTGAAAAAACTGGTTTTTACAAGTCCAAAGATGGTAAATTCATTATTGAACAAAAAATATTCTAGACGAGGTGTGAAATGCAAACAAATTTGACACTAACCATTGAAGCAACAAAAAACAAAGCTCGTTGGTATCCAAATATGGACCAAAAAAATATTATCCATAATATTTTAAAAGAATATGCTTCAGATAATATTTTTGAAAGCTGGCTTGAATATTGTGAAGACACAATGTGTTTCAACCATTCTTTTGAAGATTTGTTGTACCAAACGGATACTAATACCATTGAAATCCCAACAAATGGTGATTTCAATACCAAATTATATTTCAGGTTTATTGAACATCATGACTAAACTCAATTACAACGTCGAAGGCTCCTTCAACTTAATTGGATCCAGTTTACTAAAAATCAATTCATTATTGATTTTAATGAAGTTATCCCCGTCGAACACCATCCGTCTAAAACCCAAAAGAATAGATGAATCCTTAATAGAACATGCTGAAATTACAGGTGTATTCGATGCTGTATCTTTGGATGATTTCAAAACAAATATTGAACAATTATTTCATTGCATTGACGCTAAAGCAATCAATTCGAAAATCAAAAAATTATCCAAAAAAATTAAGAACGCAGAATTTCGACTGTATTTCAATTTTTATGAAAAAGTTGAAAAATACAATGTTATCAATCATGGGACTGCGTCCGTTATATACGACAATGCTGAAGTAAAAATTGATTATAACATTATCAATATAGAAGAATACTGAGAAAAGGAAACTAAAAAATGGCAAACATATCAAGCGCCTTCAGGCAGATTATCATTAAAGCAAAATCTCTTGAAGCAATCAAAAATCTAATTATATTGCAAAAAGAATTTGAAAAAACGTCCGAATACGAAACAAATTTGAATTCATTTGATCTGAACGAATATCAACTTAAAAAAGACATCTTTGAAAATGTTATTCAAACAAGTGATGATCACTTCATCTACGAGGATAATTTCAATGCATATGGTCGATGGTCTTTTGAATCCAACGTCCGTTGTTTCTTAGATTCTCTTGAATTTGAAGACAACGATTCTGAAGAAATCAGAAAACTAAAAGAACAATGTCAAAAAGAAAAATATGAAATTCAATTTGACATTAATGATGAAGAATCAGGCTGTCAATTCATTTGCACTGCAATCGCATCCATCCATTACGACCCTGAAAAGGATATCAAAGATTACACTTATGATGTGACAACAGATTATGATTACACTGTCGAAAATCTAATTAAATTAGGTTTTTACGACGAAGGAGACATTTTGTCACCATCTTATCTAATTGATAATTACGATAATTATTTCAGTGAAGAATATGGTAAAAACGACATAATCTTCATAGAAAATAAAAACCAAATTTTACAACTTTTAAAATCACATCCATACCAAACATCAATTTACTATGATTTGAACGAATTAGTCATAGACCATACCCCATTAGAAGAATTTCTCGTCGAAAAAGGTTACGAATAATGGAAAAAATCACTGTACAAGAAATATTAAACATTCTAGATCCTGAGAATTTCTATGTTAAACTTGACAAAATTGATCAATTTGGGATTGACACTAAAAGTTTATATATCAATGACAAAGAAAAATTGCTTCAAGAAATGGCATTTCATCATGATACCAATAGACCTACCGAAAATGCAACCTATAATTATGTCATGGACAGAGCTTACACTCTTCATTTTATCCCCTATGACGAAAAAAATAAATTATGGTTATATGTCGGTGCTTATTATCAGACAGGTAAGCATAATGTTGAATATGATGGTCATACCACCACCTATTATAAACTTCAATTAGAAGAACAATATAGTCGCCTAAAAGGTCGTCTAATTGTTCATTTCGATAGAAAACCTGGTACTAGACAAGTTAGAGCTGGTTTAGAAACAGATTTTGCAGACAGATTAACTCTTCACTCGATTCTTGAACAAGAAATTTCAAATGTCAAATTTAGAGATTATCAGAATATCCACCTGACATACCCGCAATTAAAAAGTATTATTACAAATAATGATCAAAAATGGTTCACCGCTTTATCTACCATTAATGCAGTTTACCTGCAAACAGATAAACAAACTGGTAAACAATATGTCGGTTCAACCTATGGGCGAGACAAATTGTGGGGACGTTGGAAACAATATGTGGAAACCTATCATGGTGGAAATAAATCATTAAAAGAATTATATGAAAAAGAAGGTCAAGAGTATTTTGAGGAAAATTTCACCTATAGTCTTTTAGAAATTGTTCCAAACTCAAGAAAAGACATGTCCAACCTCGTCATTGAACGTGAATCTTGGTGGAAAATTGTACTCCAATCAAGAGAATTTGGATACAATAATAATTAGAAAAGGAAAATAAAAATGAACAATACAGAAATAATTTTAGAAATGCTTTTAGACAATGCTGAAGCACTTCAAGGTACAGAATACGAAGGTATTTATGTTTCAGATTATGATAGCATCGTAGATGTCATTAAATATGGTATTGACGCCTATTTTGCACAAGATATCATCGATTACACTTCTGAAGACGATGACGCTTTAGACCAACCAATTGGAACTGACGAAGAAAAAGCTGAAGCTTTAGCTCGTTATTTTGAACAATTAGCTAAAGATATTCGTGAAGATTACGAAATCTAATAAACATGCTAGTACAGTTTTTCTAAATTGAAAATCTGTACTAGCATTCTTTTTATTGGTAATTCAACAAATCACTTGTTGAAAACGATTTCCTTATGATATACTATAGTCATAAAATTATAACAGATTTTTCTGTTTAGAAAGCATAGGTATTATTAACATGGTTAATAAAACAATTAATGAAAATCCAACCATCTTTTACAAAGCTTGGGAAGGCTTCAAAGGCGTAGATTGGAAAGAAAAAGCAAGTGTATCACGCTTCGTACAAGCTAACTACACACCTTACGATGGAGACGAAAGCTTCCTTGCAGGACCAACAGAACGTTCACTTCACATCAAAAAAATTGTAGAAGAAAC
>FLSB01002917.1_pt1 | contig 19606 bp, 12 predicted proteins | sample 1550551 | NCBI WGS metagenome assembly FLSB01 (sample SAMEA4031774, study PRJEB14383) | metagenome | biome: human; feature: oral; material: saliva | place: Philippines | collected 2014 | reverse complement strand
CTTAAAAGGGCACTACATAATCATAATGGATTGAATGAAGCTAACAAGAAGAAGTTTATAGATGGATTCATAAATACAAAAAGTAGGCTGGAATGATCAGCCTACCAAATGTCCATTACTAAAACACGTGAGGTTTTCAGCCTACCAAATGTCCATTACGCCTAAAACTATGGGATATCTTATCATTACGGATTCAAATTGGGCAAAGCTGAGGAACGAGATACTCAGTCTTGCCGAGACCTGCCACAAGGCATTCGGGAAACAGAGCAGGCGCACTGAGTGGCTGCACAATGGTGATGTGTGCAGGTTGCTCAACATCAGTAAGCGAACCTTGCAGCATTATCGTGATACGGGTGTGCTGCCATGTTCCCAAATCGGGCATAAGTGCTATTACAAGCGTGAGGATGTGGAGCGATTATTGGAAACCAAATCAGTGAAATCAAACACAAACAAATCCAAGAACAACAAATAAGACAAGAGAACTATGGAACAGGTAAGAGACTTGAATATGGAGGCTGACGATATGCAGGTGGTGCTGTCCGCTATCAGCAGAGTAAGCAAGAGAATTAAGGAAGTAGCACAGACACACAAACCGCTGTTTGGCGGTGAGCATTTCCTCACAGGTAAAGAGGTATGCGAGCGGCTGTATATCAGTCCACGCACCTTACAGGATTATAGGGATAGGAGGATTATCCCCTACACGCAGTTTGCAGGGAAGATACTCTATAAGGTTTCGGACTTGGAAAGGTTGTTGGAGGATAATTACAGGGCATAATCAGGAGGAATTTTTATTGTATTATTCATGTGTTTATGAATATTTGCGTTGGTTCATTAATCAAAAGAGGGCAATTATGTAATAGAATTGCTTGTATTAAAAATACTATGGACATTCTGTATACGTAAGAGAAAATATAAAAATTAAACTCGCATTATTTTAAGAGTTACTTATAAGTTGCAGCCATCTATCATAAATTATTGATTAATTACATTTTTCTACTAAAGAATAGAAAACTATACCATTCCAACATGGATTAAATGTGATATTGTAGTAATAAACCCTTAATTCTATCAATGCACAATTGAAAAAAATAACAAAAAATTTGTATTATAGAAATAAAACAATTATATTTGTGCGCAATACAAAGACATTATGCAGAAAGCATCTGCCATTTCACTTAGTATAACGTGAGTTCGATGAATTATAAGTGTTTATAAAATTGGTGATTAGCGAAATTTGTTGTAACTTTAAAGAACTAATATACAAACATTTACAAACAAAAATCGCTATGATTACCGAGGACAAAGTTACTGAAATATTTTGTATGGCAGATGACTTCTGCAAGTTTTTTGATGCAATGATAGCAAAATATACGCTAAAACCTACAGGAAAAAGGGAATATCATCGAAATTCTACAATGTCAAAGGCAGAAGTTATGCTGATAATGATTCTTTTCCACGATTCTGGTTATCGTTGCTTCAAACATTTCTATCTTGAAAAAGTATACAAGCAGCTTCGCCATCTGTTTCCAAAAGTTGTTTCTTATAACCGTATAGTAGAATTGGAAAGGGATGTAGCCATACCCTTTACCTTGTTTATCAAGAAGGTCCTGTTGGGCAAATGCACGGGTATAAGCTTCGTTGACAGCACACCACTGCGTGTCTGCAAAAAACAAAGAATACATATTCATAAGATTTTCAAAGGCATAGCCCAAAGAGGGAAATGCTCTATGGGTTGGTTCTTCGGTTTCAAGTTGCATTTGATTTGCAATGAGCAAGGAGAGCTTTTCAACTTTATGATAACGCCGGGATATATTGATGACCGTAAGCCTTTGGAGTACAAAGCATTCATAGATCTTATATATGGTAAGCTATTCGGTGATAAAGGCTACATCGGTAAGAACCTCTTTCAAAGGCTTTTCGTTGACGGAATACAGCTTATTACCAAATTGAAAAGTAACATGAAAGGAGCGTTAATGAGTGTTTCAGACAGACTTTTACTCAGAAAAAGAGCCATTATTGAAATGGTGAATGAAGAACTTAAGAACATTGCGCAGGTGGAACACTCCAGACATAGATGCTTTGACAATTTCATCGTCAACTTATTAGGGGCAATTGCGGCCTATTGCTTGTTTCCAAAGAAGCCGTGCATCAATGTGCAAAGGACCATTGACACACAGCTCGCATTGTTCTGGATTCGTCGAACTCACGTTATTTATTAAATCTATTATCATCTTTCTTGAATAGTATGGGATTTATATCGGATAAACCTATTGACAACTTTCTTTCAGTTTCCTTTTCTAATGGTGAATGAAAATCATGTTCTTCCAACCATCTTTGATATCCAGATATATCTGGACTATTTAAACAAATTGCATATTCTATACCACCTATTGCAAGTATATAATATAGTATTACTTCTGTCAAGCCACCATCTAAATGTTGTACATCAGTTGCAAACAGTTTCATTTCGTGTAAGGGTTCGTATGGGGAATTATGTTCTGCATCCATAAATAAGGTTCCTTCAGAGTATATTCGCCTCTGATGATATTGCCAACAAGCTCCCTTCCCAAATCGTGCATATTCTCTAATAGATTGTAATTGGTCAGAATCCTCTGCTAAGAATTCTTGGATACAAAGGTCATAATTAGATTCTCCCATAGAATAAAGAAAATATTCATAAGCACATTTTGCGAGAAATCTTGACATTATTTGGCTAGGATATTCGGGAGAAGGAGTACCGGCTGTTATCATTATACCTTTTCCACCGTTTTTATTTATAATTTTTACTATATCTTCATCATTAAATGATGCTATTATTCCTTCATCAGTAGTTTGCATAGTAATTTCGGTACTTTTAAATGCACTTGGAAATATTGCAGACTCTTTTACTAATTTATCTTTTTTTGTTAGGATTTCATTACGAAATCTATAAGAACGAAAATATGGCTGCTCCAATAATTCTTTTTCTATTTTTACGGCAAAATAATGATTACAACTATCACATACATACCCCTTAGATAATACATGGAGCTTATTACCTAATGACTCAGGAACAATATGTTCAACACTTCTTGAAGTCGAACTGTCTTTATGACAAAATATACATTGCATATTACGTTTTTGATGATGATGATATTAAAGATGCGATATTAATATTCCTAAAGTGATCTTTAAGAGATATTCCTTTGATTTTACAATTATTAAAAAACTCTTCTTTCGTAAGTCCTAATGGTAACTGCAATAATCTTTTTACGAATTTGTCTAATTTGGGTGTTGCGTTCTTCAATGGATGATTTAAATTTGCTTTCTTTGTTTCAAAATCATAAAATTCAATATCATTATATTTCCATCTAATATTCATACATTTTGGCATTGTACAAATAAGTCTACTACCCTCATATATACAAAAGTCTTTATTCAATATAAAACTACACATATATCTTTTTGCAGGATAATCAAATATAATTTCACTCCCTTTTTCAACACATAACATAGTATCAATGTCAGCAAGTTCTGCCAATTTATCGTATAATTTAAAAACTTGCTTTAATTCTTCTTTGTAGATTGGACTGGATAACCTCTGAAAATGCGCAGCAGGATTCAGAATAAGTAGTTTTGAATCTTTGAATAAGTCCTGCATTTCTTGGTCTATGCACTTCCCATTATCAGAATAATATTTTACAAGTTTTATCCATAATGTTTCTAAAGACAAAAATCCACCACCCGCTGATGTTTTTAATTCATATGGGAGTAAATTGCCTATAGTTTCTTCCAAACTTTTTCTCAAGTATATTGCAGAGGTCTCATAATCTTGTATCTGATAAAACCTCTTTGCTTTAGAAATATAATCATCATCATCGTCTATTAGAACAGGCTCAGAATGCTGTATATAAATCCTTTTGTGAAGCCATTGATTATTACACTTCTTTTTTGAAATTTTGGTCCATATAAAGTTGTAAAAAGCTCTATCATGTGTAAAAAGATAGATTTTGTATTGGTTACATTCTGAAAGTAAATAATCTATCACTTTCATGCGATTACTCATATCAAGACTAATTAGCATATCATCAAGAGCTAGAAAACGACCATCTTGGGCAGTAATTGTATCTAATAATGAAAAGCGAATAGAGAGAACGATTGCTGTTAGTTTAGCCTCATTAAAATAACTTTGAGGTTTAGCAATTGGGGTAAAAGATCCATCTTCCTTGTCTTCATCTATGGACAAGGTTATTACAGGATTCAATATTTCCAATCTATTACTGATTTTTACTTTTTGCAATTTTCCTGCAATTTTTTCTTCTTCATACCTATACCCTAAACGAAGCCAATAAGAATTATTATTTTGAATAATTTCATCTTTATTATCTAAATAATTCAATATTATTCTAAGATTTGGGGCTCCAGAATCTCTAAAAAAGTCATTATATATTTTTGTTGCAGTTCGTGGTGCGTTCGTGTTTATGTAATCAATAATATATTTAACTTCATTATTAAATTTCTTAATCTTATTCTTATAATCATAGGCAATTAGTTTGCCTTTTCCTTTCCGCTGAATACCAATATTGATTTCATCATAGATTTGAGAAATATATCTGGATTTATCCGTTGTTAGGGTAAACGGAAGAATATCCTTGATAAATACAGGAAACAAATCTATATATTGAGAATTTCTGAAACTGAAGAAGTTAAAAAGAAACTTGTGATTGATGAACACACATTTACCGTTTAAATCCTTGATAGGTGAAGTTGGTTGTTGAATAGACTCCTCGTAACCATTCTCAGAAATGTTATAAGTAATATCACTATTTTCAAATTTCACAGAAACTTTTGGAACCGGCGTTGCAGTCATGGTATTTACAATACACTCGTCTGAGTTTTTATTGAAATACTTTTTAATATCATGACATTGACTTTGCAACAGTGCATGTAAGGCATAATAGATAGAGGATTTGCCACTTCCATTCTCACCGTACATTAATAAGTTTTTCCCATCAAGATTCAGATTAAATTCTTTTGGAAAAGCCTTAAATCCATTAATTGTTATTTTAGAAATCGAAGCCATCTTTAGGATATTAAGTATTAATGTTGAATAATTATTTTCAGAATCTCCGGACTCCGTGAAACGAAAAGTGAAAGTCTTGTCCGCACGGGATTATCTGATTTATAAAGAGTATCAAATGCTTTGCTGATAGTTGTAATGATAGATTCTTCTGATAGGTCATTAAAAGGTTTAATATACTCAAATAGATACTCTATGATATTTATGTCTCGTTCCTGCATATGTTCTCCGAAGAAAAGTTCGTAAACACAACCGTCTATAATCTGTTGAAAAAACTCTCCTACGAATTCATTCCCAATAGCCTTATCTACTTGTGCAGAATCTACATTTTTTAAAAACGCCATATAATCATAGAGCGTTTCCAGTAATTCCTGTTCCTTATTCTCTGCTTTTGGTATGTATAGTTTCCTTACATTGATTGGCTTTACTTGTGCAAAGGTTCTCCCTTCTTCCTGAGTCAGTTTCTTATATATATAGTCCGTCACACAAGAATTAAGAACTGTAGCTATATACTTATAGGAAAATAACATTGTATTTTTTTTAAAGATGAGAATGCTATCCAAAACGAAATATCCTTTTTCATCATAAACACATCTAATTTTATCAGAAGTCTGGCGCATGATGATTTTAGGCTCAACAAAAAGCCTTTCATAGCGATTTCTATTCAATGAATACCATGGTAAGACTCCAGATTTCACCTCACTGCGTAAAGCTAACTTTTCATGGTAATTATTTAGATATTCAAGTGTATGTGGATAACGTAAAATATCTGTCTCTCTCGTAGTATATATGAGTTGTTCCATAGAGCTACTTATTGTATATTCAGAAATTTCACTACCCACCAACAAAGGCTTAAGAATTGTTTGTTCTATATTAAAAGTAGAAATACAGTCTGGTGTAATTCTAAAAATCTTATCTCCACCCGTGGAAATACCACTTGCCATCTCTTCGGCTATTGCATCAATAGTAACTCCATGGGACCTGATACTATCTAAAATGTTTATATCGCTATTTGACATTCCTATAACCATTGCTGGAACGGATTTTTGCTTTTCAATACTGATATCTTCAATCTTTTCATCCCACTTAATGTTCTTTACATTAAATTGACGATAATCGGAATAAGCAATATTATAATTAACTGTTTTCTCTGTGTTTGCCACAAAAATACAAGTTGGAACATCGGCATTTTCAAATGTATTGTCTCCAAGATTAATGGCGCGCACTAACGTGTGTTCCTCGGCAAGTAATCTTCGAGTTTTCTCATTCTCATTTTGAAATAAGATGTTGTTGGGGACAATATAAGACACAACTGCCCTTTCCTGCTTACACAAGTTAAAAGCAAGCGAAGTGAAATAGCAAAATGTTTCTGGCGTTCGCATGTGCACATCGGCATATTTATCCTTGAACATTTGTTTTTCGAATGTCGTAAGTTTTGCCCCGAAAGGAGGATTTCCTATAATCACGTCAAATCCAGTGAAGGTACCAATGTCGTCCAATAAAGCGGGGAACTCAAATCGCCACTCAAAAGCGTTTTCATAAATTTTACTATTCTCTATATCGGTTTGCTTCTTGAGAATGGTATTTAATTGTTTCTTTAATACTTTTACTTTTTGCTTTTCTGCTTTTGATAATTCAAACAACATTGGAGAGTCATAGTCTGCTAACTGTTTTTTTAATCTTTTTATCTTTAAGAGTTCTCTGTCTGTGAGTTTATATTTAAACGTCTGTTTAACCTTTTCTATTATTGCTTTGAATTCAGCCTTTCGCGTATGGTCGGAAGTATTTGTATATTTATAGACCATACTCTTGTATAATTCCAATGATAGTTGTTGATTTTCAGAAACATTCTGATTATATTCCACAAGCACATCATCAATCTGTATATCCATTGGATAACGATAGGTGAGTGAATTTCCACACATTATCTTATAATCAAGGTTAGGCAGTGGCTGCGGAATCGTTTCATCGACCACCAAAGCCAACCAGAAGCGGAGGCGGGCTATATCTACCGCACCCTGCTCTATATCCACTCCAAAGATGTTATTCTGTATAATGTCGCGTTTTACCTTTGCATGAGAGAAATCTTCCGGGGACTTCAGAAAACCATAGAGCTGCAAACGAGCATGATAAAGCACATTAAGTATGCCCATAGGGAAGGCACCCGAACCAATAGCAGGGTCGCACATCTTGACAGTTCTAAGTAGATTGTATATTACGTTGGCTGTTTTCTTATTTTGAAGTTCCGCATTAACTACTCCATTCTTTATTAGGGCTTCAAGAGCTGAATATAACTGTTCATCGACATGAGATTTCAGATACTGCACAATGGTTTCACGGCACATATACTGGACTATTTCCTTTGGCGTATAGAATGCTCCCTTGTCCTTGTTGTCTTCCAACAGGTTCTCGAAGATATGTCCCAACATCTCTGGGTCGATACCCACTTCTGCATCATCGGGATCGTTTTCGTCGATGGTGAAATTGTATTCTGAAAAGAACTCCATCAGTTCTTGAAAATAGGAGTAAGGAAAATCAATATTCCTATTGTCCAAAGCATCCTTGTCGAAAAGACCACCATTCAGGTAAGGTATCTTGATGTTGTCGCCAAGACGTGCGTCGGCGATGTCGTTGGGTCTGGCTTCGTTTAGCGTATTGAAGAAAAGTGGTTCCAGTACATCGCTCAATAATCTGTCGTTGTCCTTATAATGCTCGACAAGTTTTTGCATATATGCTTTGTCACCACCTTCCCATGCTTTGCTACCTGCAGGTACGCTCATCCAGCCTTTTTTCTGCAAAAATTGCAGGAAGACGAGACGACCGAGTAGTTTTTTCACATAGTCGCGATTGTCCTTTGCATTTCCTGTAAGGAAATCACAGAACTTCTTATAGCGGTCTTTATACCCTTTGAAGAAGTCCTTGTTGAGTCGTTCTACGGAGAAAGCATCGGTAACATCCGATAACAATACATTTTCTTTCTTTACCAACTCATATAAACGTATAGCAGCAGTAGTACATGGCTCGTTGCCACCTAGTAGAAATGTATAGCGTTTAGAGGCTGTTTCCTTTGTTTGAAACTCTCCTGCTTCATTGAGCACAGTAGTTTTTGAAATAAAGGTGAGACGATAATCAATCTGTTTCTTCGAATAATAGAAAACCAATATACCATGGTTAATGTCTTGGTCAATATATTTTGCAGCTATATCACGTAGCCCTTTCCTGTTGCGTGCTATGTTTTTGTTATCGACAACCTCTATCACAAAAAGGGCCAAAGAGTGATTATCATCAAGATTTATAGTTCCTATTTGTCCACCACTTATTACAGATTCATCTTCTATAGAATTAGGGACAGAAAAATAATCAATCCTATTAAACATACTGCTCAAAATGTTCTTCCACACTTCAAGATTGAAATCCTTTTTCAATTTAATTTTCAGTTCAGCCTTATCCATATGTATATTATTTATTTTTGTTCGTTTTGTTGAATAATAGTATTAAGCAATAGCAACCCTTTCTCTGTAAGTTTATACTTTTGTTGAGGATGATTGGGCTTGTCAGGATACTGCATCTCTATCCAGCCTCGCTGCATAGCTGGGAGAATAAATTTCTTTTTGAAATACCAATGAGACTTATACACTTGCTTATACACTTGCTTATACACTTGCAGTATCTCATCAACAGACAGCATCTGCTTATTTATGCTGATTAGCAAAGACTTAAGTTGCATACTAACTTGTACACTCTCTTCCACTTCATTAGTTGTATTCTGTCGTTGATACTTCTTAGAGATTGGGAAAGTAATACGTATAAAGTTGTCTGTAAAGACGAAGCACTCTGCACCATAGGCTCTGAGTATGCGAGGAACTCCAGATCCCAAAGACTCTACTAACTCCAGGTCTCTATAGACACGCATTAACTCTTTATTGCGTGGAATGGAAATGCCATTAAAGAATTCTTCACGACTCAATGACTCTGGCAACCGTCCCGCAGACGTAATCTCAATGCGGTCTGGAAAGATTTCAAACTTGGGTGGCACCTCAAATGAATAGTCATTATGTACAATGGCATTGACAACTGCTTCACGCAAAGCTATCTTATCCCATAAAGGATACTCTGTGCGTTCTGCAGGTGTGATAGTTGCAAAGACTTTATTCTCTATATCTAATTTTGCTAAGATACTCTTTGTTGCCTTAATTAACGAACAGTATCCATATTCATTATTTTCTATTAGTTCGCATCTGTCAAGGCTTGAGTATTTAGCAAGTTTTATAGAGTTGTTATTCTCATCAGCTAACAAATATGCAACATAGTTAAGCTTATCATTCTCTGTCAACAGTTCCAAGCTACGTTTGAAGTTATCGTTAAGCCGTTTGCCCCGCTCATCATAATAAATACGAAGTTGTTCGAAAGATAAATCTTGTCTGTTAGAGATAATCTTTCCTATGGAGTTTCGTGTCCGCATCGCAAACAGTCTGTCAATTTGCTGTTGCTGCATAGGCTCAGCAGAAGTACCTATCCGAATGAATGTCCCTTTGGAAGTCATACCATACTTGGACTTGAAATAAGGTTTCTCAATGCCACTTGCAATCGTTATCTTTACAATTGGACAGCCGTTCCGTTCTTCTTCTGATATATCAAAAAGCCCCATAACTGAGGGTGAGATATTATTTTTGATACGATCCTTTAGCTGTAACATACAAGTATCTACATCATCTACTCCTACTGTATTTCCATCTTTATCTACACCTATATATATGTAGCCACCTTCCTTGTAGTTCAGAAAAGCTATCACTTCCTTCTCTATATCCAAATCAGGGGTAAGCCATAGCTTGTATTCTATACGATTTGTCTCATTCATACTCCATCAAGAACAGAAGCTTTCAGAAATGATAACTTCAGGATTAAACAATTCTCTCCGTTGCTGCCCATCTACCGTAACATTAACAGGAGCCGTGTTTTGCCCTGTTACCAAAGGATAAGATGACAGGATTTGTATCATCTGTTCAAGAAGAACAGACCGCTTAACAGGGGTTTTCTTTGTTGTAGTTTTAAGTTTGTTCACCTTTCGTTGCAACTGTTGGAACCGACCCGTCGTAATCGCCCTCTTCGCTTGTCGAATTAACTCTGCCTCCTTCGCATCAATATTTGGAATCGTAAGAAAGCTATCCAAATAGGCTATTGCTCTCTTCTCGTTAGGTCCTTGTGTTGGGTTTACTTTTAGCGTATTCCCCTTTTCTGCCTCAGCTCTCTCCGAAAAGAAATTAAGTGCTTTCCCTACTTGGGAATAATGAAGTTCATGTAGCGGAATAGCTTTTTCGTCAACATCAGCCTTAAATATCTTAACTGCCTCAAGAAAAGTAAGTTCTTCCAATCTTCCATCTTTATGGATAAGCGTGAAAGCATCTCGTTTTTCGTTACGAATAAACACCAATGTTGATTGGTCTGCATTAGTAGCAATTCTACCAACCCGAGCACGCAAAGGCATTTTCTCTATGGCTCTCAACAAATCGGGATACTCCTCCTTTTGTTTTCTTAACCACATCAGATAGCCTAACTTCTCGTCGCGTTCTTCTTCAAGATTCTTATCAAACAAGCCAAAACTCTCTGGATTTTCCTCTTCTGAATATATTTGACTATCCTCTCCTAAAGCAGCATGAAAAGCAAATAGCTTCATCTTGGCTTTGTTTTCAAGTTCTATATCATTATTTACTTCTTTCGTAGGGAAGAAATTGTAGATATAAACATCCTTTGCAGTACTCCCTATACGGTTCACTCGTCCAATACGTTGCATTAGACGTGTAGAGTTCCATGGGGTGTCATAATTAACAACCACATTGGCTCGATGTAAGTTGACACCTTCAGCCAGAACCTCTGTTGTCAGCACAATGTTGTAATCATCTTTCTTATGTTCTTTATAATTTGCATCGAAGTTTGCACTTACTAAAGGCATCTTTTCTGTACGGTTGCTGCTTTCAACCGATAAGACCTTGTTATATCCTTGTTTTTCTAACTCTTTCAATAGATAGTCTGTTGTTTCTTTACTTTCTGAGAAAACTACTAATTTCCCCTCACGATTAATGGACTTGTCAAACAATTGATTTTTTAGTTTGTCAAGAAATACATCCAGTTTGGGGTCATAGTTTATCTTATCCCATTCAGTTACCAAATCTTCCAATACAGCATTATCGTGTTTCAACCCATCTAAATAAATAGGTTTGACAAAGTCTTCAGGTGTATAGACATCTATTGTGGAATCATTGTAAGGGGATTGTTCAATTAGTTTTATCAACTCCTCCTCTTTGCCTTCGCTTAGGAGTTCATTAACCTTTAGCTTAGGCGCAATATAAATCCTTCTATTTTCAAACATCTTGAGCATGACACAGTTTGACTGATAGTATCGTTTTAGTGATTGTTTGAAAGCATAAAAACTACTATCTAACCGCTTCACAAGTAAGGTTTTCATAATCTTTGCCAACTGAACGGAAATCATATCGGCCTTTTTGTATTTCTTTTTCTTTTCCTTATTAAGATATTTAATGGCTTGATATCTGAAATAAGTCAGACCCTCCTTCTCATCGCTCAACACCTTGATGGTCTTGTCATAAAGTTCGTTCAACTGCTTATCTAATTTATAATATAGCGGCTGTGGCTGATGAACCTTGGGGAATGCAACACCTTGTGTGTCTAAATCAATCTTGTATGCTTCATTCTCTAAAAGGTCTGTGCGGGTGCGACGTACCATCAATGGTTCTACAACTTTTACACGTATCTTCTCGTAAATGTCTCTAATTTTAATTGCTATGATTCTGCTGTCTTTTTCTCCTTTTACCTTCTTATAAGCGTCTATCTGCTCTCTGAAGAAACGTTGTAGGTTTCCTTCCTCGAGTGTACTATCTTTCGAGTCCTGAAACAGATATACAAGATTGGCTATATCTTCTGGCTTATTGTTCAACGGTGTTGCTGAGACGAGAATTACCTTCTTACTATATAAGGTTCCATCCGCATGATGATGGCAGCAAGGAGTCTTGCATAACTTCTGCAGTTCGTTATACATAGAAGCAGTGTCTGTACGGAACTTATGGGCCTCATCAACTATGATTAAGTCGTAGAGAGACGCATCTTTTATTTTGCTTATACTTCCATTTGTAACAATCCTGTAATTATCTACCTTGAATTTAGACAGGGTTTCCTCCCAACTCTCTTGTAAAGCAGGTGGGACGATGACCAATACATGGGAATGGTATGCTGGGAAATCATTGGCATAGAAAAATTTCTTAGCTATTAAAGCCGCAACAACAGTTTTTCCTAATCCGACGACATCAGACAGGAAAAAACCATTATGTTTCATCATCTTGGAAAATCCATCATTTACAGCATCAACTTGATAAGATAGTCTCTTAAAACCTTTTGGTAACTCAGATAAGGAATTAGGATCGAAATCTATACGTTTCCCAAAATATTCCAATAAAAACTTCAAATATACTTCATAAGGTGTGAAGTTAGGATTCAAGTATGACTCATTTTTTATCGTTTCTATATGTGTCAAGTCTATCTCTACAGACTCTTTCCACAAACGTTCGAATGTTTCGGTAGCAAATTGGATATCATCATCATAACGCAACTCAACATTAAACTCAAAATTCTTTTCAAGTCCTGCATCAGTCAAATTACTTGAGCCTGTAATGACCGAGCCATATCCGTGCGGATGATATATCTCTTCCCTAAATATATAAAGTTTAGCATGGATATTTTGTTTAGGATGAATGCGCATTTCTATTTTTCCTGACATGATATCTTTTATAAATTGGCACATCCCTTCCTCTACATCCTTATCATACCGAGCTTCTTGAATATTCTTTTTCAATTCATGAAAGAATTCTTCTTGTGCTTGCCCTTCATCTGGATTAAACAGGAGTCCTTGCTGGTTAGCTTGAGCCGTAAGCTTATCAACATTAATGCCTACAAGAAACCTTATCTTCGGTGTTTGCTCTATAAACTTCCTAATCTTAAAGTAACCAGAAGCACGGAAATAGCCAACAAGTACATCAAAAAAATGTACTTTCTTATATTTGAACACACCTTCTATTTTCTCTAAAAGTGTATTTTGATTCTCATTCGTAAAGAAATTAGTTTCCATTGGTTTAATCTTTTGTTGATTTAATCAATAATCTTACATCCACATCCAGAATCTGTGCGATTTGTCCCAATATGGCAATTGTTGGCTGTGTTTTGTTTTGACACCAACGAGAAACAGTATGCTCCGTCTTACCCAATTGCTCTGCAAGCCATCTGTTCGTTCTTCCCTGTTCAACAAGGACAATTTTTAAGCGATTCCTAACGCTTGTTTGTTCATTGTTTGACATTTCATTACAATATATTGCTTACAAAGATAACAAACTATTTGAAAAAACACAAGTTTTATTCTTAAATTGTTTTACAATCAGTTTTTTGCTGCATTACTTTATATACAATACATTTTACAGGAGTAGAATGTAGCCAATTGGTAGTAATAGTTATTTCATCTCCTAACTACGGCGTAATCCATTTTCTTTCACCGCTTTAACTCTTATTGTAGTAATGTAGTAAGATATAATCGGTGAAAGAAAAAGGAAGTATTATCATCAATTATGCGTGTTGCCTATCAGGAATATCGGTGTTATCATGGATGCTGATTTCTGCAACTTTTGACAGACGTACTTTCTGAACAAATGCGCTTCCGTGCTGTCCAACAGAAAGGACAGGGCAATGATGATAGGAAGCGGATAGAGTGGCGCATAGCCTTTCAATTGTCCGCTGATGAAAACAGGCTCCTCACTTGCACCCCTCTCATCGGGATGCAAGGTGGAGGATTTCATAAGTGTTTGCAACCCATGATTAAGTTTTCTCCACGTTACTCCGAAGAACCTTGTAAGTTCTCCCTCTGTCATGGCTATGTCTCCGATTCCCTTGCGGACAATCTGCATATTGCAGCCCCAATCAAAATAACTGCGATGATTCTCCGTGCTAGTCATAGTTCTTAGTTTATAGTTCGTATTCATGCCGTTTCCTCCTTTCTGCCATTTGAATTGACAACAAGCGGGATTGTCTTTGTGTCCGTCGCTGCTTCCACATCTGCATTTACGGTAGTTTTGTCCTTCGCCTTGTACTTGGCTATAAGCCTGTCCATATCCTCCGAAATCTTGTTGTCCGTTACCTGCGCATAAATCTGCGTGCTTGATATGGAGGCGTGTCCCATCATCTTGGCTATACTCTCGATAGGGATACCTGCGTTCAGACTCATCGTACCGAAGGTGTGGCGAGCCATGTGGTACGAAAGTCTTTGACGGATACCGCAAGCCTTACCCACGATGCTCAGGTTCTTGCCCATCACGCTACGGCTGCAATGAGATTGAAAGACAAGGCTGTCGCCTTTTTCTTTCACCGCCTGCTGTTCTTCGTTTCCTGCCTGCGCATTCCTGAAATGGCTGATGATAGTTTCAGCTATGGGATGTAACGGCACGACAAACTCAGCCTTTGTCTTCTGACGCTCCTTGCGTATATATCTCTGTCCGTCTGCTGCCGTTTGGATATGACTGTATTCTAAAGTTTCCATATCGGCGATTGCCAACCCTGTAAAGCAGGAAAAGACGAACATCAGCCGTGCCAATTCCGATTCTCTGTCGTTCATCGTCATTGCCATGAGTTTCATTACATCGCCCTTTTGCAAGAAGCGTATCTTCTTTTCCTCCTTCTCATACTTGGAGTTCTCAAAGGGATTGCAGCGGATAATCCTGCTGCTCACCGCACGAAACATCAGTCGGCTCAGCCAACAGAGATTGGTATTGACAGTCGATGCTTTCAGCCCACGCTTTTTAAGAAAGAAGCGGTATTCCTCAAACAAACTCTCCGTAATGGTGGCGATAGATATGTCTTGTACTCCTTTGTTTTCGATAAATTCTCGGAGATTTCTATCAAAATAGTAAAGGTTCAGATAAGTCCCCTCTGCCCTTGACTTTCCAACGCTTTCTTTGACGGCTTGCAGTTCCGCCTTGCTCATTGCAAGGAGCGTGGTAAGATTAGTGGCAATGCCTTGCAAACGGTTCTTGATAAGTTCCACACTTACCACTCCTTCCCTCGTCAGTATGTCCCGATAGGTTTTCTCTACTAATTCCCTGAACTCATTGATTCTTTGGTTGGTCTTCCTATTGGTTGTCAAACCCTGTTTGGTGTTCCACTCGGAGGGATTGCACTCTTCACCTGTGCTAATGGCTGTGCTCTTTCCGTCGATGGTGATACGGCAGAGAATGGCGGTATTGCCGTCTGCCTTTGTTTTCTGTCTGTTGATATAGAATAGAGTCTTGAATGTACTTCTCATAATGATTTTAGTTTTAATATGTCTATTGCTAAATATTCATCTGCATATCCTCCGTGAAAGAAATGAAACAATTAAATTCCTCAAAGAGTTTTTGGGGTGTAACCTTTGCATAACGTTCGGTCATACTTACGTTGCTATGTCCGAGCATCTTGCTCACTGTTTCTATTGGCACTCCTTGCTCAAGCGTGATAAGCGTGGCAAAGGTGTGTCTTGCCGTATGTGTGGTAAAGGGAAATGGGATATCAGCACGAAGTCGCAGGGCTTTCAAATATGATTGGTAAGTAGCATATCCCATGAAAGGGAGCAATGTTTCCCTTCCATCGCTGTGGAGCTTCTCCATCAGCCTTATGGCTTGGGGCAGCAGTTTGATACGGCATAGTACACCTGTCTTGTGGCGGTTGAACTTTAACCATAAACTCCCCCCGTCATCACGGAAAAGATGCTTTTTGCCAAGTCCCATCAAATCACAATAAGCAGCACCTGTATAACAGGCAAAGAGGAAAATATCCCTTGCTGTTTCCATCTCCTCCTCCAAGTCCTCAAAGTTGAGAGCCTTCAATTTGTCTAATGCTTCCTTGTCCAATGCTTTGGGCAATCTCTTGTCGCCCTTGCTGATTTTAGCTTTGTCAAATAGAAGAACATCAGCCAATCCCTCACGGTAAGCCAACCTGCATACCGTCTTCAAATGCGTGGCTGCATTATAGAATGTACTTTCTTGAAAACCGCACTCACCTAAGAAATACTGCCCAAACTCATAGATAAAGTTCTCTGTGAGCTGTGAGAAAGCCAAGTCTGTTACCTTGTATTTCCGTTGAATAAACTTCTGCAAATGAATTCGGGTAGAATGATAGCCGTGTATGGCTCCTTCCTTGATGTCTATACCAACATGGCTTTCCTTCTCCTTAATGAGCATATCCAGCCTTTCAATGAGCATGCATCGTGTCTGTACGCTCCCTTGGAACAGCTCTTTCACATCGGCTGCATCAAATGGGCAACCTTTGGATAGCAGAGATTGATAAGCTGACTGAACAGACAACAGCAAATTTTCCAATTTACCATTTATCTCCACCGCCTCACGACTCTTGCCGTCCATTCTGCTCTCTCGTGAATTCCACAAGTCGGGGTTGCAGGAGAGTTTACAACTGAACTGCGCAATACTCCTTCCAAGTGTAATACGTCCCATGATGGGAGCCTTGCCCGACTTGTCAAGACCGCTCTTTTTGAGGTAGAGCAACACCTTCATTTTCTCTTGTTTCATACGCTTTAATTTTTATGGGCAAAGTTACCCGAATTAAAGCGTTCCTCACTTATGCAGAAAACTGCCGACCGCTGCAACAGCCACACGAGCGAAAATAATTCAGTTACCGAATATTACTCCATCGTTACCTATCTCAAAATCAGGTAACGCTTTGGTAACTGAACTTCTGCCTAAATCTGCATATTACTGCCCTATATGAACAGAGCAGTTTAATGCAAATGACTCCGTTTCCTGCTCATTATCAGTCAGCTTACGCCAACTTCGATTTTTCTTCCTTTTCAAGGATTAGTTGCATTTCAAAAGGTACTCTTTAAGCCTTCAAAAGGGCGTCTATTGACGCCTTAAAGAGCATCTTTTGCAAACCTATTGGGCGTCTTTTGAAACCTAATTAAGCATTAACTAAAAAGAGAAGGGATGAAAAATAAGAACAAAGCTTTCTCGATTTCCTCTGCAAAAAGAAAGGAAATCAACACTATGACACCTCATCCTAAAAACCATTCTCGAGCTAACACAATTCTCTTACAATGATGCAATGACAACCATATAAGATTATATAAAACAAAACTTGCCAACGACATCGCACTTCACTGAGTTGTCCGAAGACAGCTCAACGCTGTACGAGCGTTGGCAAGATTATATTTAAACCTGCAGCTTTAAGAAGAGAACTTCCTAAAGAGAAGGATTAGAATGCAGCTTACTGAAATTTCATTATATAAGATCCATTACCGCTATCAGGTCCAGACAAATTAACATTACTACTGTTGAAAGTCAAGCAGTATGCCCAGTTACTGTCATCAGGATGAGCACTTGACGTCCAATAGCTTCCTTCGGTTCCAAGACCCGTTAGAGAACCATAATTATAGTAACCTAAAGCAGGAACAAAGAAGTAATGGTTAAAATAAGATTCAACAGGTTTTCCCTGCTTAGGGGTAATTGAAAAAGAAGCATCATGCTCTCGTATATCAGTACCATTAGGGGCGCGCTGGTCAGTAAAATTATATGTATAATTAATAGAAGACTTAGTCTTAAACCACATACCACCCTTGTGCAGGTGTCCCATAGTTGTCCAAATTTCCTCTCCGTCCCAATGTGGGTCGCCTTTAATGACATAAGTTGCCATCTCATTAGCATTAGGAAGATCCTTGCAAGAATTTATCGCGTCATAACGGTTCTTTCCTTGGATTCGTGAGTTATTATAAAAATTACCTGTAATCTGTGCGTAATCACCATTATAACCACCCTCAAGCACTGGTTGCCAAGGATTGGCAGAGTTCCACTCATAACCATTCCAGTAATTATTCTTTGCATCCCACTGATAATACTGTCTGCCGTCGTAATCTGTTACATTGATATTGGCAGTCATATCATAGTAGTCGTTCTTCTCATAGTCGAACGCTGGATAAGTCTTAGTAATCGCACCCTCAACGTTTGTTGCATAGTCCTTAATCCAATAACGTACGGTCAAGGCATGTGTACCAGGACGAATTACCACGTAGGCACCATTAGTTGCAAGGTCTGCTGTGCTGTTAGTCAATGGGAAACCATTAGCATAAGAGCCGCTACCCTTTGTTGTCATAGTAATACTCTTACCGCTTGCAGAACCTGTCAACTCACCTGTTGTTGTGTCAAGTGTGTAAGTACCAGTAATATCATTATCAGATTCTACCTCAATCTTTGTCAACTGACAATTCTTTATACCTGTATTGTTTGTAAAAGGCTGGAACACGAGGATAGCTGCCTGGTGATCGAGACGGAAGTTAAATACACCATTACCACCTGTAGCGTCTGCTGTACCGCAATCACCTGCCTCACCAATATGTGTGGTGCTATTAGGCTGTGCCTGACTCTGTGCTGCAGAGATAGTTACGTTGTTGTTAAGACCATTCTTACCAGGGTAATACACCTTATAGGTTGTGCTGTTAGTGTACTTACCAGGAACCAAAAACTTAAAGCTGGCAGTCTTCTCTGTTGGAGCATTGCTGCTCTTCTGCCAAGTTCCGTTATCATCCTTCACATAGATATGATCACCTGCCTCCCAGAAGAAAGCTCCGTCGTCATAGTTGAGTGATGTACGAGTTGCAGCAGCACCTGTCACGAATGAAGTCAGGTTGCTATTGTTTTCAGTGTTTGTATCTACAGTGCTCTGTGCTACATCTTCATTAGAGCAAGACGTAAAAGCCATTACAATGCCACACAATGCTATTAATGATAGCAGGCGCACCTTAAAAGTCTGTTTTCTCATTATTAATATAGTCTTTTTTGCTTATTACTTATTTAATTAAAACTCTCTTTTGATTAATCTTCCCACAATGAAGTATGTCCATTACTTGACGAAGTCTCGCCACCAACCTCAAGCCACTCAAGCTCTTGTTTTGCATTATTAGCTGTAGGACCAGTCTTGTGATGACCAGGTTTATGCTGACCAGGAAATGAATTCTCTGCAAGTAAAGTTTCGTTATTGATAACAATTACTTCTGTATAGGGTGCTTGATAACCCATCTTAATCTTATTCTGTTTCATAATTTATGATGTAAAATGCTATTTTGAATACTAATTTATATAATATACATTAATAAAATTAGGATAAAAAAGTTTACACTTTTTTCGATAGTGTGATCGTTAAGGAGATAGAAAACTGGTATATTATCCTGTTTCTGTTATCCTAATTAAAGAACTCAATGCAGTATCACACTGCTTCTTTTACCTTATTATATATTAGGTTGTCGTTAGTCCTCAATTATGTTTATCCCTAAACTACATCCTTTAGTAATTAATTTGAATTTTTTCGGCTGCAAAATTACTGAAATAATTTCAATCTCGCAAGATTTTAAATAAAAACAACACTTTTCTTTTTCATTTTTTATGGTGTAATGGACATTTGGTAGGCTGAAAAACTCTCGGAATTCTTTTATTTACTACCTTTGCAGCATTTGAA
>FLSB01002490.1_pt4 | contig 19679 bp, 33 predicted proteins | sample 1550551 | NCBI WGS metagenome assembly FLSB01 (sample SAMEA4031774, study PRJEB14383) | metagenome | biome: human; feature: oral; material: saliva | place: Philippines | collected 2014 | reverse complement strand
ATCTTTATTTAGCTATTTTGCGTACTAAGATTGCTAAGATAAAGGTAATGATGATAACAGGGAAAGTCAGACCTAAATCGCTTTCCCAACCTTTTGCCATAAGAAAACGATAGAGCACAAAGCCGACAAACCAAACGCCGAGTCCAACACTATCAACTGATTTTCTTACATCATGCTGTTTAAGAACAAAGAAATCAGCGATAAGCACGGCGATCATTGGTGCGAATACTGAACCAATAAAGAACAAGAAATGTTCGTATTCTGTCACTGGTAAGGTTGAGGCTAATATAATGCCCACAATCACGGTAAGTATGGAGATTGGCGTGACTTTTAATTGAGGGAAAATATTGTTTAAACTCATGCCGGTGGAATAGGCGGGAAGTGCAGTGTTAATCATGGTAGAGGCGATGACAATTAATACGCCGATAACACTGACACCAGCAAGCGAAAGAATTTGTGATATTTCAGATTTACCGGTCACTAATGCTGCACCTAAGCCGAGAGCATACATCCAGCAGCTAGTCGCGGTATAAGTCAGCGTTGAAAGTGCGGTCGTTTTAAATGGTGTTTCACTGTTTTTCGTGTGGTCTGATACTACCGGTAACCAAGAAAGTGGCATGACGGCAGCAATTTCAACAGCTGTACCAAATTTGATATTTTGTGCTACATCCATGGCAATGAATGGTTTATTCGCAACTTGAATACTAAGCCACAACATCAGTAAAAACATGGTGACAAGTGAAATACTTTTAAAGATACCTAATTTAGTAAAGCCGAGTAGTAGCCAAAGTATGATGAGTATGCCTAAGCCAAGTGTAAGAAATGGGAAGAGTGACGCATCGGGTGTTTGATTCAAGATAGAAATGACGTCAGCGCCCATATAAATCATGACAGCTGTCCATCCCATCAGTTGCATGGCATTGAGTAAAGAAAAAAGTCCAGAACCTTTTTCACCAAATGAAATTTGTACCGTTTGCATGGCACTTTTTTGGGTTCTCGCACCGATGTAACCTGCACAGAAAAACATCGAACCACCAATAAAGTGTCCAACGACGATGGCGATTAAACCTTGTTTCCATCCTAGTGGTGCAAACCAAGTACCCGTGAGAATTTCTGCCATTGAAATAGCAGCGGTAAACCAAATGAGTGCAATCGCAAGATTGCTTGATTTTTTCGTTTGCATGTTGTTATCCTTAACATGAGTTGTGGTTATACTGTCCCAGTATATAACTCAATATAGAAAGGGCAAGCCAAGAATTTAAAATAAAACAAAGTGCGGTCAAATTTTTGTTTGTTTCGCTAAACAACATCAAAATAGGAAGGAAATATGAATTTACATGAGTACCAAGCTAAGCAGCTTTTTAAGCAATATGCGCTGCCAGTGAGTGAGGGGGTGGTGTGCCAAACGGCAGATGAAGCTGAAATGGCACTCTTTCAGCTGAATGGTGATGTTTGGATAGCGAAATGTCAAGTTCACGCAGGTGGACGCGGAAAAGCCGGTGGTGTGAAGCTCATACATAATGCAGAAGAAGCGCGAGCTTTTGCAGATAAATGGCTTGGCCAACATTTAGTCACCTTCCAAACTGATAAAAAAGGCCAACCCGTTAATAGCATTTATATTGAAGAAACCTGCCAGATAGAGAAAGAACTTTACCTTGGTGCAGTAATTGATCGTGCTTCGCAGAAAGTGGTTTTTATGGCTTCTTCAGCAGGGGGGATGAGCATTGAGGATGTGGCAAGAGAGACGCCTGAATTAATTCATAAAGTGACCATTGATCCTCTCGTGGGTGGAATGCCATATCAAGGCCGTGAATTAGCCTTTAAACTTGGTTTAAGTGGCGAACAAAATAAACAATTTGCCGAGATTTTTGTAAAACTCGCTAAACTTTTTATCGAAAAAGATTTTTCTCTAGTTGAAGTCAATCCGCTCGTGGTGACAAAAGAAGGCAATTTAATTTGCGTAGATGCAAAAGTGAGCATTGATGATAACTCACTTTATCGACATCCTGATTTATTAGCCTTACGCGATTTAAGTCAAAGTGATGCACGTGAAGCAGAAGCAGAAAAATATCAGCTTAACTATGTTGCTTTGGAAGGTGATATTGGCTGTATGGTCAATGGCGCCGGGCTTGCTATGGGTACCATGGATATCGTGAAATTATATGGTGGTAATCCTGCAAACTTCCTTGATGTTGGTGGCGGTGCAACGAAAGAGCGTGTGGCTGAAGCCTTTAAGATTATTCTCACCGATAAAAATGTAAAATCAGTCTTAGTAAATATTTTTGGTGGAATCGTACACTGTGATCTTATTGCTGAAGGTGTCGTAGCAGCGATTCAAGAAGTCGGTGTAAAAGTGCCTGTTGTGGTTCGATTAGAAGGAACCAATGCCCCACAAGGCAGAGCAATTTTAGCCGAAAGTGGTGTGAATTTAATTGCTGCACATAGTTTACAAGAAGCAGCACAAGCGGCAGTGAAAGCGGCAAAAGGAGAATAATCATGGCGATTTTAATTAATAAAGAGACAAAAGTAATTTGCCAAGGTTTCACTGGTGCTCAAGGAACATTTCACAGCGAACAGGCATTGGCTTATGGCACCAAGTTAGTGGGGGGCGTTTCACCAAATAAAGGCGGAACAACGCATTTAGGTTTGCCGGTATTTAATACAGTGCGTGAAGCAGTGCAAGTTACAGGGGCTACGGCAACCATGATTTATGTGCCTGCACCATTTTGTAAAGATGCTATTTTAGAAGCCATTGATGCAGGCATTCAATTAGTGGTCTGTATTACAGAAGGCATCCCAACATTGGATATGCTGTTGGTAAAACAAAAATTAAATGAAACGGGTGTTGTGATGATCGGGCCGAATTGCCCAGGCGTGATTACACCAGATGAATGTAAGATTGGTATTATGCCAGGCAATATCCATAAAAAAGGCAGAGTAGGCATTGTTTCCCGTTCCGGTACTTTGACCTATGAAGCGGTACAACAGACAACAGATGAAGGCTTTGGTCAATCTACTTGCGTAGGGATCGGCGGCGATCCTATCCCAGGATCCAACTTCATTGATATTCTCAAACGTTTCCAAGAAGATCCTGAAACTGAAGCTATCGTGATGATTGGTGAAATCGGTGGCTCTGCAGAAGAAGAAGCGGCAGCGTTTATTAAATCTTATGTGACGAAACCGGTAGTGGCTTATATCGCAGGTATGACGGCACCAAAAGGCAAGCGTATGGGACACGCAGGAGCGATTATCAGCGGTGGAAAAGGAACGGCAGAAGATAAAATTGCTGCACTTGAAGCAGCTGGCGTGAAAACGATGAGAAGTCTCGCTGAAATCGGTTCAGCCCTTCATGAATTATTGAAATAAAATACCTAAAAAATGGACCGCACTTTAGATTAGTTTCAAAGTGCGGTCGTTTTTTATAACAAAAATTTAGATGATGTATAGCAACCAATAAATATTAATGATTTCAATAAATTAATTATTATTTAAATTACTATAGTTCCGAAATTATACAAAGCATTCCGAAATTATAGCTTGGTTGGTTGGACAATCTTATTCCTCCTTATGTAACGTCTTGTCATCTGGGCGTTTGTATGGCCAAGTTGTTTTTGAGCCGATTCGGTGTCAGACGACAAAAATTTATCTGTACCAGCTTTCGCACGTATATCTCTGAATTGAACAGTGAGAAGTTCATCTGAAAATTCAGGATGTTTTTTAGCGGCTTTGGCTCTTAGTTTGATAAACCAGTGAGTCAGAATTATTGGCTTTAACCTATTTCCGTACTTGTTGCAGAATAGATAGGGTTTATTTTCCGCCATCCTCCTATCTAAGATCTCTTTTAATTTCCCTACAATTGCGATACTTACTTTATTTTTTGTTTTTTGCTGTCTAACTTGCCATACTCCATCAATGATTTGACTCGGCTGGAGATTAACTATATCAACTGGTCTTTGTCCTGTAAGGTAAGCCACGTCAAGCAAGTCTCTTAATATCGGATCAGCTGATTCTTTTAACATTTCAAAGATGTGGTCTTCCACGTAAATATCGCGGAACTTAACCTTGTATCGCTGAATTCCTTCGCTCGGGCAGGAGTATTTTGTATATCCCCATTCACGGGCTTTCATCCATATGTGGTGGAATAATGCAACCTCATTATTTGCTGATGCAGTTTGATGTTTTCGCCAGTCTAAATATTGTTTTATATGGTATGGCTCAATGTCATCAAGTGGGGCTGGTGGATTGCCGAAAAACTCAAGCAAGCGTTTAATGTTTGTTTTGTTGGTTCTCTGCGTTCCTTCTGCCTTCATCGGCAATACTTCATTTTCATATCTTATTGCAACTGTCAAGAATGTGGCGACTTCACTTTTCATTAAAACCCTGTCACAATTGAGCTTAGCCGTTTCTAATACAGCTAGATGCTTATCCGTTCCTAGGGCCTTTTCTTTTTTATCTATCATTACATAATAGTAATAGGTTACAATCTTCCCATTTTTTCTTTGGCGTTTACGACATAACAAGTTTTGCGGTAACCCCTGGTTTTCGCGCTTACGTGGTCTGGCCATATATACCTCCTACGCCTGTAGCACAGATGGTCTCCAAGCATTATTTTCATGATTTTGAAATTCAGTTTTAGCAGTCCGAGATTTTACTTTGTCATAATCTCTGCGTACAATAGGATACCCGTTGGCATTCTGCATAAAAGGTATCCCCATCGCATTTAGCTGCTCAATAACAAGAGATTTCTGCTTTCTGCCAGTCAAAAACTCAATTTCTGCTTTTGATAAAAAATCTTCGTAGATATTAATATCCATATTTACTCCAATAAAAAACCGCCCATAAAGAGCGGTTATTGATTATTTATTTCTAGTCTTTTGGTAATTCGGGTAATGGCATCCAGTAGGTTACTTCTGGGTTGTCTGTTCTAAAATCATAAAATGTATGCTCGCTATTTATCCACATCGTAAAGAATTTAGGCTGATCCTCTTCCACTAAATCAGAATACCAACCTTGTTCGATTGAGAGAGAACCATCATCACGTTTGCAACATAATAATAAATTTGGATGACTATCCTCAACTTCTATATTCGGCATTACATTAGGCAATCTATCACTACACTTAATCCATCCATTGTTTTCGCTCATTTATTCCTCCATTCGAATGGAAAACCTACCGTGACGAAATACAACATTATGATCATCCTCAGTAAGTTTTTTCATTAATTGATATGTTTTAGGACATCTGCCGGAATCTTTTTCTTCGTTGAGTAAACGCTCTAACTCATCCCAATGTTCCACCAGTTTTGCCCAAATTGGGGAAATCTCTTTCATCTTATAAAGATAATCTCGCATTTTCGGTACTCGTTCTAATAACTTCACGCAACGAGATAAATCGCTCGGATCAAGTGGATAACTTTTACGTCTTGGTATCACATCAAAACCAATCACAAACGCCATACATTTACTACTTAATCCGACATCTTCGTCATTAGCTAACCATTGGATTATTTTTTTCTGCATACTTACTCCATCATACTCTTCATAAAATCAAGCCATTTTTGAGCATCTTCTCTTGCGCGGAAAGCTTGACCATTGCTAGCTATTTGCACTGAAGATTCGCTGTACTTAGAATGATATAGGTTATAAGCCACTTTACCGTCCGAAATGTAAAAATAGCCGTTAGATTCTTCTGGATAAAACGGCTTAGGTAAATCTTCAATGCTAATCTTTGGCTCTTCCCACATTGCGATTATGTCTCTATCCGACTTGGTTTCATCCGTTGTCCATTTCCCATCCTCTTTCCAGGCTGTATTAAGCATTGCTATATCGCCATTAAAATTTAATATATACCCACATATATTAAAGTTGATAGGTGAACCATCCCAGTATTTAAAATCACGGCTTAACTTATAACATATAAAAGCCTTATTCCCATTTCTTAACTTCACTGGCGCACCATTCAACGCCTCTTGTAAATCAAATGGTTTCATAAATTCTCCTTAAAAAAAAACCGCAAAAGTGCGGTCGTTGGTTATTCGGTTGGTGGTGGCGGGAGTGGTTGCCAGTACAAAACATTAAAATGGCAGACAGCTTGTATTTCAAATTCGCCATCATAAAAATGCGTAATCGTGACGCTTTTGTATTCCGGCTTATATCTACTTTCAATCCAGGCTAATACGTATTCGTATTCATTTGGCAATCTATCTTCACGTTTAATCCAGCCGTTATTTTGCTCATACTCAACAATAACAGGAGGTTGCACCATATACTTAAATTCCGCCACTGCATCCGCTCCATCTTGATCAACAGAGGGCTGGCGAACAGGTAAATCAATCCCGCCAAGGATTACGCCATAACAAATACTTTTGATTAAATCCTGCGAACCTTTTGAAAGTCCGTCACACCAACCTGAACTTAAGTTATATCCATCCTCGGCAATATCTAACGCGGATTGTTTGGCCTCCTCTGCGGTGTCATGGACATATAAATTCACATCGATCGCGTCATAACTAAAGTATTTACTCATCTTGTATTATCTCCTATATAACTAGCACCTTTCACAAACAACATCCAATGTGTATTATTCAGGCGCCCAGATTTATGTCCAATTATTGGATTTACGCCGATAATTTTTAAAATCTCATTGACCGTTATTTGCGTTTCATTCCACTTAAAAATAAGCGATCCGCCGTCATCAAGCACCCTCATACATTCATCAAAACTTTTTTAAGCTGCGTTCGCTAATCCTCGTCAAGCCGTCCGTATTTTTTGACTAACCAAGATTTGTCACCGCCTTTTATTAAGTGAGGAGGGTCAAAAATAACGCACTTAAATGATTTGTCCGGGTACGGCATATCTGTAAAATCATGGATTACATCAGGCTCCACTTTTAGCAGTCTGCCGTCGCATAGCGTACCTTCAAAAGTGCGATTGTCTGCAAATAAAACGTGTGGATTTTGCTTGTCAAAATGAAACATCCGCGACCCGCAACAGGCATCAAGAATTAATTTTTGTTCCATTTCTTACTGCCCTTATACGGTTTTAAATCCACCACCGGCAACACATCAACCAGTGGTCTTGCTGTTGTGCCAGTTGTTGATGCGCTACTGCGGTTTTCATTTATCCAGTCAGCTAATTCCTCCCACGAATCGTAGTCAAGTTTGTGGAATGCGTTATTTCGGTCACTTTCCCAGCGTTTTAAATGCTCATTAATATCTCGCGTAATTACCTCTCGAGTGTTACTGCTTAACACGCTCCAGTAGGTTTTCACATCGTGAATAGTTTCGCTAACGATATAAGTATGTCGTGGCAAGCTGTATCGGACGTGACTAATCATTAAATCTTGGAATTTATGCAGTGGGATATTGATATTAATTTTATTCATCTTTAACACCTAAGATTCGACTTTTTGCCACTTCGATTAGCAATTTGTATTCATTTTTTGTTTTATCATCATGCACTTCGGCTGATTTTGCTAAAAACTCATCAACTGTCCCAGTAAAACAACCACGCGTTACAATTAACCCATCTCTACCGTTAAACACGGTTAGTGTGCCGTTTTCCGAACCGACATTTGACGCCCAAAAAATCATTTTATGCTCGGAAATTACCGCATGAGATCTAACCCGAGCGTCACCGGACACCCGAGCGTCACCGTACACCAGAGCGTCACCGTACACCCGAGCGCTACCGTACACCAGAGCGTTACCGGACACCCAAGCGTTACCGGACACCCGAGCGTCACCGTACACCCGAGCGTCACCGGACACCCAAGCGTTACCGGACAGAGATTGATCTAAATTTTTTTCCGACTCAATAAATCCGCCAAGCTGTCCCGCCACTACTACGCCAAACGAAACTAGCGCTTTGATTCGATATAATTTTTTACCGCCAAAGATTTCGATAAATTCATCGGTTAGTTCATATTTCTTTTGTTGCTCTTTCATTTTTTATCTCTCTATTTTGGATAATAAAAAAGCCACTATTCGTTAGTGGCTTCGGGTGTTTTGTCTTGTGGTACGTTAGGAATTTGAACCCAATCGTCCTTAATTGCTGATTTATTCCAAAGTGTCCCATCATCGCATAGTGCTGTTAATGACCAAAATAACTGATGGAATTGTGTTTCTGGCACTACACTTTCAGATATTTGTATAATCTTTCTGTTCATTTTTATAAGCCTTATATGTAACTCAGAATGGAATATTGTCATCAAAAGCATCCACTGGCGGCTCAGATTTCTGAGGTTTAGATTGTGCTTTTTGTTGTTTATCTTGCTGTTTAGCCGGTTGATTTTGTGCTGCATCTTGGTTTCGACCGCCTAACATCTGCAAGTTATCGCCTTGAATTTCGGTAGTGTAACGGTCTTGTCCGTTGTTATCTTGCCATTTACGGGTTTTTAATCGCCCCTCAATATAGACTTGAGAACCTTTGGTAAGATATTGACCTGCGATTTCTGCCAATCTGCGGTATAGGACGATGCGATGCCATTCAACAGCCTCTTTGCGTTCGCCTGTGTTCTTATCTTTCCAGCTTTCACTTGTTGCCACGCTGATATTTGCAATCTGCTCACCGTTTGGCATCGTGCGGATTTCAGGGTCGTTTCCTAAAAATCCCACGATAATTACCTTATTAATTCCAGCCATTAGCTTAATTCCTTAATTAGTTGTTGATAGTATTCTTGAGCAACATTAACTCGCTCTTTGATTTCCTCGATGATTTTGTCATCACGTTTAACCGTAACGGTTGTAATGCGTTTTGATTGTGGTATTTGCTCCACTAAATCAATGTATCGCTCTGGATTGTCATAGCTTGATAATTGCTCGTATGGGGTAGGTAAGAGTACAAAGTCAATTTGAGCCTCTTCACAATCCCATAGCCACATATAGCCTTGCATTTGTGCGTCATACCCAGCTTTTTTAGCTTTTTCTTCCGCCTCGTCAGCAAAAAAAGGGTGTGAACCAATATCCCACGAGCATTTTGTATCAATGATTAGCTTTCTGATCGGAACGTAAATGTCACATTCACCAGTAATCCAATCGTTTTCCCGTCTTTCTTCGTTTTTCTTTAACGCTAATCCACGCTTGCGGCCGCTTAATTTAATAGCTTGCTCTTCAAGTGCGATGCCTTTCTCGGTGTATTTGTTACCCTCAAAATCTTGATAGCCAAACAGATCATATTTAACTATCTTTCTCACTGCACTTTTAGCAGTGGCAGATATACCGCCACCGCTTTTCGGTTTAACCATTAAATCAGCAAGCCCAGAGCATCTAGCTTTCAGCTTGTACATTTCCATTCTCAATCGCCTCTAATTCCTCAATCTGTTTTTGACTAAACTCATAAGCTCCACTATCGCACAAGTCTTGTAGAGTAGTTTCACCGTTGATGATGCTTTGCTTGCAGTTGTTAAACGTTTCATCATCAACGCTTGAATTTATAACTTGTTTTTCAGGCTCAACATCAAACCAATCTCTAGGCTGAGACATACCATCTTTCATCGACTGGTAGATTGTTCTTAATTGAACAACTTGAGCAGGTCGCAATGATTCAAATTTACATTGATAGCGTTTGCCTATCATTTCTTGCGTGACATTGAAATTTTCTTGGAAGATGCTTGCAATTTTCTTTAATCCATCAATAGAAACATCAGCATTTGCTTTTAGAGTAATAGAACATTGCTCCATCGCAGCTTCAATAACATCACCTGGAATTACACCTAAAATGCAAGCTCTTAATCGTCTAGCTCCATTATTTGCAACGACTTCATAGATATCTCTAGGGTCAGTTAGGATTTGTTTTCCTTTTTTGGAGTATCTAACGTGTGGCACTTGGAATACTTTAACTTGTCTTGTGTTGGTCTGAATATCCCAAGCGAACGCCTCAACCGTACTTTCACCGTTTGATTGGCTTAATTCTCTAATGCCATATTGGATATTTCCCCATTCTTGGGCCAATGTTTCAGCTAGTCGGATTGATGGTCCCTCTACTGATTGCCCACCTCTAGGGTAGGAATAAACCGCACTTTGAGCCAAAGTCTTTCTTGTACAAGATTTTAAAATTCGGTCCATTGCATCAATTGGATCTCGGGGAAATCGTTTCGCAATAACCATCATTGCTTGCACTTCTTGGCTTTCTCGCGCCGATTGAGTATCAATCATCCCATTGTGTTGTTCATTTTCTTTTATTTCTGTAGAGAAAATGTTTGCTATTTCCGCCATATCTCATCTCCATTAATCAGGGTCATAATCATTCATTCTTTCGTGTAATTCACGCTCGGCGATTTTCTTAATCGCCTCTTGTCTATAAGGCTCATAACTTGCACCGCTACCAATAGCAAGCCAGAAATTATCGTTATCGCACAACATTTCTGTGAGTTCGTGATAATGCGTTTGGTCTCCTTGTTTTAAATCGTTGTCAATTTCCGTGGCAACTTCCTCCAAGGCGACTTCATAGCCAGCTTGCCAATCCACTTCTCGTTGGTGAGCTGCATCTAGTTGAGCGTAGTAATCATCGTAAGGTTTCATTGGTTTACTCCTGTCCCATTGATTTCAATCGAGAGTGATGTTTTCGGCAAAAATCAATGCGGTGCTGGCAATACTCGATATTCTTTTTAACTGCCGTATTACGTTTGGCATCCGCCCAATTCTTCGCAGCCTCAAGGTAATTACATTTCTTTTCTGCTTTTACTGCCGATTCTGCGTAGGTTTTATAAGCTAGTTTCATTATTTTTCCCCTAAAGTGCGGTTAATTTCTGCTTGTTTTTGTTCTGTATAAGCTAGAGCCTCTTGTTTCGCTGACTCTGTTAGATTTGGTTGGTATTCGCCATGTTCAGCAATCCATTGTATGCTAGCCTGTTCACGCTCTAATGCTGTTGGCTCGCTTGCAAAACAGCAAGAAACCCCACCAATAAGGAAGGCGATAAGCATCGCACAAGCAATCTTTGCTAAAGGGCGTGTAATTTCTGCAAACACATCAGTAAACTTTTCCATTTTTGTTTCCTTTTTAATCAATTTAGTGAATTTTGGGTGTAAAAATCCGCCACACGGTAAAGTGCGGTCGGATTTTCCGTTGTTTTAGAAGTCGATTTTGACTGTTTTTGGATTAAAGCCTCGCAAGTGTTTTAATACACGCCAGTTTGTCATTTGGTCGATGTTAAAATCGCTTGTGATGCGGTTTAAGATTTGATTGGTTGAGCGTAGCACGCTTAAATATTCATAAGCCTGTCCGTAGATTTGTGAACTCATATTTGAGCCTAAAACGTTGAAGGCTTTTTCGATGTGCTGGAATGTGCCTATGCCACGTTTGAAAGCAAACCACAACCAAGCAAGCTGTTGAAGTTCATACTCGGTAAATTCAAAGGTGAATTTCTTTTCAACTGGTGGAAGAGCAATAGGCTGTAAGCTCATAATGAACGCCATTGCGTTTCCGAATTGGCTTTGTGGCAGTTGGTCGTATTTAGCAATATGGAACATGGCTTTTAGTTGGCGATAGATTTCCGCATAACTTAATCCTGTTTTGTGGTGTGCTTGTTGTACCGCAGATTGGATAGCCTGTTGTTGTTCAGGTGTAATGGTGTTTGGTAAAAGTGCGGTCGATTTCTTGTGAAGATTTAAGAACGCACGCAATACGATTAAGTGGAATTTAGGACTAATCCACATTGCATAGGCTATTACAAGTTCTTCGCAAGCGTAAGTGCCGCCTTGTGTGCCTCGAATAACTTTTAGTGCATTAGGCGTTTCTTTTTCGATTTCTGCGATGAGATCTTTTGTTGTATCAATGCGAAGGAAAAACGCAGGTTTGTGTTTTGCTAAATTTCCGCTTGCTTTATGAAGATCGTTTAAAGAGAAAAGGTTTTCGTATGAACGAATTGAAGTGTTAAGAATTGCTAAATTTGACATTTTATGCTCCGAATGTTTTGTGTGTCATTCGATCACTTTTGTAGGGTGATCGGGCTTCAACAACCGCATTCGGGCGGCGGAACTTATTTCCGTGAGGTATTGTATTAGGTTCTCTCGACCCGATCATTGAAAGTTGCAGATCTGCAACTTTTAAATTTTGAGCATAAAAAAACCGCTATGCTATCGGGTGCGGATACCGCCGAATGTTTTGTTGTGCGGTAATCGTAATCCAAGAGTAGCGGTGTTGTCAAGTATGCGGATTAAAAAACAGGTTCGTCATTAATCCAGTTATCTAATATCCATTTCGCTTGTTTCGGCGATGTAAAGCCGGTGCATTGCGCAGGGTCGCTTACTTCAAAAATTAGCAATGGCCCTGATTTTACAAATTTTAATAAATCATCACGTATTTGATTGCGCGATACACCGCTGTCATCAATCAATAGCCAAACATTGGTAATCCAGTGCCAAATATTCATTTCTTTTTCTTGGAAATAATTGGTTATTTTATCTTGCAAAGCAGCATTAATATCTTCACTCGCAACAATGATGTATTTTTTAATCATCTTTCACTCCGATAATCACTGGTGTTTGGTGTTGATCGGGTTCGCGTTGTTCGATGCCATTTACACCGTCACCAATATGCCCTTTTTCCATGGCTAATTTAGAAAGTGTAAACGTTTCAGAGCGCAGGCAATCGGGATTGTTCACGGCAAAATAGACATAAACGCCAATAATCGTGAATAATTCAACCGCAAGAAAGGCAAGCAGAATATATTGCACGATTTCTTTTTCACCCCATATTCCGTAAGTGATGGTTGAGCAAAGCGTAAGAAAAAACAACCACAGCAGACTGACAAGCACGTTAGAACGCGCATTCATTCCCTCAACATTGCTAAATCTAGCAAATAATTGATTCACAAAATTCCCCATAACTGAACTAATCTTAGAAAATAGTTTACCATATATTCCCTTATTTTACTTATTCAACTTCACCTCGTATGGTAAAAAAATCCCCTAGCGCCAGCTATAAGCAACTAGGGGTATAACCAATCTAAAAGGAGATATTTTTTATTATGCTATTGCTGTAACCAGCTAGAGCCGCTCTCGATTCCATATAAAGTTTCAAGAAGATTGGGCGATTCCATTCGCATTGTGAGAACGGCTTTAGCTGGTGGCTCTTTTCGGGATTTGAACCCATTGCGTTTTTCTTAAAGTTAGCATTAACTAAATTTTATATTAGTGTTTTTAACAGTGTCGGTTTCCACAACCAACTCAACAAAGAGCCATTAAGGCGCCTTTCTTTATGCTTGCAAGGCTCAAGCCCTTATTGTCTCTCACAACACTAAGGAATATAATTTAATCTCTCACAACACAAACTAAGGATAAAGCCATGTCAAATATGATTATTTCTTATGACTTAAGAAACCATCGAGACTATACCAAGATTCAACAAGCAATTGCTAAACTAGGTACTGCTAGTAAGGTACTTGAGTCTGTTTGGTATGTACAAACACCATTTTCCGCAATTCAATGTCGAGATTTCTTACAGAAAAACATTGATTCTGATGATGGCGTCGCTGTATTTGATTGCTCTAATAACACTTGGGCCACATGGCGATGCAATCATGAAGAAATGAAACGGTTATGGCAAAATTAGTCTATTTTGCGAAAAATCTCACCCGTTTCGCTATCTACCAGTTCCGTTATTGATTTAGAATCACTAAAGCGGTTGATATAAGAAATTGCTTGACATGCTCGCTCCTCTAAACCGGGATAATAAGCACCGTTCTCAATCGCTTTCAAAATAGAAGTGCGAATATGTTCTTTTTCAATTTCAGTTATGGTATTGCTGACAACACTGCCAGCCTCGGAATAGCGTTTTTCTTCCATTTTTAACCTCGTTTGTTTTATGTCTGCCATTTCAAAGTATAAGTTTTAAGCCCTCATGCTCGGCTAATTGTAAGATGTCAAAATCAAATCCGGGAAAGTGACTATTTCTTCTAACAATTCTTTAATGGTTTTTTCTATTGCAATAGAGTTTGAGTCTTCCTTGACTGGGTATTTTTGGTTTAAATCAACCTCTCCATAAAGGTTATCTTTTAAAATTTCTTTGCGGTCGCCGTCACTAAAGAATTCATGGAGAATTTCTTCGAGGGAGTTTCCAGCATAAATTTCTGTTTCCTCTCCAACCCAGTAAACAGACTGCATAGCTCGGATATCTTCAATTGCGCATTTAACACATTCTGACAGCGTGCCATATCTAACCGTAGTAATTAATCCATCGCTCCCTACTACCATTTCATAAGTTCCGAATTCACCGTCATTACATATTGATGGCTTGTAATGCTCAATAAATTTAACTATCTTTGCTTGCTCAACAAGATACTCATATTCATTTTGAGAGATTGTAATTGTTGGATTTATCATTGCATTGCTCCTTAGTCTCCTTATTGCCATTTCAAAGCACACTTCATCTATCATTCGCAACGGTTTCACTTGCCGTTGTGTCTCTGTACTTCAAATGTGCTTTGAGATATTTCCCCACTGCGACTAAACTTTCTGTAACTGTCAGTTTTTCACTGGTCTCATCTTTCAGTGGGATTTCCGTTTACTCTCATTATGTAGGGTAGGGCTTTTAATCTACACGACCGCATAATGCCGTTATGAGCAAACTTCTTGTAATCTGATTTTTAAAGAGCATCGAGATATTTGTTTTTGTGTATCTCGTTTTGATGGGTGTATGATATAAGATATCTTATACATAGTAAAGCGATTTCTTATAGAAATTTATATAAAATATATAAATATTCTTATATTTGATTGATTTTTAAAGAAATAAATTTTCAAGAAATGCGTTTGATCGCTCATTTTTTAACCGGTCACAAAGTAAAGTTCGTGTTTTGAAGTGTATTTTTGTGATTTTTGCGATGCTGATCGCAAGTTTTGGTGGCGACAATTGGTTTAAATTGCAGTTGGTTTATTATGACCCTGCCGATAAGGAGGGTAAATTATGAAAAAAGAGTTTAAAAAATGGCTAATCTCGCTGAATTGCGAAGGGATTAATAGCTTAGGGATTAATGAGATAGTGTCGCGCGTAGATGAAGAGTTGAGGATTGTGCGTGCTAATGAGCAAGAGAGGATTGTGCTAGAGGAGTTGATTTCGGAGTTTAAATGTTAATAAAAAAACCGCCAGAAGGCGGTTTGTTTGTCAAATAGAGGATTATTTTTTCTTGTCGTGTTTAACAAGCGCTTTGTGCGTTTTCTTTATATTGCTCTTAATCCTGTTTATTTTATCTTCGGATAATTTTAGGTTTTCCGGTGCAACGCCGGTGTTTTGGATCATTACATTTCTTACCGATCTACCAACTGTTTCCGCGGCATTCTCAAGATTTTTTTGCCCCTGAATATTCTGGTTTCTGATTTTGGCTTCGGTTTGGGTAATGCGGAATATGTTTGCTGCTAACTCTTCATTATTCATAAAATCAAGCAGAGAACCGCCTCCCTCAAACAACCCTTTCTTGTTTTTTAAAGCACGGATGTTCATGTTATACATTCCACGATAACCAGCATTTTGGAATAATGCGTAATCTTCCACTCCGTGTCTATGGGCTACATGACTTAAGGTTTTTTCTCGATCTGAAATATCACCACGTAAGTAAACACGCTCAACTTCATCAGGGCTTTGGCAAACAGAATGTATTTCTGCGGCAAGTTGAGCAAAATAAGCCTGCGCTGCTGCAACTTTAGGATTGCTTATATTGCCATTCATTACTGTCAGATAACAGGCAAACCGTGTGAGTTTTAAGTCGTTATCAAGGTTTGGGGATTTTACCTGAATGAAATTTTCAATAATTGGAATATTAAGGTTATTGCAAACAGCATACGCTTTGTTAATAGCTTTAGTTATAGCTGTCATGTCGGTGTAACCTAACATCATAGCTAATTCGGAAGCGTACCAATATGTAATGCCATTTTCTTTGGCAAAATCATCAAAGGTGAGTTCGTTTCCGTTTTCAAAAACTAATGCAAGTTGCGTCATACTAGAGTTAAATTTTTGGGACATTTTTAATGGTTCCTTTATTCTATCACAAAAGTAATTTGAGTTATATTTTTATTGTGCGCGGGCAGAAAACCGCCCATATCTAGATGTTAGGCTGCACCTTGAATAGGGGGCAGGGTAATTAGCATTGTTCATGTATAATCTATTGTTTTATTTATAAAATAACCCCGCAGGGAACTTGCCTGCGGCACCATTACAAATAACTTCTACGCTCAGCCGTTACAACAACACCGAGTACCAAAACACCTTACCAATCACAGAGACTTCGTTGAGATCTGCTATCTCGTCGTCGTACTCGTCAGTGTTATAGCTGCGGATTTTTATTTGATTGTTTGGCATATTGTAGAGTAGTTTTATGCGCAACAAGCCGCCGTGATTGATAGCGTATATCTTGCCGTCTCGGATTGTCTTATTTCCCAAATCAATTCCCACCGTTGTTCCATCAGGAATAACCGGCTCCATTGAATTACCGTCCGCCACCACACACACCGCATTTTCATACTGCACGCCTTGCCGTCTTAATGTGGCGCGTGAAAAGCGCAGTTTGAAGTTGTTGTAATCCATAATGTCATCGGCAAAACCATTCCCGGCGGCTAAGCGTATTTCTTGGAAAAGCGGAACTTCTACCTCGTCATCGTTTAATGGCGTATTGCGATCCCACAAATCAAATGAACCTGTTTCGGCTACGTTTGATTCTATTTGGGGCTGTACTATTTCACCCGTGCCATTTAAGAGCCATTCTGGCGAAATTTTCAAAGCCTTGGCTATTTGTAAGCCATTTCTAGGGCTTTTTGTAACTCCGTTCAAAATATTACTGATTGTTACTTGTGATGTTCCGGCTAATGCGGCTAATTCAACTTGGTTTTTACCCATTTTGTCCATTGCAAACTGCAATCTTTCAGCAAGTGTATTCATAAAACTCTCCTTAATCTCCCAATCCTATAAATAAACTTATATAAAATCAAATAAGAAACCCTTTACAATTTATAATGTATCTTATATTATGTATAAGAATTTTAATTAAAGGTGAACTATGAAGAACGAGGCAATCGAAAAAGCAATTTCAATTTGCGGTTCTCAGGTAAAGCTAAGTCAAGAATGCGGAGTTTCTCAGGTTTCCGTCAGCTTTTGGCTTAATGGTGGCGGTATTAACGCTAAGTATATCCCGCGAATCGTTAAGGCTACAAAAGGCAAGGTTACTGAAAAGCAGATTTTACATTCCTTAGCAAATTTAACTGACAACTAATTTACTTATATTGGTGCAAAAGAAAACCATAAAAAACGGAAAGAAATTATGACAATGAAACAAACCATTATAAAGATGATTGAGCAGATTCCAGGAGGGAAAAGTGCGGTAGCTGGCTTTCTCGGATTTTCAGAGGCGGAATTGAATAATCGTCTTTATCAGACAAAAGGCCAACGCTTTAAAAACGAAGAATTGATTGCCGTCCAGCTCGAGTATGGCTGCACTGATTTTATCGAGGAGCTTTGTCGCAATGCTGGTGGACGATTTGTAAAAGATACCGATGCAGACAATCTAGATGCCGTGGAAATGGCAAATATCCAACTGCACGAATTATCAGCTAGAGGCATGCTTTTTGGTGTGTTGGAAGATGCGTTAAAAGATGGCGAAATTACCACAGAAGAGGAGGAGGTAATTCTAAAATTATTAAACAAACATTTAGCAGCGACACAACACTCAATAGAGTGCGTAATCTCGCTAAATAAACGGAAATAAAAAACCACGGCGGCAACCGTGGCAATTTAGGAAAAAATTAACATGGAAAATATTAACATGGAAAATATTAATCAAAACGAGACGACAAGTCAAACACAATCAGCACAGATTTTAAAGGCGCTCAAAAACGGAGAGAGATTAACGCACTTAGACGCAGAAAAGCGCTTTAACTGCTTACGTCTTGGCGCTCGTATCTACGACCTTAAAAAACGTGGTCACAACATCATCAGCAAAATGATTACCGTACCAAGCGGAAAACGTGTAGCTGAATACAGATTGGTGGCTTGATATGAAAAGATTATTCTCACCCGAATTTGTAGCTAGCTTAGACGATAGAGGAAAAATTCTAGCATACGAGGCAGTTAAAAGGGAGCTAAGAGAGCGAAACGCAAGCCAAGAAGAATACGACAGAGTAACAGATCAAGCGATTGAGGAATTGGAAATATGAAACCGTCAGAAATGCTAAAAAATACAGGTAGAGTGATTGCATATCGCCCAAATTTAGCACGTCTATTTGGTGGTGTTATTGCTGAAGTATTCTTTGAGCAAATCTTTTACTGGCAAGATAAATCCGACTCGGAGCTTGGTGTATATAAAACTCAAGAAGAATTAGAAATTGAAACTGGTTTGTCAAGAAAAGAGCAGGAAACCGCTCGCAAATTACTGCGTGAAAAAGGCGTGCTAATCGAAACTCATAAACGCCTAGAACATCGTATGTATTACAAAATCGACTGTGAAAAATTAGACGAATTATTAGCAACATTGGCGAATGTACAAAACGAACATTCCCCAATGTCCGAAAGTGACATTCGGGAGTGCGACAAAGTGACATTCGTTAATACACTAGATTACAACACTAGATTACATACAAATAACCCCTTACCCCTTAACGGGGAATCTGCTAACGCAGAACATTCGGAAATCGTGGGTGCGGACAATCCGCACACTGGCAAAAAACAAAATTCAATCAAGATTAATTATTCGGCAGTAGCCGAAACATACAACACCTTGGTGAAAGAATTAAATTCAAATCTACCACTAATCGCTAATCCATCGCAGTTAAGTGATAAACGCAAGAAAGCGATTAAGAAACTTGCTCAAGTGTTTATTAAACGATTTGAGATTGAGTCCGATGTAGAGTCTGCCCTTGGTGAGTATTTCAAAGACTTCTTAAAGTCCGCCACGAATTTCTACTTTGGTGAAAACAATCGAGGCTGGAAAGCAGACTTTGAATATATCTTGAGAGAGACAACACTGGATAAAGTTTTAGAGGGGAATTGGTAATGGTAACGCAAGATAATAACTACAACCTAGAATACGGACTAATTAGCTCAATGCTAGCGACTGGGTTAACTTCACAAGCTCGTGAAGTGATTAGTTGGTTAGAACCTGAAATGTTTGCTACATACAATCTAGGTGCTTTATACGCAAACATTCGTAAACAAGCTCGTAAACACGATTTAATCGACTTCTTGCTGCTATCACAAGACTATGGCGAAAACCTAGCAACGTTAGCAGAAATGGCAAATAAAGCGACTTATGGCGGAAATCTTCTAGGTTATGCGAAAAAAATCCATTCTTCTTGGGTGAACCGCTCAGCTCAACAAACAATGCTTAAACTTGCTGGCGAAATGTCACAAGCTCGCAACGAAAGCCAAGTGAATGAATTAACTCAAAAAGCATTAAATCAAATTCAAAAGCTCCTTGTCAGCAAAACAGAAATTAAGCCAATCGCCATGGGGGAACTGGTCGATTCTTACGTTGATGTATTGGAAAAGCGCTCTAAAAGTGATTTCAAAGAACGCTTGCTTTACACAGGCATTGAGGCGGTCGATAACATTCTTGGCGGCATAAATTCAACTGATATTGTCATTGTGGCGGGCCGTCCAGGAACAGGGAAAACAGAATTTAGTCTGACAGTGACTCGCAATATCGCCAAAAATCATGGCTCGGTTTTATTTTTCAGCCTTGAGATGGGTAACTTCCA
>FLSB01026726.1_pt1 | contig 19769 bp, 9 predicted proteins | sample 1550551 | NCBI WGS metagenome assembly FLSB01 (sample SAMEA4031774, study PRJEB14383) | metagenome | biome: human; feature: oral; material: saliva | place: Philippines | collected 2014 | reverse complement strand
ACGCCGCGCAGGGCGCGGGTGACCTCGGTGGCAAGCGACTCGGGAACCGTGGAGTCCTTGAGGTATGCGCGGCACGCCTCGGTGGTGATCGTGAAGCCGGGGGGAACGGGCAGGCCGAGCTTCGTCATTTCGGCAAGGTTGGCTCCCTTTCCTCCGAGCAGGTCCTTCATGGACTTGTCGCCCTCGGAGAAGTCGTATACGTACTTGACCATCGTGGTCCTCAACTTCCGTGTTTGCGATGTCCGGCCCATCGATGGGCCGCTACCAGGGGTAAGGATACACGCTTCAAGGGACCTAGGTCACTTCGAGACGCCCCGCAATATGATTGTTCTGACATATCCGCAACACAGACGAGGCCGGGGCAGCCGCCCGCTCCCCCCTCCCCCTCGGAAAAGACAGAAAAATACTGGTGGGGCAGGCCGCCAGGCCCACCCCACCAGCATCGATAAGCGATGTCAGCGCACGCGGAACTCGATCGTGGTTCCCTCGCCCACGTCGATGAGGTCGCCGTCGTTCAGGGCGATCGTCACCATGGGGGTGACGTCCTGGAACGAGCCATCGGCGTGGCGCAGGACGGTGCCGTTCGCGCTGCCCAGGTCCATGAGGGCCCAGGAGCCGGGCGTCGTCATCATGACGGCGCAGTGCGAACGGGAAATCTCGGTCTCGGGGCTGGGAACGCGCAGGACCGTGGCCACGGGGCGGCCGGTCAGCGCGCGAGCATCGGGGTCGCGGCCGATGACGACGTCGCGGGAGACCTCGACGGGCACGGTGCCGCCGTGAATCAGGAAGGCGACGGGGGCAGCGGGGCCGGAGTTCGCGGGGGCGAGGCGCAGGATGGTCGCCTCGGTGTCGGTCTCGGCGCCCAGGCCAGCCAGGCCCTCGGCGCTCATGGCCTCGGGGATGGCGGGAGGCTCAGCGACAGGAGGCTCAGCAACAACCTCGGACGAGGCCGGGGTACCGGACTCTCCGAAACCCCCCTGGCGCTCGGCGGACTCGGCCGTGTCGACCGGCGGCTCCTCGGCGTCGGCGACGACGTAGAGCTCGCCGGAGGGCTGCTCGGGCTCCTTCGCGGGCGTCTCCTCGGGGGGCTCCTCGACGTGCTCGGCGGTGGCCTCGGGAACCTCCTCGGCGTCGGGGGTGCGCGAGGCGTGGCTCAGCGAGACCGGGCCGTTGCTGGTCGCGGCGAGGAACTGGGCCTCGACGGCGGCCAGGTCCACGGACGACGTACGTGTGGAGGGTTCCGGCAGCTCCTCGCGGGCATCGCGACGCGCGCGGCGCTCGTGGTCCGGAATGTCGGGGTTGATGAGGAAGCCCATCGTGTCGACGGGCATCGAGGCGAGGGCCTCGACCTCGTCGAGCGCGCGACCGATGCGGATCTCGCCAGCCTCGACGCGGTCGGCGGCGGGCACCATCCACGTGACCTCGTCGCCGTCAATGATGGTGGCCTCGAAGGTCTGCCACTCGCCGGGGTTGAAGGGCCAGGCCCAGATCGGGTCAGTCCAGACCTGCTCGGTGATCTGGCCGGCGGCGCGCATGCGCAGCTGAATGTTGCCGAGGACCGTCAGGTAGGGCTGCTCGCCGGCGCAGTCCAGCAGGAGGGCGTCGCCCTTCTCGGCCTGGACGTGGGACAGCCACGCCTGGGTGTCGGCGCGTCCCCACACGACGTCGGCCGCGGAGTCCGCGAAGTCGAGCGGAACCAGCGCCGCGCCGAGGGGACCCGTGACGAGCATCGCGCCCTGCCCGCGGCACAGGAAGCGTCCAATCTGAAGCATCAGTTACTGCCTTCTCTACGAGGGACCCGGCGAGCGGTCTCAATCGACGCCGGACGTACTGGTTGAATCATCCGATTCATGACATTCGATGTCAATGTTACTCGTGATTTGGTTCCTGCGTAAACTACAACGGCGGTCGTATTGTCCCGCGTTCCCGTCTCCAGTGAGGCGCGCACAAGTCTGTCGGCCGTCCCCTGCGGACCGTCGCCGGCTGCAACAACCGCATGAATCTGCGAATCGCTCAGGACGCCGTGCACCCCATCTGTACAGATGACAGCCCGATCGCCTTCTTCCAGCGGCATGATTGTGTAGTCGGCTTTCACACTTCCGGTCTGTCCGGCGCCCAGGGCCTTCGTCACAACATTCGCGGGAGGGATCACACGGGGCGCGCCGGAAGTGGCCGCGAGGTCGCGCGCCTCCTGCAGCGCCGAATGATCGTGCGTGAGCTGTCGGATGCCCCCGCCGCCCACGACATAGGCGCGCGAGTCACCGACGTTAAAGGAGAGCCAGTAGGGCCCCTCGACGGTGCGTAGCACCATGAGCCCCGACAGCGTGGTGCCGGGGGCGCTCATCGGATTGTCGGCGGGTGCCAGCGACGCAACCGCGTTGGCTGCCGCGTCGATCGCGACGGACAGGTCCACCAGGTCAACGGGGCGATTCCCGAGGCGGTCCGAGCTCAGAAACTCCTGCAGGGTAATAACGGCCTTCGACGAGGCCTGGGCCCCACCCAGGTGGCCACCCATCCCATCGGCGACGGCGAAGACAGGGGGAACCGCCAGCCAGGAGTCCTCGTTCTCGGAGCGGACCGGACCGATATCGGTCGAGGCGCCCCATCGAACTGCGGGCCGTTCCGCGTGTTCCTCTAGAGACATGAGCCTTCATCCTTTAGCTGCGTTGAGCGCGAGGGACTGCGCGCGATACTGACCATTTTACACCCGACGTGACCAGGGTCTCGTCCGACAAGAGCAGAGAGCGGGCGACACAAGCAAACCGACTGATTGTCGTACATCACGGGGCCTCCACGCAGGCCTGCACCGGGTCGGACATGCGACCGGACGAGCGCGACACGGTCGTGATCTCGATGCAGTTCTGCCCGCTCGCACCATCGACCGTCACGCTCGTCGACTCCACGCGACCGCGCGACGCGCCGGCAGCTCCCGAGCCCTCGTAGGCGTACAGGATGTCCTGCGGTGCGGGGCCGTCGGGGGCGGTCCACGTCCAGGTGACCATTCCGTCGGAGTACTGCCCGGACAGGCCCGACACCTGCGGGGGAGCCGCGCCCAACGCGTCACCGGGAGCCGAGGAGGCGCTCGTCGTCTCGGGTGCGGGAGAAATGCGCGTAAAAGAACCCTGACCGCGCAACATTCCCACGATGAGGCCGGCCGCGATGACCGCAGCCAGCAGCGCGAGGAGCACGCCAGCGACCGGGGACATCCCCTTTTTGGCCGCCGAGGGATCCTCGACGACGCGACGGGCCGACACCTCGTCCGCATCCGCAGATCGTTCGATCTTCCACGAGTCCGCAACCGCCTCGACGCCACCCGAGCCGGCCCCGCCCTCGAAGGAATACGAGTTCGAACGCAGGCGCGTCTTATCCGGATCGATGACGGGAGCGCCGCGCAGGCGCGTCTTCTGGTCGCCCACGGTGGGAGCCGAGGCCTTGGAGCGCTTCTCCTTGATCTCCATCTCGGTGCGCGGCAGACCCAGTTCCTTCTGGACGCGTTGCAGGCCCTGACCGAACTCCATCGCCGAAGGCGTGCGCTCAGCCGGGTCGATCGTCATCGCGGCACGCAGCACGCGCTCCAGCTCCGCCGGAGCATCCGCACGCCCGAGGCCACGCATGCGTCCGCGCTGCACGCGGTTCGCGATCGACGCCGCCGAGTTGTCGCCGATCGGATCCTCGAAGGGGCTGCGCCCCGTCACGAAGGTCCACGTCGTCGCGGCCAGCGCCCACACGTCCTGCAGGGGCGAGGCCGGAGAATTCACGTCCTGCTGCTCCGGGGGCGCCCACAGCACGGAGAAGCCGTCGAAGGCGCCAACCTCCAGCTGGCCCACCTTCGAGGCCACGCCGAAGTCCGCGAGCACCGGCTTGCCGTAGGAGTCCAGCATGATGTTCGACGGCTTGATGTCACGATGCACGTAGCCCTGGCGGTGGAACATCTCCACGCCGCCGCTGATCTTAATCATCGTGTCGAGGGCCTTGTCGAGCGGCATCGGGCGCGCACGCACCTGCGTGAGTAGGTCCGCCACCGGGCAATACTCCATGATCAGGTACGCGCGACCATCGGCCGTCGTCCCCACGCCGTGCAGCTCGACGACCGCGGGGTGCCCGGCGAGCAGCGTCATCGCGTCGGCCTCGCGGTGTAGTTCCTTCGTGCCGCGCTCATCGCCCAGCGTGCGCACGACCTTGATGGCCACGTCGCGGCTCGGCAGCTCTTGACGGTAGAGGAAGACGTCGGCGAAGCCGCCCTGACCGAGCGGGCGCACCCATCGGAAGCCGGGAATATCAGGGCCCTTCAGGCCCGCAACCGGGGGCGTCAACGATCCTCCTCCTCGTTCATCGTGCGCGCGATGGACGCGCTCAGGCGCAGCTTACGGCGCATGCGCAGGCTGCGCAGTGACAGCGCGCGGCGAATGCGTGCGAAGAATCCGGCGCGCTTGCTCACATGGGCGCGCAGGGCCCCCACCTGCTCCCACGCGTCACGCGCGCGGTCACGGGAGGCGCCGTTGGACGCGAAGTTCGCGACGTCCGCGTAGCGCGCGATCACGACGGGGGCAGGCACGTCGTCACCGAAGCGGCTCCAGCCGTCGATCACGTAGCGGCCCTTGCCGGCCTCGGCCTCGTCGGTCTCCACGGAGCCCGTCGACCCGTCGTCTCCGTGGCGCACCTCGCCCGTCACCAGCGTGAAGGGGTCGCCCGGGTCCTCGCCGAGGTCCCACTGCGAGGCCAGCGACCAGGCGGTCTCCTGCCTGGTGCGTCCCACGTCGATACGCAGGCCCGAGTCTGCGGCGAGGTCGACGACCTCGTCCCACGAGCCCACGAGTGCCTGGGCGGCCGCAGCGCGGCGGCGACGCCTGCGGCGGCCCGCCTTGTAGAGCAGGACGAGCAGCGGCGGGAGCAGCACGAGCAGGAAGCCACCCGCAATGCCGGCGACCATACCCCACGGGAAGGGGGCGGCTGGAGGAGTCATCGGATCGGCGTTCTGGTCGCGCGTCGTCGGCGGCAGCTCGGCGGGAGCCTCCGGGGGCTCCGGCGGCTGCAGGACCTGCGGGCGCGGCACGGACCGAGGCTTGGGGACCTGCGTCTGCGGCGTGTGGTCGCGCGGCGGCGTCGGATCGAAGACGACCCAGTGACCACCCGCGAACTCGACCTCGACCCACGCGCGAATGTCGGAACCGCGCAGCGTCGCGGCACCACCCTGGGAGCCGCCCTCCGGGTAAGCGCCCATGACAACGCGCGCGTTAATGCCCAGCTGGTGCAGCATCAGCGCCATCAGCGCCGTGTACTGCTGGTCGTCACCGATGAGGTTGTTGTCGTCGGAGAGCATGCGCTCGAGGCGGTCTGCGCGCACGCCGGGGCGCGAGAACTGCGTGTTCTCGTTGAGATAGAAGCCGTTCGTCGACAGGTAGTGCTCAATCGCGCGCGCGGCTGCCAGCGCGGTGGACGCGTTCTGCGTGATTTCGGCTGCCTTCGTCGCGACGGCCTCGGGAACGTTGGTATCCGCCATCGTGAAAGGCGCGACCGCCAGGGTCGCCACGTCCTCGTCGCGCACGGGGGCCGTGAACGTGGTCGTCACGGAGTAGCTCATCGTGCCCGCGGGGCCGGTCGTCAGCGCAGCGTTCGACCACATGTCGACGAACAAGCCCTCCTTCTGGGCGGTCGCGGCCGCGCCCGTGAAGGTGATCTGCGAGGGCTCACCCAGGATGGGCACCCACGGACCGGACATGCCGGTGGTCTCCACCGTCACGATGGAGGTGCCCTCGGGGCGCCCTGGGATCGTCGTCTCGACCGGAATGTAGCCGGTGTGCTCGTCGTCGCGCTTGTTCGTCATGCCGAAGGTCGTGCCGTCGTAGACGTCCATGGCGGCGATGCGCACGCGCTGGTTCTCGGGCAGATCGGACACGGTCAGGAGGGTCTGGTCCTTCAGGTCCGTCGTGTAGTGGCGGAACGAGGCCATCGGCGAAGGATAGGCCTGAATGTCCAGGGGCGGCTGGACGAGGTCACGGCCGACGACGCGCGTCCCCGAGGACCCCAAGTAGGACGCTGCGGGCAGCGCGATACCCACGGACATCGCGAGCACCGCAAGTGCACCCATGACTCGGGTCCACACGTAGACGGTCGAGCGGGACTGACGCCCGAGGGTGTTGTCCGCGCCGGGTGCGCTCGAGCGACCCACGAGGACGTCCTGTCCCAGCGTGATGCGCTGATATTGCGCGGCTGCCGCCCACCAGGCTGCCAGGAGCGCCCACCAGGTCAGCACCGCCCACAGGGGCAAGCTGTGGTGCGACAGCCCGAAGAAGACGGAGATCACGCCCATGAGGACGAGGGGGATGGAGCCCAGGACCGCACGGCCCAAGCGCGCGGTGATGATGCCGGCGAGGAATGCCAGGACCAGGCCGCTCATCCACGGCACGAGGGCGGGGCCGGAGTAGACCGAGACGGGGGCGGTCAGCGTCAGGAGGTCCTTCCACGCGCGGAAGGAGCCCAGGACCATGATCTGCAGCGTCTTGCCGGTCGGCAGGACACCGAAGAGCGCCTCGGAGCGCAACGCGGCCGCGCTTCCGAGCAGGAAGTAGGTGACCACGACGCTGAGCACGCTCGTGACGCCGTCCCAGCGCCAGCGCGTCGAGGCGGCGGACAGCGCGAGGCCGCAGGCCACGCCCGCGCCCGCGGCGATTGCGCCCACTCCCCCGCCAAAGACGGGCTCGAAGGCAGCGACGGGGCCGACGAAGAGCAGCGCGAGGATCAGGAGCGACCAGATCGGCAGGCGCGTGCGGTAGGTCGCGAAACGCTGCGTGATCGTCAGCAGGCGGTTGCGCGTCGTCTTGGGCTTGGGGGCCTCCGAGGGGCGCGCGTCGGCGCCCCGATCACGCTTCTCGGTCGCCTCAGGGACCTCTCCCACCGCACGAACGTGCGTCTCGTTTGCCTCGGGCTGGGCCTGCGACTCGATGCGCTGAGCGCGCGGCTTGGTGTTGACGTTGCTGCTCATGCCAGGCCTCCGGCAACGATGATGCGCGGCAGGTCATCCAGCGTGGAGCAATCCAGCAGGACACCTCGGCCGAGGTCGCGGCGGGCGCGCTCGTTCTCGGCACCGATACGGATGATGGAGACGGGCACGTCGATGGGCGCCAGGCGGGCCAGGTGCGCCGCGTCGCTATCGCTCACCTGCGGACCGACGATGAGCGTCAGCGCGGAAACGCCGGGGCGCTGGGCCACGGCCTCGCGCACGCGCAGGGGAAGATCCCCGAAGGAGCGCGCCGAGACCTCGGACAGCGCGTCCAGCATCCGCATGGCGTGCCCGGACGGCAGCCAGGACTCCGTCGTCGTCAGCGAGACGGGACGCGACTCGCGCAGGTTCGCCAGGCCCAGCGAGCCCGCGACCGACACCGCGGTCTCGAAGGACTCGTAGTCCCACGCGTCACGCGACGTGTCCAGGACGATAACGTGGTGGGAGCGGTGCGTCTCCTCGTACTGGCGCACGATGAGCTTGCCCATGCGCGCGGTCGACTGCCAGTGCACGGCGCGCCGGTCGTCGCCCGGCTCGTAATCGCGCAGCGCGTGGAAGGACACGTCGGAGCTGGAGAGCTTGCCGGTGGACACACCCTCGACGTCCAGCTGAAAGCCGGTCGCGTCGAAGGGCACGCGCACGGTGCGAGGGTGCACGTGCAGGAGGATCGGCTCGTCCCACATGCGCACGCGGCGCAGCAGACCCAGCGCGTCCGAACGCACGGCTCGGGCGGGGCCGATGCTGATGAGGCCGCGGTGACGCGAGGAGATCAGGAACATCTCGTCCCAGGTCTCGTGAGCGCCCAGCGGGGGCACGACGAATTCGCCGGTCCCCGAGCCGATCGGCAGCTCGATAATGCCCGAACGCACGGACCGCGAGCGCTCGTTACGCACCGAGATCTCGCCGACAGCCGTCTGACCGGCGACGATGCGTTCGTTCGGCACGCGGATCGACACGAGGTGCGGGGGCCGCCACGCCACACGCAGCGCGGCCAGCGTCAGCGCGACGACACCCGCGAGCGCGCAGGCCAAGGCCTCGACCCATTCGAGCGTCACCGCGAGCGCCAGGCCCACGATGATGAAGGCGATGACCGCCCAGCCGATCGGGGTGACCGCAGACGCGATGGCTGCGAGGGGATGCGAAGGACCGGCCTTCGCCCTGCGGGGCGAGACCATCGTGGGGCTGTCCGTGCGCTTCCCTTGCATCATCGTGTCCGGTTCGTTCCTTACGCGCCGACCGCGGGGGCGGGCACGGAGGTCAGGGCACGCTGAATGACGCCTTCGGCGGTCGCGCCGGAGAACGCAGCGTCGGGGTCGACGATGACGCGGTGTGCCCACACGGGCACGGCGAGGGCCTTGATGTCGTCGGGCAGGACGAAGTTGCGGCCCTGCGCGGCGGCCCACACGCGGGCGCAGCGCACCATGCCAATGGCGCCACGGGTCGACACGCCCAGCAGCGAGGACTCGTCCTCGCGGGTGGCTTCCGCCAGCGCGGCCACGTAGTCGAGGACGGCGCGGTCCGTGTGGTTCGCCGAGGCCAGGGCGGCCCAGGCGACGATGTCCTGACCGGTCACGAGGGGGCGCAGGTTCTTCGAGCGGTCCGGGGAGGCCGAGCCGTCGAGGACGTCGATCATGGCGCTACGCGAGGGGTAGCCGATCGAGGTCTTCATGAGGAAGCGGTCGAGCTGGGCCTCGGGCAGCGGGTAGGTGCCGGCCTGCTCGACGGGGTTCTGGGTCGCGATGACCATGAAGGGCTGGGGGGCGGGGCGGCGCACGCCGTCAACCGTCACCTGGGCTTCTTCCATGACCTCCAGGAGCGCGGACTGCGTCTTGGGCGACGCACGGTTGATCTCGTCGGCGAGGACGATTTCCGCGAAGACGGGGCCGGCGTGGAAAACCCACTCACCCGTCTTCTGGTTGAACATGTTCACGCCGGTGATGTCGGAGGGCAGCAGGTCGGGGGTGAACTGGATACGCGAGTGCGTGCCGTCGATGACGGCGCTGATCGCGCGAGCCAGAGCGGTCTTGCCGGTACCGGGAGCGTCCTCGAGCAGGAGGTGGCCGCCTGCGAACATCGTCGTCAGAGCGAGTCGCACGGCCTGGCGCTTGTCCAGAACCGCCACGGACACGCCGTCGACGAGGCCCTTGAAGACCTGGGCGAACCTGGTTGCATCCTCAATGGAAAGGGTCATGAGTTGTCCTATGTTTCTGTTGTTGCTCGTAACGGGGAAAGTGTGGTCGTCCTATTCGACTCGGCAGCTCTTCACGACGTCCCGCGCATTCAGCTCTCGAGCGGTGATTGCCTCCGTCAGGATACCCGGTATGCTCGGCGTGTCCCGAGAGAAGCGGAATTCGGTGTCCTGAGCGGGTCGCCCGGTACTGACCGTGCAGATGAGCGTGACGCCCGATCCGAACTGGGAGGCTCGTTTGGCCGTCAGCGTCATCGAGCCGCATTCCTGCCCGTTCGAACACGTGGTTTTTCCGTTGAAGGTCGCGTCGATATTCTCCGCGGCTTCGGTGGTCTTGAAGGTGGCTTCTACCTGCCGGTGCGCCCCACCGGCGCTGACCATTTCGACGACAACCGTGTACTGGTTGACCGGTGCCAGGCCCTGGACCGTCCACGAGGTCATCGGACCACTGAACGTCTGCCTAGTCGACCCCTCCATTCCCTTAATCCACACGCTGGTCTGGGCGGGGTTGACGCCGCCGGGGATAGTCCACGACACGGACGCGCTGTTGATGTAGGGGGTGACCGACACGTTGAACACGGGGATCGTGTCGTCATCGTCACCGCCACCACCGTCGCGTTGGCCGTTACCGACCGTGCCGGTAGCCGCCGTGACCGGGCTCCAGACGTACGACCCGTCGTCCTTCTTGCCGCGCTGGCAGAAGTAGAAGGTCATCGTTGCACCCGGGGTGAGCGGGCCGATGTTGAAGTCGCCGCGGTCACCGTTGTTGAGGCGCACAGGGTTGCCGGGTGCCGTACACCCTGCCTCACTGTCCGCGTAGAAGAGCTCGAGGTCGGCGGCCTTGTAGCCGTTGCCTTCCTTCAGGCGCGCGTTCGCAACGGTGAGCTTGCCCAGGGCGTTATCCGAGGGCGGGCCCAGGCGCGGTGCGTCGGGGGCCAGCGGCGTCGTCTTGGGAGGAGTGGGGTCCTCGTGGACGACCGCCGGAATGACGTAGCCAGGAGAGGTCGCCGTGTCACCATTCGTGTTACTGACGGTCACGTACACGGTGAGGGCCACGCCGTAGGGAACGGTCATCTGGGTGGTGGTGGTTCCGCCCGAGACCGTCTTGGTAACGCCATTAACCGACACAATCGTCTGGCCCCATCCGGCGCTGCCGGAGCTACCCAAGGACCAGGTGATGGTCGCCAGAGCGGCGTTACCATCGCGCTGCTGGGCGGCGCTGGCGCTCGTGATGACCGGCTGATCGGGGCCGCGTCGCGTCGCCTTCGGGGTGCCCGTCACGCCGGGGGAGGCCTGGGAATTCCCGTTCGCGTTCGTCGCGACGACCGTGACGGTGTACGTCTGATCGTTCACGAGGCCGCTGATCGTGCACGTGCGAGCCCCACTCGTCGTGCAGGTGCGCGAACCGCCAGCAGCGGTCGCGTACACGGTGTAGCCGTTGATGGGGGACCCGTTGTTGTTGGGGGCGTCCCATGTCATCGTCAGTTCGCCATCGCCGGGGGTGACACTCGGTCCGCCCGGGCGATCCGGGACGCCGGACAGCGTGATCTCGTTGGATGTGGTGCGAGCGGATTCGCCCTGCTCGTTCACCGCACTCACCGCGAAGCGGTAGCTCTGTCCCGTTCGCAGGCCGTTCACTTCGCACACGGTGTTCGGGCAGTCGGCGATCTTCGCGCCGCTGGAGTCGTAGAGACGGTAGCCGGTGATGGGCGAACCGTTCGACGAGGGGGCATCGAAGCTCACCCTCGCGCCGGTGGCACCCACGGCCTCGGCGACCACGTTCATGGGCGCGCCGGGCTTATCGGTGACGGTCACCGTGATGGTGCCCTGCACGACGCGCGAGGGGTCTCCCAGCTTGTCGTTGACCTGGAAGCCCACCGAGATCGTGCCGGTGGATCGGGGCGTGACCATGACCGACGTGCCGGAGGACGCAATGTCCGCGTTACCCAGGGACACCGCGGCTCCGACGAGGGAAATCGGCGTGTCGGGGAAGGGGTTGGTGGCGCGCGAGGCAACGTCAACGATCACCGTATCCCCGACCTTCGCGTTCACGGTGTACAGGGGCACCTGGATACGCGGCTTCGTCGTCGACACGATCTCGACGGGGATCGAAGCGTTGACGCTGTTGCCCTGCTCGTCGGTGACGCTCACGGGGATGGAGCCGGCGGATCCGGGGGTCGCGCCCTCGGGCGCGGAGACCGTCAGGACGGTACCGGACAGCGACGCCGACACGGCGCTGGGCGCGGAGCCCATCGCGTAGGTGAAGGTCGAGGCGTCCGTCCCCTCGGGGTCGCGCACGGCGAGTGCGAGGTTCTGCGTGACGGCAGCGCCCCCGGCCTCGACGCGGATCGCGGTCGGGGCGAAGGTGGGCGGCTGGTTCGTGGTCGCCTTAATGCGCACGGGCAGCGACAGCGAGGCGCTCAGCGCGCTCGCGTCGGAGGCCTCGCCGTCCGCGACCTGGATGAGGAACGCGGAGTTACCGCCGAAGGTCGCGGTAGCCGTCAGCGTCAGCTGCGTCGAGGAGTCCGCCACGACGGAGTCCAGGCCGGTCTGGGGCACCGGGGAGGTCCCATCGACGAGGCGGGGGCTGCGGCCCGAGCGGGTCACGACGTAATCCGACAGGTTGATCGTGCGCGAGGTTCCCGCGTCCATTTCGATGGGCAGGGCCGCGGTGTTGAGGAAGGGAGCGGTGGAGTCGCGTCCGGGCACGGTCACGACGGCGGAGTTCGTCAGGCCATCGCGGTCCGTGATCGTGTAGACGACGAGGCGCAGGGTGTCGGTCACCGGGATCAGCAGGTCGGATCCGTCAACCGTGACGCCGGATTCGGCGCTCGTCACGGTCAGCTCATCGATGCTGCCGTCGGGGTCCTCGTCGTTTTCGAGGACCTTCACGCGCACGGCGGAACCATCGGTGGGCAGGTCCTCGTAGGACACGTAGTCATCGCGGGCGATCGGCGCCTTGAGGGGCGCGTCGTCCTGCACGTACACGGTCACGGTGCCGCGCGCGGAGCCGCCGCGGCCGTCGCTGACCGTGTAGGACACCAGGTAGGTGCCGGCCTGCGAAGGCGTATGGATCTGCAGGGTCGAGGAGGAACGGACCTGCGGATCGAGCTCGGGCGTGGCCGTCTCGAGGCCGTCTTCCTCCAGCGTGAGGGGGTCGCCGTCGGGGTCAACGTCGTTGGAGAGGACGTTAACGGTCACCATGCGGTCCGGGCGCGTGAGCACCGTGTCGGGCACGGCCACCGGGTTCTGGTTGAGCGAGGGGGCCGCGGAGATCGCGACGCGCACGCGAGCGGAGGCTCGTGCGCCCTGACGGTCGGTGACCGTGTAGGTGAAGGAGTCCGTGCCGAAAGCGTTCTGGTTCGGCGTGTAGTCGATCCACGTCGACTGCGCGGTGGCGCTGCCCTGCTGCGGCGAGGAGTCGAGGCCCGTCAGGCTCACGGAGTCGCCGTCGGGGTCGATGCCATCGAGGGTCACGGGGATGCGCGTCGTCTGCCCCGCAGCCGCCCACGCGCTGATGTCGCGGGGGCGCGGAGGCTGGTTCTGGTCGGACGCGCCCACTACCTCGAAGGTGACCGTGCTCGACGCGCGGTTGCCCGCGGAGTCGATCACCGAGTAGGTGACGTCCATGATGCCGGGGTTGGCACCGGCCTCGAGACGCACCTGGTTACCGGTCACGAAAGGGGTTCCCAGCGCGTTCGTCGGGTCGTAGGCGAGCGTCGATTCGACCTGCAGGTTCAGGCCTGCCGGGGAGCGGTCGTTCGACAGAACCGACACGGTACCCACGTCGCCGACACGTACCTTGGCGTGGTCGGGCTTGAGGACGGGCGGCAGGTCGGAGCGATCGGCCGCGCCGGGAATCACCATGACGTCCGCGGTGGCCTCGCCCTGGCCGTTCGAGACCGTGTACGAGAAGCTCGCGGTCTGGCTCAGGCCCGACGGCGCGGTCACGCGCAGCAGGTGGCGGTCGATGAGAGCCACCTCGAGGCCGGGAACGTTCGAGGCGTCGACCGAGGTGATAGACAGCAGGCCGCCCGACGGGTCATAGTCATTATTGAGAGGCGCAACCAGGACGGATCCGCCCAGCGGGAGGACCGCCGTGTCGTTCTCGGCAACCGGCGGCAGAGCGGTGGCCTCGACGACGTCGACGCGGATAATGCCCAGCGTCGTCGCGATGCCGTCGGACACCGTGTAGGCGAAGGAGTAGGAGCCCGGCGCGGTGGCGCGGAAGTCGATCGTGCCGCGGTCGAGGTCCGGCGAGATCGTCGCGCCCGCGGGTGCACCCGAGACTGCGGCGAGGCTCAGCGGGTCGCCGTTGGGATCAGTGTCGTTCTTGAGCGGGTCGAGGGTGACCGTCTCTCCCGGGTGCGCCTGGAACAGGTCGCCGTTCGCCGACGGAGGCAGGTTTCCGGCCTCCTGAACCGTCGCGATGAGCTCGCCACGCGTCTCGGCACCCTGATCGTCCGCGACCGTCAGGACGATGGTCTTCGGGCCGGGCGCGCTGCCTTCATCGGTGATCGTCAGGGAACCATCCTCGCTGAAGGAGACACTCAGGCCCTCGGGTGCCTCCGCATTCTTGAGGTAGATCGGGTCGCCATCGGGGTCTCGCCAGTCGCTCAGCGCCTGGTACTGAATCTGCGCATTCGCGCCGATCTTCACGGTCGATGCGCGCAGCTGGTTCGGCGCCGCGTTTTGACTGTAGGGGTGAATCGTCACCTGCACGCGGGCGGACGCCGTGGCCTGCCCGTCGGAGGCCTCGTAGGAGAAGGATGTCGAGCCGGTCTGGTTCGCATCGACGCCGGAGATCTGCAGAGCGCGGCCGCCGCGCGCGACGGAGATGGTCCCCCACGCGGGCGCGCTCGTCGGGGCCGCGGTCAGCACGTCTCCATCAAGGTCGGAATCGTTGTCGAGGACGGGCAGGACCGTCGAGCGTCCCGGACGGATACCGAAATCGTCATCCACGGCCTCGGGCGGGGTGTTCTGCTCGCGCTGCTGAGGGTCGGCGACCTCGTTCGTGAGCTCGGGGCTATCCTGCTCCTCCTCGGTTTCCTCGAGCTGGTTCTCGACCTCGTCCCAGTTGTCCATGAGGACCATGTTCGAGTCAGGCAGCCACACGCTGCCCTGCGCGACGTCGTTGAGGACGATGGCCTTGCGGTTCGTGCGGAAGACGATGTCGCGAGCGGTCGTGAGCGTATCGACGACCATCTGCTTGTTCGCCGACGGGTCGTCGCACGCACGCATGTAGGCGCCCGACACGCTCCACGCGCCGTACGCGCAGCCTTCGTGGCGAACGGGGGCCGCGGGATTGCCGCTGGCGCCGCTCTCGGTGGCGGGCGTGATCGTCGGGGTGCCACCCGCCAGCGGGATCGACACGAGGGCCGAGGGCGTGGCAAGCAGGACCGAATCCGCCTTCGGTCCGGCCAGCTGCAGGATGCCGCCCTCCTCGACTCCGGCGGCGCCCAGGTCGAGCTTCTTGCCGCCCGGGAGGAAAAGGGTGTTGGATTGCGAGTCGAGGGCGACGACCTGGTCGCCGACGACGGTGATGCTCAGCTGGGCGTCCTCCGGGATGCCGTCGATCCTGGCGGTCGCGGCCTGGTCAACGGCCCCCTGGCGCTTCACGGTGGTCAGCGTTCCCGAGGCAGCCAGGGAGTACACGGAGCCGTCGAGTCCGGTCACGAAGGCGCTCGTGCCCATGTTCGAGGACAGAGCCGCGCCTTCGGACAGGTTCGCGGGGCTGGGCGCGGTGGCCGAGGTGGTCCACAGGGTGCCGTCGGTGGGGTTGAGGACGCCGAGGACGTCGCCGCCCTGCATCGCGCTCGAGCCGGAGGGCAGAGCCGTCGGGGAGCCGAGGGAGACCTGGGTGACGTTGACGGGAGCGACGGTCAGCGAGGTGAGGTCGGAGACGGTGACGGTCTCGCCAGCCTGGCCGACGTCGAAGTTGGTGGCCTCGGTGCGCAGGGCGCCGTCGAGGATGCGGGCCTCGTAGTCGAGGTGGCCGACCATCTGCTTGGACTTGTTCGTCACCCAAATGCCACCGTCGTTGACGTTGACCTGCGTGACTTCAGCACCCTTGTAGATAACGCCTGCGATGCACAGCGCAGCAACGACCAGCACCAGGACAAACGCCGGTAGACGCCGCCTTGTGCTGGTTACTTTTCGTTGCGAGTGCGCGCTCATTGACCCTCTCCCGATTGCTGGGTAGTCTCCACGCAATAGTGTGACACGACTACACCGCAGCCTAATGGTTAATGAGAATCTATCAGATGGGCACTTACTTGACAACTAGAGGGCGGCCCGTCGCAGTACGACGGGCCGCCCTCTCAAGTGTCCGGTTTGTCAGCCGCGAACAATTGGCGAGTACATCACTCTCCATTGAAGGTGAAGGTGCGGTCCTTACCTTCCCCAGAGACGCCAACGGTAACAACCTGACCGGGTTGCAGTTCTCCGAACAGGATCCGCTCGGACAGCGCATCCTCGATCTCACGCTGGATCGCACGACGCAGCGGACGCGCACCGAGAACCGGATCGAAGCCCACGTCGGCGAGCAGCTCGCGCGCCTCGTCCGTCAGCTGCAGGCGCATATCCTGAGCCTCCATGCGCTTAGCCAGCTTGGCGATCATCAGGTCGACGATGCGCGCAATCTCCGGCTTGGTCAGCGGCGGGAACACGATCGTGTCATCGACACGGTTGAGGAACTCGGGACGGAAGTGCTGCTTGAGCTCCTCCGCGACCTTCGACTTCATGCGACCGTAATCGTGCGTCGAGTTGTCCGCGGTCTGGAAGCCCGTCAGGACACCCTTGTTGATGTCGCGAGTACCCAGGTTCGTCGTCATGATGATGACGGTGTTCTTGAAGTCCACCTTGCGGCCCTGCGAGTCCGTCAGGCGACCCTCCTCCAGGATCTGGAGCAGCGAGTTGAAGATGTCCGGGTGAGCCTTCTCGACCTCGTCGAAGAGGACGACCGAGAACGGCTTGCGGCGCACCTTCTCCGTGAGCTGACCGCCCTCGTCGTAGCCGACGTAGCCGGGAGGAGCACCGAAGAGGCGCGAGGCCGTGTGCTTCTCGGAGAACTCGGACATATCCAGCTGGATGAGGGCATCCTCGTCGCCGAAGAGGAACTCGGCGAGGGCCTTCGCCAGCTCAGTCTTACCCACGCCGGTCGGGCCGGCGAAGATGAATGAGCCACCGGGACGGTTCGGATCCTTCAGACCCGAGCGCGTACGACGGATCGACTGGGCGAGAGCCTTGACGGCCTCGTCCTGGCCGATGACGCGCTTATGCAGCTCATCTTCCATCTTGAGCAGCTTCGCGGTCTCTGTCTGGGTCAGGCGCACGACCGGGATACCCGTCGACATAGCCAGGACCTCGGCGATCTCCTGATCCCCGACCTCGGCGATCTCGTCGGACTCGCCGCCCTTCCACGCCTCTTCCTTCGCCTTGCGCTCCTCGGCCAGCTTCGACTCCTCGTCACGCAGCGACGCGGCCTTCTCGAAGTCCTGATCGTCGATGGCCGCCTCCTTATTGCGGCGCACCTCGGCGATCTTCTCGTCCAGCTCGCGCAGCTCCGGCGGCGCGGTCATGCGGCGGATGCGCAGGCGCGCACCGGCCTCGTCGACCAGGTCGATCGCCTTATCCGGGAGGAAACGATCCGAGATGTAGCGGTCCGCCAGCTCGGCGGCCGCCTGGATCGCGGCGTCCGTGATGATGACGCGGTGGTGCGCCTCGTAGCGGTCGCGCAGGCCCTTGAGGATCTCCACCGTCTCCTCCACGCTGGGCTCCTCGACCTTCACCGGCTGGAAGCGGCGCTCGAGGGCCGCATCCTTCTCGATGTACTTGCGATACTCGTCGTTCGTGGTCGCGCCGATCGTCTGGAGCTCGCCGCGCGCCAGCATGGGCTTGAGCATCTGAGCGGCATCAATCGAGCCCTCGGCGGCGCCCGCGCCCACGAGGGTGTGGATCTCGTCGATGAACAGGATGATGTCGCCGCGCGTGCGGATCTCCTTGAGGACCTTCTTCAGGCGCTCCTCAAAGTCGCCACGGTAGCGCGAGCCGGCGACCAGCGAGCCCATGTCGAGGCTGTAAATCTGCTTGTCCTTGATGGTTTCGGGCACGTCGCCGTGCACGATCGCCTGGGCGAGGCCCTCGACAACCGCCGTCTTACCGACGCCGGGCTCACCGATCAGGACCGGGTTGTTCTTCGTGCGGCGCGAGAGGACCTGCATGACGCGTTCCATCTCGACACGGCGGCCGATGACGGGGTCCAGCTTGTTCTCGCGCGCAGCCTGCGTCAGGTTGCGGCCAAACTGCTCGAGGATCGCGGAGTTGGAGCGCTCCGGACCACCCGATCCGCCCACGCCCGCACCCACGGACTCGCGGCCCTCGTCGTCGCCACGCTGGTAGCCGCTGAGCATCTGGATGACGGTCTGACGCACCTGCGCCAGGTCCGCGCCCTGTTTGGTCAGCACCTGGGCGGCCACGCCCTCGCCCTCCTTGAGGAGGCCGAGCAGCAGGTGCTCCGTACCGATGTAGTTGTGGCCCAGCTGCAGGGCCTCGCGCAGGCTCAGCTCGAAGACGCGCTTGGCGCGCGGGGTGAAGGGAATGTGGCCCTCGACCGGCTTCTCGCCCTCGCCGATGATCTCAATGACCGAGGCGCGAACGGCCTCGCCCTTGATGCCCATCGTCTCTAGGGCCTTGGCGGCGACGCCCTCACCCTCGGAGATCAGGCCGAGCAGCAGATGCTCCGTGCCGATGTAGTTGTGCTTGAGACCGCGAGCCTCGTCCTGCGCGAGCACGACGACCCGGCGAGCGCGGTCGGTAAAGCGTTCGAACATGCCTCTCCTCATTGTGCAGGACGGGCACTTCGCCGAGCTCGGCGTACACCCGTCCCAGTTGACTGGTTACAGACTACGAAAAGCGCGGGCGACGTGCGCGCGCTTTCGCCCTCGGCGCAGGGACGAGGCCGGGGTCGGCCGAGGCCAGGGCCGGGGGCACGAACTATCGGCAGGTACCTCTGGGAGCTTCACCCAGAAGTTGCACGTAATTTCCCTCGGTCAGTTTTTGACAGACCCAGCAAACGTTGCAATTGCAACGACCACATTTCAAAACATGAAAAGTTGACAGGGAAATTACGTGCGACATTGTGGGGAAACTACGCGATGGGGCCACACTCAGAATCCAAGTAGCTAGCCCCACAAGAAACGACTAGCCCCACAAGAAACGCTGCATGCGACTGCGCGCAGCAATGCACCAATTAGGGAGCACTGCACCCGTTAAGGAGCACTACACCCATTGAGGGGCACTGCACCCGTTGAGGGGCACTGCACCCGTTGAGGGGCACTGCACCCGTTGAGGGGCACTGCACCCGTTACGTGGCGCTACACCCGATCAGAACGGGTGTAATGCCTACCGATCGGGTGCACGGCCCCATCACAACAAGCGCAAACGCGGAGCTGTCGGCAGGATTCAACCTCATCGGGAAGATTCAACCCGATCAGAAGGGGTTGAACCTTACCGATCAGGTGCGACGCCCCATCGGTAACAAGTGCGAGTGCGGATCCGCGCACACCCCTTAGCTCGAGGCGCGGCAGGCGCGCCAGCATTGACGAGGCAGGGACGGGGCCGAGGCAGGGACGAGGCCGAGGCCGGGGGCACGAACTATCGGCAGGTATCTCTGGGACCCTCACCCAAAAGTTGCACATAATTTCCCTCGGTCAGTTTTCGACAGGCCCCACAAACGTTGCAATTGCAACGACCGCATTTCAAAACATGAAAAGTTGATAGGGAAATTACGTGCGACATTGCGGGGGAACTATGCCTCAACGAGGACCGTGAACGGGCCATCGTTGACCAGCGAAACCTCCATCATCGCCCCGAACTGGCCGGTCTCGACGTGCAGGCCCCGGCCACGCAGATCCGCAACGACCGCATCGACGAGGGGCTCAGCCTCATCCCCGGGGGCGGCGTGCGCCCACGAGGGCCGGCGCCCCTTTCGCGTGTCCCCGTACAGGGTGAACTGCGAGATCACAAGGATCGGAGCACCCGCGTCGAGCGCGGAACGCTCGTCATCCAGGATGCGCAGCTCGGCGATCTTGCGGGCGACCGTGGCCACCTGCTCGAGGCCGTCGCCGCGTTGGACGCCGAGGAGGACGACGAGGCCCTGGCGTGCTCCGCCGGTACCCTCCCCCGCCTCGGGCGGATCGAGAGCAAGGCGGCCGACGACCTCACCGTCGACCCGCACCTCGCCGGAGGTGGCGCGCTGGATGACGGCGCGCATCAGCGCGACCCCAGGGCCGAGCCGAGTCCACCGAAGCCCGTGGAGCCGCCGCGCTGTCCAGCCTCGCGGGAGAGGTCGGCGCCCGGGCGGGTCTCCGGGGACACGGAGGACTTGCCGTGGACGGGCACGATTTCCTCCTGGGCGGCGGCGACGCCGTCGATGTCGAAGACGGTCGTCAGCGGCACGGCGCGGGCGATCAGCGCGAGGGCGATCGGTCCCTCGTCCGCGTGGCGCGCCGAGGAGGTGATGACGCCAACCTGGCGGCCACCTACCTCAATGGGCGTGCCGGGCGCGGGCAGGTCGCCGCG
>FLSB01000076.1_pt2 | contig 19871 bp, 14 predicted proteins | sample 1550551 | NCBI WGS metagenome assembly FLSB01 (sample SAMEA4031774, study PRJEB14383) | metagenome | biome: human; feature: oral; material: saliva | place: Philippines | collected 2014 | reverse complement strand
TTCGTGTTCCTCGTCGGCAAGTCGGGTTCCGGCAAGTCCACGTTCCTGCAGCTCGTCATGCGCGAAATGAAGGCGACCAGCGGCAAGGTGTGGGTGCTCGGTAAGGACGTGTCCAAGCTGTCCACGTGGGCGGTCCCGAAGCTGCGCCGCCAGATCGGCACGGTCTTCCAGGACTTCCGACTGCTGCCTTCCAAGACCGTGTACGAGAACGTCGCGCTGGCCATGCAGGTCATCGGCAAGCCTCGCCATGCAATTGAGACGGCCGTCCCGGACGCTCTCGAACTCGTGGGCCTGTCCGGCAAGGAGTCGCGTCTGCCGCACGAGCTGTCCGGCGGTGAGGAGCAGCGCGTCGCTATCGCGCGCGCCATGGTGAATCGTCCCGAGCTGCTGCTCGCGGACGAGCCCACCGGCAACCTGGATCCGGAGACGTCGCTGGGCATCATGCGCCTCCTGGATCGAATCAACCGCACGGGCACGACCGTCGTCATGGCCACCCACGACGCCGACATCGTCAACCAGATGCGTAAGCGAGTCATCGAGCTTGAGGCCGGCGACGTCGTTCGCGATCAGAACCGTGGCGTCTACGGGGCCGGGAGGTAAGACCAGTGAAGCTTCGTTTTATTCTGTCCGAGGTCGGCAAGGGCCTGTCGCGTAACCGCGCGATGAGCGTCGCCGTCATCCTCGTAACCTTCGTGTCCCTCCTCTTCGTGGGCATCGCGGGCCTGACCCAGATGCAGGTGTCCAAGATGAAGTCGGAGTGGTACGACAAGATCGAGGTCACGATCTACATGTGCGCGATCAACGACGCATCCCCGAATTGCAACGCGACCGAGGCGAGTGACGCGCAGATCGACGCGGTGCGCCAAAAGCTGGCCTCCGCTGAGATGACCCCGTACGTGGCGAACGTGTACGAGGAGACGAAGGAAGAGGCCTACGAGAACTTCAAGCGTCTCAATGGTAACGATGCACTGACCCAGTGGACCACGCCGGACATGCTCCAGTTCGCGTTCCGCATCAAGCTGGTCAACCCCGAGCAGTACTCGGTGGTCAAGGAGGAGTTCTCCGGGACTCCCGGCGTGTCCGAGGTCCGCGATCAGCGCGAGGTCGTCGAGCCGCTGTTCCGCGTGCTGGGTGCTGCTCGCACAGCTGCCCTCGGCCTCGGTGCCATCATGGTCGTCGCCGCGATCCTGCTGATCTCGACGACGATCCGCCTGAGCGCGATGAGCCGTGAGCAGGAAACGCAGATCATGCGATACGTGGGCGCCTCGAACCTGTTCATTCAGGCCCCCTTCATGATTGAGGGCGCGCTCGCCGCGCTGGTGGGCGCCGTGTTCGCGATCGGCTCGTTGTTCGCCGGCGTCCACTTCATCGTCCAGGGGTGGATGGCCCCCTCCTTCAGGTGGACGAACTTTATCGGTATGGGCGAGGTGGCGATCATGACGCCGATCCTCGTCCTGGCGGCGGTTGCGTTGGCGGTTATCGCGTCGGCGTTCTCGCTCGCGAAGTACACGAAGGCGTAAGTCTCATGTCTCGTTTCCTGCATCATCGTGGCCGTCGCGCGCTGCGCGTCGGCGCGCTCGCTCTGGCGGTGGCGTCCTTCGCGGCGATGAGTCAGGCGATGCCTGCTCGCGCCGACGACGAGCGCGACGCCGCCGCGAACGCAGCCGCAGAGGCTGAGGCGACGGTCAATGCTTTGCAGTCGCAGCTGGAGGGCATCGACGCGTCGCTCGCTCAGGTCTTCATCGACCTGCAGGCTCTCAACGGGCAGATTCCGGTGGCGCAGGCCGCCTACGAGTCTGCGACCGCGACCTACGACGCGAAGTCGCGTGAGCACGCGACGATCCTCGGCGAGCTCAATGCCGCCCAGGGCGAGCAGAACCGCATTGACCAGTCGCTGACTGCGGCCACCACGCAGGCCGACGACGCGCAGCGTGCGATTGCCGATCTGGTGCGCCGCAAGTACCGCGAAGGCAACGTTGATCCTGTCGCCGTGGCCCTGACCGCGGGTGGGACGGAGTCGATTACCGACCGTGCGGCGGCCGCCGACATGGCGCTGCGCACGGAGAGCCAGACGATGACGGCCGCGCTGGATGTCTCCTCGTCCCAGCGCACGCAGGCCACTCGTCAGAACGCGATCACGGACCGTATTTCTGACCTGGAGGAGAAGGCCGCGCAGGCTGAGGCCGAGGCGAAGGCTGCGAAGAGCGAGGCTGACTCCAAGCTGACGGAGCTCAATAACCTGAAGACGCAGGCGCAGGCCAAGCAGGCCGAGTGGGATGCCCAGAAGGGCCAGGTTCAGGCCTCGCTCGACCAGGCCGAAGCGGACTATCAGGCGCGCAGCTCCGAGCTCGCGGCGATCGACGCGGCCAATGTTGCCTCTGGTGCCTCGTACGTGTCGGCCTCGGGCTTCCGTAGCCCGCTTGACATTCCGATCGTCGTGACCAGCCCGTTCGGTATGCGCTACCACCCGGTCCTGGGCATCATGAAGGGTCACTCAGGCACGGACATGGCTGCCGACTGCGGCACGATTATTCGCGCTGTGGCCTCGGGCTATGTCAACGCGGTGTCCTCGGACTACTCGGCGGGCAACTACGTGGATATCAACCACGGCCTCGTCGGCGGCAACTCCGTCATCACCGAGTACCTGCACATGCAGGCCCAGTACGTGTCTCCGGGGCAGTACGTGAACGCGGGTGACGCGCTGGGAGAGGTCGGCTCGACCGGCTACGCGACCGGATGCCACCTGCATTTTGGTGTCATTCAGAACGGAAGCTACGTTGAACCGATGGATTATTTGTAATCCGCGTTAGGATGGACCCTCGTAGCGTTTTGCTACGGGGGTCTTTCCGCACGTTGCGCGGAAAACGAGTCTGAAAGGAGGCAGCATGCCCAAGGATTGGAAGAAGCCCAAGCCCACGGAGGGGCAGCGCGCTAAGGCTGCCTCCGACGCGAAGAAGACGATCGCCCGCAACAAGAAGGCGCGCCACGACTATACGATTGAAGACACCTGGGAGGCCGGTCTGGCTCTCATGGGCACCGAGGTGAAGGCGCTGCGCATGGGGCGCGCCTCCCTCGTGGATTCGTGGGTCGAGATCAACGGGGGAGAGGCGTGGCTCTACGGCGCCAATATTCCCCTGTACTCGCAGGGTTCGTGGACGAATCACGCGCCCACGCGTAAGCGCAAGCTGCTGCTGCACCGCGCGGAGATCGACCGCATGCAGGACCGGGTGGCCGCGAAGGGCTACACGATCGTGCCCCTGGAGCTGTACTTCATCGGCGGTCGTGTCAAGGCTGAGATTGCTCTGGCCAAGGGCAAGCAGGAGTGGGATAAGCGTCAGGCGCTGCGTGAAAAGCAGGACCAGCGCGAGGCTGAGCGCGCGATGCGCCGCTACGTGAAGCAGGCCCGCCGATAGGGGAAAGAAGGCGATTCCGTGCGAGGTTCCGTTAGGATTTTTCGTCGTGATCTGCTGAGGCTGGTACGTGTACCGGCCGCATGGATTGTCATCATCGGTATGGCCTTCGTGCCCGCGCTCTACGCGTGGTTCAACATCGTCGGGTTCTGGAATCCGTACTCGCAGACCTCCCACATCCGCGTGGCGGTGGCGAACGAGGACGAGGGCGCGACCAAGGACCGGCTCGGCACCGTGAACGTGGGTGCGATGCTGGAGACTCAGCTGAAGCAGAACGATCAGCTGGGCTGGCACTTCGTGAGCGCGGACGAGGCCCGCGCGGAGGTCGAGCGCGGCGATTCCTACGCGGCCTTCATCATCCCGGCGTCCTTCTCGCGCGACCTGACGGGCATCGTTGACGGCACGTACGTCAAGCCGAATATCCAGTATTACGTCAACGAGAAGAACAACGCGGTCGCCCCCAAGATCACCGGGGCGGGCGCGACGGCTCTGGACCGCCAGATCAACTCCGCGTTCGTCTCGACGGTGGCCAAGGTGCTGTCGGAGAAGGCGTCCGAGGCCGGGGTGAGCATCGCAAACAACGCTGACCAGAAGCGTTCGGACGTGTCCGCGTCGGTGTCCGAGGCCTCGGCCAAGCTGGGCAGTGCGTCCCAGACCCTGGACGGCGTGGGGGAGAAGATCGACGCGGCGAAGGCCTCGGTGGCCTCGGCGCGCGGCACCCTGGGCGATCTGGACACTGCTGCCTCTGCACTCTCGACGTCCCTGGACCAGGCGGACCAGCTCGTGAGCGATTCGCGTTCCTCGCTGGCCTCATTCTCTGGCCAGATGGGCGGGGCTCTTGATGGCCTGTCCTCGAATGCGGCGAGTGCCCTGGCGGGTGTCTCGGCCGACGCGGGAACCCTTGACGGTGCGGTGCAAGGCGCGACCGGGCGCGTGGGTGGCCTGCTCACCGAGGGCACATCGATTAATGACTCGGTGGGCGAGGTGCTCGCGGATCTGAACGCCCTGGGGATCGGGAACCTTCCTGCGGCGGGGACGGCTCTGACCGACCTGACAAACCAGAACGCTGCGCTGTCCACGGCCCTGAGTAGCCTGACGACCCTCAACTCAGACCTGTCCGCCACGTCCACGTCGATGTCGAATGCGCTCACGTCTGCATCTGATGCCTCCGCTGCGGTGTCGGCCTCGGTGACGAGCGCCCGCAGCGGTGTCTCCGCCCAGCTGCCCGCCATTTCCTCGGCGCTCGATGATTTCTCGAGCGCGTCCTCCTCGGTGCGAGGCTCCCTCGATACACTGCGCAGCCAGCGCGACCAGGTGTCGGGCCTGCTTGACCAGCTCGACTCCCTCCTGGACGGGGCGAAGACGGCGACCCAGACGAGCGCCACGAACGTCGCAGCGATCACGACCGACCTGAACTCGGTGGCCACGGACATCTCCTCGCTGTCCTCCTCGAACACGCTGCGCGACCTCGCGGATTCCCTGGGAGTCAACGCCGAGTCGATCGCCTCCTTCATGGCCTCGCCGACGCAGATCGAGACGAAGGCCGTGTACCCCGTGGCCGCCTACGGTTCGGCGATGGCCCCGCTGTTCACGAACCTGGCTCTGTGGATCGGCGCGTTCTCGCTCGTCCTCCTCCTCAAGCTCGATGTGGATGAGGAGGGCATCGGCCCCATGTCCTCTGCTGCCAAGTACATGGGCCGGTGGATGCTACTCGCCTTCTTCGGGGTCATTCAGGGGCTCGTCGTGTCGATCGGCGACCTGATTATCGGCGTGCAGACGGTGTCGCGTCCGGCGTTCGTGGGGACGGCGATGATTATCTCGCTGGTGTTTGTGTCGATCGTCTACATGCTCTCGACCTGCTTCCAGCACATCGGCAAGGGGCTGTGCGTCATCATCATGGTCATGCAGATCCCTGGGTCTGCCGGCCTGTATCCGATCGAGATGCTGCCGTCCTTCTTCCGCTTCTTGCACCCGCTGTTCCCCTTCACCTACGGCATTAACGCGCTGCGTGAGATCGTGGCCGGATTCTATGGGCACACCTACCTGTCGTGCCTGGCGGTTCTCGGTGCCGAGGCGCTGGTTGCCTTCGCGATCGGCCTCGCGCTGCGTCCGTTCTTGGTGAACCTGAACGCGATGATCACGCGCGACCTGGCGTCCTCCGGGCTCTTCCTGGCCGAGGCCACGCGCGTTCCTTCGAACCGCTATCGCCTGACGCAGATCGTGGCGGCCCTGGCCGATCACGACGGCTTCCAGCGCTCGGTGAGCGGCCGTGCCGCGCGCTTCGAGCGTCGCTACCCGACGATTCGCCGCGCCGCGATCATTCTCGGGGTTATCGTGCCGGTGGCTCTGGCGGTGCTGTCCGTCGCGAATGTGGCGGAGGTGCCGATCATTCTGGGCGCCTGGATCGTCTGGGTCCTCCTCGTCATCACGTTCCTGATTGGCCTGGAGTATCTGCGCGAGGCTTTGGCGCGCCAGCAGCTCCTCGGTGCCATGGACGAGCAGGACGTGCGTTCCCTGCTGACCCGCCGTGTGCAGGGCGCGCGATCGCGTCTCGCGCTTGGCGCGGCCGCCGTGGGCGCGTCGATCTCGTCGGCGCTTGCCTCAACCCTGGGTGAGCGCGGGGGAGAGGACGCGGACGAGGCCGACCCTGGCCTCGTCGATGAGGGCGCCGCAGGCGAAGCGTCGGAGGCGGCGAAGGGAGAGCAGCAGTGAGGACCATCTGGGCTATCTACCGCGCCGACCTGCGCCGCGCGCATCGCTCCCTGATCGCGAGCGTCGTCGTTTTCGGCCTGGTCGTCATCCCGTCGCTGTTCACGTGGTTCAACGTGGCGGCGTCGTGGGATCCGTTCGGGAACACGAAGAGCCTGCGTATCGCGATTGCGAACACGGACGCGGGCTACAAGTCGGACCTGGTGCCGCTGCACGTCAACATTGGCGATTCTGTGGTGTCCGCGCTGCGAAAGAACGACAACTTCGACTGGGTCATCGCGTCCGAGGACGAGGCGGTCGAGGGGACGCGCTCGGGCGAGTACTACGCGGCCATCGTCATCCCGTCGGACTTTTCTCAGGAGATGCTCACCTTCTTCGATGGGGGAGCCTCCTCCGCGCCGATGACCTACTACGTCAACGAGAAGAAGAACGGTATCTCGCCCAAGATCGCCGGGCAGGGCGCCGAGGCCGTGAGCGCCCAGGTGAACCAGATCTTCGTGCAGACTCTGTCCGAGGTCGCCCTCGATACGGCGACGTCGGTCGGGGACGCGCTGTCCGCCCCAACCGCGGTCAACACGGTGACGGCCCTCGATAACCGCGTGCAGACGGTTGCTTCGCGCCTGCGTACCGCGGCCGACAGCGCGGACGCATACGCGTCGCTCGTGGGCTCCTCGGTGACGCTCATCGACTCGACGACCACGCTCGTGGACGGGCTGGGCAGCGCGAAGGGCTCCGCGCAGTCCGCGGTGTCGAGTGCTCAGGCGGGGGCCAGCGGCCTCGGATCTGCTGCGTCGGCGGCGGTCTCCTCGGTATCCGACGCGATCTCCTCCTCGCAGTCCTCGCTGTCCTCCCTGTCGAGCGCCGTCGAGAGCGTGTACGCGAACGGCTCGACGAGCGCATCGGACGCGGCCTCGACGCTGCGCTCGCAGGCCTCCGTGCTGGACACACAGGCCGCCAGCTTCGCATCGATCAAGTCGACGCTCGCGGCGCTGCCGGGTTCGCCCGTCTCCCAGTCCTCGCTGGACCGCCTGCAGGCCGCCTCTGACCGTCTGACCGCGGTTGCGAACGGGCTGCGTTCCTCCGCCTCCGAGCTGGACTCCAAGGTCGCGAACGCGCAGGCGGGGCATGACACGGTGAACGGCCTGATCGCCCAGGCGCGCTCCGCGGTCGACGGCCTGTCCTCCGACTACGAGACCAACTTGCGGCCCCAGCTCGAATCGCTGGCCTCCACCCTGGCCTCGGCCCAATCCTCCCTGAGCGCCGCCCGCACGTCGCTGGAGGGCGCGACGTCCACGGCCTCGAACGGGAGCGGGAGCGCGCGCGAGGGGCTCACCCAACTGCGCGATAACCTGACCGGCGCGGCCACGAGCCTGCGCGAGGCGGCGGGTAAGCTCGACTCCCTGCACGCTTCGATCAGCGAAGCGCTTGCCAGTGGCGATCTGACGACGCTCGGGACCATCATCGGGAATAATCCCGAGGCCCTGGCTGCGGCCATCGCGGCACCCGTCGGCGTGGAGAAGACTCCCGTCTACCCGGTCGCGAACTTCGGCTCCCAGATGGCGCCCTTGTACACGATCCTGGCGCTGTGGGTGGGCTCCATCCTGATGGTCGTGTCGCTGCGCTCGGACGTCACGGACGCCAACATTGCTGACGGTCTGCCGGAAGGTGACCCGCTGCGCGAGACCCTCACCGCGAAGCCCGTCGGCCTGGCCGCCGGATACCTGGGGCGCTACCTGATCTTTGGGACGATCGCTCTCACGCAGGCGACAGTCCTGGGGCTGGGAGACCTGTACTTCCTGAAGGTGCAGCACGCTCACCCGCTGCAGTTCATGGGCACGCTGTGGCTGACGGCCGTCGTGTTCTCCTTCCTCCTGTACACGCTGATCGCGACGTTCGGAAACGCGGGTAAGGCCCTGGGCGTCCTGCTCCTGGTCCTGCAGATTTCGGGCGCTGGGGGAGCGTTCCCGCTGGCGATCCTGCCCTCCTTCTTCTCCTCCGTGTCCCCGTTCCTGCCGGCCACGCACGCAATCACGGCGCTGCGCGCGTCGATTGCTGGGTACTCGGGCCACGAGTACGGGGACGCCATGTGGTTCCTGGCTTCCTTCATCCTGTTCACCGCGTTCCTGGGGCTGGCACTGCGCCCGCTGCTGGTGCGTAACAATCGGCGCATGGTGGAAAAGCTGGAGTCGACGAAGCTGCTCTGAGGCGTCGGTTTTTCCCTTGACGGGTGGGGGATGCGGGCGTAAACTGATGTGTCCGACGGTCTGCGGTAACGCTGGGCGTCGGTGGGTTGAAAACTCAAGAGGGGATGATCGGTTTCGACAGTGGTCGTCGATCGAAGTGAAGCGAGCCGAGAATGTACGCTCATCTCGTTAACGATGCGTGCAAACCAATAGGTGCCGAACAGAATCGCACCGACTACGTTCTCGCTGCCTGATATCGCAGCCTGAACCTTTAGTCCGTCAGCCCGGGAGTTGCTTCCGGCCCGGTGTCTGGCGTCGTCTAGGGAGCCACTGGGAGTCGCCCATGTTGGTGGGGCGCCTCCGACACTCAATCAACTGAGCCTATCTGGCGGTGTGTCTACGCAATGCTGGGGGCTGAGAAATAAAACCGTAGACTGCGCTCGGAGAAGAATTCGGGGCCGGCTGCTGGACGGGGGTTCGATTCCCCCCATCTCCACCCATTTCAAACTCCGGGTTTCCGTTGGAAGCCCGGGGTTTGTGTGCGTCTCGGGTGCTCCCGTCTGGCGCGACGCGAGCCTCGGTGCCTGTCCGCCGGCGTGCGGCATGGCCTGATCAGGGGTCTCTCTGGCGTGTAGCGAGCCTAGGCGCCCGAGAGCCCCTCGCGCAGCTCCGCCAGTTCTTCGTCGAAGAACCCCGCAGATTTATCGTTGATCGCTGCGAGCCGCTCAACCCAGGCGACCGTGACCGCGCCGTATTTGACGAGCGACGAGACTGCGCCGTCAACGTCGGGGCCGTCGCACTCGAGCATCATACGCAGGTATTCAACTTCCTCGAGCGCGTTGCGCTGCTCGAGCTCTTCGATGGCGTCTTCAACAAACGTCGTCACTGTGTCGTGGTCCATGCGTTGACGCTAACTGATGAACTACTTTCCCGCATGGTGGCGTACGCGCATCATGCGCGAGGACGTTTGATACTCTCGTGGATGGAGCGAGGATTCGCCCTGGGCTAGTTGTGAAATAATCAACCGTCAGAAGGCCCGGAAGTGGGCCTCGTTCCTTGTTTGTCTCGATGCGGGCCTCTTGGTAGTTCGTCGCATCGGAATACTGACTAATAGACGTTATATCTGCCGTGCTGTACTCGCCTGTGGCTAGTTTGTCGAAGCGCTGAGAGTTCTCTCGTGTTGTGATACCGCAGGCTTGACCCGACTCCCCTCAGTGCGGAGCTGCGCGACCTGCGGTGGGTGCAACGAAACGATGTTCATGCTCAGCACATGGGTATGCTTATACCTGAAAACCATCACTGATAAGGTGAGCTGCATCATACAGCTTATGAGGAGGCGAAGAGGCCATGCCCATTTTCGGAGGTAAACAAATCGCAGAGCTACAGCAGAAACTCGCGATTGGTGAACAGCAGTACAACGACGCGCAACGCACCATCGCCGAGCTATCGGGCCTCATCGAGCGGGCAGGTGGCGGCGAGATTACGAGAATGCGCGCCCTTGTCGAACAGACGCGCCGAGAGCAGGAAGCCGTTATCGCGTCTCTCCGCCAGCAGCATGAGCAGTATGCCAAGCAACTCGCTCAGGGGCAGGCAGCTGCGGAGAAGCGCCTTCGCGATATCAACATGGAAGTTGAAAGGAGTGCGGCGAAACTCGAGCGTGTCAAAGCGAAGACCGTGGAGCAAAAGGCGGAGCTGCACGCCCTAGGGATCCGCTACGACGAGGGTATCAAGATGCTTGATGTTGGGTGGACCGACTACGAAAGTCCCGCCGCCTCCTCGGTCGCTCTGAAAGGACAGCTTGATGAGGTTCGAGCCACGATCAAGGAGATGATCCGTACAGGTGCCGCAGTAGATGCGAGTGAAACCTTTACCTTCAACGACTCCAAGGCGAAGGGCCGCAAGTTCGTCCACGACATGGCGAAAATGATGCTCCGCGCCTACAACGCCGAGGCGGAGAACTGCGTCCTCACCGTTAAGGCAGGTAACGGGAATGTTGCCCGCAACCGACTCGAAAGAGCACGGGATCAGATAGTCAAACTTGGCGCACTCATCAACCTCCAGATCAACTTCCACTACCACCGGCTGCGCATCAAGGAACTTGAACTCACGCTCCAGTACCAGAATGCCAAGAAAGCTGAGAAAGAAGCTGAGCGGGAAGAGCGCGCACGGCTACGCGAACAAGCGCGCGCTGAGAAGGAACTCCGGGCCGAACGCGAACGTCTCGAAAAAGAACGCCAGCACTACCTCAATGTCCTCAAAGCCGTTGAGGAGGCGGGCAACAGTACCGAAGCGGAGAAGTTGCGCCAGCAGCTCGCCGAGATCGAAGAAGGTATCAACGATGTCGAAAAACGGGAGGCCAACAGCCGTGCTGGATATGTCTACGTCATCTCGAACATTGGGTCTTTCGGCGAACGTATGGTCAAGATCGGTATGACACGCCGCCTCGACCCCATGGATCGTGTCCGTGAACTCGGAGATGCGTCCGTGCCATTCAACTTTGATGTCCATGCCTTGTTCTTCTCCGATGACGCTGTAAGCGTCGAAACTGAGCTGCACCACCGCTTCGCAGCCAAACGTGTCAACCGCATCAACGCGCGGCGCGAGTTCTTTTACGCCACCCCCGCAGAGGTTCGTGAAGCCCTCAAAGACATCGCTGGAAACCTTCTCGAATTCACTGAAGAACCAGAAGCAGAACAGTATCGACTCAGCCTTGAAGAAGCGCGCGCATCTGCTCGAGGCTGAGGCAGCACACCCGTGAGAACCTGAAGCTCCGGGCTTCCGTTGGAAGCCCGGAGTTTTCAGTGCCTGGAAGCGGTAGAAGAGCTTGTCGAGACCTCGCGTCTTCAGATTCTCCAGCGGGTATCATCGAAACAGTCAACGAAGACCCGTCCTCAAGCCAGAAAGTGAGCCGCACATGCGAGTCGTAGTCGTCGGAGGAGTCGCCGGTGGCATGAGCGCGGCGGCACGCCTGCGCAGGCGCGACGAGGGCGCCGAGATCATCGTGCTCGAGCGCAGCGAATACGTGTCCTTCGCGAACTGCGGGCTCCCGTACTACGTCGGCGGCGAAATCGAAGACCCCGCCAAACTCCTCCTCCACACCCCGCAAACCCTCAAGGCTGCGCTCAACCTCGACGTGCGCATCAACTCCGAGGTCACCGCGATCGACCCGGGCGCACACAGCGTCCAGGTGGCCAACACAGAGACGGGCGAGGCCTACACGCTCACCTACGACCACCTGATTCTCTCCCCGGGAGCCCTCGCTAGTCGGCCCCCGATCGATGGCCTCGACTCCCCGCGCGTGCACACCCTGCGCACGGTCGACGACGCGCTCGCCCTGCGCGAGGCCTCGGGCACGCGGGCCGTCGTCCTCGGCGCCGGGTTCATCGGCATCGAGGCCACCGAAGCCCTTGCGCACCGCGGCTTCGAGACCCACCTCGTCGAGTACGCCGAGCACGTCCTGCCGCCCCTCGAAGCCGAGATGGCCACGCTCGTTACGCAGGAGCTGCGCGCCCTCGGCGTACACGTCCACGCAGGCGTTGCCGCCCAGTCCATCACCCACGGCGACGACCACGACTCGGTGACGCTCTCCGACGGCACCGAGCTGGCCGCCGACGTCATCGTCCTGTCGACCGGCGTGTGCCCTGACACCGCCGTCGCCGAGGCCGCAGGCATTGAGACTGACCGCGGCTATATCCTCGTCGACGAGCATGGGCGTACGAGTGCAAGCGACGTCTACGCGGTCGGCGACGCCACGGTCGGCCGAGGCCACGACCGCCCCGTCGCCCTGGCCGGACCCGCGAACCGAGGGGGACGCCTCGTCGCCGACGCGATCGCCGACGCGCAGCACGGCGAGGCCACCGCGCGCCCCATCCCACGCCCCCAGGGCACCGCGATCGTCCGGATCGGGAGTCTCACCGCCGCCATGACCGGCGCTAACCGCCAGGCCCTGGATGCCTCGGGCGCGCAGTACTTCACGGTGCACACGCACGCCAACCAGCACGCGGGCTATTTCCCCGGCGCCCAGCCCGTGCACATCCTCATGCACGTCGGCACTGGCGGGCAGATTCTGGGCGCGCAAGCCGTGGGCGCCGACGGCGTGGACCGCCGCATCGACGTCATCGCGACCGCCATGCGAGCGGGCCTGAAGGCGACGGACCTGATCGACCTGGACCTCGCCTACGCGCCGCCCTACGGCCAGGCCAAGGATCCCGTCAATCAGACCGGCATGGTCGCCCACAACGTGTTGACCGGCGAGCTTGTCCTCACCGGCCCGGAGGCCCTCACCGAGGACATGCCCGTCCTGGATGTGCGCACGCCTGGGGAGTACGCGGCGGGGCACATGCCGAACTCCCTCAACATCCCGCACACCCAGCTGCGCGACCGCCTTGATGAAGTCCGCGCCTGGGTCGACGAGAACGTCGGCGACCGGCCCTTTGTCGTGATGTGCGCCGCGGGCGTGCGCTCCTGGATTGGCTACCGCATCGTGCGCCACGCGGGCTTCAACGTCACCATGCTGTCGGGTGGTATCCAGACGCTACGGGCGTGGCTCGGAGAGAAGGCCGAGGCCGTGCTGGTCGCCGGGGAGGGAACAGCCTGAGGATTTCGGCCTCGCAAACGACCCCGCGTCGGAGACCGAAGCAGTAGAATCTCAAGTCACAACCGGGAGCATCCCGATCAACAAACCCGAGCACTCGGTCCTCCGACTGGCCTCATGCGATGGCGCAACCAACCCGAGAGCGGACGCTCGCAACACCATGCAGCGGGTCCAACGAGGGGCTCGAGGCGCGACAACGAAGGAGACGATCATGTGTCGACCCACCACCTGCGAGGTATGCGGAAAGATCACATGGAAGGGCTGCGGCAAGCACATCGACTCGGTGAAGGAACAAGTTCCCCCGGATCAGTGGTGCGATAAGAACCATACCGACGAGGAGTACGCCCTCGCTGAGAAAAAGAGCGGATTCTTCGGGAGTTTCTGCAGCTAGCCTGCGGCCCTGTGGCGGCCTCGTGTGCGCCGCGACGTTCGATGTCGTGCGCCTTTCTCAAGGCATACATGATTGATGTGTCAAAACGGATTATTCCTCGCAGAACGCGGATATGATTGAGCCATGAGGTGGGCGACAAAATCAACGTGGATTCGTATCGCCGTGCTGTTCGGCATCTTCCTGCTGGTCCCGGCGGCGTGGTTTGGTGTCTCGCGCGTCTCGGACTCGATGGAGATCGTGAAGAGCCTCGCGTTCCTGATCTTGCTCGCGATCAATCCCCTCCTAGCGATGGGCTTTGGTGCCTGGGATGGGGTCGCGGATGGCTTCAGCCTCCTGTGGTTGCTCGCGCCCTTCGTGTGTTTCCTGGCGCCGATGTACCTGTTCTTCAACGACAGTGCCCTCATCTACGGGGTGGGCTACAGCCTGCTCGGCTTCGTCGCCCACGGCGTCGGTGCCTTCATTCATGCGCGCCGCGTGCGGCGGGCATAATCGCGTGTAACGAGCTGATCCGCGCGCTGCATGCGACTACGCGGATAGGTTACGAAGATGTGGATAGGTTATGACGATGTGGATAGCTTATTAACCTATCCGCATGCGAATAACCTATCCGTATCCGCATAACCTATCCGCATGTGCCCCCGCGGATATGTCCCCGTGCGCAGAACCCCGTTTCGCCCCGGTGCCGCCTTCTCGGGCGTAGCATTTCCTGTATCGTGACGGCTCAAGGCCCGCGCAACGCACAAGCACACGGAGGTGCTGGCATGATTTGGGATCGGGTTGCACCGCTGTACGACTTCTTCGAAAACACGTTCAACCGAGCTGTTTATGACGGCACGGGCGAGGCGGTCGCGTGCATGATCCGCCCCGACGACCGTGTCCTCGAATGCGCGTGCGGAACGGGCGCGATTAGCGCCGCCATCGCTCCCGCATGCGCGCGTGTGGTCGCGACCGACTATTCCGAGGGGATGCTCAAGCAGGCACGCAAGAAGCTCGCGAAACACTCGAACGTCACCGTCGAGCAGGCGGATATCACCGACTTGCGCTACGCGGACGACTCGTTCGACGCCGTCGTGGCGGGCAACGTCATCCACTTGCTGCCTGAACCGGGCGACGCGCTCAAGGAGCTCAAGCGGGTCGTGCGCCCGGGTGGCACGATCATCGTGCCCACCTACGTGATTCCCAAGAAGCGGCCGCACACCATGTTCCTGAGGGTGATCTCCCGATTCGGCGTGCACTTCCAGGAGCACTTCGACCCGGTGTCCTACCGGGCGTTCTTTGAGCGTATGGGCTGCAAGGGCGTCACCTACCGCGTTGTGCGAGGTCGAATTCCCTGCGTGATCGCCTCCTTCACGAACGATCAGTAGATGCCGAGCCCAAGGCGACGTTCCGTAGCATCGCCCCGTAGGTGACCGAGTCGCGGCTCATGCGCTCGCAGTGTCCCCAGCCGGGCCAGACGCGTAGCTCGGCCTCCGGGTAGAACCGCGGGATCGCGCGGCGCGCGAGCCGCAGGTCTGAATCCTTCTCCCCGTAGGCGAAGGTGCAGCGCCGTGACATAGCGGAGGGGAGGGGTGGCAGGCTGACATGCGAGCAGTCGCGCACGATGGCGCGTATGCTCTCTTCACTCATCGCGGAGAAACTGGCGACCATCGCGCGAGCCGCCTCCTCGCCGTAGAGGCGCGCGAGCTTGCGGGCCCCGGCCTCGGGGTCGCGCACGGCCTTCCGGTGCTTAGCGACCATCACCCGGCTGAGAACGGCCCCGCCGACGCATGCCACGGGTCCGCCCGAGTAGAAGCTCACGCCCTCAATAAACAGTCGATCAAACGAGAGGTCCGGGAATCGCAGCAGCTCAAAGAGGATGACCCCGCCGAGCGACGCCCCGAAACCCAGAGACAGGCGACGCACCTCGTGGGACGTCAGCCACTCGTGGATCGCCGCCGCTTCGGCCGCCGCCGACACGTAGGGGGCCCCGGCCTCGTCCCCGTGAGCGGACAGGTCCGGCACGAGGAAACGCAGTCCGGGCCCCATGTGGTCGCAGAGCGCTGCCTTCATGCTCGAGGCCGAGGACAGCATCGGGTGAATGATGAGGACGGTGGGGCAGTCCTGCCCGCAAGGACCGTAGGCGTGCATTTTCATGTCAGCGCTCCGAATGAGCTGCGGGGCGCGCCGTTGCACCCCTGAACGTGGATGACACTCGGATGCTAGCACGGCCGTGTCCGTGGCCGACTGGGTTTCAGGTCCCGATACGAGCGGGGCATCAGGGCCTTGGATTCGTGCGCGCGAGCGGACCTACTAGCCTCCGCGCGGGATGGCGGGTAGTGTTGATCCGTTACCCCCGCATAAAGGAGTGAATGATGCTTGTTGTGACGACCCCGACCGTTGAGGGTGTACCGATTAAGCGCTACATCGGCATGGTGTCGGGCGAGACCATCGCCGGCGTGAACGTTTTCAAGGACTTCGGCGCGAGCCTATCCAACGTGTTTGGTGGCCGCGCCTCCCAGTACGAGGAAGAGATCGGCAACGCCTCCGCGACCGCCGTCAACGAAATGTGCGCACGCGCGCAGTCCATGGGTGCGAACGCGGTCGTCGGCGTCAAGGTCGACTACTTTACGGCCGGCACCGACAACGGCATGCTTGCCGCCATCGCGACGGGTACCGCCGTCATCCTCTGATCTCATCACGCGCCGCCGTGCGCGCAACTGACAACCCGCCAGGGCAGGCCCACACGAGGCCTCCGTGGCGGGTTGTTGCTATGGTCAGCTGCCGTGAGCGAGGGGTGCCAGCGTCGTGACAGGTGCGCAGGCCTCGGATACTCAGCGTTATCGCTTCTCCTTCTCCGATACGCTCTATTTCATACATGGGGTCAAACTTGCGGCAAGTCCTTGACAGTGGCCCGATGGGGTGGCCGGGCAGGCCTCCATCATGTCGGCCTGGGACGCAACAAGGTGATGCAGTATGCGACAAATGGGCGCGAGAACCGTTTGGCGGACGGTGTGAGAAATTCGCGACAACTATCCTGCGGTGGGCGATCAGGGCTTACTCTAAAATCAGGAGAGTTGCGCCTATGCGCTCCCTATTGAACCAGCCGTTAAGGAAGTGAGTTGCAGATGTGTCATCGGCGTTTGTCGGCGCTAGCGTTAGTCGCTACTGGCGCCCTCGCTATCACTACCATGAGCATGACGCCCTCGTTTGCGGCCGATACGGACAGTGCCGAGGCTTCTGCGCCCGGTGTGGCCGTAGCAGATGAGGCGACCACCATCATCGTCCAGCTTGCGCCGGACGCTGTTGGCGAGGACCGGGCGGAAACGTACAGGGACCTCAAGCGGCGCATCGCGCAGGCCGTGAGCCAGGTTTCCCCGGGCAGCGCCATCGGGGATGTGCGCGATTACCACCACGCCCTGGACGGTTTTGCGATCACCGCTCCCGCGTCTGCCCTCGGGGCCATTAAGAGCGTGCAGGGGGTCAAGGACGCGTTCGTCGACGGGCAGCGTGAGCCGGTCTTCTATCCCGAAATGTGGGGGGACGGCGGCGTGGCAGTTGTCGATCCGGCGAAGGAAACTCGCTCCGATCAGGTAGCTGGTCGGGGACGTGGGCGCGTCATCGAAGTTATTGACGCGAGTTTCGATACCTCGCACGAGGCCTTCGCTGGGACCATGGATACCGCCGAGCTGCGCCTCCCGCAGGCCGAGATGGCGTCTCTCACGTCCCAGCTGGATGCCGGTCGAGGGGGCGCTTGGGTCAGTGACAAGATTCCTTTCGTCTACGACTATGCGGACCATGACACGAACCCGTACATCGGCTATGGCTATGGTCCGCAAGACTTTACGGTGCACGCTCATGGCACCCGCATGGCGGCGCTCGCGGCTGCCAACGGAGCGACCTATCAGGGGAGTGCGCCCGATGCGCAGCTCATCCTCGCCAAGGTTCTGTCTAATAGCACTTGGACTGTGCGTGACAGTGACCTGTTGGCGGCCCTCGATGATGCGATGGTCCTGAAGCCCGACACGGTCTGCGTGTCCTTCATGGCGAATCGTGATCTCGACGGTGAGGCGTCGGCACTGTACGACGACGTCTTTGCCCGGCTGTCCGGCGCGGGTATCACGGTAGATGCGCCAGCGGGAGACAGTGGGCGAGCCGAGTGGCGCACGGGCGTACGTGACCTGGGTGCAATCGGTGCACCCGCTTCCTACTCCTCTGTACTCGCCGTAGCTGCCGTCGGCGGCTCCACGCTGCAGGGGACAGACGGCCTCGCGCCGTGGAGTTCCTCCTCGTGGGGTCCAGGCCCTGACATGAGGCTCAAGCCGGAGATCGCCGCGCCCGGCGGCAACGTCAACGCTGCCATCCCCGGCAATGACTATCGACGGATGCCGGGCACTGGCGAGGCGTCGGCTCAAGTTGCCGGTGTCGCCGCCCTCGTGCGTCAGCGCATGGCGACTGACCCGATGTTCGCGGGGCTGAGCGACGAAGATAAGTCCGCGCTGGTTCCCAGCTTCCTGATGGGGACTGCGCACCCGATCGTCGATACGTCTGCGCCGGATGGCACCTTCTGGTCCCCGCGCTGGGTCGGCGCAGGCATGGTGGACGCGCAGGCAGCCACGACCTCGTCGGTGTACCCGCGCGTTGTGGGTGCCTCGGACCCGTCGCGACCGAAGGCTGAGCTGGGCGAGAGCGCCAGCGGGTGGACCTTCCAGGTGCAGTTGACCAATCTGTCCGACACTGCCCACACATACACGCTGGGCGGACAGGCGCTCTCTGAAAACGTGACAGGTTCGCTCTATGCGAAGCATTCGACGAACTGGGCCGGCAGGGGAATCGACCTGACCTTCTCTGCAGACACGGTCACCGTGCCCGCGGCGTCGAGTGCGACCGTGGCCGTCAGCGTGAACCCGACGCCGCAGTTCGCCTCGATCGTCTCTGAGAAGACGCCCAAGGGCACGTTCATTGACGGCGCGGTGACCTTCGTGAGCACGGATGGGCAACCCGACCTGACGGTCCCGTACCTGGGTTACTACGGTTCGGCGGATGAGACTCCGATCTTCGACAGTCCCGTATACGGCGAGGGAATGATCGGCACGTCCACGATGACTTTCCACGGGCTGACCCTCGGGCAGTTGAACCCGTTCGACGTCGAAGAAGCTGCGGCGATCAGCACGAATGATCGTCATCTCTACATCGTCTCGCGGTCGACGGAAGAAAACGCCCGGACGTACGCGACACCGGCGACGGTCCTGCTGCGCGACGTCATGTCGTTGACCTACACCTATCGGAACGAGGCCGGCGACGTCGTGCGCTCATACACCTACGGGGGAGCGCCCAAGAGTCGGAATGTCTCGAATGGACGCTACTCCGAGGTCAGCACCGCGGAAGCTGCGTTCGGTAGTCAACCGCTTTTTGATGGATACGACGAGCAAGGGCGTGCGCTGGCGGACGGACGCTATACGCTGACGATCGAAGGCACGACCGGCGGCGCGTCGCCTCGTACCGAGCGCCTCACCCATGTGGTGACGCTGGACACGGCGCCGCCCGTCATTTCCAACGTGGCGATATCGGGCGAGGGAGATGAACGCACACTCTCCTTCGACGCCACCGATTCCTCGCCTATCGCCGCGTACGGATTCTCGTGGAGCGCGGACGGCGAGCCATTCATGCGCGAGAAGGTCTACGGTTCGGACGAACGCGGGGATGATGGGCAACACGGCGGTCACTTCGAGGTGCCGCTATCTCAGATTGCTGAGCGTTCGGGCGGCGATCCCGCGAGCGTGTACCTGCAAGTGTGGGACTGGCCGGTGAACAAGGGGACGGTGAAGGTGGATCTGAAGCCCGTTCCCATGACGTCGCTTGCGCTCTCGCAGGCTGACGCGACCCTGTCGGTCGGGGAGAGCGTGACGCTGAGCGCCACCCACGAACCCGCGGATGCGGGCGTGACCGATGTGGTGTGGTCTTCGTCGAACGAGGCCGTGGCCACGGTCAGTCAGGACGGCACCGTGACAGCGGTGGGCGCGGGGGATGCGACGGTGACCGTCTACGACCCGACGCAGCCCTCGCTCGTATCGGCGAGCGCCACGATCCACGTCAGTGCTCCGGCCCCTGCGCACAAGGCGGGCACCTGGAAACGCAATGGTCGAGGCTGGTGGTATCGATACGACGACGGTTCCTACCCCTCGGGAGAGTCAGTCGTCATCGACGGGAATGTGTACCGTTTCGATGCTTCGGGCTACATGCGTACCGGTTGGGTGCTCGACGGCGGGCAGTGGTATTATCACGCCGCCTCCGGGGCGCAGGCCAGCGGCTGGCTGCTCTCCGGTGTGCACTGGTATTACTTGAGCCCGCAAACTGGCGTCATGGCCACGGGATGGGTGAAGGTTGGGGCCACCTGGTACTACCTGTCGCCCGCTAACGGCGCGATGGCGACGGGATGGCTGAAGGATGGCGGGCACTGGTACTACCTGAATCGCCCCTCCGGAGCGATGGCAACGGGCTGGCTGCGCATCTGGGGTACCTGGTACCACTTTGCTGATAATGGTCAGCTGATCGCTTAGTCAGCGGCTGAGATGGCTGATCCTGCCCCGCGCCCCCGGACACTGCGT
>FLSB01304779.1_pt1 | contig 19979 bp, 18 predicted proteins | sample 1550551 | NCBI WGS metagenome assembly FLSB01 (sample SAMEA4031774, study PRJEB14383) | metagenome | biome: human; feature: oral; material: saliva | place: Philippines | collected 2014 | reverse complement strand
CAAAAGATGGAAGAAATCCTTTCAAAGAGGACAGCCTACCATGGGCAGCATGGATAATTGCCCGTCTACAAGGCTGGTGTGATATGGGTAAGGACACCAGGCCAGGCTACATCACCCTTAAGGAAGGTTTACGAGTATTTGAATACCAAGTAGCCTTCTATACAAGTCTTAAAAAAGATGTGTAGAAAGAGTAGCCCCCCTCGGAGAGGGGATGGGGCTTTAAAACCTAATAACGCCCTTTCTAAGTGCAGCAGCGTAGCTACGCTGTAGGTTGTCACCCAACCAGCCACTCTTCCACGCAGCTCTTTTGAGGTTGTGAGCAGCTTTAGCTGTTTTTACGTTACGAGGGATAGGATTCTTAAAGAGGTCTTTGTGTGCCACGTTGATAGTGAAGAAGATACTATCCTTTGTTACTCGGAGATTCTCCATTGGTGCTACAAAATGACCGGGGAGATAGCCTTCACGGGCATCCACGAAGTCGTCTGTGGTACCATAGAATCTACCAGAGATTTTACCGTTTGCACCCTTCTCAAGTACGATGTTGTGGTCTTTGAGAACATTCTTACTTTCCTTTGTGTTAATGAGTTGATAAACTCCACACTTTGTTGTCTGAGCTTGGGAAATTGCGTTTGCTCCAAAGAGTAAGCAACACAATAAGATTAACTTTTTCATATTGTTATGATTTGTTTAATTTGATGTTTGACCTTTGATGTTTGAACTTTTACTTTTTCACGATTCCCACAGCGGTAATCATAATTATGAATTGTGAATTATAAATTAACAAAGTAATCATAATTATGACGTACTGATGAGAACTTTGTTCGAACTATTATTTTATACTTTTGATAGTTGCCCCTGTAATATAGTATTCTTTTTCTTTAAACGCTCCTACTACAGGGTGTATTGGCAACTCACACTTACTGTATAAACGTAGAATCTCATAAATCTGCTCTTGGGTTAAGTATTTTGCGGTGCTATTCCTCATTTCGATCTTCACAAACCTCTTCTTGCTATTTATAAAGACATAGAACTCAGACCACATAATATTTCTTCGTTTTCCAATGAGGTTTAAGAGTTTCTTTTGTTCTTCTGTAAGAACCGCACTTATGGACTCAGCAAAGCATTCTCTGATTAAAGGTAGTGATACATTATTGTAAGGTGTATATCGTTTCTCGTATGCGGCCTTCCAGTTTCCTTCTTTGATAAAGCGTTCCGTACTATCCGCATCAGCAGCGATGTAATATGTCATAAAGGTGTCGCGCTCCCAAGTTGAAGGGAGGGACTCCTGAATGAGTTTCCCCACCTTTGTAATCTTCACATCATTCTGTGCACATGTAGGATTACAGAATAGGAATGCTAAAAAGATAGCATAGAAAATGTTCTTAATTCTCTTCATACTTCAAATTTAGATTAAAATTAATAATTTAAAACCCAATTTGTTCCAATATTATGCCATCTTCTAACAATAACTGCAATAACTGCAATAATTGCAATAACTGCAACAACTGGCCCCTCCCCCTTCCCCTCCCCCGTAGGGAGGGGCGTGAAATGCGAGATACCCCTTTTTGTTAGTTTACAAGTTCACAAGTTGACGTGTTCTCCTGTGCGTTCAGTTAAATCATAGTCAACACTGGTTTATAATCAGTTTACGAGTTCACAAGTTCACAAGTTTACAAGTTGACGTGTTCGCCTGTGCGTTCAGGTAAATCATAGTCAACACTGGTAATCATAATTATGACGTACTGATGAGAACTTCGTTCGAATAATTCTGAACTGTGAATTGTGAATTAACAGAGGATTGTGAATCAACTATTTCGTTAGTTTTGGCATCTCAGTAGTAGCGTCTTCGATGATAAACGACTTGCCCTGCTCCTTTATCTTGATATAAATGATCTTGTCTTTTATAACTTCGTATTTTTCTGTTGGCCATGAGAAGGAAACACGGAACCAGTCATTATTCAATGCTTTAATCTTCAGTGTTTGAAGATTCTCCTTTACACAATCCTGTGCATTGAGGAGTACGTCAGCACCAGTGTCGGCAGTCTTCTTCAAAACCTTTGGACTAACAAACTTCTTCGCAATCACCATGTAAAGGTCTGAGAGCTGATAGATAAGGCTGTTCATATAGGTCTTGTAAAAACCATAAGCGAACTGTTGCTTTTCCTTCTGTGTTTCGTTCATAGTACATGTCGTTGCCTTTGCTCGAGTACACTGTGCGTTGATGGTAAGTGGTGCAGAAGCCAAGCATACAGCTAAGCTTATTGCAAGATAAATCTTTTTCACTGTTATAGTTGTTTATAGAATTAATATCAGTAAAAATAGTTGGTCGCTTTTCAAGTTGTATCGTGTCAAGTTCCTCAGCGCATAACTGTTTAGGTGTTATAGTATTTGCCTCTCTGTAGCTGACAAACGTTGAAATCTTATCAGTACTTTTCTTTATAATTGTTTGTTTCGTGTGCAAAGATAGGAAATAAAACTATTCAAACAAATTATTTTGCAATTATTTTCAAAGAGAATGAAATTAAGTGGACGAGTTGGCAAGTTATTTGCAGCAATAGACCACAGATTACATTAGTTTTCATAATGATGGCATACTGATGAGAACTTCGTTCGAAAAATGATATGTATTATGAATTATGAATTAACAAAGGATTATGAATTGTTTTTTAATAGCCCTCATCGGATAAAAAATATACAGCATGAAGTCATTGATTGTAAGTACTGTTTTTCTCTTAGGACTTTTAGGACTGATCTATACGGTTAATTATCTTTACTATCGATTCTCCCCTGTCCATTCATTCCCGAGTGTTACCACCCTTTCTGCAAGAGCTCTCTTGGGGATGTTCATAAGTGGAGTAGGTTACTTCAGTACGCTCTTTTGCTTGGTGTCCTTTGATAGCGAATTAGGATTAACCCATTCTGTCTCTCTGCAGATATACCTATGTATTGGAGTGTTTCTGCTGTTGATAGCAGCGATAGTAGGTATTTTTCGATACGACAAAGGTGTTTGGCTTCGTCGTAATCCTAATCATAGCAGACTTTTCCTTCCCTCGTGGAATGAAGGATCTAAGAATATGGGTGTTTCAATAAGCAAGGTTGATGATATCAATTATGGTCGCGGCGTAAGTTTCTCATGGTTTGATGGACGTTTTATTACTGCAGGAAGACACAGCGTAGCGTTTGAATACTATGAATATAAATTTACGGCTCACCGCTCTATACGTAAGATTATTTACAAAAAAGAGATGAGTTTTAATTTCAAAGCAGGTGCGGTATATGTGATAAAGATAATTCCAGAGAGGCAAACCTTCCAAATCATACAAGATACGACAGTTAACTTTGGCCTTTGAGACTTGAACTACGAATTCCTCGAATGGCATGAATTATTTTAACCTTTGAGCATTGAGTTTTGCACATTGAACTTTATGCTCTGTACGATTAACGACTACGAATTCCTCGAATGGCACGAATTATTTTAATCTTTGAGTATTGAGTTTTGCACATTGAACTTTATGCTCTGTACGATTAACGACTACGAATTCCTCGAATGGCACGAATTATTTAGCAAAAAGGGTTCGCGCAATTAGAGAAATTCGTAGTGCTTTGTTGGCAGTTTACGAGTTGACAGGTTGACGAGAGACGAGTTACTTGTAGCGATAAACCATAGTTAACATCGATAATTATAAGTGGTAGTTGACGAGTAGGCAAGTTGACGAGTAGACAAGTTAATTGTATCGATAAGCCACAGCTAACTTCGGTGATAAAGCCACAGCTAACTTCGGTAATAAAGCCACAGCTAACTTCGGTGATAAATAAACAGCTAACATCGGTAACAAATAAACAGCTAACCATTCTTCCTCTATCATCTTGCTTTGTAAAGATAATTCATTGCTTGAAAATAAAAGGGCGTTAATACCATTCAAGTTAACGCCCTTTTAGCTTGCAAAAGACGCCCTTTAAGCCCCTTGCTAACGCCCCTTTGAACCCTTCGTAAGCATCTTCTAAACCACACGTCTTCAACTGTCTGATAGCAAAAGACTTACGATGGTTCTGAGGCCATGAATTCTGAACCTTGTTTTCCACGTTCTGTAAAACCAAAAAGTAAAATAAATTCGAATACCGACTACGAATTGTGATACTTTGAACTACGAATTTCTCGAATGGCACTAATCCTTGCAAACCTTGAACTTTGAGTTTTGAACCTTGACCTTTGAGTATTGAACTACGAATTTCTCAAATGACACGAATTTTTTAGCAATAAGGATTAGCGCAATTAGAGGAATTCGTAGTGCAGTATTGGTAGTTTACGAATTGACCAGTTATTTATGGTTCTTCCTTAAACTAAAATGCTTATATAATAGGGCACACAGAGTTACGGAGAGGACGGAGATAAAGGCGATGTCACGGAGGTGCCGATGGCACAAAAAGCGAGGGAGGTAAATGCTATGTCACGGAGGGGGGCACACAGAGCGTGGGAGGCGTAGTATACAGCTTCCTAATAACTCTTGAGATAAATGCTTTGAGCATAGAATCTCTAATAAAACAGGCAAACAATCTCCGTCGTTCCACGCACCGACGGTGCCTTCGCTCCCTCCATTGCTTTGTTTTAATAACCCTCCGTAGTCTCCATTTCTCTGTGTGACATTTCGTCAAAGAGCTATGATTAGGCGAATCATTATCACTCCCAAACACTGAATACCCAAGTTTTTGTTATGTGGTATGAGACGGTGATATAGAAAAGATGGACGGTAATAGATAAGGTTACTCTCCCCTTACAATATTAAATTGGTTATAGAAATCTGTTACTCCGCCAAAAGGCGTTAACCCTGTTACTTTGTCTTCTCTTACCCTGTCTACAATCCGTTCACTTTGTTACCCTGTCTCTTCTCGTACCCTGTCTAAAATCCGTTCGCTTTGTTACCCTGTCTCTTCCCATACCCTGTCTACAATCCGTTCGCTTTGTTACCCTGTCTCTTCTCTTACCCTGTCTACAAGCTGTTCACTTTGTTACCCTGTCTCTTCCCGTACCCTGTCTACAAGCTGTTCATTTTGTTACTTTGTCTCTTGTCTACCCTGTCCTCGGTTAATACTGTCTTGACTATGCTATTCAGTCAAAACGAAGTTTCCTGTCATTTCTGTCAGCCTTGGTCTTTACTTAACTTGTAAGTACACAGAGTGGTTACACTGAATGTTAAAAGTGACAGCAAATAAGAATAAAACTTTTTCTTGTAGTAATGTGTAATAAATCCATTCTTGCTTTGAAAGCCTTTGCTCTCCATGCTTTGAGAGAAGAGGAAGTTTTTTATTTTAATTTTTCTTTGCCTTTTCTTTGTGGGATTTAATATTTATTTTTATCTTTGCACCCAGTTAAGTTAAAATTAACCAGTATTTCAAATGGAAATGATAAAGAATATTATTACGGCTATTGGATGTGACCTCCGTACAAGAGGGGCACAGACATTCTGTGGCGTAATAGATTCTTTAACAAAAAAAGATAGGAAAAAGAGCGAGAATTATTTGGTAGTTCCAAATAATTGTGTACTCTCTCTCTCTCACATAGGCCAGGCCTAACCTCCCCACTTCTTTCTTCATACGCGTGCGTGCGAGGAGCACCGTGTGAACCCATGTAGACAAAGGAATTGTAGTGATTTCCCTTTGTCTTTTTTCGTGTGTTATTTGCCCAATGCTAATAGAGAGTTAAGGCAAATAAGTGGTGGGAAAGTAAGACGATAACCGCAACAAATAATCAACTCATAACGATAATCAAAAGTAGAATAAAATAAACATGATGCACGAAGGTGTATCGCTAAACTCAAATGAAAATTATGGAAAAGGTAAAGAGGGCTTACGCACAGCCTGCGTGTGGATTTGTCTGCACAGAAATTGAGACTTTAATGAATCAGGCAAGTGGTTCTGCAGGAACTATTGGTCATGGTAGTCAAGCTGGCGATGCCAAGCAGGCACCCGTCTGGATGGACAATGAAGAGGATGAAGAAGAGGAGAAGTCTTCATGGGTCTCAACGAGAAGAAACGATTTATGGGATTAATAAATTAAGTAACTAAAGAAACAAAAAGACTATAATTATGAATAAATCAATGAAACAACTAACGCAATTTGCTGCGTGTGCAATAGCTGCTCTGTCTGTTGTGGCTTGTTCAAGTGAAGACACCGCACAGCAGGACAATGCAAAACAGAATACCACTAAGGGTGTTGCTACTTTTGATGGTTCACAGCCAAGTAATGACACACGTGCGTTGACACGTACAACAGCTACCTATACACTTGGTGGCGATGCTAAGGTTTTCTGGACTTCAGCTGATAAGATTTTCGTACAGGACGATGCGAATACCTTCCACCAGAGTAATGCTGCTAATCTTTATAATCCATCTAATAAGGCAAAAGCAATATTCAGTCTTGCTTCTGGTTCATTTACATTGAACAACCGTGAGGTGCGTTATACAGGTGAGAATGGAACAGACGCTAACACAGTGACCATTGCAAGCACACAGACACAGACCACAGCCAACGACTTTAGCCATCTTGGTACATCAGGCGATTGCGGTACTGCAACAGCAACAGGCAGCAATGGTAATTATACCTTTACACTCAACCATAAAGCCAGTTACCTCTGTTTCGTCCCACGTTGTATGAATACCGACCTTGGTCCAAATATTAAGTTGACAAAAATTAAGGTAACAGCCAACCAGCCTATCGCAGGTAAGTACGACTTCTCTACAGGAAGCCTTGCGCAGAAGGCAGGTGAGACTTATTCAAACACAATTACGCTTAATACAAGCGACTTCTCACTGAACACAACCACCTCATCTCTCGCTACCAACGGAGCTTATATGGTTGTTGCACCTGGTACGTATAACTTTACAATCACTTATACGATTAAGGACCCTACAACCAACGTTGAGGGTGATATCGTAAAGACTGTTTCAAGCTATAACTGTCAAGAGGGTAAGATTAATGATATTACTGCTAACCTTACTCCTATGGATTATCCTGGACATCATTATTATATGTGGGATGCTCAGCAAAATTATTGGCATGGACATGAATGGAATGCTGCTGCTCATGAACAACCTACTGTATTACATGGATATAATACCAATTATCCTCAAAATGCAACTGTAGATCCAGTTCGTTGGTATAATCCTACATTTAGTGGATCTGGTATAGCAACATCTGCTACACAGCCTTTTTTTAGTACTCTACCTAATATAAATGAAGCAATATGGTATCTCATGGAAGGTGATCCACATTGGGAAGCTGATGCTTTGTGGAGTCTTATGGGGCATCTTTACCATGGCGGTATGTGGTTTAAAAAGAAGAATAATATAACTGGTTTTAATAAACTGCAATATGGTGGAACAGACTATAGAACAACTTACTATGGTTTTTGGAAGGTTTCTACAAAGTCTCGACCTACAAATACAAATGACTATTTCTTCCTTCCTGCAATGGGATATTATTGGCAAGGTCATTTAAATGAATTAGGGACTGCAGGGGATTATTGGACATCAAGTGCACATCCTACAGTAAGTGAGTTTGCATATGACTTATATTTTAACAAGGATGGTGTAGAGATAATGAATCCTAATGAAAGATATTATGGCTTCTATGCTGCCAATAATCTTTTTGAATAATGTAAATGAGGTTTTATACTTATGTTTATTGAACAGGCTGTATAATTCATAAATATTATATGTTAGTATAATGTTGTTTTCTATAGGTATAATATAACACTTCGGTAATTTAATTTTCGTTTTCTTGCCTCCTAACGTTCCTGTAGCGTTCAGGGGGCAAGTTTTTGTTATGTAGTATGAGTTAGAGATATACAAATGATTAATGTTAATAGATAAGGTTACTCATCCCTTACAGTATTAAATAGGCTATAGAGTTCTGTTACTCCGCAAAAGGTGTTCACCCTGTTACTTTGTCTTCTCGTACCCTGTCTACAAGCTGTTCACTTTGTTACTCTGTCTTTTCTCTTACCCTGTCTACAAGCCGTTCGCTTTGTTACCCTGTCTCTTGTCTACCCTGTCCTCGGTTAATACCGTCTTAATGATGCTATTCTGTCAAAACGGAGTTTCTTGTCATTTCTGTCAGCCATTGCCTCCATCTAACTCGTTAGTACACAGGATGGTTACACGAAATGTTAAAAGTGACAGCAAATGAGAATAAAACTTTTTCTTGTAGTTTGTTTAGTTTACGAGTTAACAAGTTAACAAGTTTACGAGTTTACGAGTTAACAAGTTTACGAGTTAACAAGTTATTTGTTGCGATAATGGTTTGTGTAGTTTGATTGGTTTACGAGTTAACAAGTTCACGAGTTAACAAGTTATTTGTTGCGACAATGGTTCGTGTAATTTGCGTAATTCGTAGTCTTTAATTATAAAGTTCAAAGGTAAATTAGCAAGCCAAAAGGGCGTTAATTCGAATGGAATTAACGCCCTTTTGATTTTTAGGTTATGAAATTATCCAATAAAAGTTTACGGAACAGTCCGCCTTATTGAACCTTTGTGAGTTCATAAACCAGATATCTTCCTGTGAGTGGAATTCTTGTGGTTTGAAAGGTATCATAATATGGTATTACGTATGCATTGTAAGGAAGAAGATAAATTTTGAACTTACTTGTTTTTACATTATAATATCCGTAGCCGTTAAAATAAGTTCTAAGTATCCTTGTTTTTTTTGTTTTGTGACCTCGGTCTATAAAGGCAACTATCCCTTGTGATACTTCAAACCGATATACGCAACTGTCTTGTCGGTTGCGACTGCTGAAACGAATTCCCTCAAATACTAAAGAATTCTTTTCGTCTCGTTGAGTAAATATCCCTGGTAGTGTATCGTTTATCCCAGTTTTGTCAATATTGTGTAACCGCTCATACGTGTCGCGTGGCAATGTTAAACGGCTATAGACAATATTGTAGTCATCGTATATGATTAGAGAGTCGAGGTCAAGCCTTGAATTGGAATAATAATTTTTCTTGGTTGAAGGGTCGTAAACATGCACATTACCTTTATACGTACCGGGTATAGAATTCTGTATTTTAACTGCTTCTTCTCTACTGATAGGTGCAAAATTAGAGGTGTTATCTGTTGTATTTTCATCATCTTTCGTACATGAAACGGCAAAGCTGCCTACTAACAGTAGGAAAAGAGCGACGAGTAGGTTGTATTGATTCTTGTTATTCATAATCTATTCTTTAATCATAGTTTATTCTTTTCGTAAAAGGAAAATTAGTTTATCCTATGCTGTCTTCTTTAATTTACATATAAAATAAACGTCGTTGAATTCGGCTTTTATTTTATTGTTTTTAACCATACCGTCATGAAACAAGGCACCCACAGGCTTTATGTAAACCGTTAATTCTTTCGTTGTATTGTTGATAGTTCCGCAGATATTAAAATGCAATCGAGTCAAGTCATAACGATCCTGGTGGATATAGATTGTACTTGAGAATAACATATATGGGTTATACAATTGGAATGCCACTTCTGAAGGATTCTTCTTGTTTCTTCCTATGAGTCTTGTGGGATCATCACGTAGCTTGTCTTTCTTCCACCAAGTTTTATTTTTGATTATTTTGTATAGTATGTCATAAGCATATTGGTCCTTCTTTAACGCATATAATGTAAAAGGAAGGGGAACAGGATTCAGTTTAAACTTATATGAGTCTAATTCGAGTTGGACGCTTACATGATTATCAAAATCAGAAGGAATTACCTGTTTGGTCTTAGGGTCATAAACGGTTAGCGTACCCTCGTAGGTACCCACAGCATTAAAGAAATATTGTTTAGCGTCGTCTCCTTGGATAGGAATTGAATAGTTAATATTAGGTTGCAGGATATCAGCTGTGAAATCCTTTTGTTCGATAGGAACAAAGGGCATGGGGTCGTTTTCGCTTTCTTCATCTTTTGAACATGAAGCAAACAAAAGTGGAAGGACTAAACATGCGACCGCAATAAACAACTTTGATTTGGGATGTCTCATTTTTTAGTGTTTCTAATTGATAAATAATAGGGGAGGGGTATTTCGTGTAAACCTTTATATGCTCTCGCTGATAGCAGTGCTAATGCTTTATAGGATAATGTTTTATTGTCCAGTAGTTTTAAGCTTACGGAAGAAAGCTGCTGCATATCTTCTGTGTTTCTTTAGCTTTAGAAGCAGATAATCTTCAAGATATTTGGTCATCAGAACTCCTGCCTTATGTTGTAAAAAGTCATTTGGTTTATGCGTACAAAGATACAGAAACCTTTCCTTCTGTACTAAGAATTGCAGATTCGTTAACCTGCTTTTCTCTTTATTAAAATTATCTAAGTGAGTTGAATTGGGGGGATACAAAGAAACGGCTCTTCAGAAATGTGGAGTGGTACGGGAGCTTTAGAAGTTTGGGGTTATGTCTGTTCATATACTCTATTACTGATAATAATTTTCAAAAGGCAATGAGATTATCAGATTTTATTTGTACTTTTGTTATGACTTTTACTTAGTTTAATACACTCTTTCATACGAGGTTAAGTTTTCTGTATGATAAATACTGAGAGACTTTTAATCCTCATGTTTTATATTTACACCTAAATCCGAACATTACAACATAAAAGCATCATCATGTTATATTTTAAATTTTATGATAAACCATGTAGGGGTAATTCATTATTACGTAAAAAGATACTAACGCCGTGGGGAAAGTTTTTAGATAAAGTCCACGAAACTTTTCGATTATGCGCTGAATTTGATGATAAAATACTCCTGTTGCGCAATGCTTTATTGAGTATGATGAAGCGTATAAAAGTTTGTGGTGAGAAATGGGTTTGAATATCAATGAGAAGGTCATCCTTAAAATGTCAGATGAAAGAAACTATGGCTATTGGTTAGATACCAATATGCAACTTGAAGATTTCATGAAACAAACTGGTTGCCAAATGGTAAGCCAAGAATAGCTTGAAGATTTATGGCTATCTGAATGTTACAAAAAGAAATAGAACATAAAAATAAAGGGAGAAAAATAGATGATTCAAGAATTAAAGAAAGATATAAAAGCAGTAGTGTTATCAGAATACAAACTCATGGCTTGTATTCTTGTAGTGCTAATCATTTTCTGGAAATTTATCAATAAGCTTATATCAACATATATTGTATGTATAACTGAGACTGTGACCAATGACAGTTTGTTTATTGCTCTCATCTTTTTCTTATGCCCAGTATTTATAGCACTTATAAAACATGATTCTCTGAAAAGAGAAACAAAGAAGTTATCCCAACGACACTTATGGGAGTTTTTCTTATTTGTTGTTTACGTCGGATTTAAGATTTGGGGAAGGTTTGACTTTTATTCCTATATGGGAATTAGTTATTTTGCATGTTTGTTTTTGGGAATGTTTTTTACGGAATATGTATTCTATTGCCTTTATAGAAAAGAATTCCAGGCTCTTACAGGTCTTTACAAAAGGACTCATCCCTTTTTTATAGATGCTCCCACAACAAATGATGGATATAATAGAGATTTCCTTCTTAGAACGTTGTTAGATAAAGTTCTGTCCACATTTGACAGCCATTATTTTGTGGAAACCCCCAACTCCTTTACTATTTTGCTTAGCGAATCTTTTGGAATAGGAAAGACATCCTTCTTATGTCAAATGAAGAAAGCGATTAGGGGAGGAGAGTATCAGAATAAAATAATTTATGTAGAATTTAGACCTTGGCTTTGCGAGAAAACAGAAACTATGATTACGGAATTTTTCTCTGTTCTACATCAAGAACTGAATAGACATTTCATTCTACCTACAGGAATGTTCTCTTCTTATCTATCATTACTTGTTGAAAAAGTTCCAGATTCATATTATTCCTTCATGTTTAAGTCATTGTATAAGAAAAAGACCTTGACTACAGAGCATGACCGAATAATGACATTCCTTAAACAAATAGACAGACCTATTATTATATCTATTGATGATGTTGATAGGCTACATGATGATGAAGTGAAACTGATGCTAAATCTTATAAGAGATACGGCAGATTTTCCTAATCTATTTTATATAATTGCTGCTGATAAAAAGAACCTATGCCTATCTTTAGAACGCTTGGGTATAGAAGCTCCAGAGGTTTATATGAAAAAGTTTATTAATTTTGAATGTCTTTTTCCTGCAAATGATGCTGTACTTAAAAAGATATTCCAAGAGAAATTGGATAGCGTTTTAAGGGAATATAGTTGTACAGGAAATAAAGACCTTATAATAGACAGTATTTTTGAGATAGAGAATTTATTAAATGCGTTTGAGACTCCAAGGGATATTTTGAGATTCTTTAATGTTTTTACATTTGCAATGGATTGCATAGAAAGGAATGGCATGATGGATGAAATTAATGTAGCAGACTTATTTGCCATATCAATTATACAATATTTGAACATAAACTTATATCGAATATTCAGAGATGATGATAGTTCACTTTTGACATACGATGACAATACAAAATCATTGAGAATATTGCCATCATATAAATTAGTATTCGAACATCCTATGTTTGCAGATATAGCAAAAGACACAAACCCAGGAGAACAAGATATAAGTATAGTTGAAATAAATGATGTTATAGCTGATGTATTTGTCCAAAAACAGACAATCTTTTGTTATGTTATCTGGTTTTTGTTTGAGCAAGAAAGAAAAGATATCAATGGCTACTCAATGCGTTATCCAGATTCTTATTTTAGGTATTTTGCTTTCAATAGAAAACACACTCAAATTCCAGGGGCTAAAGTTCGTGCAATATTCTCTCCTACTTATAAGCAGCTTTGTGAAGTGGTATTTAGGGAAATTTTACAACGAGGTCAAGAAAGTTCGTTTATACATAATATAGATAAATGGTATCATGAATTCGATGATTCTAAAATAGAGATTCTTAAAAAGCTTTCTTTGTTTGTTTCTTTGCTTTGTGAATTAAAGCCAGAGATTGTTGACACTAATCAAATTATGAGAAAAGCCCAAATCATAGAATCTTTTATGGAAACCTATGATATTCATAGACTTTTAAATAAAATATACTACAATAAACTTAACTCAATATCTTCTGGTTCAGTAGGTCAGGAAGAAAGTGAAAAGAAGTATGAGAAAGACAGGGATGATTTTGGTGAATATATTAGGTCTTGTAAATATGAAGTAAACTTCATTTCTTTGGTTCTTGGCAAAATTAGGATTCACAGCGAACACTCACTACTGGGAGAAGAAAATATCGAAAAGTGGTCAAAACAGGTTATTGATAATTTCGTGGTAGCATTGAAAAAATATGATAGAGAGCAAACGTTCTTCAGAAATACCCTATATACAATCAGTCATGTTGCAGAGTTAAACACAGAGTATTGGATTAATTCTTTTGAAGATTATGTACTGGCGTCTCCGTATTTTATGGATTGGATAGCAAGAGTCGTATCCTATAAGAATAATAATTTCGAATGGAATGAACCGTTAAAAGAACAGTTGCATCTCCCAAATTTAGGAAATCGTGGAATTTGGGGGCAAATTGCAGCTAATAGTATTCATTGTGAGGATCCTATAGTAAAGGATTTTGCAAAAATATTAAGTAAGGATTTAAAATCACTGGATAGGTCTTCACATCCATATCTTAAATATGTAGAGGATTATTGGAAAAGAAATGATATGTATAAGTAAGGTTGATGTATACTTTATCTTTTGTTTCTATTTATAATGATAAGATTTTGGTATTATTATATGAAGCCTTTTAACTCTTATGATTATAGGGAAAGTGAAAGGGGGAGCAGTGAACTTTTTTGAATTATAGTTGACTTCATGCTAAATAGCGTGTAATTGTAGGTTTATAAGAATAAGGGGTTTTTAGGTTTTCGGATAAGGTCGGCTTTCGGTATTTCATTCTTTCATTCTTTGTTATTAGAGATAAATTCAGTACTTTTGTAACTACATTATAATAGGAGAGAATTATGGAACCATTGGCAGAACGGCTGCGCCCACGTAGGCTTGAAGACTATATCGGACAGGAACACCTTGTCGGTGAGGGTGCTGTGCTGCGTCGGATGATTGATTCGGGACGTGTTGCATCGTTTATCCTATGGGGACCTCCGGGCGTGGGGAAGACCACCTTGGCCCAAATCATAGCCCAACGGCTGGAGACACCATTCTTTACGCTCTCGGCAGTGACGAGTGGTGTGAAGGATGTACGTGAGGTTATCGAGCGTGCACAGAGCAATCGTTTCTTCAATTCGGCCTCGCCGATCCTCTTTATCGACGAGATTCATCGTTTCTCGAAGTCGCAGCAAGACTCACTCTTAGGGGCGGTGGAGAAGGGGACAGTCACCCTGATTGGAGCCACAACAGAGAACCCTTCCTTCGAGGTGATACGTCCGTTGCTCTCTCGCTGCCAACTCTATGTGTTGAAGTCATTGGAGAAGGCCGACCTGCTGAAGCTCTTGCACAGGGCAGTGACGGAGGATGTCGAACTGAAGAAACGGCATATCGAGTTACGGGAGACGGATGCCATCCTGCGTTATAGCGGTGGTGACGCACGTAAGTTACTGAATATTCTCGACTTAATCGTGGCTGCCGAGACTGGCGATGACATCGTTGTGACGGATAAGATGGTGGAGGAGCGATTGCAAGAGAACCCCTTAGCCTACGATAAGGGCGGTGAGATGCACTATGATATCGTGTCGGCTTTCATCAAGTCGATACGTGGATCCGACCCCGATGCGGCCCTCTATTGGATGGCTCGTATGATAGAAGGAGGCGAAGACCCTAAGTTTATTGCGCGACGAGTCGTTATCAGTGCGGCTGAAGACATCGGACTGGCTAATCCGAATGCGCTTCTTTTGGCCAATGCGGCCTTTGATGCTGTGACGAAGATTGGTTGGCCCGAAGGGAGAATACCCCTGGCAGAGGCGGTGGTCTACCTCGCTCGTTCGAAGAAGGACAACTCTGCTTATAAAGCCATCAATCGAGCGATAGAGTTGGTGCGTCAGACTGGTAATCTGCCTGTGCCTCTCCATCTGCGTAATGCGCCTACTCAGCTGATGAAGGACTTGGGTTATGGCGATGGATATAAGTATCCTCACGACTACGAAGGACATTATGTCAAACAGCAGTATATGCCGGATGAGTTGGGACCTCCCCCAACCCCTCCGAAGGAGGGGGGCGCCTAACGGAGTGTTATCTCCCTATGTTTCCCCTTATGATAATAATAATGTGTAACGAAGGCAACCAAGTGGTAAATCGAAGCCTACCACGTTGTAGCGTAAAGTCAATCACGTTGTAGCGTAAAGTCAATCACGTTGTAGTCTGAAGCCTATTAAGTGGTAAATCGATGTCTATCACGTTGTAGTACGAAGACTATCATGTTGTAATGCAAAGCCTGCCATGCGGTAAATCGAAGCATATTAAGTTGTACCCCAAACCCAACCAAATTCTACCTCAAACCCAACCAAGCTGTACCCCGTTAGGCACTCCCCTCCTTCGGAGGGGTTGGGGGAGGTCCCCATTGGGGAGGGGTTGGGGGAGAGGTCCTAACACCCAATAAACATGAAAATAGTAATCCTCGACTGCCATGCAGTCAACCCTGGCGACTTGTCATGGGAACCAATCAAAGAGATAGCAGACTGCGTTGTTTATGAACGAACAAAGCAGGATGAAGTCGTTGAACGAGCTAAGGATGCCGACGGAATCCTTATTAATAAGGTGAATATCACACGTGAGCTGCTCGACCAACTGCCCCGATTGAAGTATATCGGTGAGCTTGCAACGGGTTATAATAACATCGACGTTGAGGCCGCACACGAGCGTGGTATCATCGTTTGTAATATCCCTGCGTATAGCACGGACAGCGTGGCACAGCATGTCTTCGCCCTCCTCTTCAACGCAACTACACATGTCGACCACTACGCCGAGGCTGTGCGTCGAGGCGAATGGAGCAAGCAGAAGGATTTTTGTTACTGGGATACGCCCCTCATCGAACTATCTGGTAAGACCTTAGGTATCGTTGGCTTGGGCCATATTGGGCAGAAGGTGGCCAGGATAGCACATGCGTTAGGGATGGACATCTCGGCTTATACGAGTAAGAACAGTAGTGACCTTCCTGAGTGTATCCGCAAGACAACCCTCGAGGGACTGCTTAGTACGTCGGATGTCATCACCCTTCATTGTCCGCTGACAGCTGCCAACACACGTATGATTAATGCCGAAACGCTGAAGAAGGTGCGCCGAGGTGCAATCTTGATCAACACTGGCCGTGGTGGACTCATCGACGAACAAGCTGTTGCCGATGCCCTTGCGAGTGGACAACTCAGTGCTTACTGTGCCGACGTGATGACCGATGAGCCACCACACAACGACAATCCGCTCTTCAATCAGCCGAATGCTTATATCACTCCTCATATCGCTTGGGCCACACGTGAAGCACGCGAACGTCTCATGAATATCTGTGTTGAGAATATAAAGAAGTTCATTGAAGGAGAACCACAGAATAGGGTTTGATGGGTGATGGGTGTTAAGTGTTAGGTGTTGATGGCTTGCGATGCACCTTTCCGCTGTCTGACATATATGCCCCAAATACCCTGCTGTTAGGGTGATGGGTGTTAAATGTTAGGTGTTGATGGCTTGCGTTACACCTTTCCGTAGTCTGACATATATGCCCCAAATACCTTGCTGATAGGGTGATGGGTGTTAAATGTTAGGTGTTGATGGCTTGCATTGCACCTTTCCGTAGTCTGACATATACGCCCCAAATACCCTGCTGTTAGGGTGATGGGTGCTAAATGTTAGGTGTTGATGGCTTGCGTTGCAACTTTCCGCTGTCTGACATATACGCCCCAAATACCTTGCTGATAGGGTGATGGGTGTTAAATGTTAGGTGTTGATGGCTTGCGATGCACCTTTCCGTAGATTAGCATGTACATCTAAAATACCTTATTGTTAAGGTGTTGATGGCTTGCGATGCACCTTTCCTTAGTCCCCTTTCGCTGGAATAAGGCCTTTAAGGCATCTTTTAGTTAGTTTTCATAGACAAAAATGTTATACACTGACCCACATCTTGTCCGTACGCTGCAGGTGATACTGGAGTTTCTTGGGACATTTGCGTTTGCCATATCGGGTATCCGCCACGCCGCACAGAAACACTTCGATTGGTTCGGAGGATATGTGTGTGGCTTTGCCGTCGCCATCGGGGGCGGTACTATTCGTGACACCATGTTAGGAGTACGACCCTTCTGGATGACTAATATCATGTATGTGCTATGTACGGGTCTGGCCCTCTTCTTGGTTATCTTGTCACGACGATGGATTAAACGACTTAGCAACGCATGGTTTGTTTTCGACACACTCGGCCTTGCCCTCTTCACGATAGCGGGTATTCAGAAGACTGTCGCACTCGGTTATCCCTTCTGGGTGGCTATCATCATGGGCTGCATAACCGGTGTGGCGGGTGGTGTCATCCGTGATGTACTCCTAAACAACATCCCCGTTATCTTCCACAAGGAAATCTATGCCGTAGCAAGTGTGGGCGGTGGACTCATCTATTGGGGCCTCTTCGCCCTCGGTATGTCGCTCCCCCTGACCGTCATCATCACCTTCGTCGCCATCTGTATAATTCGTTTTATTGCAGTGGGTTACCATATCTCGCTGCCAACCCTGCAAGATGAAGATGAAAAAAAAGAGTAAAAAAGATAGTAAAACATTTGGTGGTTTGGGGGAAAAGTCCTACCTTTGCACTCGCAATTCAGCAATGAAGCAATTCATTACTCCACTTGCAACCATAACAATGGTTCCGTAGCTCAACTGAATAGAGCACTTGACTACGGATCAAGAGGTTACAGGTTTGAATCCTGTCGGAATCACTTAAGGACACTCGTAAGGGTGTCCTTTTTTTTGTGTGGGTATAAGGATGCCTCACCAAGAGCTGGCCCCTCCCCCGGCCCCTCCCCCGTAGGGAGGGGAGTGAAATGTGAGGTTACCCCTACTGGCCTGCTTGTGTGGGGCATGAGAAGGTTTTTCTTTCACGCTGGGGAGTTTTTTCTCTCACAGAACTCACAGATTTAACAGACCCTTTTTGGACACCGTTTCGAACTCACAGAAGGCCTCCGGCATACAGATATCACAGAACGTTTCAGCTAAAGGTGGCTGTAAGGTTCTGTGAAATCGGTTGACTTAATGTCTCTGTGGAATGCTGTGTGTTCTGTTCATCTGTGTTTTTCTGTGAGAAATAGAACGCACCCTCGCTATGAGATAAGACCCATGAGAATCGCTGGGGAGTTTTTTCTCTCACAGAGCGCACAGAGTTCACTGAGCATTTTTGCGCACAGTTTCGAGCCCACAGAAGGCCTCCGGCATACAGATATCACAGAACGTTATAGCTAAAGGTGGGTGTTGGGTGATGGGTGTTAGGTGTTGATGATTAGTTAAAGATGGGTGGTGGTTGATAGGTATTGGCTGTAACGTTCTGTGTTATCGGTTGACTTAATGTCTCTGTGGAATGCTGTGTGTTCTGTTCATCTGTGCTTTTCTGTGAGAGAAAGTACGCACCCTCCGTGAGAAATGAATTGTCCTCTATAAGAGAAAGAACGCAACCTCCGTGAGAAAAAGAATGTTTGAGAGCCGTATGGGAAGGTTAACACTCACAGGGCACACGGCTTTTCATGTCTTAACTCCATGATAACATGTAATGTGTTTTCGCCCATCACGGAGACTATCAAGCAACTGGTTTACTTGTCAACTCGTCAGCTTGTTAACTTGCTTATTCTATCTGAAGATAATTCAAAGGTTGTTTTGTGTAATTCATAAGCGTATAAAAAGCAAAAGTTCCACCCTGGTACGCATTCTTAAGAGGCGTGGTGGAAACTGTCGCTGCAAAGATATACCTTTTATTTTAGTCTTGCAAGCGTTTTAGAATTAATTTTCGAAAATCAATGAAAAAGGTGGACTGAGATAGTATTGGGGTGGTTGTGTTTCTATTAATCACGTTTATTTGTAAACTGTTTTCATGTGTCTTGCATGGAGTATATGCTTTTCAAGATGGAAGAAGAGGCCTTTCTACGTTCAAGAACATGCTCTTCTTGCCACAAGAAGGGCGTTTTCTACGAGCAAGAAGGGCATATACTCGAATGCAAAACGTAACACGCTGATTTCTTGTGGGTTATATCCTTGATTGTAGGCAATGATAGCTGTGTGTTTTGAGGGTGGTCGGCTTGGTGGGTTGTAAGGACTTTTCATCATCCTGCTGACTTGTTTCAGATAAGGAGGTAGTATGTGAGGTTACCCCTATTGGGCTGCTTGTGTGGGGCATGGGGGAGGTTTTTCTTTCGCGCTGGTGACTTTTTTCTCTCACAGAGCGCACAGAGTTCACTGAGCATTTTTGCGCACAGTTTCGAGCCCACAGAACGCCTCCGGCATACAGAGTTCACAGAGCGTTAAAGCTATCGTAGATACTAATAAGGGACAACACGAAGCCTACATCCTTCTTATAGGGGTATCTCGGTGATTACGCCCCTCCCTTTTGGGGAGGGGACGGGGTCGGGGCCAGCTGGGGTCGGGGTCGTGGTCGCTATCTGTTTGTGTGCCTACATAGCTTACTTATGCACAACCCTCTCTACTTCTGATGTTTATATACAACGTAGAAGAAGATACATAATGCGATGTCAGAGATGAGGCTCCCAAAGGCGCTAAGAAATGGTGAATACGTATATACTAAATTCAGTGGGAAGAAATCAAGGGTATCTACAAAGAATGAAATGATACCAGTGTTGTAGGCCAAAAAGTAAAGAGAAACCACAAGACTGGTGATTGCACCAATCAAGCCAATTAATGTTGCTGTTTTAATCTTCATATTCTGTTTGTTTTAGTTAATAACCTGAACTCGGGTTAAGTATCATACCACTCTTCCGTTTGGTTTAGTACAACGCCTCTTTAGGCTCAATCTTTTGATTGGGCCTAAAGATAATAATGAAACAGATTA
>FLSB01003369.1_pt1 | contig 20055 bp, 11 predicted proteins | sample 1550551 | NCBI WGS metagenome assembly FLSB01 (sample SAMEA4031774, study PRJEB14383) | metagenome | biome: human; feature: oral; material: saliva | place: Philippines | collected 2014 | reverse complement strand
GCGGACAGGCCCCAGGCGTTGGCGTCGCCCTCGTCGGGGGTGAAGTCGTTGAGCTGAGAGTCGGCGGACAGGCCGGTCGTGTGCGTGCCGGCGGCGTCGGCGACCGCGTTGGCCTCAGAGGTCGTGTTCTGGGGCTGCTCAGTGCGCACCTCGTTGCCGGTGACCGTCTTGTAGCGGGTGGGGCCGATCGACTGGTAGGAGATGCCGGCGTCGACGAGGTTCTTGCCGAGGGTGGGCGCGAAGGCGGCCTTCACCGACTGGACGAAGAAGGTGTTGAATTCGGGGTACTGGGCCAGCACCACGCCGCTTTCCGAGGCCTTGGAGACGGCCGCGTTGAAATCGTAGCGGGAGGCGTCGGCGGTCAGGTTGACCGCGTAGTTCATGACCTCGTCCTGGGCGCGAGCCTCAGAGGTGATCCCCGGGGTGCCGGCCGCATGCGCGGGGGCGCCGAACGCGGTGAGCGTGACGCCGACAGCGAGCGCCGCACCTCCCGCGATGAGGGTCTTCCATGAGCGTTGATGCATCATTGTTCCTCGTTTCTGTTCTGATGGGGACGCGTCTCCGGAGCGTTCCCTGAGGGGATCCCGCATGGGGATTCCACGAAGGGATTCCGGATGGCACGCCATTGGACCATGGTGTCAAGGTTTGTCGATAACCTCCTAGAGGGTTTCACATTTTAAGAATCCTTGACCTTTTGGTGAAGAAGTGGAGAGGCGAGCGCTCCGAGCAGTTGTAGACCCACTCCCCCAGCGCTTGCCTGGCAGACGTAGGAGCTTGCCTTAATTCGACCCGACATTCTATTGGACAGCTAAGGGCCTGTAAATTAACCCCTTGATTACATCGTATGTTACGACAAGGGTTTTCCGGCGATTCGCTTGTATTTTTCAACTTGCCAGACAACTTGACAGTTGCGCATGACCTATCGCGACAGCCATGTTAGGGTCAGAGACGACAGTCACACGCGAGTGATGGGAGGCACCGTTGCCAGCAACTACGGCGCCACTACACCGACTACATACAACCCGCAGACCGCATACCGCAGACCACTACAACGAGCGGACAGCAAACATAAATCAGACCCCAGATAACAACACATAAGGAGCGACTGAAATGATTATCCTAGGAGGCGTCCACGGAGTCGGGAAATCATACTTCTGCAGTTTACTTAAACAAAACGTTCACATGACAACATACTCAGCAAGCAAACTAATCGCCAAGCAAAAACAGATCACGCTCCCTAAGGACAAATATACAAAAGACATCAACGAGAATCAACAGCATCTCATCACAGCCATTAGAACACTTGAAAGGCGCACTTCAAAATACTTACTAGACGCACATTTCTGCCTTTTAGACGAACATGGGAACATTATCAAACTACCACAAACAATATTCGACCAAATCCAACCAAAAGCAATACTAATCCTAACAGAAGATGCCGAGACAATCGCAAGAAGACGGAAAGAAAGGGATAACATCATAGTCTCTACACAGCAAATAGAAACACATCAAGAGGCAGAATGCACACACTCACTAACCGTTGCAAAGACACTCAAGATTCCCCACAAGATTTGCAGGGGAGCAACCGAATATCCCAATGCAATCTCTTACATAGAATCAATACTTTAGGAATAAACATGTCAGGCACTTTTCAACTGAAACGGTTCAACGAAATCAACCCGGAGGACCCTTTTTTTGATTCTCTCAAGAGAGACTACCCAGGCGGAGGCCATACTAAAGCTTTTTCAACCTGGTTCGAAGAAAAAGCTAAGGAGGGGCGTACTGCACTTGTCTTCGAAGATGAAATAGGTCTCGGAGCCTTTGTCTGCATCAAAGAAGAGACTGAATCTATTAGACTCAAAGATAGAACCTTGCATCCACAACCACGTTGCAAGATTACGACAATTAAGATTGCTGAAAGATACCGTGGCCAACGACTCGGAGAAGGCGCAATCGGCCTCGTCTTATGGAAGTGGCAAAGTCTCAATCTCAATGACATCTATGTAACTGCTTACGACAAACACGATCTACTAATTTCCCAACTCAAGAAATTCGGATTCAAAGAAATCGGACGGAACCTAGATGGAGAAGGCGTCTTCCTTAGAAGCAAATTAGATATTGACTATAGCGACCCGTATAGATCATTCCCCTTTATAAATCCGAACTTTACAAGATCAGGATACCTAATCGTCGAAGCGAACTATCACGACACACTGTTCCCCTATTCGGAACTACACAACACCCTACAACCATCACTTTCACGCAGCGTAAAAAACGGCCTCAGTAAAATCTACATAGGCGCTCAGTTTCGACTTCCGCCCTATCGCGTAGGAGACCCTGTACTAATTTACCGAAAGCATCCAGGTCCCAAACAGAAACGTTTCAGATCATGCCTAACCTCTTGGTGCGTTGTCACTAAGATCATTCAAGTGAAGAAAAATTCGAAATTTTTGATGTCATTTGATAGACTACTTGAACAAATCGGGAATAAGTCAGTCTTTGACGAGGCCGAACTGAGGAGACGGTATAATGAAGACAAAAATGTTCTAGTAATTGAGATGCTATATCACGGATACTTCGGCGAGCGAAACAACGTCAATATGGACACGCTAGATTCCCTTGGTCACTGGACTAACAGCCACAACGTACAGTACCCCACAGAAATCTGCCTGACACATGACGATTTCGTTCAAATTCTACGAACAGGGAAAGTCAATGTCAGCAATGTTATTATCAATTAAACCTCGATACGCCAGAGGAATCCTCGAAGGAAAGAAACGTTACGAGTTTCGGAAAAATAAGCCAAAGTGTTCCGTCACGCGCATAGTTCTTTACGCATCGTCACCTCAACAGCAGGTCGTCGGGGAAGCCACTATCGACGAAATTCTCGAGGGAAGCCCTGATGAAATTTGGAGCATCACAAAAGGATTCGCCGGAATCACTAAACAGTTCTTCTCTTCATACTACGCTGGCAGAGGCAAAGCTATCGCATACAAACTTTCTGAAGTTACCGTATACGAGACCCCTAAGGACCTTTCCGACTTTGGCGTTGCACGGGCGCCGCAGTCTTTCACGTATCTAGATTGAACTGAATTGATGGCAGTGTTAATGGGTGGTAGCAATGGGTTCGTTGAATACTTGGGTGGGGGTACAGTAGTCGAGGGTGGCTTTGGGGCAGTTATTCAGTTTGTAGGCGATGGCGTCGAGGTAGAGTTGATGGCTGGTGATGGGGGGGCCTTTAGGTAGGTATCAGCGGATAAGCCGGTTGGTGTTTTCGTTGGTTGCTCTCTCCCTTGTGCTTTGGGGTGAGCGAAAGACACCTCCAGGCCCGTGTCGTGGGTAAGGCGTTGGTGGCGGGCCATTTCCCGGCCTTGATCCCAGGTCAGTGTGCGCAGCGCCCCCTTGGGACGGCCCTGGATGCGGCGGGTCAGAGTGTCACAGACCTGGTCGGCTTTGCGCCCCAGGGGCAGAGCCACGATGATCAGGTAGCGGGTGGTGCACTCGACCAGGGTTACGCATGCGCTGGCGCCGTCTTGGCCGATGATCAGGTCGCTTTCCCAGTTGCCCGGAATTTCACGATCAGCAATGTCGGGGTGCTCGTCAATCAATCGCATCCCAACAACAGGGGGCTGGCTCGCCTGTGGGGGTTTCTTGCGCATCCACCTGCGCGAGGGCAAGCATATAGCGTGCTCGATAAGTGTCTTCTTGGGGTGGGTGGGCATAGGCCCAGACTGTCAATCTTCTTCGGGTACGGCACGTTCCCCAAGAGCGTAGAGAGTCTGCCCATCCGAACACACTGTGATGGCTGCGCCCGAACAACTCCCCACGGGAGGACGCCCCGGGCGCGGGGGCGCCAGCTTGGTCAGGTCGTAGCCGCGCTCAGCCTCATCGGCCCACGCCTGAATCTGCTCATCGCTGACGGGTTCTCCGTGAAGAAGACGATCACTCATATGACACCTCCCCTAGCTTTGCACGGCGAGAGCAATCCAGGCGAAGGGTAAACGGCTTCGCGCCGACACCAACAGTGATGGGGCGTCCGGCCACCGATGATCCAAGATGCTTCCCGTCGTAAGGAACACCGTTCTCGGCCTCGTTCCCCCAACGCTCCAGATCCTCATCGGTGAATGTCACGCCGTCAGCTGACTTATACGCCGCCATCATTACCTCCTTAAAACAACCTCTGCGAGCACCGCTCGCGTGACCAGGTCACACGGGCAACGAGCCACCCATTTCCACACACATGAACGTAGTACGAAATAGTATCCCGCGGAACGGGACCATCACTGCTTCTCTCACCGCACGGATACAACAACGCAGCGGGGCCGCGCACGAGCAATCGTGCGCGGCCCCGGGCCCCTCAGCGACGTAGTGCCGCCGCGAAGCACACTCGGATCACTGCCTCAAACGCCCACGCGCATCAAACACGTACCGCTTGCCGTCAATCCAACGCGTGCCCGTCACCATGGCGCCCGACGAGGACAGGTAATACGTGTCATCGCCCAGCGTCAGCCAGCCCGTGCGCATGAAGCCCGAAGCGGGATCCAGGTAATACCAAGCGCCTTGCACGCGCGTCCAGCCAAAAGCCTGCGCGCCGTCATGCCCGTAGTAGACCCACTGGCCGCCCTCGGACTTCCAGCCCTTCACCACGTAGCCGCGCGCGTTGAAACGGTACACCTTCCCGTCGATGCGCAGTCGCACGTTCGTCGGGTAGGTGCCATCGGCGTAACGCCACCATCGGCCCCAGATGCTGGTGACCCAGCGCCCAGCCCCGGCCTCGGCGACGCCCGCGCCCTCAGAGCCGCCTGAACCCGAACCCGATCCAACCGTGAACGGCGTCGACGCCACGACATCGTCATCGGCACGCGGATCGTTGTTGCGTCCAAAGGCCTCGACGCTCACGGACGTGGCACCGACGACGGCAGAACCACCGGCCACGGGATGCGACACGTCCACGCCGTTAGCCTGCACCGTCACGCCCGGACCCGAGAACTCGCCGCTGCCCTGAGCGGTCGCGACCTCCTGGCCTCCCACCAACAGGCGAGCCGACGTCACAGGCCCGGTCACGGTCGCGCGCAGGGACACGCGGCCAGAAACGGTCTGCCCGTCCAACGCGGCCCACGTGGAGCCGTCGATGGAGTACTCGACCCCGCCCACAACGGGCCGCGCCTGGTCCTTGAGCACGGCATCGAGCGCGCTCGGCATGCCCGAGCCCCGGTACTCGCGCTCATTCGTGGGCTCAGCCAAGCGAGACCAATTCGTAGACGCACCCGCCTGCTTGCGCGCCAGCTCGAGGATCTGGCTGGCACTCATCTCCGGGTGCACCTGGCGCAGCGTCGCGATCACGGCCGAAGCCACGGGAGCGGCCATCGATGCGTCCATCGCAAAGTCGCCGCGCACCGTGGAATCCCCGGGCAGCGTCGTGTAGACGTTCTCTCCGGGTGCCGCGAACGCGATCGTCTGCTTGCCCCAGTTCGCCGTCCACGCCGCCTCGAGCGTGCCGGTCGCCGAATCCTGGCCGTCCATCAGGCGCAGGGTGGACACGGGTACAACATGGTCCATCATGGCCGGGATGGTCAGACCGCTCCACGAATCACGCTCGTAGGGCGCCCACGTGTCGGTGGGCGAGGCAGAATCCTTGATCGGCGGGTTATCCAGGTCGATACCGCCAGTGCCCGCGTCCACGACGGAGATCACGTCCTTGGACACGGCGTAGTCGATCGCACGCTTCATGGCCTCACGCCCGGCGGCCTGCGTGCCCTCGTTGGGCATCCAGTACTTCCAGGGATCCGCGGCAAAGGAGCTGGCCGTCACGGAAATCCCGTGATCCGCCGCCCACACGAAGCCGCACACCACGTACTCCGGGTAGTGCATGCCCGTCTGACGCGACTGCACGTTGATCGCCGCGACGCTCAGCGTCGGATTCACGCCACTAACGGGACTAGACACGCCCCGCCCCGCGATCGCGCCGGCCATCTGCGTGCCACGCGTCGCGCCCGTCGACCCCCACATCCACGGGGAACCGTTCGGGACGCCATTGATGTTGCAGGACACGGACCTATCAAAATCAACGCGTCCATCCAGGTCGGTGATCATCTGGTCGAAGCCATCCGCCATGACGCCGACCGTGACGGGCGCGCGCATGACGTCCACGCCCTGCGCGTCGAGGGCCCCGATGGCCTTCAAGTGCCACTGATTGTCCGCGGGCGGGTTCGGGTAGACGCCGCCCACTGCCGGCGCTTGTGCACCCGGCGCGGCCACGGCCTCGTCCAACGTGGCGTCATCCGCACCCGGTTGGCCTGCCTTGTCGACGGGCACGATGGCCTCGTTACCGCTCACCGGCGCCTGACGGGTCGGCCCCACGGAGTGGAAGGAAATGCCCGACTCGGAGAGCGCCACGCCCAGGTCGCCCGCGAAACTGGGCGAACCCGACTGGACGAAGAACGTGCCAAACGCGGGGTACTGCGCCAGCACGAGCGCGCCCAGGGACGAGGCCTTGGCGACCGCGCGCTGGAAGGTGGCCTCGTCCGTCCCGGACGTGAGGTTCACGGCGTAGTTGGCGGGCAGTTGGTGTGCCTGCAGGTCCGGCGAGACGATGCCCGGAGCGACGGGGTCACCGGGAGTTGGGTCCTCCCCGGGATCGGGAGCAGGCTGCGGTGTGGGCACGGCGTTCGGGTCCCGCGCGACCGTGAAAACGGCCATGGAGGTGGCGTCGTCGTCGGCAGACTTGTCGTAGTTGATGCCCTCGGCGTAGACCGTCGCGGTCACCGACTTGTCATCCTGCCCATCCGCGAGAACACCGCTCAGGTCAACATCTTGGGCCTCCAAGACCATCGGTTCGGCGAAGTAGCTGTCCTCCTGCTCGGTGGACACGGCCGTCACGCCTTGAACGTCGAGGTTCATGTACGAGACCGGGGAGCTCGCCTCGACGCGCATCTGCACGACCCCAGCGGGCAGCACCGCCCCGTTCAGGTTGGCCCACTCGCCGTCACCGATGCGGTACTCGACCGCGCGGATCACCGGGGACGCCTGGTCCCTCACCATCGCGAAACGGGCGTTCAGGAAGCCGTAGCCTCGGTATTGCGCGCCGTCACTCGAGGCTTTCAGACGCCCGTAATCGTAGGCGGCCTGCTTGCGCATGAGTGTGACGATCTGCGCACCGGGCAGCGTCGGGTGCACCGATTTGAGCAGCGCCGCGACGCCCGCGACGTGCGCGGCGGCCAGCGACGTGCCCGACGAATAGCCGTAAATCTGCGGGATCCTCCCATTGGGGTAGGTGGAGTAGATCCACTCCCCCGGCGCAGCGAAATCAACGGACACGCCGTAATTCGAGCGCTCCGCGCGCGTCAAGGTCGCCCGCAACGGATCCGCGTCCCAGTCCTCCATACCGACCGAGGCAACCGTGGCAACACCGCTGACCTGCGTCGGAACCATCCGAGCGCCTTCAACGGAACGGTTCGCGATCGGCGTCGAATCCGTCGGCGAGTCGCTGTCTGTCGTCGCATGGTCGATGTCGACGCCTCGGTCACCGGCACCCGCGATCACAGCAAGTCCGCGCGACTGGGCGTGGTGAATCGCGCGCTCGGCGGCTTCAAGCCCCGCCGCCTGCTCGGGATCCGTCGGGCTCCAGTACACCCACGGGTCCATCTGGTAGGAGTTGTGGACGATGTCCACCTCGTGGCTCGTCGCCCACTCGTAGGCGCACACGAGGGCCTCCGGGTAGAGCAGCTGCGACTCGTTGAGCGCCTTGATGGACACGAGCGTCGCCCTCGGCGCGATGCCGTCGATGCCGATATCGTTGTGATTGGCCGCAATGATGCCGGCGACGTGCGTGCCGTGCCCGCTACTGAACTTTCGGGCATCCTCCGCCTGGTTCGGGACACCATTGACGGCGCAGGAGACGGAGCGGGCGGGGTCCACGCGCCCCTCCAGGTCGGGCTGCGTCTCGTCGATACCGGTGTCAATGACGCCGACGGTGACGGCCTCGCGGGTCACGACCACCTCGTTAGCGCCTCGGGCCTCCATGGCCTCGGCGCCCCAGTTTGCCTGGGTCGAAAAGATCCTGCTATCCGGGTCCGGGATCGTATCGGTGGGAACGGCGGGGTCATCCGCGGTAGGCGCTTGCGCGGCTGCGGGTGCGGCTGCCGGCGCTGCAGCTGCAGGCGCTGCGGGCGGGTTGTCACCCACGACGCGTTCGCTGTCGGGCACGGCGGCAACGCGGGTCGGGCCGATGGAGTGAACGCTCACCCCGGCCTTGGCCAGGGCGGCGGCCAGATCGGGCGCGAACGAGGCCGACTCACTTTGGGCGAACAGCGTGCCCAGCTCGGGATAGCTGGTCAGGAGAACGCCGCCGACTTGCGGAATCAGGTCGGCGGCGCTGGCCATCTCGCTCTGTCCCGCGCTGGGGTCGAGGTTGATGGCGTAGTTCATGAGGCCCGCGGTGGAACGGGCGGACGAAACCAGACCGACGTGATCGTCGGCACTGGCAGGCGGGGCGGTCACCGTGACCACGCTCATGGACAGAGCGAGAGCCGCGACGAGACCGATGCGTGCAACGGTGCGATGCATGGTTCCTCGACTTTCAGTTGTCACTGCGCATGGGCAACTTTGTCCATGCAGTAACCATGATCCACCGCTTTGTCACACGACACAAATTTCTGGACTAATTTGCATAAATACAAGCTTTTTCAACACTATACAAGCCAAGTTATTATTCATTGAATTCTCACCTAATCGCCACCTGTCAAGAATTGATCAACTCAACCATGACCAGACGCAAGACAGATACGCAGGTGCACGTGACACCATCCGGCCTGCCACACACGCACCGTTTCCCCATCTGTCATTGACGAGGTCGGGGCTGGGACGCGTGGTCGCGTGCACGCCTGTGCGGCCGGGGTGGAAGAATGTGCATGGTGGTTACTGCGCATTCTTTGTGTTTCGTGTCGGTTCTGCGCGTACCCTGACACAGTAGGGCACGCCTCCAAGGACGGGGGTACGCCGTAGGGCACCTCACCGTGGAGGAGTACAACGCCATGACGGTTCCACCATTGTTCGACCCCCTCGATACCGAGGATGAGGATCAGCTGCGGCGCGACATGTCCGCCCCACTGGAGGCAGGGCGCGAGGCCGATGCTGAGCACTGGGACACCCGCGCGCATCCCACGGGTATGCGAGAGCGCGCCCAGGCCTGGCTGCACGTCGAACCGTTCTACTGGACGATGCGCGTGGTCTACGTATGCCTCGCCGCAGGAGCCATCTTCGCCGTCTACATCAACGGCGTCGCCGAAGGCTGGTGGAGGGCCTGGGGCGAAAAACCCAGCGTCGCAGCCACCGCCCCCGCCGCCCAGCCCACGCCCGCACCATCAGTGTCGAGCGAGGCTGCGATGTCGGGCGGCTACCAGATCGGCCCCGACGGCGTCCTCGTACGCCCCTCACAATTCGCGGCGGACACCTACACCAAACCCGAACTCCCCGACGAAGCCAAGGAAAACACCGAACGCGGAGCAGAAGCAGCCGCAGAACATTACCTCGCACTCCTGACATACGCATGGAACACCGGAGACACACAACCATTCGCTGACATGTCATCCCCCACGTCAAAGTTCGCCAACGTATACATAACAAACATTAGCGATCTTTACTCGCACGGATGGTCATACGGATCATCATCGACAGTCAATCAAATTCTCGCAGTTCAACCTATCGCCGCCAATGGGGCCGACATTCCTGAAAATTCTGTTCTCGTAACTTTCCGCATGACCTCAATAGATGGGGTTAAATGCTACGGAGTGAGAACCAAAGAGGATACCGACGAGTACGGGTTCACAATGTCGTTAATTATGACATGGAGCAACGGAGAATGGATAGAAACACAAGGCAAAGTAGAAGCGGATCATGAATAGACGTAAGACAACACGGCGAATCATAACCTGTTCAGTATTGTGCACTGTCCCCTTTATTGCAGCCACTCCAGCACACGCAGATATCCCTTGGGACCACAATTATGCTACGAATACCGAGGACGATCACGCAACCCTTGACGCCTCCATGAAAGGAAATATTCCAGCTCCCAACACGCCAAATGACTACTCCCCACAGGACAACGGCTCAGATCCGGCATATGCGTCCGATGAAAAGCCCGACCTTGACGACATCCTGTTTGGCTATCACTGCGAGAATCCCGTTACCTACGAGACAGGGCACCTGATGTTTCCTATCGCGTGGAAATGCGACGACCCGCCACCCACCGCGACCCCAGCGGAACCACCGTCGACACGGACACTCCTGCGCCACGCCGCCGTCTCCATCCGCGCCGACGGAGCAGGAATCTACAAGCGGCCCAAGAACGTCTCGTACACGAACAAGTACATTCCCACGCTCGTCTCAGTCACCAACCCGACCCAAACCCACACGGTTACCCTCTTCGGCCGCGAGGTCACAGTGACCTTCAAAGCCACCAATTACGAATGGGACTGGGGCGACGGCACCCCGCACACCATCACCGCCTACCAAGGAATGGCTTTCGAGAAGGGCATGAACCCCAACAAGGACCCCAGGCTGATCCGCCACTACTACACCCCGCCCAACGGCTGGCGCTCACGCTTCGACGGACCCTACCCCGACGCCACCCGCACCATCACACTCACCACCACGTGGAGCGGCACGGCCACCAACCCCTTCACTGGAGAGACCCAAACCATCAACGGCCTGGTCACCACCAAAGAAACAACAGGCCCCTTCCCCCTCAACCACCTCCTCGTCTCCAACACCGACACCTGGGAAGAAAAACAAGGCCACTAAGCCAGGACAACCACACACGCACCGAGCACCACGGCACGCAACGCACAGGACGCGACGCAGCGGGGCCGCCGCGAAGCACAGTCGGATCACTGCCTCAAACGCCCACGCGCATCAAACACGTACCGCTTGCCGTCAATCCAACGAGTCCCCGTCACCATGACGCCCGACGACGACAGGTAGTACCACGAGTCGCCCTCACGCAGCCAACCAACGCGCATCGCGCCGCTGGACGGATCCAGGTAATACCAGGACGACCCCTCACGCAGCCACCCCGTCTTCATGGCCCCACTGGACGGGTCCAGGTAGTACCACGAGGGCCCCTCGCGCAGCCACCCGGTACGCATAGCACCCGACGACGAGAAGTAGAACCACGTGCCACCGACACGCACCCAGCCGACGCTCGCCGCCCCACTGGTGGGATCCAGGTAGTACCAGGAGCCGCGCACGTGCACCCACCCGTAGGCCTGCTCCCCCGTCGGGGGCGTGTAGTAGTACCAGTGGCCACCCTCAGCGAACCAGCCGGTCACCACGTACCCGTGGGCGTCGAAACGATACACGGACCCGTTGATGCGCAACGACGTCGAGGCGGGGTACGTGCCGTCGGCGCGACGCCACCACCTGCCCAGCGGATTCGTCATCCACTGGCCATCCCCGGCCTCGTCGGCGCCTCCCGGATCGGCGGTCACGGTGAACGTCACGCTCGCCGACACATCATCGTCGGCGCGCGCGTCACTGTTGCGCCCCTGCACCTCAACAGAGGCGACCAGGGATCCCGTCACCGGGGTCGGGCCACCCGAAGCGGACACGTCCACTCCGTCAGCGCGCAGCACGAGGCCGTCCCCCGTGAACGCGCCACTGCCCGACGCGGACGCGACCTCGCGCCCACCCACCAGCAGGCGCGCCGACGTCACAGGACCACTCACCCGCACGCGCACGGACACGCGCCCGGACACGCTCGCCCCCGCGAGCGCGCTCCACGTCGCGCCGTCGGACGAATACTCGACCTGCCCGATCGTGGGACGAGGCTGATCCTTCAAGACGGCGTCGAGGGCGCTCGGCATGCCGCCGCCGCGGTACTCGTGGTTCTCGTCGGGGGCCACCAGGCGATCCCAGTTCGCGGGATCACTGGCTTGTTTGCGCGCCAGTTCGAGAATCTGCGAGGCGTTCATGTCCGGGTGCACCTGGCGCAGGGTTGCGAGCACGCCGGCCACCAGGGGTGACGCCATCGACGTGCCGCTCGTCATCGCGTTCGCGTCCCCCGCCCACGAGGGCATGGGGGCGTAAATGTCTTGCCCGGGCGCTGTGAAAGCGACGGTGCGTGCGCCCCAGTTCGACCACGAGGCCCGCTCCAGCGCGCCTGCCTGTCCGTCCGCCCCCTGGGTGCGAGCCAGGCCAGACACGGGGACGACATTGTCGAGCATCGCGGGCGCGAGCACGCCCCCGTAGACTCGGCGTTCCTGCGGCTTCCACGTGTCGTTGGGCGACTGGTCGTCCAGCGACGGCGGGTTATCCAGGTCAAACCCGTTGTTTCCTGCCGCCACCACGTTGATGACATCGTGGGAGGCCGCATAGTTGATAGCGCGGCGCACCGACTCGAGGCCGGCGGCCTGCTCACCATCGCGGGGAAGCCAGTACATCCACGGGTCGAGGCGGAACGAACTATTCGTCACCGAAATACCGTGGTTCGCGGCCCACGCGAAACCACACACCACGTACTCCGGGTAGAAATAGCCGCCGTTCGCGGAGGCCACATTGATTGCGGCGATGCGCAGCGTCGGATTCACCCCGTCGGTGCCGTGCCCGTCGTGTTTGGCGGCTATCGCCCCGGCCACGGCAGTACCGTGCGTGGACGTCGTGCGCCTCCACGCCGACGGGTCGCGGCTCGCAATGCCGTTAAACGAGCAGGACACGGACTTGTCGGGATCCACCTGGCCCGCCAAGTCGGCGATAGTGTCGTCCACCCCCTGGTCGAGGATGCCAACCGTCACATCCCCACGCATGACATCCACGCCCTGAGCCTCCAGAGCCCCAAGCGCCTGCAGGTGCCACCCGTTCCCCGTCTGCGGGTCGGGCTTCCACCCCGCGTCCGCCTGGTCGCTCGAGGCCGCCGCGGCGTCCTCAACCGAGGTCACCCCCAACGCACCCGTACTGCCCGGCGCAGCGGCCACCGCCTCGTTCGCAGCCACGCGCGCCTCGTAATCGAGAGGAACCACGGCCTCGTTGCCACCGACCGGCACCTCGCGAGTCGGGCCGATCGAGTCAAACCGGATCCCCTCACCAGCCAGGGCCTCACCCAAATCGAACGCGAACGTCGGGGACGCCGACTGCACGAAGAACGTCCCAAACTCGGGGTACTGTCCCAGCGCCAGGCCCTTCAGGTTCGAGGCCCGGGCGAGAGCCCGCTGGAAGGTCGCGTGATCCGTGCCCTGCGCCAAGTTGACCGCGTAGTTGGCGGGCAGCTGAGCGCTCGTGCGCTGCGGTGACGTGATCCCGGGCAGGACAGGCTCGCCGGGACTCAGCTCCGCACCCGGATCCGGCTCCTGCGGCGTGGGCACCGCCGACGGGTCGCGCGCCACCGTGAACGTCGCTTCGTGGAACTCGTCATCGTCGGCGCGCGGATCAGCGTTATTGCCGCTCGCGCTGACCTGCACGCGGGCGCGAACCCAGGCCTCGCCCTCGGGTATCAGGGAGGACAGGTCCACGCCCTCCAGCGTCACCGTCAACGCATCGTCGAGGAATTGTCCCGACCCCGCGCGGTCCACGCTGGCCAGCCCCGCAACATCCAGGTGCACATTCGTCACCGGAGAAGTCACCACAGTCTGAATATCCACCGGGCCCGCGGGCAGAACCGCGCCGTCCACGCTCGTCCAGCTGCCGCCGGCGACACGGTAGTTCACCATCATGATCGAGGGCCGAGGCTGGTCGCGCAGCACCGCGTCCAACGCATCCGGGAACCCATAGCCGCGGTACTCCTTGCCATCCTTCGGCGCGGACAACCGGTCGTAGTTCATCGCCGCCTGCTTACGCATCAGGTCCACGATCTGATCACCCGTCATCGTCGGATGCACCGACTTGATGAGCGCGGCGACCCCCACCGCGTGCGGAGAAGCGAAAGACGTTCCACCGCCGTTGGCGTAGTGCGCCGGCATCACGTCATTGGGGACCGTCGATTCAATATCATCGCCCGGCGCGGCGAAATCAATGCTCTTCCCGTAGTTCGAGAAGTCGGCACGCAAGTACACCTCGCGCATGCCTTCCGACACCACCCCCTGGCGGGCGACCGCACTGACCTGATTGACCCCCTCAATCATCTGGGGAACCATCACGCCGCGCTTCCCGCGCGTCGACGCCAGATCCGCACCATCGTGGGGAAGATCCTGGCCCGCCGGGTGATCATTGTCCGCATCGTCGTTGGCGGCAGCCGCGAAAATCGCGACACCCTGACTACGAGCGAACGTAATCGCGCGCGTCGCCGCCTCCAAACCCGCCGCCTGCTCAGGGTCCGACGCATCCCAGTAGCGCCACGGGCCCATCACATACGAATTGTTCACGATATCCACGCCGTGATTAACGGCCCACGTGAACGCGCACGCCAACGCCTCCGGATACGTGTGGCGCTGGGCGTCAGCGGCCTTGATCGACACGATCGTCGAATCGGGAGCGATGCCGTCAATACCGTAACCATTGTGGTTAGCGGCAATAATGCCGGCGACCATCGTGCCGTGAGAGTCATAGTCCTTCCACGCGCCATACTCCTGGTTAGGCATGCCATTCCACGTACACGACACCGAATGATGCGAATCCACGCGCCCAATCATGTCGGGATGGCGATCATCCACACCCGTGTCGATAACGCCCACAACGACGGGAGCATGCGGAAGCGCCACCGCGGCGGCCTCGGCCGCGTGCATGGCGACGCTCCCCCAGTTTGTCAGCTGCTCGTACGCCCCACCCGTGGGCGCAATGTCCTCATCCAACGTGGCCATGTTCTCGGCGGCTACCGTTCCCGGTTCATCACCGCTCTGAGCGCCACTCTGAGAACCGCTCTGGCTGCCCGATTCGGGGGTGGGCTCCGCATCGGGGTCAAAGCCCTCGGGTGGCAGCTCCATGCGATCCGACTCGGGTAGCTCCTGCGTGCGCGTCGGACCAATCGAGTGGACGCCGACGCCTTCGCGGGCCAGATCCTGCGCCAGGTCCTGCGCGAACGTCGGCGAATTACTCTGCGCGAAGAACGTGCCGTAACGCGGGTAACCGGCCAGAATCGCGGCCTGATGATACGGCAAGCGGGCGACGGCCCGATTCATGGCATCAGTGCCAACGTCACTCAGGTTGATGGCATAGTTCATGTAGATGGCGCTCGCCCTGGCGGGCGCGATGATGCCGACGGGAGGATCATCGGCTCGAGTGGGTGGGGGTATCGTCACTGTTCCCATCGCGAAGGCTACGAGGGTGGCGATGCCGATGCGTGCAACGGTGCGGCGCATGGTTCCTCATCTTTCACTTGTCACTGTCACGCACACATCTTTGTGCGCGCAAAAACAATTATCAGCATGTTTGTCACCGGCCACATTCACTTGAAAAATCCCGCCGAAATACAAGGACAACGGCGCAGTCGCCACACCCGCGAAAAGCCCCTCTCATACACGTCATACACGGCCACGCACCTACCGCGCAGGCCACCCACTCCTCGAACGCGTCATCCCCGCGCGCAACGCACGAGGGGCCGCGCACGAAGAATCGTGCGCGGCCCCTCACCACCTCAACCGGAGAAGAAACCCCGGCCTCGTGACGCCTACTCCTGGAGGCGACCCGACTGATCGAACACGTAGCGCGTGCCGTCAATCCAGCGCACCCCGGTCACCATCGCCCCGGAGGAAGACAGGTAGTACCAGGAACCGCCATCCTTCACCCAGCCGACGCTCATCGCGCCGGAGGGGGCGAAGAAATACCAGGAGGAGCCGACGCGCGCCCAGCCCGTGGCCATCGCGCCGGAGTCAGCCAGGTAGTACCAGGTGGAACCCTCGCGCATCCAGCCGGTGCGCATGGCACCCGAGGACGCCAGGTAGTACCAGGTGTCGCGCACCTTGGTCCACCCGCTGGCCATCTCTCCGCTGATGGGATCCAGGTAGTACCAGGTCCCATGCACCTTCACCCAGCCCGCAGCCTGGCCGCCGGAGGGACCGTAGTAGAACCAGTGGCCGCCCTCGCTGACCCATCCGGTCACCATGTAGCCGCGCGCGTCGAAGCGGTAGATCGCCCCGTCAATGCGCAGCTGCGTCGAGGTCGGGTACGTGCCGTCCTCGTAGCGCCACCACCAGCCAAACGCGCCGGAGACCCAGCGGCCCGAGCGGGCCTCGTCGGGGCCGACCTGGTCGGGGCTGACCGTGAAGGGAACCTGAAGGGTCGCATCGTCGTCGGCGCGGGCGTCGTTGTTGCGGCCCATGGCCTCGACCGTGACCGTCGCGGCACCCGCGAAGCGTCCCGTCCCATTCGGGTGGGACACGTCCACGCCGTCGGCCTGCAGCATCACCGAGTTACCCTCGAAGGCGCCGTTGCCCACACCGGTCGCGACCTCACGCTCACCGACGAGGAGTCGCGCCGAGGTCACCGGACCGGTCACCGTCACGCGGATGGACACGCGCCCGGCGACGCTCTCCCCCGCCAGCGGCTGCCACGTGGCGCCATCCGTCGAGTACTCGACGCTGCCGATGACGGGCTTCGCCTGATCCTTCAGCACCGCGTCCAGGGCGTTGGGCAGGCCCGCACCCCGGTACTCGTGGCCCTCCATGGGCTTCAGGCGGTTCCAGTTCGCCGGATCGCCCGCCTGCTTCTTCGCCAGGGCAATGATCTGCTCGGCGTTCATCTCCGGGTGGACCTGGCGCAGCGTCGCGATCACGGCGGCCGCCAGGGGCGACGCCTGCGACGTGCCGTACAGGTTGCCGTAGGCCTTGCCGTACCAGCTCGTCAGCGGAGCGTAGATCTTCGCGCCGGGGGCAGCGAAATCAATGCTGTTCGCACCCCAGTTCGACCAGGACGTCGGCTCGAGCACGCCGGTGGCGGGGTCAGCGCCCTCGGGCAGCTGCAGGGCGGACACCGCGAGCGTGCCGCGCAGCATCGACGGCATGTAGACGCCGCCCTTCACGTCGCGCTCATACGCGCCCCAGGTGTCGCCCGGCGACGAATCGTCGGTGGCAGGCGGGTTGTCCAGGTCCGTCGTCCAGTTGCCGGCGGCCACCACGTTGATGACGTCCTTCGAGGTCGCGTAGTCGACCGCGCGCTGCACGGCCTCCAGGCCGGCGGCCTGCTCGGGGTCGTTCGGCATCCAGTACTTCCACGGGTTGACGTAGTACGAGCCGTTGGTGACGGAAATGCCGTGGTCGGCGGCCCACACGAAGCCGCACGCGATGTACTCGGGGTAGAAGAAACCACCGTTGCGCGAGGCCACGTTGATCGCGGCGATGCGCAGGGTCGGGTTCACGCCATCCACGCCCACGCCGTCGTGCTTCGCGGCGATCGAGCCGGCCACGTGCGTGCCGTGGGTCGCGTCGTCCCAGCGCCACGCGTCGGGGTCGCGGTTGGGCACGCCGTTGACGTTGCAGGCCACGGACTTGTCGTAGTCGACCTGTCCGGCCAGATCCGGCACGGTGTCATCCACGGACTGGTCCATGATGCCCACCGTCACGGGGGCACGCATGACGTCCACGTCCTGCGCCTCAAGGGCGTGCAGGGCCTGGAGGTGCCATCCGTTGCCCGTCTGCGGGTCAGGGGTCAGGGTCGCATCCTGATCACTCTGAGCCCCCTGAGCGCCCTCGGAGCGGGGTGCGGCCGCGAGCGCCGCGTCCGCCGCGACTCGGGTCTCGTAGGGAACGGGGACCACGGCCTCGTTGCCGCCGACGGGTGCCTGGCGGGTCGGGCCGATCGAGTCGTAGCTGATGCCTTCCTTCACGAGCGCGGCGCCCAGGTCGGGCGAGAAGGTGGGCGAGGCGGCCTGCACGAAGAACGTGCCGAAGGCCGGGTACTGGGACAGGACCAGGCCGCCCAGGAACGAGGCCTGGGCCGCGGCGCGCTGGAAGGTGGCGTTATCGGTGCCCTTGGGCAGGTTGACCGCGTAGTTGGCGGGCAGCTGCTCGGCGGCGCGCGCGGGGGCGGTGATGCCGGCCTTGGCGGGGCCAGCGGGCGCGGGCGTCGTGTCGGACGCGGGCGTCGGCTGCGCCGCGGCGTTCGGGTCGCGCGAGACGGTGAAGACAGCCTCGCGGCCCGTGTCGTCGTCGGCCTGGCGGTCGAAGTTGATGCCGGTGGCGCTCACCTGGACGCGCGCGGTCACGGAGTCGGTGCCCTCGGGCAGGAGTGAGGAGAGGTCAACGTTTTCAGCGGACACGCCGACGGCTGAGTCACCGTACTTGCCCGAACCGTCGCGGTCGACGCTGGTCAGGGAGGCAACATCCATGTGCAGGTGGCTGATCGGCGCGTTGGCCTCGGCATAGAAGGTGACGGGGCCGGCGGGCAGGGTCGCGCCATCCAGGTCCTTCCATTCACCCTTGCCGACCCGGTACTGGAGGGTCGTGACGGTGGGCTGGGGCTGATCGCGGCGCATGGTGGTCAGCGCGTTGATGAAACCGTAGCCGCGGTATTCCTTGCCGTCCTCGGGCTCCTGCAGGCGCGTGTATTCCATGGCGGCCTGCTTGCGCATGAGGTCGGTGATCTGCTTGCCCTGGAAGTCGGGGTGGATCGACTTAATGAGCGCGGCGATGCCCGTCAGGTGGGGTGCGGCCATCGAGGTGCCACTGGTCTTGGCGTAGCCGGATGCGAAGATCGCCGTGGGCACGGTCGAGTAAATGTCCTCGCCCGGCGCGGTGAAGTCGACGCTCTTTCCGTAGTTGGAGAAGTCGGCGCGCTTGAGGTTCGACCATTCGGGCTTGGTCTCGACGTCGGTGCGCGTGGCGGCGCTGACCTGGCTGACGCCCTCGACCATGGCGGGGACCTTCACGCCGTCCTTGACCGGGCGGTCCTTGATCGGGGTGTCGAGGTCGGTCGGCGATCCACTGTCGGTCGTGACGTTGTCGTTGTCCATGCCGTCGTTGCCCGCCGAGGCGATGACGGCCAGACCCTTACCCTGCACGTAGGCGATGGCACGGGTCGCTGCCTCGAGGCCGGCGGCCTGCTCGGGGTCGCTGGGGCTCCAGTAGACCCAGGGGTCCATCGAGTAGGAGTTGTTGATGATGTCGACGCCGTGGCTGGCGGCCCACATGAAGCCGCAGGTCACGTACTCGGGGTACATGAGCTGCTCGCTGTTCGCGGCCTTGATGGACACGAGGGTCGAGGTCGGGGCGATGCCGTCGATACCGATGCCGTTGTGGTTGGCGGCGATGATGCCCGCGACGTGCGTGCCGTGGAAGTAGTCGTCACGCCAGGAACCGTAGGCCTGGGAGGCGATGCCGTTGTGCGCGCAAGAAACAGACCGGGAGGTGTCGACGCGTCCCACGAGGTCGGGGTGCGTGTCGTCGATACCCGTGTCGATGACGCCAACGGTGACGGGCGCGTGCGCGATCGGCACGGCGGCAGCGTCAGCGGCGCTCATCGCCTGAGCACCCCAGTTGACGACCTCCTCGGGCTTATCGGCCTCGGTCGCGCTCTCGCCGCGCAGGGAAGCCGGGCCACCCGACTGAGCGCCGGACTGGGCCCCCGACTGGGCGCCGGACTGCGCGGTGTCCGCGTCCCCGGACTGCGGGGCCGGCTGCGGGTCGGGGGCGGCCTGACGTTCCCCTTCGGGCACGGCGGCCACGCGCGTCGGACCCACCGAATGCACAGAAATGCCGGCCTTCGCCAGGGCTTGGGCCAGGTCCGGGGCGAACGAGGCCGACTCACTTTGTGCGAAGAACGTTCCGATCTGCGGGTACGAGGCCAGGGCGACGCCCCCCGCGGAAGCGACCAGCGAGGTCGCGCGCGCGAGATCTTCGGCGCTGGCCTGCGGGCTCAGGTTAATCGCGTAGTTCATCAGGCCGGCGCTCGCGCGGGCAGGCGCGATGAGGCCAGTGTGGTCGTCGGCCCGGGTGGGTGGGGCGGTCGCTGTGGCCACGCCCATGGACAGGGCGAGGGCAGGGACGAGCCCGATGCGTGCAACATTGCGGCGCATGGTTCCTCGACTTTCGGTTGTGGGTCTGGCGAGTACGGCAATGTACTCATCAGAACTATCATGCTTTAGTTTGTCACTCGCCACAATTTAGCACCGCTTAACTCCGCCAACACCTCGATAAA
>FLSB01003877.1_pt1 | contig 20106 bp, 19 predicted proteins | sample 1550551 | NCBI WGS metagenome assembly FLSB01 (sample SAMEA4031774, study PRJEB14383) | metagenome | biome: human; feature: oral; material: saliva | place: Philippines | collected 2014 | reverse complement strand
CTCCCTTTCCTATGCAATGCCATTATAAAAAAGGCAAAAAGCACCATAGTTTGCGAATATTTTAGTAAATTTGCACATTATAAGAATATACTCGATTTATTATAAAGATGAACATTTTAGAATTGTCAGAGCAGGAGATTGGACGTCGTCAAAGCCTGCAAGAATTGCGTGAGATGGGCATTAATCCATACCCAGCAGCAGAGTTCCCAACCAACGCTTACTCTACTGATATAAAAGAGCAATTCAATGAGGAGGAGCAAAGAGAAGTAACGATTGCAGGACGAATGATGGGTCGTCGCATTATGGGTAAGGCTTCTTTTGCAGAGATTCAGGATAGTAAAGGAAGAATACAAGTATATATTACCCGTGATGATATATGTCCGGGAGAAGATAAAGAGTTGTATAATAAGGTCTTCAAGAAGCTCCTTGACATTGGAGACTTCATCGGTGTTAAGGGCTATGTGTTCAAGACTCAGATGGGAGAGATATCTATTCATGCAAAAGAGATTACTCTTCTTTCAAAGAGCTTGAAGCCACTTCCAATCGTGAAGTACAAAGATGGCGAGGCTTATGATAAGTTTGAAGACCCCGAACAACGCTATCGTCAGCGTTATGTTGACCTTGTTGTCAACGATGGAGTTAAAGATACTTTCTTGAAGCGTGCCACAGTCTTGCGTACAATGCGCCAATTCTTTGATGAGGCGGGGTACACAGAAGTGGAGACGCCAACCCTCCAGAGTATTCCTGGTGGTGCTAGTGCACGCCCATTCATCACCCACTTCAATGCGCTCAACATTGATATGTACATGCGTATCGCTACTGAGCTTTATTTGAAACGACTCATAGTTGGTGGCTTTGAAGGTGTTTATGAGATTGGTAAAAACTTCCGTAACGAGGGTATGGATCGCTTCCATAACCCAGAGTTCACCTGTATGGAGCTTTATGTTCAGTACAAGGACTATAACTGGATGATGTCTTTTACAGAGCAGTTACTCGAGAAGATCTGTGTTGCCGTTAATGGGAAACCAGAGGTGAAGATGGGTGATAAGGTGATAAGCTTTAAGGCTCCGTTCCGCCGTCTACCTATTCTTGAGGCTATAAAGGAGAAGACTGGCTTTGATTTAGAGGGTAAATCAGAGGATGAGATACGTGATATTGCATTGAACAAGTTGAAGATGGAGACTATAGATGAGAGCTTTGGTAAGGGCAAACTCATTGATGAAATCTTTGGAGAGTTCTGTGAGGGAACTTATATTCAGCCTACTTTTATCACCGACTATCCGGTAGAGATGTCTCCACTTACTAAGATGCACCGCTCAAAACCGGGCTTGACTGAACGTTTCGAGTTAATGGTCAATGGTAAAGAGTTGGCTAATGCTTACTCTGAGTTGAACGATCCGATTGATCAAGAGGAGCGTTTCTTGGATCAGATGCACTTGGCTGATAAGGGTGATGATGAGGCTATGATCATTGATCAAGACTTCTTACGTGCATTGCAATATGGTATGCCTCCTACCTCAGGTATTGGTATCGGCATTGACAGACTAGTGATGTTAATGACTGGCAAGGAGTACATTCAGGAGGTAATGTTGTTCCCTCAGATGAAGCCGGAACCAAAGATTCCACAAGACTCAATCAAAGATTGGGCTGCTCTTGGTGTATCAGAAGATTGGGTATATGTGCTGCGTAAGGCAGGTTTTAACCTAATTGCTGATATCAAGGGAGAGAAGGCGCAAGGCTTACAACAGAAGTTGGGTGAGATCAATAAGAAGTATAAACTCGGATATGAGAAGCCTTCTGTTGATGAGATCCAGAAGTGGATTGACGAGGCTGGAAAGTAATTGGAAGAAGTGAAGAGTTGCCTCTTCCTCCTTTAACTACCTAAGAAGAATGTTCAACATAGGTAAAATAGCAATCATTGGTAGCGGTAGCTGGGCAACGGCTATCGCTAAGATTGTTGTGGAACATACGCATCACATAGGGTGGTACTTCCGCCGTGATGATAAGATAGAAGAGTTTAAACGGAGAGGACATAACCCTACCTATCTGACGAGTGTCAGGTTCAATATGGATGAGATAACTTTCTCGTCTGACATTAATAAGATTGTTCAGGAGTATGACACATTGGTCTTTGTGACCCCATCTCCTTACTTGAAGGCTTTGTTGAAGAAGCTAAAAGCAAAGCTCAATACGAAACTTATCGTTACAGCTATCAAAGGAATCGTTCCTGACGAGAACCTTGTTTGCTCGGAATACTTCCATGAGGAATACAAAGTTCCTTATGATAATCTGGCTGTGATAGGTGGTCCTTCGCATGCAGAAGAGGTTGCTATGGAACGTCTTACATACCTAACCGTCGGTTGTTCTGACCTTGAGAAGGCTCGAAGCTTTACAGAGGTGTTAGCATCCAATTATGTTAAGACAAAGATATCACCAGATGTTCTAGGTATAGAATACGCCTCTGTCTTGAAGAATGTATATGCCATTTCAGCTGGTATCTGTGCTGGTCTGAAGTATGGTGATAACTTTCAAGCGGTGTTAATGTCGAACGCTATGCAAGAAATGGATCGTTTCTTAAAGACGATCAACCCTATCCAACGATCTATTATAGATAGCGTTTACCTTGGTGATCAGTTGGTAACGGGATATAGTAACTTCTCTCGTAACCACACCTTTGGAGCGATGATTGGTAAGGGATATAGCGTTAAGTCGGCTCAATTAGAGATGGAGATGATAGCCGAAGGATACTTCGGAACGAAGTGCATGAAGGAGATTAACCGCCGTCTACATGTAAATATGCCGATCTTAGATGCCGTGTATAACATCCTTTACGAACGTATAAGTCCACAAGTAGAGATTAAATTATTAACAGATTCATTTAGATAAACACAAATGGAAAGTATTAAGTTAGACATTTCAAAAGCAGCTCAGTTTTTGAATTTGGGTGCGGTAGAGGCCTATGCTCCTCACGTAGCTGCTGCCCAAGAAGCATTGGAGAAGAGCACTTGTCCAGGTAACGATTTCCTAGGTTGGTTACACTTGCCATCAAGTATAACTACCGAGTTCCTTGGTCAGATACAAGCGGTAGCCAACACTCTTCGTGAGAAGTGTGAAGTGGTTGTTGTTGCTGGTATCGGTGGTTCTTATTTAGGTGCTCGTGCTGTCATCGAAGCCTTAGGTAATAGTTTTGCTTGGCTTGTGAATGACAAGAAGAACCCTACAATCTTGTTCGCTGGAAACAATATTGGTGAGGATTATCTCGCAGAACTTACCGCCTATTTAAGCGATAAGAAGTTTGGTGTCATTAATATTTCTAAGTCTGGTACTACCACAGAGACAGCTCTTGCATTCCGTCTTTTGAAGAAGCAATGTGAGGAGCAACGTGGTAAGGAGACTGCTAAAGACGTTATTGTAGCTATCACTGATGAGCACAAGGGTGCTGCTCGTGCTGCTGCAACAAAGGAAGGTTACAAGACATTCATCATTCCTGATAATGTTGGTGGACGCTTCTCTGTTCTTACACCAGTTGGTTTGTTGCCTATTGCAGTAGCTGGTTTCGATATTCAGAAACTTGTTGAGGGTGCACAGGTAATGGAGAAGGAGACGGCTAATGATGTTCCTTTTGCTAACAACATCGCAGCACGTTACGCTGCTGTTCGTCAAGGTCTTTACTCACAGGCAGGCAAGAAGATAGAGATAGTTGCTAACTTCCAACCAAAGCTCCATTACTTTGCAGAGTGGTGGAAACAGCTCTATGGTGAGAGTGAAGGTAAGGATCACAAGGGCATTTTCCCTGCTGCTTGCGACTTTACAACCGATCTCCACTCTATGGGGCAGTGGATTCAAGAGGGCGAACGTTCTATCTTTGAGACAGTAATCTCTATCGAACAGCCTAACGCAAAGTTGCTCTTCCCACATGATGATGAGAATCTCGACGGCTTGAACTTCTTAGAGGGTAAGCGTGTTGATGAGGTTAACAAGATGGCAGAACTTGGTACTCGTCTGGCTCACGTAGATGGTGGTGTGCCTAATATTCGTGTGAGTGTACCAGTATTGAACGAGTATTATCTCGGTCAGCTCATCTACTTCTTCGAGAAGGCTTGTGGTATTAGTGGTCTTATCCAAGAGGTTAATCCATTCAATCAACCAGGTGTTGAGGCTTACAAGAAGAATATGTTTGCTCTTCTCAATAAGCCTGGTTACGAGGCAGAGAGCAAGGCTATTCAAGAAAGATTGACTAAGGAATAAAGCCCTACCCAGCCTCCCCGAAAGGGGAGGAGTTCCTAACTGAAGCCAATCTGAATTGTGTGGATTTAGGGGGGGATACTATTTTATAACATTCTTTATGTATCCTCAAGTCCTGCACCAAGGTGTGGTACTTGAGGATAATAATATATAATAAGGTGAAGAAAGCAACTATATCATCCCAACCTCAGCAAGACATCCCCTCCTTTGGAGGGGTCTGGGGAGGCTTCAATTCCCCTAACATTCCTTCCTTTGGAGAGGCTTGGACAGGCTTCAAAGTCGTCCTCTTCGACATGGATGGGGTGCTTTATGACTCAATGCCGAACCATGGTGTTGCCTGGCAGCGTGCTATGAAGGAGTTTGGAATACACTTCACGCTGGAGGATTCGTATGCAACTGAAGGTGCTAGAGGGGTTGATACCATTCGTAAATATGCTCGTGAACAACTCGGAAAGGAACTGAGTGAGGAAGAGGCGCAACGGATGTATGATGTGAAAGCACGCTATTTTCATGAGATGCCAGAAGCTAAGATCTTCGATGGTGTGCTCGATCTCATGCAGAAGATAAAGCGCAGTGGAATGAAGATTGGTATTGTAACAGGCAGTGCACAGCGACCGTTGATAGAGCGTGTGACGCATGATTTTGCCGACTTTATCACTCGGGATCAGGTAACTACAGCCTTTGATGTGAAGCGTGGTAAGCCTAATCCTGATCCTTATCTTATGGGCTTGAAGAAGGCGGGCAACTATTCTCCATCCGAGGGAATCGTTGTTGAGAATGCTCCTTTGGGCGTTCGTGCCGGTGTAGCAGCTGGTTGTTTCACCATAGCAATCAATAGTGGACCATTGCCCGATACAGCTCTTTTGGACGAAGGAGCCAATCTCCTCTTCCCGACTATCCGTGAGTTCGCCGACAAATGGGAACTTCTTTTATCTCATTTCCCCCATTGTTAAGCCTTTCCCTCCCTTTATCTCCCTTCATCTCTATTATTGTAAATCACTAACAACCAGTACTTTCTACTCCCCTCTCCATTCGGAGAGGGGTTGGGGAGAGGCTTTTCTTCTTGCGGAGAGGGGTCGGGGGTGAGGCTGGTTGGGGCGATTGTTGAGGCTTCTTTTTTCTTAATTTATTTGGCTAGTTAATTAATTCTTCTTACCTTTGCGCCCGTTGAGTGAGAATTAACTTATTAATAATGATGTTACAAACAACGAAATTCAATCAAGCTAACGTTTGCGCCTTATATAATAAAGGGGTAAGCCGTGTTGTTGTGTTGGATTCTTTAACATCTAAAAACGAGAAAGAGATAGCAAATTATTTGGTAGTTCCAAATAATTGTATACTCTCTCTCTCTCTCTCTCTCTCTCTCTAGTAGAGCAGGCGTTAACTACACATTTTTTCTTCTCGCATACGCGCGCGCGAAGCGTGCCGTAACCCCTGTAAACAAAGGACTTCTAAGAGTTTCCTTTGTTCTTTTTTTGTGTCCGTACCTAAACCGAAATATAGAAAAATTAAGCACGAAATAATAGCTATTTTAATCAATAAACAAACAGGATTTGCTAATTGTGTTTCCCTTAAAAATTAAACAAAATGATAGTAATTGAAAGAAGAATTTATCAAAAACCTAAATGTAACATTGTTTGTACAGAGACAGAAAACCTATTGGTTTATGCCAGCGGTAATGCTGGAGTGATTCAACCTGGAACAACTGTTGGCGATGCTAAACGCAACTTTTTGAATGAAGAAGAAGGTGGGGACAGTATATCTTGGGTAGAAACAGAAAAGATTTAATAATTATCAGAAAGGACAAGGCATGAATAAGTTTGTGAAAAGAAAAACTATTGGGTCAGTAATACAAGGCATGTGTTATGTTTTTGTAACCTTATTGTTTACTGTTAGCTGTGCGAAGGACGATGTTGTTCAAGAGAACAAGCAAAAGAAAGATAATATCCCTGCTGGTGCAATCGTCTTTACAGGTGTTTCTCAAATGGAAGTCACAACACGTACGGTAATTCTTAATCATACTAAGGGTTCGGATGCTTCTGTAAATTGGAGTAGCACGGATAAGATATGGGTAAAGGACGATGCTGGAATCTGGCAGCAGAGTGGAGCTGTAACATTTCCTTTTGCCACAGATAAAACGAAAGGAGTATTTGCCCTCTCTGGTACTTACACAGGTACTACACACGATATTCTATATACAAACAAGGCAATTGGAACGCAACCACAAGTTGAGATAAAGGCAACACAAGTACAGTCCATCCCAAACAACTTTGACCATGCAGACGAATCGGGCGATTTTGGAATCGCTACAGGTAACAAAACTGGTGATATTTATAAGTTCACCCTTAATCACAAGGCTGCTTATCTCTGTTTTATCCCTCGATCAAGTAACCCATACGTAAATCGCAGTAAGTTGATTAAGGTTGAGATTATGAGCGACGATAATATTGCTGGTACTTACGACATAGCAGCTAATGGAGCTCTTACCCTCGCTTCTAGTGGTTCAAAGACAATTACCATAACAACTGGTTCGGGCTTTGATATAGACAACTCTACCGACGATATGAGTAAGAATGCAACCTATGCAGTCATTGCTCCTGGTACACATAAAGTCCGTATTCGCTATTGGCTTCGCAATACAATAGATAACCCAGGTGGCACAATAGAGGGAACTGTATCCAAGTATGTCACGCTAAATTGCACTGCTGGTTCAATTCAGGATATAACAGCTAATCTTGACCCACATGAGTACAATGGCGATCATTATTATCTGTGGGATGCTCTAAATCAATATTGGAAGGGGTACGAATGGAACTTAGGCGGTAATCAACCAACACTCAGTAGAGGGCTCTCAGGTGCAACAGAATCTAGTAATTATCCTCGGGAAGGTGATTCTCGTTATTTTAACACAATCTTTCCAGGTTCTCATGTAAATAATCCAGCTATATATTCTTGTGAAAGGCTTCCTAATGCAAATGGGATGGTTTGGTATGCAAAAGATGGAGATCCCCATTGGGATGGTGACGAATTATGGGTAACAATGGGTCACTTATATAAAGGTGGAATTTGGTTTAAGAAGAGAGCATATATAGGTGGGTTTAACACGAACAATGCTCCAGGCTATGGCGATTGGCGATTGTACGATCATACTAATTATTACTGGTCAGTATCCAATATTTTACCTTTAGTAGAAGATGCAAATAAATACTTTTACCTGCCTGCTTCTGGTTACTATAGTACAGGTCGGTTGTACAGTGTTGGCGACGGAGGATTCTACTGGTCATCTAGTGCGAGTCCATCATCAGCAGGGAGAATCTTCGCATACTGCTTGTACTTTCATCGTGATAAAATCTTTGTGGATACCTTTGGTCGCGGCAACGGATTGAGAGTGCATGCATTTGAATAGTCTCTTCCAAGCCTACTTTCGGATAGGAGATGTTTGGCGGATATGTTTCCTGTCGCTGCACTCACCGTATCTATGTGCTGGCGGATGCGTATCTACGTACTGCTAGATACGTATTGCGCAGCTGCTAGATACGTTTCTGGCGGCAACGCTCACCGCATTTAGCAGCGACACTCACCGCATCTGTTAGCACGTAGATACGGTGAGCGCAGCAACGGGATACATATTCGGCAGGAGAAAAATGAGAGGAGGAGGGAATTTAAGTGATGAAAGGTGGGAAATAAACAAAGGAAATAGAATAGGGCGGCATGAAGATGCAACGAATAGACGCGGAGGCGTGCTGCCCTACGCTATGACAAACAACAATAGTATTAATAATTTAAAAACCAAAGAATCATGAGATTTAAATTAGTTCAAAAGAAGAACCCGCAGAAGCGGGAGGAAGTGAAGTTTTATGCTAATGCGGTAAACGTTGGGCATAAGTCGCTGGATGACATTGCACGTGATATTGCGGGGCGTTCGTCGTTGACGCGTGGTGATGTGTCGAACGTGTTGTATAACTTTATTGATTGTTTGCCACATTACCTCCGTGATGGTTTCAGCATTCAGTTAGGTAATTTTGGTTCGATGCGTGTCACGTTGTCGAGTAAAGGGTCGGAAACTGAAAAGCTTTTAAGACAGAGACGATTAAGCCACGTGTGGTCTTCACTCCTGGCACCGAATTGAAACGCGAGTTGGGTACAAACTCTTATGAGTCGGTAAGAAAACGTGATGAGGAGGAAGAGAAAAAGAAAAAAAAGAAGAACGGAGAGAAAGAAAAGAAAGAGGAGGGAAGTGGACCAGTGGCAGGGTAAAAAGCCCCCTCCAACTCCCCCGAAAGGGGGAGAGTGCCTAACGGAAGCTAGTTAGGATATGATACCACAAAGTAGGGACAGACGCCCTCGTCTGTCCGAAACATCCTAACATTGGGAGCGGACAGACGAGGGCGTCTGTCCCTACTGTTAGTATATTGAAAGGGGAATGAATATGTCATTAGGAAATATGTCTGTATGTTATTGTGTCTTTGATTTGTTCCTCTACTTTGTCTTTAAGGCAGAGTTTGTTCTGTCTTGAAAGCATGTTTTATGTGTCAGGAAAGTATTTTCAAGCTTTAAAATGCCTCTCTATACTTGTTTTCTTCCTTGTCTTCGAGCATAGAAAGATAGCTGTTGTATCGACTTTCTGATATGTAATGGTCTTCAACAGCCTTGCGAACGGCACAACCGGGTTCATGTGTATGGGTACAATTAGAGAATTTGCAGTGCTCGGAGAACTTAAATATTTCACGGAAGTAGCTTGTCAACTCCTCTCGTTCTATATCAAATGTACCGAAACCCTTTATGCCTGGGGTATCAATGAGATAACCTCCAACGGGCAACTCCAGCATCTCGCTGAATGTTGTTGTGTGCATACCCGTGTTGTGCGCATCGGATATGTCGGCTGTGCGAAGGTTTACGTGGGGTAGGAGAGCGTTGATGATGGTTGATTTTCCAACACCACTGTTCCCACTTAGTAATGTGATTTTATTTGCCAACAAGGGGTTCAGTTTCTCTACACTGAACTCATAGGAAGTATCGCTGGTGGCTTGTACTTCGATACATTCATAGCCTATAGTCTTATAGAGTTTCATCACAGCATGCTGATACCGCAGTTCTTCTTCAGATAGTAAATCGTGCTTGTTGAAGACCAAGGTAACAGGTACTCTGTACGCCTCTGCACCAGCTAGAAATCGATCAATGAATGTTGTTGAAGTTTCTGGATAATTGATAGTTACCACCAAGAAAGCCTGATCAATATTGGCAGCAATGATGTGGCTCTGTTTAGAAAGATTCGGTGACTTCCTTATAATATAGTTTCTTCTATCCTCAATCTCGGTTATAAATGCCGTACCCTCTTGGTTGGGCATGATGACAACATGGTCGCCAACAGCCACGGGGTTAGTAGAGCGAATCCCTTTCAATCGGAAATTACCCTTAATCTTGCAGTCTATGTTCTTACCATTCTCCGCCTTTACAATGTACCAACTGCCAGTGTTCTTTATTACTAAGCCACGCATAAATAAATAAAAGCCTCCCCCGAGCCCCTCCGAAAGGAGGGGAGTTTCTGATGGAAGCTAGTTAGAATAATAATTTATTGCTTATGAGTTTCAATTATGACTCCTTGTCTCTTCTCGTATGAATGAGATAAGGGTGAGATGTATTTAACCTATAACAACCTCTCCTTTCGGAGGGGCTTGGGGAGGCAATTACACTGTCATAATCTCTTTCTGTTTCTCTGCTAGAAGTTCATCTACCTGCTTGATAAACTTGTCGTGAACCTTTTGCAAGCTGTCTTCTGCATCCTTTTCGTTGTCTTCTGATAGACCATCTTTGATAGCTTTCTTCAGCTTGTCTTTGATATCAGAACGCACATTGCGAATCTCGACCTTTGCTCGTTCACCGATTTTATTGCATTGTTTCACCAAGTCTCTACGACGCTCTTCGGTTGGTTGAGGTAAGTTCAAGCGAATCATCTCACCATTGTTCTCTGGTGTGATCCCCACATCAGAATCCATGATCGCCTTCTCGATGTCCTTAATAGCTTTCTTATCCCAAGGCTTAATAGCAATGGTACGTGCATCAGGCACCATGACTGAGGCTACTTGATTCAGTGGAACCTTTGAACCATAAGAGTCAACTCGTACACCATCAAGTATGGCTACGTTTGCACGACCAGCTCGGATGCGTTGCAATTCATCGCTAAGATACATTGCTGCCATCTCCATTCTTTCGCTGGCATCATTTAATGTCTGCTTTACGTCTAACATATATCTTTAGTATTAAATATTCGATGTTACAAAAATAGGAATTAATTCGGATATGCACAAGAATTTACTTTACTTTTCCTAAAAGAGGTCTTCTATTTCCGCCATCAGTAGTTGGATGATATGTTCCAGACCGTCTTTGTCTTCTACACTAAAGTCATCAAATCGAGTGCTATCAATGTCTAACACACCCCTAAAATGGCGTTGAGAATCATACATGGGAACAACGATTTCGCTTCGAGAACGACTGCTGCAAGCAATATGACCAGGGAATGTTTCTACATTAGGAACGATTAGTGTGCGACCTTCCTCCCATGCCTTGCCACAAACACCCTTACCATAAGGAATCGTGTAACAGGCTACTGACCCCTGGAATGGTCCGAGTCTCAACATATTCCCATTCTCTTGAAGATAAAAACCCACCCAAAAGAACCGTTCTGGAAACGCTTCATGTAATGCAGCCGAAACATTCGCAAGAATGCCAACCAGGTTCGTTTCATCCTTTATCAAGCCTGCAATCTGCGGAATTAATTGCTCATATTGCTCTTTCCTTGTCATGCGTTCTATTGTTGATAGTTGGCTAATTGCTCTTCAACCATGTTGGTTAGTTCCACAAACTGCGGTATTGATAATTGCTCAGGACGCTTCGTCATGATGTCTTGCTCATAGAATCCATCCGTTGGCTTACCATTATTAAATATCTGACGAAGGCTTACACGCAACATCTTCCGTCGTTGGTTAAAAACAGTCTTCACCACTCTTTTGAATAATTGTTCATCGCAACCAATGTCTGTGACATCGTTTCTTGTCATGCGAATCACAGCACTCTTCACCTTTGGAGGAGGGTTAAATACATTCTCATCCACCGTGAACAAGTATTCCACATCGTACCATGCTTGAATCAAGACAGACAATATCCCATAAGCCTTCGAGCCAGGTGCTGCTGCCATGCGGAGCGCAACTTCTCGTTGAATCATCCCCGTACAGCAAGGTATCAAGTCCTTATAATCAAGCATCTTGAAGAATATCTGCGATGAAATGTCATAAGGGTAATTACCTGTCAAGACGAACTGCTTACCATCAAATATCTGTGTCAAGTCCATTTGAAGGAAGTCCTCTCCAAGGATATTCTCGTGTAGTTTGGGGAAACGTTCATATAGATACGCAACACTCTCAGCATCAATTTCAACTGCTTTAACCACTCTTGGCTTCTCAACAAGGTACTGCGTGAGTACGCCCATACCTGGTCCAATCTCCAAAACGGGTATCTCTGGGCATGCGTCAACAGTATCTGCAATCCGTTTAGCAATGCTTAAGTCAGTTAGAAAGTGCTGACCTAAATTCTTCTTAGGCTTGACTAATTTCATGATTTTTACGTATTTGCCTACAAAGATAGGCATTTTATTTTGCTTTTAAAAGCATTTTACTTATCTTTGCTCAATATATGAATACAAAGAAACTGTTCAATAATATCATCAAGATAGTACTTCCCCTTTTGCTTGGAAGTGCCATCTTGTATTGGATGTATCGCGGTTTCGACTTCTCTAGCATTAGTCATGTTCTCTTGCACGAGATGAATTGGACGTGGATGATTATCTCTCTTCCCTTTGGTATTCTGGCGCAGGCTTTTCGTGGATGGAGGTGGAGGCAGAGTCTTGAACCTATCGGGGAACATGCCCGTTCATCGGTTTGTGTTAATTCAATCTTCCTTTCTTATGCCGTTAGTTTACTTATTCCTCGAATCGGAGAGTTTGCTCGTTGCGGTGTTCTGAATCGTTATGATAAGGTTGCTTTCCCAAAGGCTATCGGTACAGTAGTGACCGAGCGAGCTGTAGATACGCTCATCGTCATTCTTATAACATCTATTGCCTTTGTTATGCAGATTGGTGTTTTCTCTAACTTCTTTTCGCGTACAGGGACTCGAATTGACGATTTCTTAGGAATGTTTTCGGCAACTGGATGGTTTGTAACAGCCATCTGTGGTGTTGCTTCTCTCATCCTTTTCTATTATGTGTTACGCCACCTTTCCATATATAATAAGGTGAAAGAAATGCTAAGTGGTATTTGGCAAGGCATTAGTTCATTAAGGAAGGTGAAGAATATCCCGCTCTTCCTCTTCTATAGTATAGCGATATGGGGCAGTTATTTCTTGCATTATTACCTAACGTTCTATTGCTTTCCTTCAACCGCCCATCTCGGTCTTTCTTGTGCTTTAGTGAGCTTTGTTGTGGGTTCGATAGCCGTTATCGTCCCAACACCGAATGGTGCTGGACCTTGGCATTTTGCGGTGAAGACAATGCTAATACTTTATGGTGTTGCTGACAATCAGGCACTTTATTTCGTATTAATAGTGCATACTATCCAAACACTTTTGGTCATTCTCTTAGGCATTTATGCGTGGGTAGCATTGAACTTTACCAAACCTTATGTTTCATTGGATAGTCCTGCCAAACTCACCCGACCAATAGAAAATGTATAATATAAGCCAAACAACAATTATAGTAATAACCTTTTAATATCAACATTATGAGTGAAATCAGAAATCTTAAACCAGTAGGCTTGTGGAGAAACTTCGATGATTTAACACAGATTCCACGCCCTTCTGGGTACATGGAAAAGGTGCAGAAGTTCTTATTAGACTTTGCTGCAAAGGTGGGAGTAGAGGCATTTGTCGATGCTGGTGGTAATGTGGTAATGCGCAAGGCTGCCACTGCTGGCTATGAAAATCGTAAGACAGTTCTACTCCAAGCACACATGGACATGGTTCCACAAAAGGCTCCAGATAGTAATCATAACTTTGAGACTGACCCTATCGTAACCCACATTGAGGAGGGTTGGGTGTATGCGAACAACACGACATTGGGTGCTGATGATGGTATCGGAGTTGCTGCTATCATGGCTATTATGGAGGATAAGGACTTGAAACATGGTCCTGTTGAAGCCATCATTACACGTGATGAAGAGACTGGAATGTTTGGTGCTAACGAGCTTCCAGAGGGCGAGTTGCATGGAGATATCCTCATGAACCTCGATTCAGAGACCTGGGGTAAGTTCGTTATAGGCTCTGCTGGCGGTGTAGACGTTACCTCAACACTTGAATATAAAGAGGTTGCGAATGATCAAGAGGCAGCTGTAAAGGTTACTTTAAAGGGACTTCGTGGTGGTCACTCTGGACTTGAAATCAATGAAGGACGTGCCAATGCTAATAAGGAGATGGTACGTTTTGTTCGCAAAGCAATCACTGAACTCGATGCTCGCTTAGCTGGTTGGCAGGGTGGCAATATGCGTAATGCCATTCCTTTCAAGGCTGAAGTTGTTTTAGCCTTACCACAAGCTAATGTCGTTGCACTCAAGGAACTCGTTGAGAAACAGAAGTCTGCTATCAAGGACGAGTATAAGGGTATAGAGGTTGTTGATAATATCGAATTCTTCGTAGAGGACGTAGAGAAGCCTGCAGCTCTTCTACCGGTTGAGATCCAAGATAACCTCATCGATGCTATTTATGCTTGTCACAATGGTGTCTTGCGTATGATTCCTTCTTATCCAGATGTGGTAGAAACCTCTTCAAACCTCGCTATCATCAATATCGATCCAGCAAAGGCTTCTATTAAGATCCTTGCTCGTTCAAGTCGTGAAGACATGAAGGAGTATATCGCAACACAATTGGAAAGCTGCTTTAATATGGCTGGTATGAAGACAGTCTTTAGTGCCCATTATGGCGGTTGGGACCCAAATCCACAGAGCGAGATCCTTAGCTTGTTGCAAAAAGTATATAAGGAACAAAATGGCGAAGAGGCAATTGTGCAGGTTGATCACGCTGGTCTTGAGTGTTCAATCATACTTGGTAAGTATCCAAATATGGATGTTGTCAGTCTTGGACCAACGATTCGTAGTCCTCACACAGCTAAGGAACGCTTTGAAATCGCTACTGCTGAGCCATTCTGGAACTTGTTAGTTCAGACCTTGGAGGAGATTCCTGTGAAGTAAGATAATGGTCGTTGAGAGCCTCATCCGACCTCACTGAAAGAGGAAAGAAAAGCCTCACCCCCAACCCCTCTCCGAATGGAGAGGGGAGTAGATAGTGCTATTGGTGTGTGGAGGGAAAGGTTTAGTCGGGTGTTGTGAGGCATTGCTTCGTTAGCAGCGGATAAAAAGACGAAAGATAAGAAATGCCTCCTTCGAAAGAAAGGGGGCGTTTATTCGATATGAAGAGAGCCTCTCCTTAGTAGAAAGAAACGCCCTTCTCCAATGGAGAAAGGCGTTTCTTGTTTTCTTACTTATGAGTTGTGCTTATTGAGTTAAGCAATTCTCCCCTTTATCCTAACCAACTCCCGTTAGGCACATCCCCTCCTTCGGAGGGGCTTGGGGAGGCTTTTTTTTGTAGTCAGTGGGGGATTAAAACGCCCAACCAAAGCCTAAGTAAGGATAGAGCACAGCCTTTTTAATAGCGTTCTTCTCACCCAATGTGAAGGAAGGATTCACACCCACACGGAAAAGGAAGCCCTTGTTTGATACGTGACGATAGCCAATGTTACCAAAGAGATAGTATCCGAAACGATTGTGACTCGTGTTATAACCGAGGTAAGTAATCGTCTTCCCACCGATAGTTTCTTGTGTTATCAGGTGCTTCTGTTGGTCTGCAGTGAGCGTGACAGGACCTTCAAGGGTTTGGATGTCACGATCGTGAGAGTTGTAAATACCAACGTTAGCACCAGCCCCCAGCTCTAAGTTGTTCTTTTGAGAGCCTAGAAGATAGTTTACTTCCAGCGGTACTGAGTAATAACGAATACTACCATCGTTACCAAAGAAGTTGGAGTTGTTACCGAAAGCAAAGCTAACACCTGCTCTCCAACCCCATTTAGTATGGTCGTTGAAACGCTGATCATAATTGATACCTACCATGTTTGAGGCTCCTAAAAGCTCCAAGTAGACAGCTTTGTCCTTCTCAAGTCCATCTGAATTAGGCTCTACAGCCATCATGTTTGTTGCTAAGCTTACTGCAATCGAAAGTGTAAGTAATTTCTTCATAAGAATCTTCTTTATAGTTATCTTTTAGTTTTCTGGCTGCAAAGATATAATTTTTTTGATATGTATATACACTTTCTCGGTTTTTTATTTGTACTTTTGCAATATACTATATACTCGTTTCAATTACTGAAGAAAGGTCTTTTGACGGGTTGAGCGAATAAACATTTAAGGTAGCAGTGGTAGGCATATTCACATCTTTATATAATGGTGTTCTCGTTTTGATAAATACATTCTTTCGCCGAGTGTGGAAGAGTGAGCAGTGTCAACGATGGTTACAAGAGAAACACCTGAAGGCTTATCGCTTTGTAATGGGGCAACAGAACCTCCTTTCAACCATACGTTGTGAGGTTGTAAAAGATGGTCGTGAAGTACTTTGGTTTCATGCTGCTTCCTATGGAGAATACAATGTTATCCGCCCTATTATCAAGACATTGAGAAACGAAAACCGCCGTTGTGTCGTCACGTTCTTTTCATCATCTGGTTATATGGCATTGATGAATGAGAATGAAAAAAGCCATGAGGTTGATAATATCTTTTATCTTCCTTTGGACATGAAAAGCAATGTTAGAGAATTTCTAGATATTGTGCAACCTTCGAAGGCGGTCTTTGCTATCTCTGAATATTGGATGAATTACCTGTCAGAATTGCGTTCCCGTGGAATCCCGACCTACCTTGTTTCAATGTTAGTAGCTGATAGCTCCTACCTTCTGAAGTGGTATGGCTTCCCCATCCGAAGGGCTTTTAAGGCCTTTACCAAGTTCATGGTATTGGATGAACGGTCGAAGGAGAATCTTGCAAAGATTGGTTTCAATAATGCCGAAGTGATAGGTGATCCTTTGTTTGATAACGCTATTCGCATAGCCAAGGAGCCTTATCAAAACACAATAATAGAGAAGTTTTGTGCTGGTAATACGCCTGTCTTTGTGGCTGGTAGTGTGAGTGATGCTAATGATTTATCGCTTGTGTCTTCTTTAATTAAGCACGAACGAGATGTTAAGTTCCTTGTTGTTCCACATGAGATAGACGCAGTGACCCTTCGTGAAGTACAAGAAAAAATACCAGCAAAATCGTTGTTATATACGGAATGTACCGCAGGTACCGACTTTACCGATGTACAAGTATTAGTAGTCAATATCCTTGGCTCGCTCTCACGTATCTATCGTTATGGTAATTGGGCATACGTTGGAGGTGGTTTTACAGCCTATCTGCATAGTGTTATCGAACCAGCTGTTTATGGCATACCCGTGGCTTTTGGTCCAAGAATAGAGCGTAAGACAACCCCGAAAGAGATGGTTCGTCGAGGCATAGGAGCAATAGTCACAACACCAGAAGGCTTGTGTTACTGGTTTAATCAGGTGAGAGAAGTAAGGGAACAGGAGGATGTGAAGAGTCGGGCAAGGGCTTTCATAGAAGCAAATGCCAACTTCACTCAAAAGGTTTGTGCAAACATAGAGCAATGAGAAAAGTACGTTATTATATATTCCTCGGTCTCCTCAAGTGTATAGCCTTGCTGCCCTTCTGGTGCTTGTATCGAATAAGTGATTTCATTTACTTCATCTTGAGTCGTGTTATTCATTATCGGAAACGAGTGATAACAGGTAATATCAGTAGGTCATTCCCAGAGTTAAGTCAAAAGGAAGTAGGCGTTATCACCAATAGATTCTATCGTCATTTGGCAGATGTAATAGTAGAGTCTGTGAAACTCCTGCACATTAGTGATGAAGAGATGAGGCGCCGTGTTGAGGTGAAGAATGGTGATGAGGTAGAACGTAAAGCGGCTGATGGTCGCCCTGTAATCCTATTCCTTGGGCATTATGGTAACTGGGAGTGGGCACAGGAAGTATCGCATTATTACAGTCGACCAGCATTCACTTGTGAGTTATATCGACCTGTAAAAGACAAGGTGATGGACGATCTGATGTTACACATTCGAAGCCGTTTTAACACCACACTTGTTACACAGCAAGAAGCCATCCGATTCCTTTTAAGGAAGTATCGGAGTAATGAGCAATTCCTCGTGGGGTTCATATCTGACCAGCGTCCGAATAGTCAGAACCTTCATAACTGGACGCAGTTTCTGCATCAAGATACAGCTTATGCAGTGGGAGGAGAAGAGATAGGTAAGCATGTAAATGCCCATTACTTCTTCTTACATGTTGAGAAACCTCAACGTGGTCACTATGTTATGACATTCAAAGAGGTGTGTCCTCAAGATGATAAAACGAAGTTCCCTTATACTTTACAATACCTCCGCATGATGGAGGAAAACATCCGTAAGCAACCCGAATTATGGCTTTGGTCGCATAACAGATGGAAGTTTGATAGGGAAGGAAAAGCCATTCATTAGAAGTACTAAATAATAGACACAATGAATATCGTATGTGTAATTCCTGCGCGAGCAGAGTCTTCGCGCTTTTTTGAGAAGCCTCTTGCATTGATCTTAGGCAAGCCAATGATACGTTGGGTGTGGGAACATTGCAAGGAAGTAGAGCAGTTCAGTGAAGTGTATGTAGCAACAGATAGCGAGAAAATCAAGGCTCTCGCAGAATCGTTCGGAGCGAAAGTTGTTATGACCGCATCTGATCATGACACTGCAACAGAGCGTCTTTATGAGGTGTCAACAAAGGTTGATGCAGATCTATATGTCATGGTGAATGGTGATGAACCATTGTTGACTAAGGACTACATCACGCAGTGTATCCCTGCAAGCATAGGTGAGGGAGAGATGTATGTGTCTAACCTTATGACCGATTTCCATAACCCTGTTGAGGTCGTTGATTCAACTAACTTGAAGATAGTAACAGGTCATAACAACCGTTGCTTGTTTATCTCACGCAGTCCAATTCCATATCCAAAGGGCAATATGGATTATGTTTATCATAAGTTCGTGGGCGTAGGTGCTTTCAATCATAAGGCTTTGGAGTTCTATCATACGACCCCTCGTGGACCAATAGAGAAGATAGAAGAGAATGATTCCTTCCGCTTTATAGAGAATAATGTGCCTATTTATTACTACAACTGCCATTGTCGCTCACTCTCAGTAGACAACCACAAAGACATTGCGGGAGTTGAGGCTATTATGAAGGGCGAAATGGAGTAAAAAGGAAATCACCTATGGGTAATTCAATAGGGAAGATCTTGGACTATGTATTCGTACCTCGGATATGTTATCGTCCACGTCTCTCTTCCATCATGGCAGGGCTTAGCCATGATGAAAGAGAGATTGTTATGGATCGCGTTGCCTACTATAATAAACTTCAAGAGCATACTCATATAGATGAAGCAACTACTGTTGGGCAATATAAGTTCCCGTTTAAGAAGAAGCAGTTCGGCGATAAGAAGAGTCGTCTTTCTACTTATTTCTTTGACCAGTATAGTGTCTTGAAGTATTTCCCAGCGGCATGTAGATTCAGATATGAGCATGGGGATGTAACCCATGTGCCGTCTCAACCAGCGTTTGTAAAGAGCCGTCCGATAGCAGGGGACAATATGAATGCGGTCTTGCTGAAGCTCGATCAGCATAGACACTTCCGTTTCGTGCATGACGAAAAGGCTTTTGCAGAAAAGAAGAACATGCTTGTCTCAAGGACAACATGGTGTAATGCTCGTCCTCACAGACGCAGGTTTTGCGAGATGTTTTGGGATCATCCCATGTGCAATATAGGTAAGTCTCAAGCCGAGCCAAACGAAGATTTCCCTGAAAGTATCAAGGGATTCCTAAGCATTGAGGAGCAGTTAGATTATAAGTTTGTCGCTTGCATTGAAGGAATGGACGTTGCAACGAACCTCAAGTGGGTGATGTCCTCTAATTCAGTAGCCGTCTCCGCACCTATGATTTATGAGACTTGGTATATGGAAGGAAGGCTTATTCCAGATTATCATTATATAGAGGTAAAACCTGACTACTCGGACTTGATAGAGAAAATAGAGTACTATATTGCGCATCCATCAGAGGCTGAAGCCATCATAGAACATGCCCATGAATGGGTGAAGCAGTTCCAAAATCCAAGAATAGAATTGGCTACGCAGCTTGCAGTAGCACAAAAGTACTTTGACTTAACAGACCTATGATGACTAACGATAACCAGCGGCATGGACGGAAAGTGCATATTGCATTCCTTTCAAAAGACTTCCCTTGTGGTGGAGCAGAGCGTGTAACGTGTGATGTGGGTAACTGGTTATGTTCCCACGGATTCGCTGTTACGGTCTTTGTTATGAACCATTTGCAAGAGAACTATCCGAAGGGTTTCCAGCGATTGTTTGATGTGAAACCTCTTCCTAAGGGTAATATCCTATGGTCACCACGTGTTGCCAAGGCTATTCGTGATGCTGTATTAAGGGAGAAGGTGGATATTCTTGTGACTTATCAGAAGCAACGCTATGCTGCTTGGTTGAAGGCAAAGACAGGTGTAAAGATGGTCTTTGTCCTCCACAATCCACCGTTCCATGAACTGTTGGGGCTTACTGTAGCTATTGGTGAAGCACATCCTTTTAAAAGGAGTCTGTTAGAGGTATGGAAGAAGGTAATGGATATGGATTATTACAGAAAGTACCAGAAAGTATATCACTGGGCGGATGCTTATGGTGT
>FLSB01324578.1_pt1 | contig 20143 bp, 10 predicted proteins | sample 1550551 | NCBI WGS metagenome assembly FLSB01 (sample SAMEA4031774, study PRJEB14383) | metagenome | biome: human; feature: oral; material: saliva | place: Philippines | collected 2014 | reverse complement strand
CCCGCCAACAAACGAACAGCCCCCACACGCCTCATCCAAGGACGCACCACCACCAACTGGAAACAAGCCCTCGCCCAACTCACCACCGCCTACCCCGACCGAATCACCCCCTACCTCTAACCCCCATACACAGAAAAATTGACAGGCTCTCCGGGTGTCGGACGCTGGCCGCGGTGGGGCTTGTTGTTAAGTGGTGTTACACCATTTAGCTGGGTATTACACCAGTTCCCAGGTGGTGTAATGCTCCCTAACTGGTGTAATGCTCCCTAACTAGTGCATCACCCTCCAGTGGTAGGACGTTTCCGGCAGTTCCTGACGTCGATAAGTTTCTGTCGTTGCGGTGTCAGCTGGTGTGAGTGTCGTTTTGCCGTTCGGCTCTGCTCTCGTCCCCAAATTTCGCACGTAATTCCCCTGCGGATGCTTCAAAATTTTAAGTCAGAACGTTGAAATCCTGCGGTTTTTGCGGTGTTGATCCGTCTGGTCGTCAGGGAATTACGTGCGAAATTGATGGGGGCCGCCGTGTTTGCTCCACTGTGTGAGCGGGCAAGCATTGCACTAGTTGAAGGAGCAATGCACTAGATGGGGGAGCGTTGCACTGGATAGTAGCTAGTGCAATGCTCTGCTAAGTAGTGCAATGCTGGCGAAAGTAGTGCAATGCCTCCCGGTGTGTGCCTAGTCCGCGGTGAGCGCCGCGAGTGCTGCGCGCCCGGCTCGTGCCGTGCTCGGGTGTCCCACCGGGCCTAGTCCGCGGTGAGTGCCGCGGCTACTCCGCGTGCCGGTCCTACTCCGCGCGCCGCGGCTACTCCGCGTGCCCGCCGCCGTCAGTCCGCCGTGAGTGCTGCGCTCTGCGCCGCCGCCTCGCGGGCGGCCTTCTTGGCGCGGGCGCGCGCCTCGACCTCTTCGGGGGTGAGGGGGCCCTGCGTCGAACCGTCGCTGCCGTCGGTGCGTTCCCACACGACGGCGAGGCTATCGCGCGCACCGAAGCGCGCCAGGTGGATGCCGACGATGAATTCGAGGCGATCGGCGCGCTCGGGCTCCGTGCGCAGCTCAAGCCTCAGATCAGATGCCGACGCGACGACGTCGAAGCGCCCCAGGACCGGGCCCTCGCGGTCGAACAGCAGGTATCCGCTGCTCGCATCTTCGTCCCAGAAGCCCGTGATCTTGTGGCCCATGTGGCTGACGAGCTGCTTGCCGTAGCGCGCCGCCCGCTCGGTCGGAATCGTGGCCACGGAGATCAGGGGGTACGAGGCCGGGGCTGTCGACGGGTCGGGCGCGGCGTGCGCCGAGGCTGGGGTCGAGGCGCTCGGGGAGGAAGCGGGGGAGTGGGCGCCTGCGGGCACCTCGGTGTGGCCCGTCAAAGGCGTCGAATTCTGCGTCATAAGGTAAACCTAACTTGAATGCGCCCCTTCTGCCATGTGGGGATCTAGATTCGGTCATGAGCGTGCCCGTGCGGTAGCGTTGGAGAGTCAAGCGCTTCGCGAGAGCGTGCAAAGACCGCGCAAAACGTCCCAGGTGGGGCGGGAGCAGGCAGAAGGAACAACGATGACCAGTGAGAAAGTCGAACACGGCGACCACCAGCAGGGCGGCGAAAAGCTTCAGCGCACGCTGAAAAACCGCCACATTCAGCTGATTGCCATTGGTGGCGCGATCGGTACGGGCCTGTTCATGGGCTCGGGTAAGACGATTTCCGTCGCGGGCCCCTCGATCCTGCTGGTGTACATGATCATCGGCGCGGTCCTCTTCCTGTTCATGCGCACACTGGGTGAGCTGCTGCTCTCCAACCACAAGTACGCGACCTTCGCGGACATAGCGCGCGACCTGATCGGCCCGTGGGCCGGTTTCGTCACCGGGTGGACCTATTGGGCGTGCTGGGTGGTCACCGGCGTCGCGGACATGATTGCGATCACCGGCTACACGCACTTCTGGTGGCCGGACTTGCCTGCGTGGGTTCCCATCGGCGCGACGACCCTGCTGCTCTTCGCCCTCAACGCGATGACGGTCAAGGCCTTCGGCGAGACGGAATTCTGGTTCGCGCTCATCAAGATCGTCGCGATCATTGCGCTGGTCATCGTCGGTTTCGCCATGGTTGCGATGGGCACCGTCGATACCGAGGGAACCGCGGCTGCGGTCTCGAACCTGTGGAGCCATGGCGGCTTCTTCCCGACCGGATTCACAGGCTTCCTCGGCGGCTTCCAGATCGCCCTCTTCGCGTTCATTGGCATCGAGATGGTCGGCACGACCGTCGCCGAGACCGACGACCCGGACAACACCCTGCCCAAGGCCGTCAACTCCATCCCCGTGCGCATCATGCTCTTCTACGTGGCGGCGCTCGCGGCCATCATGATGGTGACGCCGTGGGATCAGGTGAGCCCCGAGAAATCACCCTTCGTCACGATGTTCTCGCTGACCGGCCTGGGCGCTGCGGCGACGATCGTCAACCTGGTGGTCCTCTCCTCGGCCGCCTCCAGCGCGAATTCCGGCATCTACTCCACGTCGCGCATGCTCTACGGCCTGGCCCGTCAGGAGCAGGCGCCCGGCGTCTTCGCCCGCCTCTCCAGCCACCACGTGCCCCTCAACGCCCTGTTCCTGTCGTGTGTGTGCCTGCTGTCGGGCATTGTCATCATGGGCATGGGTGGCTCGATTTCCGCGGCCTTCACGCTGGTGACCTCCGTGTCGGCCACCCTGTTCATGGGCGTGTGGGTCGTCATCGTCGTGTCCTACCTGGTGTACCTCCACAAGCACCCGGAGCTGCACGAGGCGTCGAAGTTCAAGGCCCCCGGCGGCGCGGTCAGCGCGTGGGTCGTCCTGGCGTTCATGGGCTGCATGGGCATCATTCTGGCGATGTGGGACGATACCCGCCCCGGCCTCGTCTATTCCCTCATTTGGATCGTGTTCATTGTGGGCGCGGCCTTCGCGAACCGTCACTTCCTGCTGCGCCGGGCGTCGCGCGGCGTGCTCGGCGACGGCGGTACGGGCGAGGGGCCCCATCAGGGCCCTCACCTGCATGAGTAGCGCGACGAATACTAAGTGACTATGCTCACCAACGTGCCACGGGAGCTCGACGCGAGCTGAGAGGGGACCACCCCCGACCGTAGAACCTGATCCGGATCATACCGGCGTAGGAAGGCTCTTCCCTCGTGGCCGCCGTGCAACACGAAGGGAGTATTTTCGCATGGCATCCACTGCTCCGTCCCTCCGCTGGAGGGTCATTGACATCGTCACCGCCGCCGTCCTGGGCGTCGCATGCGGCCTCATTTTCGTCGTTTGGAACCAGGTGGGCGGTGCGGGCTACGAGGTCCTGAAGGCCGTTGCCCCCGGCCTGGGTGGCCTGGTGACGGGTGTCTGGCTGCTGGGCGGCACGCTCGGCGGCTACGTTATCCGCAAGCCCGGCGCCGCGTTCTTTGTTGAGCTCATGGCCGCGACCGTCTCCATGGCCCTGGGGTCCCAGTGGGCTGTCGAGACCATCTACTCGGGCCTCGCGCAGGGCCTCGGCGCTGAGATCGTCTTCGCCCTGGTCGCCTACCGCCGCTTCAATGCGGTGATCGTGTCCGCCGCGGGCGCCGTATCCTTCGCCTTCGAGTGGGTTCTCGAGCTCTTCCTCTCCGGTCACCTCGAAAAGGGCGTGCTCTACAACGCCATCTACCTGGTGTGCGGCGCGCTCTCGGGCGTCGTCTTGGCGGGCTTGCTCGCGTGGGCGCTGACGGGTGCGCTCGCGAAGACGGGCGCGCTCGACCGCTTCGCCTCGGGACGCGGAGCGCGTGAGCTTGTCTGATTCCCGATCCATGGACGAGGCCCACTCCGCCTCCCCCCGCCCCGTTTCCTCCCCGGATGGCCAGGTGCCGCTGGGTGAGGGGGCGGGCGCGCGCGTGTGCGCGCGCGACTGGGGATGGCGTCACGCCGGGCGCAAGAACGCCGCGCTGTCGGGCGTTGATCTCGATATCGCGCCGGGCGAGCGCGTGCTCGTGTTGGGCCCGTCCGGGTCGGGCAAGTCGACGCTCATGGGCGGCTTGGCCGGCCTGCTGGGCGGCGCCGAGGAGGGCGAGGCCACCGGCACGCTCACCGTCGACGGCGTCGCCCCGGCCGAGGCGAGGGGCCGCGTGGGCCTGCTCATGCAGGATCCCGAGGCCCAGGTGGTCCTCGCCCGCGTGGGCGACGACGTGGCCTTCGGCATGGAAAACCTGGGGATTCCTCGCGAGGAGATCTGGCCGCGCGTGGAGGAATCACTCGCGGCCGTGGGCCTGAGTGTCCCCCTGGATCATTCGACGACGGAGCTGTCGGGCGGGCAGAAGCAGCGCCTGGCGCTCGCGTCAATTCTGGCGATGGGCCCGGGGCTGCTGCTCCTGGATGAGCCCACCGCGAACCTGGACCCGAACGGCGTCGCCGAGGTGCGCGGCGCCGTCGAGGCCGTCGTGGAGCGCACGGGCGCAACGATGGTCGTCGTCGAGCACCGCGTCGACGTGTGGGCCTCGCTCGTGGATCGCGTCATCGTGGTCGCGGACGGCGCGATCGTGGCCGACGGTCCGCTCGACGAGGTCCTCACGCAGCAGGGCGATGCCCTGCGCGAGCGCGGTATCTGGCTGCCCGGCGACGACGTCGCAGCGGAGGTCGGCCCCGCCCCCGAGGTCACCCCGGCCTCGTCCGCGGGTGCGGAAGAGAGCGCAGAAAGCGCAGGAAGCGCGGAAAACGGCGCGCGAACCGTCGCCCCGATCGCCCGCGTCGCCGACCTGACGATCGGCTACGAGAAGGCGGCCCCCGTGCGATCCGGCATCGACCTGATGATCGAGCGCGGGGTCTCCACCTGCATCGTTGGCGCCAACGGCGCCGGAAAATCGACCTTTGCGCTGACGCTGGCGGGCCTCCTACCGCCCATCTCAGGCTCGGTCGAAGTCGAGACCTCCGACGGCACGTCCGGCGACCCGCACGAGTGGTCCAGCAAGCAGCTGCTCGGCCGCATGTCGATGGTCTTCCAGGAGCCCGAATACCAGTTCCTGGCCTCCACCGTCGCCGAGGAACTCGCGATCGGCCCGCGCGCCGCCGGCATGACCGAGGCGGAGATCGCCCCTCTCGTCGACGAACACCTCGAGGCCCTGGGCCTGACCGCACTCGCGCGCGCCAACCCCATGACGCTGTCCGGCGGCGAGAAGCGCCGCCTGTCGGTGGCGACCGCTCTCATCAGCGCCCCCGAACTGCTGATCCTCGACGAGCCGACGTTCGGCCAGGATCGCGGCACGTGGCTGGGCCTCGTGCGCCTGCTGCGCGGCGCCCTCGCGCGTGGCGTCACCCTGGTCTCCATCACACACGACCCCGCGTTCGTGGCCGCGATGGGCCAGCGCGTCGTGGACCTCGGCCAGGTCGGGACGCGCGTCGGGGTGCCCACGGAATCCACGGACGAGGCCGGGGCCGCCCCCACCGGTCACGCTCACGATGAGGGTGCACAGTCGGCGACGAATGCGGCTCCCGTGCCCGCGCGCGGCGCGCAGACCCCTGAGCAGCGCGGCGCGCAAACCGGTGCGAAGCCCGGCCCGCAGCGCGGTGCCCGTGGCCTCCTCGCCCGCACGAACCCGGTCGCCCGCGTGCTCGCCCTCCTGGTCGCCACGACGCCCCTGCTGATCACGATCGACCCGGTGAGCGCGGGCGTGGCCCTCGCCCTCGAGCTCGCGCTCATGCCCCTGTCGGGCGTGTCCGCGCGCAGCTTCTTCCTCAAGGCCACGCCGCTGCTCGTGGCCGCGCCGCTCGGCGCGTTGTCCATGCTGCTCTACGCCTCGCCCGGCGGGACCGTGTACTGGCAGCTCGGACCCGCCGCGATTTCGGACCACTCCATGTGGCTGGCCCTGGGCATCGGCCTGCGCATGTGCGCGATCGTCATGCCCGCGATCGCGCTGCTCGACCGCATCGATCCGACCGACATGGGCGATGGCCTCGCGCAGATCCTGCACCTGCCCGCGCGCCCGGTCCTCGCCGCGCTCGCGGGCGCGCGCATGACGTCGCTGATGGCGGCCGACTGGAAGGCCCTTGAGCGTGCGCGGCGTGCCCGAGGCGTGGGCGACGCCTCGCGCATCCGTTCCTTCCTGCGCGGCGCCTTCTCGCTGCTGGTGTTCGCGCTGCGCCGCTCCGGCAAGCTGGCCACGACGATGGAGGCCCGTGGCTTCGGTGCTGCAGGCACGCGCACGTGGGCGCGCCCCTCGCGCCTGCGCGCCGCCGACGCGGTCCTCATGATTGTCGCCGTTGCCCTTCCGGCCATCGCTCTGACCGTCAGTGTGATGGCAGGCACCTTTGCCCTGGTGGGCCGATGAGCGGCCTGACCTGGGAGGATGCGCGCCGCGGAGGGGGGCAGCGGGTCACCGTCCCCGCCACGATGGGCCCCGATGAGGCCACCCGCGAGCTCGCCCCCCGCCTGAGTGCCCTGGCGGGGGAGCGGGCCCCGGCCTCGTTCGACGAGAAGAGCGACAAGCTCGGCGTCCCGGTCGTGACGCTCGACGGATACTCCGGGTCGGGCAAGTCCACGCTGGCCGCCGCGCTCACGCGTCTCCTGCCCGGCTGGCAGGTGCTGCACCTCGACGACTGGTACCCGGGCTGGGACGGCCTTGAGGCTGGAGCGCGCATTGCCCGGCGAATTGCCGCCGACCTGCGGGGAGGGCGCGCCTCCTCCTACGAGGCCTGGGACTGGGAGAACGACGCAACCGGGGAGACGACCCGCGTCCCCCTCGCCCCGACGATCATCGAGGGCTGCGGCGCCATCGAGGCCGAGGCCGACATCGCCATCTGGATCGCCGACCCAGGCGAGGACGAGCGGCGCGCTCGGGCGCTGGCGCGCGACGGGCAGACCTACGCGCCACACTGGCGGCGCTGGGCCGACCAGGACCTGGGGCGCTCGATACACTAGGCGCATGCTGCCGCCACCCGAACCCCCGCTGTGGGGGTGGCTCCTTGTCGGGGCCATCGATTTCGTGATCCGCGTTGTTGCGCTGGGGGTTGTGCCCAAGCATCGGCGCGCATCGACCTCGACAGCGTGGCTGCTGCTCATCTTCCTGTGGCCGCTCCTCGGCGTGCCGCTCTACATTATCTTTGGCTCGTGGTGGGCGATGGGCCGACGCCTCGACGACGACCCGGAGGCCAGAGCGCTGGTCGACGCCATTGTGGCGGGGTCGACCGCCCCTCAACCCGAGGTATACGAGGTTCCCACCGGGCCGGACGGCCTACCCTTCGGCTCGGACGGCGACACGGCCTCGATCATGCGCCTGTCCGGAAACCTGAGCGGATTCCCGGCCTCCGCGGGGTGGGTTGGCAGCCTCTACAACGACACGGCCGAAACCTTCCGAGCCATGACCGCCAGCATCGACGCGGCCACCCACCACGTGAACGCCCTGTACTACCAGACGTCCTGGGACGAGTACACGGCCCCCTTCTACGAGGCCCTCGAGCGCGCCGTCGCCCGCGGCGTCACCGTCCGCCTGCTCGTCGACCACCACGGCATGCGCACGATCCCCGGACACAGGGACTTCCGTCGCCGCCTGAACGCTATGGGCATCGAGTGGCACGAGATGCTGCCCTTCGCGCCCCTGCGCGGACAGATCCGCCGCCCGGACCTGCGTAATCACCGCAAGATCCTCGTCGTCGACGGGCGCGAGGCCTACATCGGGTCTCACAACCTCGTCGCCCCCGACTACGACACCCCCTCGTATCAGAAGGCCGGCATGCTCTACGACGACACGAGCGTGTCCGTCACCGGCCCCATCGTCGCCCAGATTCAGGCGGTCTTCGCCGTCGACTGGTACTACGCGTGCAAGGAAGTCCTCACGCCCGAGGTTCTCACCCCGCCTGCCGCTCAGGAAACGGGAGAGTGCGAGGAGGAGCAGGCCTCGGCGATGCAGATCATCCCGTCGGGCCCCGCATACAAGGGCGAGCCGAACCTGCGCGCATTCGTGCACATGATTTCTTCGGCGCGCACGCACGTGTCGATCACCAGCCCGTACTTCATCCCAGACGAAGCCCTCATGACGGCGCTGACGAACGCCGCGCTGTCGGGCGTGACGGTCGAGCTCTTCGTCTCCGAGCAATTCGACCAGTTCCTGGTCGGCCACGCGCAGCGCTCCTACTACGGGCCGCTCCTGAAGGCGGGCGTACGCATTCACCTGTACCACAAGCCGCGGATGCTCCACTCGAAGTACATGATCGTCGACGACAGCCTGTGCATCATCGGCTCGTCCAACATGGACGTGCGCTCCTTCGGCCTCAACTACGAGATCGTGCTCGTCGCCGACAGTGCGGCCCTGGTCGAGATGCTGCACGGCAACGACGAGCGCACGCGCCAGGTGTCCCGCGAGCTCACGTACGAGGAGTGGAAGGGCCAGCCGTGGCACGTCCACTACGTCGATAACGTGTGCCGACTGGGGAGTTCACTCCTGTGAGCGCGCCCGAGGACGAGGTCGTGGCTGGGCACGTGGACAGTATCCGTTCGCGGCAGCAGCACAGGGATGATGAATTGATATCGAACAGCGTGTCTGATTCTCTTGACGCGAACCCCTTCGTGGGGGAGGGAGGCGCCTACGACTCCGTGCGCCCCGCCTACCCGGACGAGGCCGTGGCCGCGTTGGTCGAAGCCGCGCGGTGCGCTCGGGGTACCGACGCGTCGGGGCAGGACGGGCCGCTGTGCGCAGCCGACATCGGTGCGGGCACGGGAAAAATGAGTGAGCTCCTGGCCCGTGCCGGGTTCCTCGTGGACGCGGTCGAGCCCTCCGAGGCGATGCGAGCCCAGGCCTCGTCGATCGAGGGCGTGACGTGGCACGATGGCGTCGCGGAAGAGACCGGACTGTCGAACGATGTGTACGACATCGTCGTCTTTGCCCAGTCCTGGCATTGGGTGGATTCCGAGCGTGCTGGCCTCGAAGCGGAGCGTATCCTCGCCCCGGGAGGCGCGCTCGGGATCGTCTGGAACCAGATGGATGTGTCGATCCCGTGGGTGCACAGGCTGACGCGCATCATGCGCTCGGGCGACGTGCACCGCCCCGACAGGCCGCCCGCACCGGGCGGTGGCTTCGCCCCGATGACACTCACCCAGGTCGCCTGGGAGGACCGGATGACCCCCGAGCAGATCCTCACCCTGGGCACGACGCGTTCCTCGTATATCCGTTCGTCGGAGGCGGGGCGTGCGCGCATGCAGGCGAACCTGCGCTGGTACCTGTATGAGCACCTGGGCTACGCGCCGGGGGAGCAGGTTACGATCCCGTACACGACGCTCGTGTGGCTCGCCCGCCTGTGAGGGCGAGGGGACGACACCTGCGTCAGCGCAAGCGGATCTCCTCGCGAGCCTTGTTGTCGAACCAGCGCCGGCGTCCCGACTGTTCCTGGGGCGAAGGCGGAGTCCGCGAGACGTCGCTGCTCCACCAGCGGGCCCGGGCCTCGTGCCCCTCCTGAAGCGCGAGGCCACCCCTGGCACAATGAGACCATGGGTCTGTCGTTTCTGGGAGTGATCGCTGCCCTCGCCATGTATGCGGTGAGCGTGGCGCCGTCGCTGATGGCGCGCTCCTGGGCATGGCACGCGGTCGCCTCGGGCGTCCTCGTCTCCTGCGGGTACGTCGGCGGCGTCATCGTCCAGAACGTGGGCGCCCGCATCATCGCCATGACGGGCCTGACCATCCGCGCATCCGAGCCCGTCGAGATCGGTTTCCGCGTCTGCGCCGCAGTACTCTTCGCGATGTGGTGGCTCTACGCCGTCATCCAGTCGTATCGCCGAGCCCGCGTCGCCGCCAGACTCGTGAGCATGCCGGGAGAGACCTTCGGAGAATACCTCCTGGGAACCGCCGGAACCGTCGTTGTCGCATGGTGCCTCATCGCGATCGTGGGTGCTCTGAACAGCCTCGGACGCATGCTTATCGCCGCGCTCGGTGACTACATGCCGCACCCCATTGCTGTCGTCGTCGGCGTGGTGATCCTGACCGTCATCGTCTTCTTCCTGACCTCGAACGTGATCCTGCGCGGCGGCATCGGCTTCTTCCGTCATCACGCCGAGCAGATGAACACGCGCACCGCGCGGGGCATCTACAAGCCCTTCGTCCCCGAGCGCTCCGCCTCCCCGGCCTCGCCCGTCACGTGGGAGTCGGTCGGCGGTCAGGGGCGCGTCTTCCTCGGCCGAGGCCCCTCGCGCCTCGATATCGCCCAGGTCAGCGGCGGCGAGGCCATGGAACCCATCCGCGTCTATTCCGGCATGCCCACGGGCGGGGCGGGCATCGAGGTGGCCGCGGCGACCGTCGTCGCCGAGCTGCGTCGCACGGGCGCATTCGATCGCGCTGTCATTCTTATTGCCGCGTCGACCGGGTCCGGCTGGGTCGACGAGTGGCAGGTTCAGCCCCTCGAGTTCCTCACGCGCGGCAACTGTGCGACCGCCTCGTTGCAGTACTCCTACGTGCCCTCGGCCCTCAACTGGCTGACCGGCCTCGAGCCCGCGCAGGAGGCGTCGGCCGCGCTCTTCCGTGCCGTGCGCGCCGAGCTCGACACGATGGACGAGGCCGACCGACCCGCGCTCTTCGTGTGCGGCGAGTCCCTGGGTGCCTTTGCCTCGCAGTCGGTGTTTTCCTCGGTCGAGGAGGCGCTGGGCCAGGTGGATGGTGCCCTGTGGGTGGGCACCCCGGCGTTCACGCCGATGCACGCCGAGCTCACGGCTGAGCGCCACAAGGGCAGCCCCGAGGTGGCGCCCGTCGTCTACAACGGGCGGCGCGTGCGCTTCGTGAACGAGCCCTCCGACCTGCGCACCGACTTGTACGGCCGCGAGCTGGGTCCGTGGGGATTCCCGCGCCTCGTCTACGCTCAGCATCCCTCCGACCCGGTCGTGTGGTGGAATCGCAAGCTCCTGTGGAACCAGCCGGATTGGCTGCGTGAGCGTGCGGGGCGCGATGTGTCCCGCTTCGTCGAGTTCACGCGCTTCGTGACCTTCATTCAGGTGCTTGCTGACCTGCCCGTCGCGGGTACGGCCCCCGGCGGCCACGGTCATACCTATAACGAGGAGCTGATCCCCCTGTGGAGGGCGATCCTCGGCTTTGATCGCCTCTTCGACGAGGCGCCGACCCACCCGCGTCTAGCGGCCCTCGACGGGTCTTGGGTGGACGAGGCAATGGTTCGGCGTATCGGCATCGTGGTGCGGGCGAACCTGGAGCTGTCAGACCGCCAGTAGGGCCTGACCGCGCCTTGGTGTCCGGCGCGGCACTTTGTCAGGATTGACGTGTGACAACGTGCTACTTCGTTGCGTTCTCTCTCGGTATTTGCCGTGGCAAGTAACCGCTCTCCATGCCGTTTATTTCAGGAATGTCGGCGTTTGAGTCGTGGGAAAATGTGCTTTGTCAAACGAACATATGTGCAGTGGTCAGTGAACGTGTTGAAACTTTGCTGACAAGAGCGTTGAGGGCGCCCTTATTTCCCCTCATAATGCCTTGTAGCTACTGAATGGTAAGTGGGTAAGCCGTTGCTAGGTATCTGGTTGCGCAGTATCGTGCGGATTGTGAGCCGATGAACCTAACCGGTCGGTATGGCTCGCACGAATCAACATTGGAGTGAGCATGTCATTCACATTTCACAGGGCGTTGATCGCAGCCCTGGCGACCGGCGCAATGGCAGCGTCTGGCGTCGCCTTCGGCGCTCCCGCCCTGGCAGCAACCCCCGCGCCCGACACGGACGGGCCGATGATCTCCAACCTCGCTACCACCAGCGAGGGTATCGGCGGTCAGGTCACCTTCTCCGTCACCGACAATCCCGGGCTGTCCAGCATTGACCTGCGTGACCCCGCGACCGACGCGATCTTCTACCATCGTGTCGTCGACTTCCCTGGCAATGTCACCGACGACGGCCTTCATCACTACCTCTTCACCATCAAGTTCTCCGACATTCAGGCCGCCTGGTCCCAGGCTGGCCATACCGATGCCCTCCCCGCGACCGTCACGCTCGTCGCCTGGGGCAGTGACGGTCTGCCGTCCAAGCGCGCCGATGTCGCGATCACACCCGTTGCCATGTCCTCCCTCGACTTCGGTATCGAGTCCGGTCAGCTGAACATGACTGTCGGTCAGCAGACGTACATCGGCGTCACGCACAAGCCGGACAATGCCAACATGACGAAAGTCAACTGGACTGGTGACGATATCGACGTCCTGAATGTCGATGATCGCTCGGGCCGCGTGACTGCCCTGAAGGAGGGCTGCTCGGACGTCCGAGCCGTCGCTGACTACATGGATCCCACGGCCTTCGACCCGGTGATGGCTACCGTCCAGGTCTGCGCCAGTGATCTGGGCAAGGACGAGATCGCGGTCAATTTCCTTCGCGTGGACTTCGAGGAGGGTGAGACTGTCACCCTCAAGCCGCTGCTGCCCGAGAAGTTCAAGGATGCCACCCTGTCCTGGAGCCTCGAGTATGACGGCGTGGTCATCCTGAAGGTGGCCGAGGACGGCAAGAGTGCGACGATCACCGGCGGTAACGTCGTTGATTGGAATCAGGTGAACCTGACCGCCACCCTGCCCGACGGAACCGAGGCAAGCGCGACGACGATCGCCGTCGTCAAGTCTGTGAAGCACGATGCGACGGCGCCCGCCCCGTGGGTCGACCCCGCGCCGCAGCCCGACCCGCAGCCTGCTCCGGATCCCCAGCCCCAGCCTCAGCCCGATCCGCAGCCCGCTCCCGATCCCCAGCCTGCTCCGGATCCCCAGCCTCAGCCCCAGCCCCAGCCTGACCCCCAGCCTGCTCCGGATCCCCAGCCCCAGCCTCAGCCTCAGCCTCAGCCCCAGCCCGAGCCTCAGCCCCAGCCGCAGCCTGCCCCCTCGGGCGCCTGGATGCTGGACTCGATCGGCTGGTGGTACCGCAACGCTGACGGCACCTACCCGGCGAATACCTCGATGGTGATCGACGGACGCACCTACCGCTTCGATGGACGCGGCTACATGCGCACTGGTTGGGTCATGGACGGCGGCGCCTGGTACTACCACGATGGCTCCGGCGCGCAGCTCACCGGCTGGCAGATCGTCCGCGGTTCCTGGTACTACCTGGGTGACAACGGCGCGATGCGCACTGGTTGGGTCATGGACGGCGGCACCTGGTACTACCTGCACGGCTCCGGTGCGATGGCCACTGGTTGGATCAACCTGGGCGGTACCTGGTACTACCTGCATGGCTCGGGCGCGATGCTCACCGGCTGGCAGATGATCGGTGGTTCCTGGTACTTCCTGGGTGACAACGGCGCGATGCGCACCGGTTGGGTCATGGACGGCGGCGCCTGGTACTACCTGCGCGGCTCCGGTGCGATGCGCACCGGTTGGGTCATGGACGGTGGCGCCTGGTACTACCTGTCTCCCTCGGGAGCCATGGTGACGGGCACGCACACCATCAACGGCCGCAGCTACACCTTCAACGCCTCGGGCGTGTGGATCCCGTGATCTGATCGAGGCCTCGCCGACAGGTAACAGTCCGGGCCCAGGAACGCAGCAACGCGCTCCTGGGCCCGGATTCTCGTTAGACGCTTCAGCTCCGCTTCACGTATCAATAAGCAATACCGTGATTGTCACCCGTGCTTGGTGCGGTATTTTGTGAGGAGACGGCTGGTACACCGATGTACCGGATGCCACCGGCACGCCGTCCCCCCACACATTTGGAGAAGGCTTATGTCAACGAAGAAACCGGCTGCCCTCCTCGCCTTCGTCGGCGCCTGCGCGCTCGCGGTCACCGGGCCGGCCACCCTGGCCTCGCCTCTGTCCGCGGGCCCGTCTGGCGCCCGCGATGGCGCAGCGACGTCCCTGCCTGCGGGCGATATTGATACGGCGCTGACCTCGAAGAGCGGGCAGTCTGCGCCCGCCTCGAGTGCCGACGATGAGGATCCGGCGCGCATCGTCGGCGTCATCGTCCAGCTCGAGGACGGCGCAACCCGCGAGGGCGCGATCGACGAGATCAACCGGGCTGTGGCTGCTCAGTTTCCCGGCGCCTCGGCCCAGGTAGAGCGCGAGTATGATAACGTCCTGACGGGCTTCGCCCTCAAGGCTCCCGCCGGTGCGCTCGACGCGATCCGTCGCGCCCCGGGCGTGCGCGCAGCGTTCCTTGAGCGCGAGGGGCACGTGAACGATGGCGCGACCCTCGACTCAGAGGGAGGCCTCGAGGCCTCGCAAAACGGCGGGCAGGACCCCGCCAACCTGAGCGCCCAGCTCATGATGCGCACCGACCAGGTCGCGCAAAAGGGCGAAGGCAAGGTCATCGCCGTCATCGACACGGGTGTCGACACGACCCACCAGGCGTTCACGGGCGCGCTCGCAGGAACGCCCGCGCTCACCCCGCAGAAGGTTGCCGCGCTCTCGTCCCAGCTGGGCGAGGGCAAGACCGGCGTCTACATCTCGCAGAAGTTCCCCTTCGCCTACGACTACGCGGACGGTGACAACGACGCGTCGCCGCGCGAGGGAGGCTCCGGCTTCCATGGCACGCACGTCGCCGGCATCGCCGCGGGTAATGCCGACAAGATCATCGGCACCGCCCCGAACGCGCAGGTGATCGTCGCGAAGGTGACGCGCAGCGAGGACGACGCACTGCTGGACTCGGCGCTGCTCGCCTCCCTCGACGACATGCTGGTCCTGCACCCCGACGTCATCAACCTGTCGCTCGGCTGGACGGCCGGCATGGATAACGAGGCCGACACGGTCTACGCGACCGTGTACAAGAAGCTCCAGGACGCGGGCATCACCGTGAACGCGGCCGCGGGCAACGCCTTCTCCACCGGGTACGGCAACAACTCCGGCAAGGGCCTGCCCTACGCCTCGGACCCCGACTCCTCGGTCATTGACGAGCCCGCGACCTACTCCTCGGTGGTCGCCGTCGCCTCCGTCGAGAACGCGCTCATCCGCAACGCCTTCACCGTTAACGGGAAGGACATCGGCTACCAGCGCTCGCGCGGCATGAACGGCGAGAAGGTCGCCTACTTCTCCGACCTGCCCGCCGGCACCTACGAGTACGTGGACGCCGGGTTCGCCTCCGAGGAGGACGTCGCCGCCCTCAAGGAGAAGTACCCGGACGGCCTCGCCGGCAAGATCGCCCTGGTCTCGCGCGGCAAGATGACCTACCAGAAGAAGGTCGAGAACCTCTACGACCTGCATCCGGCCGGCATCCTCGTTTACAACAACGTGTCCGTCGGCTCGCTCATCATCATGAACCTGACGACGCAGGACATGCCCGCCGCGTTCATCTCCCAGGCCGACGGCCAGGCCATGCTGGACGCCCCCGAACATAAGCTCTCCATCGCCGAGGGCCAGGTCCTGCCGCAGTCCTCCATCTACGAGGCCTCGGAGTTCTCCTCGTGGGGCGTCTCCCCGGACCTGCGTCTCAAGCCTGAGATCGCGGCGCCTGGTGGCAACGTTTTCTCGTCGATACCGAACGGTGCGTACGAGCAGACCTCGGGCACCTCGATGGCCACGCCCCAGATGGCTGGCATCAGCGCGATCGTCCTGCAGCGCGTCCAGTCCGACCCGCTGTTCGCCTCGATGAGCGCGCGCCAGCAGGCTGATGTGGTCCAGAACCTCATCATGGGCACGGCTCGCCCGCTGACCGACGCGGCGCAGACGACGGGTGCGCTCTATTCCCCGCGTAAGCAGGGCGCGGGCCTGGTGGACGCTTTGGCAGCGACGACCTCGTCGGTCTACCCGACCGTGGTGGGGGCCGCGGAGCAGTCCCGGCCCAAGGCCGACCTGGGGGACGGCACGAAGGGCTGGCACTTCGACGTCACCCTCCACAACCTGTCTGGCACGGCTGCGACCTACGAGCTGAGCTCTCAGGCGCTGTCGGAGATTGTGGACGGTGGGTTCTTCACGGAGCATTCCTCGGATTGGCGAGGCCATGGCGTGGAGATCACCTACTCGGGCGCCGCGTCTGCGTCGGCTGAGGGTGCGACCGTGACGGTTCCGGCCTCGGGCGAGGCCACGGTCGGCATCGACGTCACGCCCGGCAGCGAGTTCGCCTCCTACGTTGCGGACAACACGCCTAACGGGACGTTCCTGGATGGTTTCGTGCGCTTCGCGTCGAAGACGGACGGTCAGCCCGACCTCGCGGTGCCCTACCTGGGCTTCTACGGTGATTGGGGCAAGGCACCGATCTTCGACGCGCTCGCCTCTGTGGGCGGGGCGCACACCCGGGCCTCGGATATCGTCAACGGCCAGACCGGCGCCTCCCTCGGCTACAACCCGCTCGTCAAGGTGGCCGACCGCGCCGGCAACCCGAATCCGCAGCGCTACGTGATCTCGCGGTCCACGGCCTCGGGCGCCCCGACGATCCTCGAACCGCGCACGGGCACGCTGCGCAGCGTCCATACGCTGACCAGCACCTACACGAACGAGGCCGGGGAGACGGTCTTCTCCGTGACCAACCACCAGAACTGGAAGTCCGTGTACCTGACGAGCACCGAGGAGAACACCTGGGTCGAGGCCTACCACGAGTCCACTGCCTTCGACGCGAACGCGGAGAAGTTCGCGCAGATGCCCGACGGCGCCTACACGCTGCGAATCGCCGCATCCAACGATGGTCCGTCGCGTGCCGAGCAGTCGATCTCCTACAACTTCCGCCTCGACACGAAGGCCCCGGTCATCTCCGATCTGGTGTACTCCGGCAAGGATGAGGGCTTCGTCGTCACCTTCGATGTCACTGACGACTCGCCGCTGGCAGCTGTCGATTTGCACGACCCGGCCGACGGCCTGTGGTTCTACCGCCACGTCTTCACTGAGGACGAGGGCAGCGTTGGTGCCGATGGCCGGTACACGTACCACGTCGAGATCCCGCTCAGCGTCATCAAGCAGGCGTGGACCGATCAGGGCGGCACCGGCGACGTCATCGCCAACCCCTACGTCCTCGCGTGGGACTACGGCCTTAACCCCTCCGAGGTCTTCCCGATCAACCTGCCCAGCGGCAACCCGGGAACTCCCAGCCCGTGCGTGAACCCCGAGGGCGGTCACTGGGTGAAGGATAGCGTCGGCTGGTGGTACGCCTGCGCCGACGGGGCCAGCTACCTCAAGGGCGGCTGGTTCACCATCAACGGCCACGACTACCAGTTCGGGCCGTCGGGCTACATGGCGACCGGCTTCCTCAAGCGCACGAACGGCGAGTGGGTCTACGCCGACTCCGATGGCGCCCTCGTGAGCGGTTGGGTGAAGGATGGCGGCTCCTGGTACTACCTCGACCCCGCCTCTCACGTCATGGCGACCGGATGGGTGGCCGACCGCGGCTCCTGGTACTACCTCACCGGCAACGGCGCGATGGCCATCGGATGGGTGAACGACGGCGGTACCTGGTACTTCCTGAACGCCTCCGGAAAGATGGCGACCGGCTGGATCAAGGATCGGGGCACCTGGTACTACCTGGCGCCCTCCGGTGCGATGCTGACGGGCACGCATGTGATCAACGGGCGCACCTACATGTTTGACGATTCGGGCGCCTGGGTGCGATAAGCGCCGAGCTTCCTGAATCTGTCAATATTCCCTTCCGGGCCCGAGAACGTTGTTGTGTAAGCGTTCTCGGGCCCGGAATCCGTTACTGGGTAAAATAATCGTCAGGTGTTTCTACAGGTGAAACAAAGCTTGTCACAAGACTTATCTGCGGTAAGTTGATTATGGCGGCCAATAGGCGCGGTTCCCTCCTCGTTCTTACACGACCGCCTGTCAACACATTGGAGTAGGTAGATGACAACGAAGAAACCAGCGACGCTCCTCGCGCTGGCCGGCACCGCGGCACTCGTGGTTGCTGGCCCCGCGACCCTCGCATCCCCGCCCACCGGCGCGGACGCCCAACCCGACGCGGGCGCCACGGCCTCGTCCCTGCCCGTCGGTAACGTCGATACCGCGCTCACCTCGAAGAGCGGGCAGACCACCCAGACCGAGCAGGCCCAGGCGACCGACGAGGTGGACCCCGCCTCCGTCGTGAGCATCGTCGTCCAGCTCGACGACAACGCGGACCGCGCGGCCGCTCTCGCCTCCATCAACGAGGCCGTGGCCGGCGCATTCCCTGGCGCCTCCGCCCAGGTGGAGCGCGAGTACGACAATGCTCTCCAGGGCTTCGCGCTCAACGCCCCCGCCGGCTCCCTCGACGCGATCCGCGCGGTGAGCGGCGTCAAGGCCGCGTTCCTCGACCGCGAGACCCACGTTGAAGGCGCCGATGACCAGGTCGCTGGCGAGGGCGCGACGAACTCCGCCCGCACCGCCGCCCAGAACCCCGCCAACCTCAGCCCCCAGCTGATGATGCACGCCGACCAGATCACCCAGAAGGGTGAAGGCAAGGTCGTCGCCGTCATCGACACCGGCGTGGACATGACGCACCCGGCGTTCGCGGGCGCCCTGCACGGAACCCCCGCGCTCTCAGCGGACAAGGTCGCATCCCTGACCCCCCAGCTGGGTGACGGAAAGACCGGCACCTACGTGTCGGAAAAGTTCCCCTTCGCCTACGACTACGCGGATAACGACCCCGACGCCTCGCCGACCGGCGATGCCGGATCGCACGGCACGCACGTCGCCGGCATCACCGCGGGCAACGCGGGCGAAATCGTCGGCATTGCGCCCGACGCGCAGATCATCGTCGCCAAGGTCGCCCGTAGCAGCAACGGCGGCATCCCGGACTCGGCGCTGCTCGCCGCACTCGACGACATGGTGATCCTGCACCCCGACGTCGTGAACCTGTCCCTCGGACAGACCGGCGGCATGGACAACGAAGCCGACTCCATGTACGCCACCGTCTTCAAGAACCTGCAGGCCGCGGGCGTCACCGTGAACGCGGCCGCGGGCAACGAGTACACCGCCGGATACGGCAACCTGTCCGGCAAGAACCTGCCCTACGCCTCGGACCCCGACTCCTCGGTCCTGTGCGAGCCGGCGTCCTACTCCTCCGTCGTGTCCGTGGCCTCGGTCGATAACTCGCTGGCGCACAGCGCCTTCAGTGTCGGCGACCGCGACGTCCCCTACCAGCGCGCAGGTGGCGCCGACGGTCAGAAGATGCCCGACCTGTCTGACCTGACCGGCGGCCCCTTCGAGTACGTCGACGGCGGCATCGGTTCGCCCGAGGACGGCGCTGCGCTCAAGGCCAAGTACCCCGATGGCCTCGCCGGCAAGATCGTGCTGGTCAAGCGCGGCTCCCTCACCTTCCAGGACAAGTTCAACAACATCGCAGGCTCCAAGCCCGCCGGTTTCATCGTCTACAACAACGTGCCCGGTGACTCCCTCGTCGTCATGAGCCTGGCGACCGACGGCGTGCCCGCCGCGTTCATCTCGCAGGCGGACGGCGAGGCCATGCTGGCCGCCGCCGACCACCACTTGACCGTCGCCCCCGGCAAGGTCGTCCCCCCCAGCACGAAGTACTCCATGTCGAGCTTCTCCTCCTGGGGCGTCACCCCCGACCTGCGCCTCAAGCCCGAGGTCAGCGCCCCCGGCGGCAACATCTACTCGTCCGTGCCCGGCGGCAACTACGAGTTCATGTCCGGCACGTCCATGGCCACCCCGCAGATGGCGGGCGTCAGTGCTGTCGTCCTGGAGCGCGTCCAGAACGATCCGCTGTTCGCGTCCATGAGCGCGAGCCAAAAGGTTGACGTTGTCCAGAACCTCATCATGGGCACGGCGGCCCCCATCGTCGACCCGCTCGATGACTCCGGCGCCCCGTACTCCCCGCGCAAGCAGGGCTCGGGTCTGACGAACGTCCTGGCTGCCACGACCTCGTCCGTGTACCCGACCGTGGTGGGCGCCCCCGAGCAGTCCCGACCCAAGGCCGACCTGGGCGACGGCACCAAGGGATGGCACTTTGACGTCACGCTGCATAACCTCTCCGGCGCCGAGGCCACCTACGCCCTGAACACGCAGGCGCTCTCCGAGATCGTTGACGGCGGGTTCTTCACCGGACACACCTCCGACTGGCGCGGTAAGGGCGTTGACATCGCCTACTCCGGCGGGGCCGTGAGCGGCACCGGCGAGGACGCGACCATCACCGTCCCCGCGAACGGTGAGGCGACCGTGGGTGTGGACGTCACGCCTCGCGCCGCGTTCGATTCCTACGTCGCACAGAACACGCCCAACGGCACCTTCCTCGACGGTTTCGTGCGCTTCACCTCGAAGACCGATGGACAGCCTGACCTGACCGTGCCCTACCTGGGCTTCTACGGCGACTGGGG
>FLSB01004991.1_pt1 | contig 20215 bp, 32 predicted proteins | sample 1550551 | NCBI WGS metagenome assembly FLSB01 (sample SAMEA4031774, study PRJEB14383) | metagenome | biome: human; feature: oral; material: saliva | place: Philippines | collected 2014 | reverse complement strand
TTTCTGTATAGACATCAAAGAAAAGGCGTCATAAAGGGGTTTGTGTTAAATATTTGACAAATGGATATAATTATGCTTGGGTGATTTTTTTCTATACTAACTTACTTTTATTTTAAAAAATAAGACAAATTAAAAAGAAACGTTGATTTATAAACAAAAAAGTTTGTCTTAAAAATTTTTTAGTTTTAAGACAAGAAAATGTTAGCGCTTACAATAGGTATGGTTGAGCGATTCACTTGTCTTAATTTTTGTCTTAACTTTTTTTGAAAGCGCTCACAATTTAGACAAAAACGCTTACATTTTTACATGAAAATTTCATGAAAATCTTAAAAATGTATATCGATAGTTTGGTTATTCATGAAGATTGTGCAAGAAAACTATATAAAATAAAGATTTTTGTTGTGTTAATTTATTCATATTTATTAAAGTTGATGTTATCAACTCGGTTTTAGATTTGTAAACAAATCGAGATTCAATTGCTGTTAGCAATTCGGTTTTTATTTTGTAAACAAAATGACTAAAGAGTTGCTGTTAGCAACTCGATATAAACTTTGTAAAAAAAGGTTGAGGTTTATAAACCCTGGAAAGTAAGAACTTCTGGAATCTAATTTTATAGACTCAATAACTAATTTAAAAATCATTTATATAGAAAATCCGTAAGGATCAAAGGAGAATAACTATGTCAACTAATATCGTAAGTCTTGTGGGTCGTACAGTCCGTAAACCTGAAATTCGTGAAAACGAATCTGGAGTAAAAACTGTATTGATGACACTAGCTGTCAACCGTGGTAAAGACCGTGATGGTAATCAATTGGTAGATTACGTCCCTGTTAAAGGTTTCGTATCAAAAGATGCTAAAAGCAATGGTCCTTACGATTACATCGGTAAAGGTCAGCTTGTATCTATCCAAGGTAAACTTCGTTCATCTTCTTATGAAAAAGATGGTGAAACCATCTACACTACCGATGTTATCATTGATAATGGTGGTGTAAGCTTGCTTGAAAAATCACGCAAAGACGAAAAATAATCAAGCAATAAAGGTCAGCTAAAGCTGACCTTATTTTTTACAAAAAAAACAATATCGAGGTTTTCACATGTTAACAAAGGAAGCTAAATTTCAAAAAGTTTTAAATTTGTATACAAAAGTCATTGATGCTGGATTAACATGGGGTATCAATGACGAAGACGAAATGGTCAAACATAAAATTGCCATTGGAAAAAGAAAAGCTAAAAATATTAAATGGTACGAAAAATATATTGATCGTCAAACAGCTATTATTTATAGCCAAAACAAGGAATTCAAATTTACTATGAATAAACTTGAAATTGGTCAAACTCATACTCATGAAAAAGGTATTAATAATGAATACAAATACGTCAAAAACGGTTCTCGCCCGAAAAACAATCTTCAATTAAAATTAAAGAAAGTAGAACATTAAAATGATTACAATTAAACAATTAGAAGAACTCATTCACAATAAAGATGAAATTAAAACTATTAAATATGTTGACGAAAATAAAAAACCAATTGAACCTAACAAAGATTCAATTGTCGAAGACATCAATTTCATCAAAGAAATGAAAGGTGAACGATTTGATGGTGTCTATAAAACAGATTATGTCATCACAATCAAAAATGAGACTAATTTAAGAAACCATTTAGATAACTCTCAAAAAACTTTAGAAAAACATTTCAAAATTTCTGAAGAAACAGGTTATTACGATTGGTACGAACCTGATTTTGAAACCATTTGCAAAGATTTCAAAGTATATGACGCAACACCAACACTACATGCTTATTTTAATAATGATGGTGATGACTATCGAATCACTATTTTCAAGCAAGACAGTTACTACTACGCTTATGTTGTAGAAAGTTATGGTTGCGGTGGTTTCAAAAGTAGTTATGTTATTAAAAATGAAGATTATCTTGGCTTATTGAATGACCTAAACCAACGAATTTATTCTTCCAATTATTGAAATCAATTAATAATCATGTTAAATGAATAGAAAGGAAACCAAAATGTCAGCTATTTGTGAACAACATTTACCAGTATTAAAAAAATTAATTAAATACTTAAATATTGACGCCAACAATTGGACCAAACTTATGGACGCAGATTCAACCCAAAAACTACCTAAAATGGAAATGATTGGAATAGATGATGCCGAAATTATGGTGTTCTCTCATAATGATATAATCGTGGGAAGTATCTGCGTCAAATATTTGGGTCAAGATTTGTGCGAAATTATAGGAGATATCGACGATATCGACCAGTTTGTTGACACTGTTGATAAACTGATCAAAAATATTGAGGTATAAAAATGTTTTGGAAAATTATTAAATTTGTCATCAAATGGAGTCTAATAGCGTTCGCATTATACATTGGCTTTTGGCTTGCCTTAGTAGTATTAATCGGATTTCTGTTATTCGGTGGACTAATGAGTGGGATTCAAACTGCAACTGGTCCAAGCAGTGGAAGCCATTATGACCACTACAATGATAGATACTTCTAATACAAAAAGCAGGTAAAACCTGCTCTTTTTTTAATTTTTGCGCTTGCGCAATCGATTCCTTTTTTGTCTAAAAATAGGAGAAAAAAAAACATGAAAAAACTAATTACTTTATCTATTGCTTTAACACTACTATTCACCCCAACTATTGCACTCGCTAAAGGTGGTCATGGCGGACACGGTGGTCATGGCGGTCACCACGGTAGCTCCCATACTTCTCACACCTCAAAATCAGGTGGTAGTAAATCTGGGGCAAAAACTGGTTCAAAAGGTTCATCTTCAACCGTTAAATCAGGAAATTCTGGTTCAAAATCAAGCTCCCATACAAGTACCCACAGTGTACTCCATGGTGGTGGTAAATCAGCATTCGCACGAAATGCATTTCGTGCAAGCTCTAACGGAACTCCTGTGTCTAGTTGGAAATCACTAAATACTGAAACAAAATCATTCACAGATATTACAAAAAATGTTCCACCATTATACCATGGTGGTTCTGTGACAAACCAATTACTATTTTATTCACTTTACCATCCAAGACACCATTACGTTCCTAAAGAAGAAAAACCAGAAGAATTAGAAAAAGAAGAAGAGAAAAAATCTTTCCAAAAAATTGGGCTCATTGTAGGTGGTGTTGCTATCTTAATTTTGATTGCGTCATTTGCGTGTTATCTATTACTATAAAAAGCAATAACTAAGAAAGGAATTCAAATTATGATAAAAAAATCATTTTTCAAATATATCATGCAAAAAATAAACGAAAAATTCACTATTGTGACTAAAATTCTGTTATTAGTATTCATTTTATCAAGTTTTATCCCACTTCCTACTGGTCAAGTTGACAACTTGGATACCTCTCAAACATTCATGAGCCTATACTTAGCTTTTATTATGCTAATTGACATCATTCTTATGTTTACATTGATGATGCTACATATGGACTTTGGGATGTACGAAACTAATAGTAAAACTATTTTATTCAAAGAATATCTATTCATTATCATCGCACCGATAGTGAGTATTTCAATTTTTCTTATTTTTGGTATCTTAACTCCATTTCAAATTGGAATCTGTGTACCAACAATTTTGTTCATCGTTATTTACATAATTGAAATGATGTCAAAAACAGATATCGATACAACAAATATCGAAAAAATATTTTTCAAGAAATAGAAAGGATTTAAACTCATGTCTAACAAGTTCAAGTCCAAACTTAATTTCACATTAACAAAATTAAAAAAAGCTGACTCTAAATTTAGAATCACTAGAATTCATTCAAATAATGACAAAAATAACCAATTGTCATTTGGAAATAGTTTCAATATTCTAACAAAAATTGATCCTAACCTAGAGCTAACATTCACTATCATAGACGAAATCAATAATAAACTTATCATGTCTTATAGTGAAAATGTTATTCATAACATTTCTGGATTTGGTGTTAAATATACTGAACATCTAACCAAATACCACGCTTTCAACAAAAACGAATTTTTAAAACAAATTTCTTATTGGAAATCTTCTCAGTCAAGCTGAGACGAATCAATCTTTGAATGGTCCTGAGAGCCCAACAGTTGCCCCAGAATCCATTTTAGATTGATAGACGACTAAATCATCACATGAAAAGAAAAACGCCCGTAAGGGCGTTTTATTATGTTTTAGAAAGGATAGTATCATGGATAAAAAACTATTCGCTTGCATTCAATATCTGTTAGCATCCAACACTGAAATTCTAACAAGAAAAAAATTAGAATTATTGTTATATTATGCTTATTGTTGGTATATGACTATTAATGCTGACAAAGTGAGTCAAATTAAAAAATCAATATTATTTGAAACCAAATTCGAAGCAGGTATAAACGGTCCAACGATACCACATTTTGATGACATCATGCTTCAACAATTATTTATTGATACACAACATCAATTAAATTATGATGAAATCGATATTTTAGACCAAATATTGAAGATTTATGGTCATTTTACAGAACATCAGTTAATCACGAGAACTCAATCAGAACAACCTTGGATTGAAGCTAGAGGTGACGCTAAATGTCTAGACAAATGTCATAATGTTTTAAATGATGTTACAATTTATAAGTATTATATACCTAAATTAGGATGATGACAGAAAGGAACAAAAAATGAAACCAATTAAATTCTTAGAACCTGAAATTGCTGAAAAGATTAACTCTATTGTATCTAATTTCGCTGATAAAGACCCAATTTTCAAACTCATTACATTATATAATATTTTCTCTACTCAAGATAAAACTACTTTATATAACATGTTATCTATTCACAATAAATCAAAAGCTTTCGATGAACAAACAGCTCACGAAATTAGAGATATTATTCAAAATCATCCAGAACAACTATTACTTCACTTTGCAACATATAATCCAACAAACCCATCACACACTGAATTTGTAACTCCAATTTCTGAAGAAATCGATTGTATCACAACTATCCGTAAAAATCAAACATGGGAACCATGTGCTGTATCATCAATTCTAATGCGAAAAAATTCTGATATTGAATTCGATCTAACAATGATTGATACTCACGATTTTAACGAAGAAGATAAACCTTTTATCAAAACTTATTTATTCGGAAATCCATACGACGAAGATTGGCAACATGTTGAGAAAACCAATTTCTCAAGCATTGATGATGTGATTGAAAATAATAAATAGGTGAAAAAATGCAAGATTTATTATATCGATTAACAACCACACCCATCAATGAAGGCATCCTATGGTTTATATTGCTAATACTTTTGTTCATCAGTATACTTTCATTCATTACTAAATTTGAAGATTCTGATAAACTAACATCAGTTATAAGTTCATTTATCATTTTAGTAGCAACCTCAATTCTATTCATATCATTTCAAAATCATATCAACAAAAATGTCGAAATAGCTATCACAAAAAAGGAATATACCTTAACAATAAATGGTGCTGTATTAGAATTAACTAGTAACTCACCCTATTTGAACTCAGAAATTTTAGAAGTTGTTTATCAAGACGATAAACGATTTCAAATAAAATACCACAATCAATATTATGATATTGATAAAACAAAGGAGAAAATTAATGACACAAATTGAACCTCAAGTGAAAGCTAAAATTGAAGAAATCGTTGAAGACATAAACGATACAATGCTTGAATTAAACGTTTTGACTGATTTTGTTTACACTTTAGGTCACAACGAAACCGACCCAACCATTCTAAAACTAATGGACCTCTATCACAACCACAGTGACCTTATTTTAAAATATTTCATCAAAAAATACAGAGCGTCTAAATAGGCGTTTTCTTTTAGGAGAATAAAAATTATGCCAACAGAAACTTTACACTTCCAATACGATCCCATAGAATTAGCAAAACAATTATTAATCATCTATTTTGAATCAAAATTAAAAGCTTTTGATACTAATTTACTATCACATGGGAACTACGAAATTAAATACGAAACACCAGTTTTCATTCGTGAAGCTGTATATGATGCACTAGAAAATATTTCTGATTACAAACTAAACGATTTTATGATTCAAGTTGCTAAATTTTATGATATCACAGACGAATTCAAATTCGACTTATATCTACCTGAAATTTTTGAAAGAATTGTTGAATCAGATTATTTTCTAAAAATTTTAGAAAAATGTTACCAAAAACATCCAGTCTTTAAATCTTATGTTAAAGACTTAACTAATGGAAATATTTATCAAGCTAGATACGCACATCATTACGAAGTTGTTGTTGCAATTCTTAGTCAACATCCAGAACTAGATGATCCTGAAAAACAAGATGATTTCGTCATGAACCAATTAAAACTAATCGGTGAATCATATAATCAAGCTTGGTATAAACCAAAATATTTTGTAACACATAAAGAAGATAATTCAAAATTGTATCAATACGATTATAAAGCTGCCTTTGAAAAAGTTTATCATGATGCGCGTTCAGCATATAAAACTGAAAAACCTGAACCAAGTTGGAATATCATCATTGATGATTACTATAATGGCAAATACATCAACAAAATCATTAAAGATAAATCAAAAATCATTAAATATCTAGTTCAATATAATGTTTTAGAAGAAGCTCAAGATTTTGAACCTAAATTCTTTACAGATGATATTAAAGACATCATTAATTTTGTTCAAAGCGATAGTGAATTAATCAATACTAAATCAGACGATGCTGAATTAGTTGATTTAAAACCAACATACGATACAATCGGATATGACAGAGAAGAATTAATTATTTACAAAGATTGAGGTGCTAATTATGACAAAATACATTTTTCTTGATATCGATGGTGTTCTGAACTCAGAACACACATGGGACCAACAATCTGCGTCCACAATCAGCGAACAATATTTAGAAAATCTTCAAAAGATTGTCGAAAAAACGGACGCGAAATTGATCCTATCGTCTTCTTGGCGCACATATTTTGATGATAATATTGATAAACCAATTAATATTTGGGCAATTTATTTAACTCAAACATTAGCTAAACACAATTTGAAACTACATGATACAACACCTTTTGTCAAAGGACCATTCTCAAGCGAACGTGGTCTCGAAATTAGAACCTATATTGATAAACACAATATTAAAGATTATGTTGTTATTGATGACGAAGAATTTTCAGACTTCAGAACACATTTAGATATGTCTAAATTCATTCAAACAAAATTTGGTAACGAAAATACATCCATCGAAGACGAAGGTTTGAGTAAAGAAGTTGCTACAAAAGCAATTGAAATTTTAAATAAAGGATGTGATGCTAAATGACTATTATGAAAAAAATGGATAATTTGATTAAAAAATTAGAATCAAATGACCCAAAATTTATTGAGAAATTAAATAAAGATTTTGAGGAATTCACAAAGAAATCTGATAATAGAAAAGGAAAAGAAAATGACTGAATCAATATTAAACAAAATCATTCAAAAAGAAAAAGAACTTGATTCACTGCACATTGAATTGAGAGAATATATTAAATCCAAAAAATTTTCAAACAAAAATGTTAAAACATTCATTAATCATCTGGTTACATATATTGAATTACCCAAATGTAAACGAATTTTAAAAATATTTATTAAAAATGATTTATTTTCATTAGATGTTGATCAACAACATCCAAATTTACCAAAATATTTCAATTTCACTCTTGATAATCATAATACTATTGTAAGACTTAACGATGGAATTGCTAATTTCAATTCCATTGATTTTGAAAAAATAGGTGATTTCAAAAATGATAAAGGTAATATCATTACACCTGTTTCAAGAAAAGTTTATGAATTAACAATTACGAAAAATAATGATGATATCATTACAGATATTTATTTTGAGATTTATGATTAGAAAAGAGGAAACAAAAAATGAAATTCACATGGAGACAAGCTGCTGAAATAGCTAAACAATTACAAATCAAATATCAAATCCCAATTTTTGCAATGACATTTAAAGGTTCATGCAGTTGTTGCGCAGAACCATCACATTTAAATAAAGAAGCCTATCTCACACCAGATATTAAAGAGAAATCCTGGGACGAAATTGACTCATATATTATTTTCAGTAATTCTAACAATTCAAGTGGTGAAGCATATATGTACGATGAATTCTCATTAACATATGACGACATTTTAGATGAATTAAAATATAGCAAACAATACATTAAATACAAATTAAATGACAATTTTTCAAAAGAAAAATTAGAAAAATGTCTAACCGAATTTGTTAATGCTGTGAACGAAGAATCTTTCACACAATATAAACTATCTGTACCAGACGATCCAGGTCTTTGTGCAATTATTGAAAAAATCTAAATAAAAATATTATTGATTACTAAAAAGAAAAAAAAAAAATGAAAAATAAAATTAAATTATTTGCAATTACAATACTATCCGTATTATTTGCTCTAACAATTATGTCCATTTTTTATTGGTTGACATATATGGATATTCAAAATAATCCAACTAAATTATTTCATATAATTACATTAACAAAAGAAGATAAAACAATTATTTTAACTGCACTAAATATTGTATATACTTTAATACTTTTTGTATATAGTTTTATCAATTTATATATAAGCTTTTACAAAGGGAGTAAAAATGAAACAAACTGACATCAACAAATTCCTAATCAACAATATTGACTAATTAATTCAAAAATTGATTGATAAAGTAAAATCAGATAAAAATCAATCAAAACATTTCATCACATATTATTTAGTTTACAAACAAAACGGAGATTTGAGTTTAAACCAATTCACATTCACCAAAGATTACAGATATTCAGAAAATCAAATCTTTGAAATCAATTATGATGACATTGACAAAGAATATATCAAAATGTTTGACATATTCTCCACACTCGCTGTTAGTGAACAAGTATACAAATTAGCTTTCAAAAAAGCTTTGAAAAAGAAAATCAAAAATAGGAGATGATTAAAATGCCTATAATTAGTTTACAACGTCATATCAAACTGACAAACGAAGATGCTCTAAAAATTTTAAATCACAAACCATCTAAAAAATTGCAAGATATCTTAAAATCCATTGAATCGCGAAACGCTAAATCTCCAACTAAAAATAAACTAATTTCAAAGTATATTCAAAAAGAATCTAAAAATAATATGTTCAACCAACAATTTAAAGAATTCTTATTCAACCACATTTCACAAATTGCGGATTTATTTTTAAAGAAATTTGCAACTGACCAATACTACTACCTCGATTACAAAGGTTCTGAAGAAATTAAATTAGATGGTTTCCTTGTTAGAACTAATCTTGAACGTCAACATGACACAAGGTTCATCTCACTCTTTAAGATTGATGCTACCAAAGTTGAACCAAAAATTGATAGCGATAGCATCAAATACAAACCGTCTCTTAAAAAAATTATTAGAAAAAAAATCGCAAAACTCTAAAGGAAACAAAAGATATGTTCAAACAAAATCTAAAAGAAATGATGTTAGCTAATCTCGACCAACTAACCGATTTGTTTATTCAAACAATCGCAAAAGATGTCAGTGAACTAACATCTGAAGTATACTATTTGAATTATACCAATTTAAATATTGATAATCTATATACAAAAGCTTTTATCTTTACGTCTAATCAAAATGATTTGACCGTTAGCTACATCCATCTCTTTAATATTGAAAGTCAATTACTTCACAAATTGTATTACGACTTGATGCTAAATGATACTGAATATGATATTGATTATCAAAAATACTTCCACGACGCTGTTAAAGCATTGATTAAACATCGAACTCAACTAATGTAAGAAGCCACTAACGTGGCTTCGATTTTAATTTTCGAAAAAAAAAATTAAAGGAAAAAAAATATGAAAAACATTATTAAAAATACAATTCTTGAACTACAAAAAGAATACACAAACTTCTCTATTTTGTGCTTTTCCATCCTTTTCGTTGCTGGTATTTTTCAACCTCTCGTATTTGATAGTAATAATATTAAACTTACAATCATATCAATTATTTCATTCATTATGATGATTACAGCAACCATGCCAATCACTCTTGCTTTTACAAATCAACTAACAGAAGTTATGAAAAAAACTAAATTTTCAAAAAAATCAATCGCAACATTATTTGTGAAAAACGCAAATCATACAGAAGTCAATATTACAACGATTTTTTCTATCATTGCACTCAATTATATCGTTCTAGCTATCACAACAGGTATGATATTCCCATTAGGTATTGTTGTATGGTTACTTATATTAGCTTCATTAATTTTATCATAACTTACTAAAATTTAAAGGAGAAATTTCCCATGTCTAACAAAAAATTTATCCTACATATCGGATTTCCTGAAGACAATCGAATTAAAAACATCAACAATCTTTATAAAGTTGAAAATCTAAAAGAAATTTTGCATTCAACAGAAAAAGAAATCCATATTCACGCGCCATTGAAGTTGAAAACTCGACGAGATTTATACCAAACATTAAAACGAAATACTGACCAACCTATTCTTAGTATTTTGTATCCAATGACTTATCCAGAGTTTGAAGAAACTTACCTTTCAGAGCATCAACTTGATGCAGAAATGGATACCAACAAAATTAAAGATGAATACTCACGAATGCAACCACCTGTCAAAACCGTCGATTGCGACGAAATAGATTTACCTGAAAATCAAGAGTCTCTTTATGATGCTATCAAAAATTACAAACAAAAATACCCAAATTCAGATCAACATGACTCAAAATATCATAAAGAAACAATTTCTGAACATATCATTTTAGTGGCTGAAGAAATTGTAAAAATCATTATCCAAAATCAATATAAAAGTAACAAATTAAACAATATTTTATATAATGCAACACTTTATCACGATCTAGGTAAATACTGGACTAAACGATACGATAAAGACAAAAATGAAACAAATTTCAACAATCATGAAAACGTATCAGCTGTGATTTTTGTTTCTGAAATGATTTTGTTTCAAAAAGAATGTGAATCATATATATCTGACTTTCAAAAATGGTCTTTGCACCCTGACAGTTTTAATACTAAGTTATCGTTTTACAATGACATTCATACATATTTTGATGAATTCGTAAAAACAACAACTCAAATTATCTTAAACCATATGTTCATCAAAAACGAGCCTGTATCAGAAAAAGCACTCAAAAGACGTCAATTAACTGATGACGAAATTGATTATTTGTTAGTTTTTTCAGTTGCAGATGATAAAGGTAGAGTTATTTAAAAAAATAAAAATCAAAGGAAAAAATATGATACATCTAAAAGGCGAAATATTATTAGGATTAAAAAAAGATGAAATTTTGTTAGAAATGCAAGATTTTGATAACAAAAGTATTCTTACAGAACAAAAAACTAATGACCCTGAGAGTTTCATCAACCTATATAATTATAACATTGAAGTCAAAAAGAAAGCTTCAAAATTTGTAAAGCTAATAACTAAAATCACAAATAAATTTTCAAAAAACCATGAAATCGAAATCGACACATCATTTTCATTAGAAGATATTTATAAAAACAAAAAATCTGATGAATTAGTAAAATATATAGAATCACTTTTAAACAAATTATTCCCAAAATATCCAAAAAAACATAATGTATACTATGGAATTTTTGGGATTTATACAGATAATTTTAGAAGCCCATATTCACACGCAGTAGGATTCAGACCAACATTTAGACCAAGAACTGAAGAACTTGAAACTTTTGATTTTCAAGTCAAATATGAAGGTATTAATAAATACAATGACGACATGTGTATCAAGATAAGTTGGAATTTTGAATACGAATATGATGCATGTTATGGTAACATTTTATCCAGCTATAAATTTGCAGAAGAAATTTTATATGCATTATCAGAAACAGAATTTTTAGAAAATGGTTTCACCCAGTATAATGATATCTCATATAGCGAAATCACTGAATACGATGAAACAAAAAAATTACAATTAATTGAATCACATCTCGTTGCAGATATTAATAAATTAAAAGATGATATTAATAATTTAGTTGAACTAAAACCAGACCATGGAGATTTGCTCACTCTTGAAGAAGCTTCATCTCTTATCAATTATGACGGTTACGGCTATTTATGTAAAGAAATTGATGGTGAAATGTATCAAAGTTTTATCATACCAAATATGGACTACGCATTACCAAAAATTTATAAAGAAAATTTCACACATATTTATTGGTATAATAGATAATCTTTAAAAATTCAAATTAGAAAGAAAAACAATCATGCAAACAACATTTAAAGAAAACATTAAAAATTTAATATTAAAAAATATTGATTATTTAGTTAAAAAATTCATCGATCAAATTTGTTCAGACCCAAACAATGTTGAAGGTGAATGGATTCATCTCATCTACAACAATTTGGATATTGAATATTTAAATATATATAGTTTACACTATATTTCAGATACATTAAGTGAAAGAGGATCCATTTATCTATTTGAAATTCAAACAGATGATATCAAATATGAATATGACAAATTAATTAAAAAACAATCATCAAAACATATTGATGATGATCTAGAAACAGAACTTTATCATCAAGCCATCAAAAAAGTTTTGAAAATCGAAATTGATTACATTTAAAATAAAGGAACAAAAAATGTACAAACATTTAGAAAAAAATATTAATTCAAATCCTGTTCTAAAAGAATATTGTTCAACACTAGAACAAACAGGTTTCAATGTATATAATGTAAATCGAAAATCAAAAAGTATGACCGTTTTAGCAAAAAAAGAAGATGACAAAATTCACGATTTACATATGACAATTAATTCTGTGTCTAAAGATGCAACCATCACCATCAAAACTCGACTAATCTGGGCTGAACATGCTAAATTATCATTACCTGGATATAATATTCAACTAGAAATTGACAGTGAGTCTGATTATGACTATAACTATGATCACAGTTTTATTTTGAGAGCAACAAAAACAGAATCAGATATCAAACTTGAAAATTTAGTTGAAACAATCGATTCAATGTTAGACGAAATTCAAGCTGCTCACAAAGACTTAACAAAATTGTAGAAAGGATTCCAAATGCACCACTACATTAAATTTGATTTTGATTTAGGATACGGATACGGGCTTCCAGTCCTAATTGAAATCGATCAAGAAACAAAAGAAAAATTGCAACAGTATTTTCAAAGAAAATATTCAGACGATGAATTCATCTCATTTGACGAAAACTATGTCACCGTCAACACAATCATTGAATCTGCCGAATTTTTTGAAACAGAAAAACAACTCCCATTGGATTTCAAATCAGAATATATTCTCAACATTTTGTTGAACTATTTTGAACAACCGTTCAATTTCAGTGAAATTGAAGAAACTGAACCTAAAACACTCCACCGTCTAACACCTTCAGAATTGAGAATTGAATCTTTTATTGCTCAAGCAAAACCTTTTCTTGAAAAAGAACAAGCTGACCCAACATACAACTCAGCAGCCGCACTCACACGTCTAGGTCAAGACTCTAGATTGTTTTCAGATATCGAAGATGCTATCACTTCTGCTGAATTATTTGGAATTTGTCCAGACTGCGATGCTGTTATGCACGAAGAAGGTTGCATTATGTGTCAAAACTATGAAAATTGAGGTTTAAAATGTCAATCAAAAAAATTAGAAAATTCAATTCAGTCGAAGAAATCCACAAAATATGGAATGACGAAACATTTATTCTTTATAATCAAATTGAACGTCTGATGCTAAAAGCACATATCAATTTAACAACAGAACAAGAAGAAAAATTGTTCCCTGAAATCCCAGATTATGCAATTATTGATGACAAAGTTTATAATCTTGAAGAATGTTCACATCTTGAATGGACACCATTTAGAGATGTAGATGGTTGCAGTTATTGTGAAATTGAATTGACTGAAATCAAAAATCATAACGAAATTGAATCCATCATGAAAGCATATAACGAAGCATACAGAGGATACATTTAACATGCCTAAAATTCACGAACTAAAAATTGCACCAGAATACTTCGAAAAAGTAATATCTAAAGAAAAAACTTTTGAATTTCGATATAATGACAGAAATTATCAAGTTGGTGATATTCTAAAATTAAAGGAATATTATAATCAAAAATATACAGATCAATCAATTTCTGTTAAAATAACATATATTCTTGAAAATTTTGAAGGACTAAAAGAAAACTTTGTCGTACTTTCAATTGAACATATCTAAAATAGCGTCTAACGACGCTATTATTTTGTTACCAAAATCGATTTAGATGTTAGAAAAATAAAGTGAAAATATTCATCGACAAAGAAAAGCTACTCGAATTCGAGTAGCTTAGTAGAAAATCAGGCTATTAATGTTCAGATCTTCTATGAACAACATACGCTCCAACTAATAGACCGATTGTCACAATCACTAGAAGTGTAATACCAACCCCACCAGTATTTGGCAATGCAACGATTTTGATATTAGTAATCTTAGCAACTCGATTGTCTCCATCAATATCATAGCGAGTATGACCTTTGAATCCAGTAATATCGTGCTCTAAAACTGTGAATTTATCTTTGTCGTCTAGATCCAAGTCTTCAAACGTTGTTTCCCAGTTAGTATCATTTGAAATCGTTTTAGTTGCGATAATCTGATTATCTTTCATTAGATCGACTGTAACGCCGTTACTCTTTTCATCAGCATTAGCGCCAACCCAATTTTTAGTAACTTTGAAATTGAATGTACGTTTATACAAACCGATGTTATGATAGTCAGAATGATCGACATCGACTTTACCATGTTTATCTTCAAACACGATGTCAGTTACGACTGCGTCATTGTTAGCCTTGTTACCATTGTTAGCCTCAGCTTGTTGCTGAGTTACAGCAAACTGTCTGTATGAGTTAGGATAATCTTTCAATCTAACCTTATAACCACTCAACGCGAGTTCTGCAAACTTATAAAAACCCTTATCATCAGTTGTAACAGTTTTGATTACATTGTCGTCTTTAAGCAATTCGACTTCTTTGTTCGCAAATCTTTTCTCACCTTCGTCGATTAAACCGTTTTTGTTAGAATCCTCCCACACGACACCTGACAAATCACGTTCAATAATACGAGTTTCTACGACATTCGATTGATAATCAACTTTGTAATGACTGTCTGTATTACCTTGAGAGCTGTAGCTATAAACGTCACCACCTCGGTTTCCACTAGTACTCATATGCAACTTAAACTCAGTTTGACTATTTTTGTTTAGTGGACCTTTAAGTTTGATTAACACATACTTAGCATCGCTTAATGGAGTATTTTTGTACTCTGTAAATCTTGACATATCAATATTTTGAACACTGTCAATAGAATCTGCACTATTCGAAACAAATACGTCGTAAGGAATCTGATTGTTCGTAGATTCAATGCTATTAAGTGTTAGACTTCCATGATAACCAGTCGTTGGAATCTTAATCAATACAGATACACCATTCTCACCACCACTTACAGTCGAATATGGTCGAACTGTAACAACATGATCACTATTCAATTCACCATACTTAGGTGTGATTTCGTCGATAATTGACGTTTTCTCGATGATTGGAAGCGTTACACTATACGTAGCAGCTTGTCCTGCTTTAACAGCACCTTCTAAGTTAGTTTGTTTGTCGCGGTCTGGGTGAGTAGGATAGTCTGACCAATACACTGACGCATATTGCAAACCTGATTTGTAGACGTTTTTAACATCTTTTAGATCTACTAATGACTGATCGACTGTCAAATCGTAACCGAGAATCCATTCTTTAGACGAATCATTTTTGATTGTTGGAAGCTTGAATGTTACATCTCTATCTTGACGAACGTCATTATCTGACGCAGGTTCAATGCTGACTTTTTCGCCAGTCAATTTATTAATCAGATAAGCTGATCCTTCTTTGAAACTCACGCCTTTAGGAAAATGGATAACTGTCTTCAACTCTTGTTCGTTATAACCATGAACATCACCCATGATTGCTGAAATCAACCATTCAGACTTAATTTCACCTGAGTCTGGAATGTTCAGATCTGACTGCTTATCATTATATCTAATTTTCCAAATCGCTGGTTTTAGAGCAATCGTATCTGCTTTAATCGTAGTAGTACGAGAAGGACTTTGCGGAGATTCCAATATACCTTCTTTAGACCATTTAGCTGGAATGATGTTCGGTGCACCGTCTACCAGCTGCTTCCAAGAACCGTCTTCTTGTTTCTCGTAAATGTTAGAAGCTGCGGCAGCATAATTTCCATTTACGATGTTAGTGCCGTTTCCATTCGATGTAAGTTGAAGCAAAGGTGTTGAAAATCTAAATAAATAACCGTCAGGCTGTTTTCTCTCATAATCGAATGCAGATACTATACCATGTTTCTTAGCTTCTTCGTAAGTATCATACCAGTCGTAACCGTCAAAGCCTATTGCTTGCAATTCGTCTAATGAATAATTTGTATTTTTCTTAACTCCAAATCTGAAATCTACAAGATCGTTGATATGCTTAGTTGAGCCCCAACCAGAAGTAAAACCTGTCAATAATCGCATAAGTTGAGAGTCGAACCATGCATTCTTACCAATTCCAGTTTCTCTGTTAATGAGAAACGGATAAATCTGCTTGACACCATTCGCAATATCATTATTTCTTTTGATCTCGTCAAAAACACTAGCAGGCTGCATAACATTGTCTGGATAACCAAGAGCCTTGATATTAGGATCACCCTCATAGAGAGTAGCTGCATCAGGATTCCACTTGATCAAACCTCTATGCACTTTACCAATAGCGCCTCCGCTAAAATTAGCAGAAACGTGAACTGACGTTAGATCTCCAGCGAACGTGCTTGACGCACCGAAGTGATTGTTCCAGTCATCCCCAATCTCAAATTCACCAAATGCATCTCGAGTACGAAGATCTTCCCAAGCAGTTCGGTAAACAGCGGTACCATCTTTAGCATTCTCACTAACTAATATCGCTGTAGATGATTCATTTGTCGGAATAACTTGACCGTCATATTCGATCGATTTAACATTAACTTTCCAAGTTGTTTTGACAGAATTGCTTTCATGATTAGGATTCAATTTGCCATTTTTGGTGTCGTAATCATTCTCTGCATTTGTAACGATTATATGCGAACTCAAAGGCTCGTAGCCTCGACTGAGATAGTAGTTTTTAGCAATTGTTTTATTACCGTTTATATTATCTGTCAAAGGCTGATTAGCGCGTTCCATACCAACAATCGAACCAGAGACAGTCTTATCGTTTGTTCTAGAGTTGATATCCATCTTACCAGATTTATAAATAGTACCAGCTACTACATCTCTTTTGTTTTTAGCAATCGAGTCTTCGTCATATCCATTGAGCACAAATTCACTCCAACCATTGATCCGTTTCAAATTGATGTTAGGATTGATCGAACCGTCTAGACTATTCTCTGCAAAATATGTATTGCTTTTAGCAAAACTGTCGTGTTTATAAAGTTCAGCAGGTTCGTCTACGCCTGACTTAATTACTGAATTTTGTATTGTACCGCCAAGATTCTCGAAACGCAAACTGCTTCCACTAGGTTTCCAACCATTTTCTTTATAAAATCTGACATCTTGACGAGTCTTCTCTATGTCAAAATTAACTTTGATATTACTATCAGTATAAACACCTTTCATGCTACTGTCAGGTCTGAACGATTTAGCTTCAGTTTGCACATATAAAAGAACTGGTATTTGTTCTCCAAGTTCTTTATTTTTCAAAGAATCAAAGGTATAATACAATTTGTTTGTACCAGCCATGTCTAAAGCAGTCGTTCTAACGCCTACATTCAGTCTAGACGACACTTTAATATCTTTAGTTTGAACGTCAGTCCAATCTGTCAAAGCTTGACCGTCATCTGAAATGACTCTAGCTGAAATGGTCGTTCCGATTTTCTGACCGTTAGGCAAATTACTATTCAAATTAGCAGCGATTCTACCTTTAACTACAGATCCAGCTGGAACCTCAACCTCACGAACATTCTCGATTTTCTTATCACTTGTGATCTTAGTAGTACCATCTACAATCGTCACGCCTTGAGAATCTCCTTTGAATGCGTTAGATATCGTTGTTTTGATCTGAACTTTCGATGGTTTCCCTGTCTGAGATATATTATTGACTGTCAATTTGTACGAATATATTAGAATATCGTTCGTTCTAACAATATCGTTCGTTTCAGATGAGTCATTACCTGGCTGATCGTCTGCATCAAAATTAGCTGTACCAGTAATAATTTCATTAGCTGGAACCTCCAAGTTTAAAGTCGCATTCGATTCTGCTCTAACTGGACCCGAATATGTCGCATAAGTTGATAACGATAGTCCGCACACAAAAAGAATTGCATACTTTTTTAAGTTATTAGATTTCATATTAATATAATCTCGAAAAAAAACCTATTTCAATAAGGTTAAAACCGATTCCTTTCTTTAATTTTTAATAAGATTTTTGTGTTTTAACAACTTTTATACTAAATGAAAGATTACAAGACACCTACTTCACTTGTTAGTAGTTGGCTAGTTACATCCTTTAAAATATTTTCACCCAATATAAACTATTATATAAAAATTTATGTGATTAATCAACATTATATCCTCGAAACTTTTAAAGGACTAAAAAATTTCTATACTTTCAATCAAACATATCTAAAATAGCGTCATGAGACGCTATTATTTTGTTACCAAAATCGATTTAGATTTAGAAAAAAAAGAGGTAAAGACAATGAGCTATAAAGTTTTAGATGTATGTCACCATGTTATTAATTATAGCAATGAGCACGACTACGGCATCTCAAATTTAAAACTTCAAAAGGTACTTTATTTTATTCAGGCTTATTTTCTGACAAAAAAGAAAGACCTCACTCCTTGTTTTAATGAGAAAATTGAAGCATGGGATTTTGGACCAGTTGTGCCAGAAGCATACCTTGAATATAAACAGTATGGAAGTGGAGATATTCCTACAATAAAATCTTTCATCATGTCTAATAAAAATAATGTTTGGAATTCTAAAAGAATTAAATTTGAAGACACAGTAATTTCAGATGATGATAAATCTCTTATTGATAAAGTCGTAGATAAATTTGCAGATTATTCAGCGACAGACCTTGTGTCATTGACGCACAGACAATCGCCATGGATCGACGCATACACTCCATATCAGAATAAAGAAATATCAATTAAATCAATGATTGAATATTTTAAAATTGATGATTAAATTAAACAATAAAAAGGAAATCGTAAAAATGAACCAAACCAAAGAACATATTGAAGCCAAAAAAGCTGTAGAAAATTTAAAAGATCATAAACAAACTATTCATGATAGACTAAACAAATATATTCAATATGTAGGGCTTAATCCTAAAAATATTGATTTAGACGAAATCATTGAAGATATTAGAAAGGTGAATGGAAATTAACTATGGGGACATATTTCGATATCAATGGTTCTGCTATGATTTATATTCCACAATCAGCTGAACTGAAAAACGCAAAATTTACTGAAGAAGCTAATAACCTAATTCAAAAAGAATGTCAAATTATTATTAAAAAATTCAAAAATAAACTTCAAGAACTAGTAAAACAAAATCCTGAAGTTTTTGATAATATTTCATTTGAAGGATTTTACCCACTAGGTCTTGATATCAATTGTTTTCAAAACAAAGCTCACGGTCCATCAACCGACCTAGTTAATTTTGAAAACGGAAAACGTATCCATGTCCACCATACTGCAACACTCACAATCAACGGAACCATCGAAACAGATGATTACGAATAACATAAACAATTGTTTATTGACGCAATCAAAGAACTTCATGAAGAATACCCTGTGTTCCGTCTAAATTTGATCACCATGTGGGAAGGTCAGCAAGATGCTATCATTTATAGTGGTGACCAATTATATGACATCACAACAGTACCATTAAACAATCGTCAACCTTGACAAAATCAATTTTTGTGATATAATAAAAATAATCAACATTACATAAATTTCAACGCTTCTGAGTGCAACTTGGAGGCGTTAATTTTACCAATAGAAAGGAAATTTTATGGGATTAAAACATCTTGAAGACGTGACTTACTTCCGTCTCAATAACGAAATCAACCGTCCTGTTAATGGACAAATCATGCTTCATAAAGATAAGGAAGCCTT
>FLSB01002887.1_pt1 | contig 20353 bp, 14 predicted proteins | sample 1550551 | NCBI WGS metagenome assembly FLSB01 (sample SAMEA4031774, study PRJEB14383) | metagenome | biome: human; feature: oral; material: saliva | place: Philippines | collected 2014 | reverse complement strand
TGTTCGCAACGTGTTCATTCTGTGTATGTTACATAATCACAGAACAAAAGTATGGTTTTTGCCGTGTAAAAGTATGGTTTTTGGCGTGCAAAAAGGTGGTTTTTGCATTGCAAAAGTATGGTTTTTGTTTTTCGAATGTTATGTTGTTGCAAATCGTTCGCAACGCATTTCGTAGTTGAATGTGAATATCTCACAGCATATTCGCCACATTATTCCAATTTGTTAGCAGCGTTATTAGCAGCCCACAAGCAGCCGTAGGGGCAGATTTATCGTGTCCGCATATCCGTAAGCACCCAAAAAATGACGAACGAATATGCGTATACAATGAAATGAATATACAGATTCGATGAAATGATACCCCCAAAGGAGACAAAAAAGAGCAGTCCAAATGCTATTTTGGAACTGCTCTTTTTGTAAATAAAAAAATATTATTTTATTCTGCTGGAACCTCAAACTTATCGCCAGTTTGCTCTATAATAGCCTTCTTAGCAGCCTCGCTCATACCCGGACGAGCTGGACGTGCACCCCAACCAGTGGCAGTACGTTCGAACTTACCGTCCTTTTCTGGTTTCACCGCCATATCATTAAACTTCACAATAAGGTAAGTTGCAAGTTGTTTCCACTCGTTAAGCATTTCGTTACTCTTAGCTATTGAGTAGTCGTTTAGATACTTAACAGCCGCATCCTTATCGGTTTTATAGAGTTCTTGTGCCTTTGTTTCCACTGCATTTTGGTTAGCAGCATAGCCCTTTTCCAACTTTTCGCGAACAGCTTTCAGTGCTGGGAACATCTGAGAGTAGCGTGGATAAACCATATTTGCTACCCAATTGCATACCCAGAAAGCGTTTTTGTCGGAGAAAGTAACAGCATCTGCTCCTGGAGTATTAAAGCATTCGGCACGATCAACGTTACTACAGTATATTGGAACGTATGCTGCCATATTGCCATCGTCGTTAGCAAACCAGATAATACCGCCTATTTCGCGAGGCAACCAAGAGCGTAATTGGCACACGTATGAGAATGCACTCTGCTGAGTAGATGCAGGACGCTCTGTAAAATACTTCTTTCCGTTGTAGTCGAACGTAAGTGGTGTGGGACGATAAGGCATTTCCCAATCGCCCTGACCGCAGTCGTTGAGTGTGCTTAAGGCAGTTCCTTCGTAGTGGTCGCGCATACTCATCTCCATATCGGCAAGGCTTAGCTTACGGTCTGGAGCTATCCAAAGAGGCATATCTTTAGCATTTTTATCTTTACCAAGTGCCCAAGGCAAGTATTCAGACATATCTTTAAAGTGGTTAAAGAAGCTCCACACACGTGCATCGCAGTAGCGACGACCACCGAAATCGGGTGCTGCATAAACCATTTTCCAGTTAAAGTCTTTGTCTTTTCCATTAAACCAGCCCTTCTCGCGAGCGAATTTAATGCAATTTTTAGATGTTATTACATCGGTATTATAGGTAGAGAACTGTCCGATACGTGCCTGATTAGCGTGTCCAGATATCATTCCATCGGGTATACGAACGGCAACCCATACCACTTTTTGCTTTTTATCGCCACCGCAACCCATCATTTCGAGAATCCAAACTTCGTTCGGATCGGCAATAGTAAAGCTTTCTCCACTTGACTGATAGCCATATTTTTCAACCAAATCGGTCATTACTTTAATGGCTTCGCGAGCAGTTTTAGAGCGTTGTAAACCCAGATACATAAGCGAACCATAGTCTATAATACCCGTATTATCTACCATTTCTTTACGTCCGCCGTAGGTTGTTTCGCCAATACTTACCTGGTATTCGTTGATGTTTCCTATTACATTATAGGTTTCTGGAGCCTCGTCTATGAAGCCATGACGTTCTCCAGAGTCATAATCAACTATTTCTCTCTTTGCTCCTTTTGGGTGTTTTCCTGCAGGATAGTGGCAAAGACTGGCAAACATACCATAGTCGTCGGCACTGTAAGTAACGAAAACAGAGCCATCGGTAGTTGCTCCTCGCGTTGCAATAAAGTTGGTACAAGCCTCTGCAGAAAGGTAAGAGCAGAGCGCAAGTACGCCTAAAATTAGTTTTTTCATAATCATATAGGTTTAAAAAATTAGAGTTTCACATTATATATATTGGAATTTAATAGGTTATTTTTGTGGTATAGGTAGCCACATTTTGGCGTCTATCGGTTGCAACAATGCGCAATGTATGTTGCGTTTTCGTAGCCGGGATAGGCGTTTTGCGTAGGTCGCAGAAAATGTTAGACCGGTCTTTACCTTGTTCAAACAACACAAATTTGTTGTCGATATAGGCTTCGTAGCTCTTTACGCCAGTACCTGTATCAGACAAATGGAACGTTAATGATGCCGGATTACCCGATGTTTGTCTAATGGTTGGCGGTGTGTTGTCGTGTGTAACATAGTATACCAGTCCCAAATCGCGTATGTTTCCTTGTAGCCAACCATCTTTATAGCTTCCCCCACAGTACATTGGTGGAGCGCCAGCACCACTTCCACGTGCTATGGCAGCCATATATAGTTTAGAAGTATTGCCTATTGGTGCGGTTATTTTTATCTTTAAAGGAGTATAAGCAAGTAGAGGAAGCGACAAAGGAGCAAAGCGATAGCCTGCCGAAAGGGCATTTGCAAGAGTTGTTTGCTGTGGTTGTAGCAAACAGTTGCGTGCCAATAGCGAACCTTTTACCTGTAACAGAGCTGCTCCGAAAGCTACATTGTTGTTGCGATTTACCAGCAAAGCGTTAGCACCACCAATGGGTTGTGCAGGCGGAATGGCTTGTGGTGTGCCCTGAACATATATGTCTTTCACGGTTTTATTGCCATAATAGTCGCTGAAAACATATTGTAAATGGTACTCGCGAGGCTGATTGAAATTTACAATACCCCCTGTAGCATTAGTCGTTATAAAGGGAAGACGATTGCCAGGCTCACGAAACGACTTAAGATACCAGATGCGATGACTGGCGAAATGCTCGTAATCGCCCCACACATTAATCATTCTGTTGCATCGTTGTGGTATGTTGTTTACATCGCTTTTGTAGATTAGCTTACCATCGCAATATAGTTCGGTGTGGCGCACACCATAGTTGTTGTACACGCTATCCATGTGGTCGTAAGCCCATGTGCCGAATGCTACTTTGCCCCAAGCACGGTATCGGGTATTACCAAAGGAGTAAATTCTACTTTCTTGTGTATTTTGAAAAACACCCTGACCTGCCTGTGGATAGCTTTTAAACGAGTAGGCGGTGGGTGCTTTGGTATCTGGTACTATATGAGAAAGCCAGTTCAGTGGGTCCATAAGGTTTCCAGTGGCTGTTTGGTGCATCTCTAAATGGAGATGCGGACCTTGCGATGCTCCTGTATTTCCACTAAGAGCAACAAACTGTCCCTTACTTACTGGTATTTCACCAGGCTGAAAATGAATATCGCCATTATAGCTATGGTGTGTGTATTGCCATCGTTCTACAGCAGCTTGTATCTGTGGTGCAAAACGATTAAGGTGTACATAAAAACTGGAATAGCCATTAGGGTGTGCTATTACCAGTGCGCGTCCAAAACCATACTCACCTACTATGGCACGAGAAACGTATCCATTGGCAATGGAATAGACTCCAAAGTTTACTCCACGTTCGGTTTTTATATCTATTCCACCATGAAAATGGTTGGGACGAGGCTCTCCAAAGTTGCCCGCAAGCTGTACATGTATGTGCACAGGAGAGGCAAATGAGAGTGTTGCAAGCAATAAACTAACGAATAATTGCATTTGCTTTATATTGTTTTTAATGTTCTTTTGTTTCGTTTAAAGGCTCTAAGGACACCAGGAGAACCTTTTAGCTTCTATAGAAGATAGTATCTATGGGAACACTATTCTCTCTATAAATATTCTCCTCATAGTGCCGCTCCAAAACCTAAATGCCCTAAAGCGACTGACTTTCGCTAAGCATCTGCCCGTCTTTATAGGCTCTGAGCTCTCCTCTATGCACTTGTAAAACCACTTCTCCTCCTATCCATTCTGTCATAGAAATTTCTTCTTTGAGTTGGAAGAAGTGCTCTACCCTATCGCCAACCAGTTCTATTACAGCAGGTTCTATACATTTGTTGTTGTAAATTGCTGTATTAACGGCTATTCGTCTCATCGTGTTGCTGGCTTTGGAATGCCTCTTTTGCGCATTGCTTCCTGCACAGCATTATCGTCGGCAACCATCTGTAGATTGGCATCTGATATTTTTTCGCCTTGTTTTTTCTGCACTGGTTCGCCTCCAACATTACGTATTGGGTAAGTATTATTGGTAGAATCGGCAGGCGCAACAGTCGTCTGTTTCTGCTCGTGCATACGAATTAGCTTGATATTGGTGATGGCTAAGAGACGGAATGTAGTGGAATTGTCTTGTGGTTGCGGCATATAGAAGTAGCCACGCACCCGTTTTATACCAGAATGAGCAGTGTCTTGAATAGGAACAGACTGGTGTCCTTCGCTAAAGAAGCGTGCAGTTTCGGTTGCTATACTATCGTTTCCAAAGGTTACAGTGAACACTGCTACACCCTCTCGCGTACCATCTTGCACTATGAAAAGAGGGTCGAATTCGAGCGTTAGCTGGTCGCCTTTATGGAAAGTAGTATCTGTTTTCACTTCAAAATAATGGTAGTTGTAAGGCGATTGTGGTGTTAGTATCACCGCTTTTGCCCTATTCCACACATTTGTAGTATCGCCTTTGAGCGATTCATCGCCATACTGATTGAAGTCGGATGCCGATACACCTTGTGCTTGTGCCTCTTTTTTCAGTCGTTCGTCTATATTTTCGTATATCTTCTTTAGTCGTTCGGTATGTCGCAAATAGTATTTCAACGAATTTTCAAACTCAGTTTCGTCTATTCCATAGCGTTTAAACACAGCCAGTTTGTATGCCTCTTGTTGTTCTGGAGTAGCATTTTTTACTGCTGCCACAGACATTGCTACGTGGTAATCGTACAACAAATCTTCCATTTCTCCAGGCTGAATATAAGTGGAAGGTACTGTAGGTTTACACGAAACCAACACAAACGCAAGCAAAATACATATTTTTGCCCACGCATATAGCAATTTGTTGTGTTTCTGTGTATACATTATTGTTGTTTATTCTTCGTTGTTTTTTTGTGCATTTACAGTGTTTTCAGCAATATTCTCTGTTGTTTTTGTTGCTGACGGTGTGGTATTTGTGCTGTTAAAGTCGTTACGATAGAAAAGAAAAAGCACAACTACGCCCACCGATATACATGCATCGGCAAAATTAAAGATAGCAGAAAAGAAAGTAAAATCTTCTCCGCCCCATATTGGAAGCCATTCAGGAAAGGTGCCGTGAAATAGTGGAAACGAAAACATATCCACCACATTGCCCATTAAAACAGACGAATAGCCTTCGCCCCACGCCACTAAATGTGCTGTTGGAAGATTGGTATAATAGGGGTGCGATGCGGTAAATATTTCGCCATAAAAGAGCGAATCCAAAATGTTTCCAGCCGCACCAGCATATATCATACTAAGTACTATGATGTAACCTATACGTGCTCCTTCTTTAATACGCTTATAGATATACCATGTTAAAGCTCCTACGGCAACTATTCGGAACAGACTTAGGAAGAGTTTGCTTCCTATTTCCATTCCGAAAGCCATTCCACGGTTTTCTATAAACGATATGCGAAACCAATTGAATATGACAATTTCTTCGCCAATATTCATATTTAGCTTCACCCATATCTTTATAATTTGGTCAATTAACAGTAGCAATACAATGGTTGTTACTGCTATTGTGCATTTCTTTTTATTACTCATCTGAACCTTTAATGGTCTTTATTGGCTTGCTTCGATGCCACGCTGAGCGTTGCATGTGGCACAATTCGAAGACGTTCTTTAGGAATTAGTTCTCCCGTAATTCTGTCTATACCGTACGTTTTATTATCTATACGTATCAAAGCAGCATGCAAACCTTGTATAAACTTCTGCTGACGCTGCGCCATTTGTACGAGTTCTTCCTTAGTTTGATTAGTACTTCCTTCTTCCAAAGCCTTATAAGTGGGTGACGTATCATTTACATCGTTAGTGTTTTTGTTCATCAACACCTTCATTGTTTCCTCATAATCAGACTTTGCAATCTCTAATTTTTGATTTATAATAGCGCGGAACTCCTCGAGTTCTTCATCGCTATAACGCTTCTTTTCCTCCATAGTTTTTAGTTTAATAGTGTTTTACTTGGAACATTTTTCTTTGTTCTTAATATATAATAAGGTGTACTGCGCGTGATGGAAGAGCGTCCAGCCACCACGTGCAGTAATCCTTTTTTACGCTTTTTGTACAAGTATGTTGAGTTTAAAGTCGTCGAATTCTACTTCTGTTCCATTGTTTTCGGCTACCAAAATGCTATTTGCTAACACCTGATTCTTTATAAATTCGCCAAAAGAATGGATAGCAGCAGCAGCTTCTTCGTTAGGCGATACGGTAACAATGATACGGTCTGTAATTTCGAAACCTGTTTCCTTACGTAGATTTTGAATACGATTGATAAGTTCGCGTGCCATTCCTTCTCGTTTCAATTCGTCGGTAAGGTCTACCTCAAGTGCAACTGTTAGGTTGCCTTCGTTGCTTACCAACCAGCCTGGCATATCTTCTGAGATTATTTCTACATCGGCTACGTCTACGCTGATAGGTGTTCCTTGCAAGTCGAAAGTATAGTTTCCACTCTGTTCAAACTGTGCTATCTCGTCCTGATTTAGACTATTCATCTTTGCAGCAACGTCTTTCATAAGTTTGCCATACTTCTTTCCCATTACTCGGAAGTTGCATTTCACTTTCTTCACAAGTATTCCCTGACCTTCTACAAAGTTAAGTTCTTTCACATTAACCTCGTGTTTTATAAGGTCTGCCATAGCTGTTATGTGCTGACGTTGTGTGTTGTCTATGGCTGGAATCATAATTTGGGCTAACGGTTGGCGCACTTTTATGTTTACTTTGCGTCGCAAAGCCAAAACCATAGAGGTAATGCGCTGTGCCATATCCATACGTGCCTCAAGATCGTTGTCTATATTTGCTTCGTCAGCAACTGGCCATTTATCAAGATGTACACTCTCTTTCTTTCCACCAAGGTCGTGATATAACTGGTCGGAATAGAAAGGAGCAAATGGTGCAAGTAGCTTTGCCACTGTCATAAGGCAAGTGTATAGAGCATCGTAAGCACTACGTTTGTTGCCGCTCATTTCTTTTCCCCAGAAACGTTTACGGTTCAATCGCACATACCAGTTACTTAAATCGTCGTTCACAAAACTGTCTATTAAGCGTCCAGCACGTGTTGGGTCGAAGTTCTGAAGTTCTGTTGTTACTTTCTTTATAAGCGAATTAAGTTTCGAAATAATCCAGCGGTCTATCTCCGTTGCATCGTCAGACAATACCGATAATGTGCCTTCTGTTGGTGCATTATAGTTGTCTACGTTGGCATAAAGAGCGAAGAAGCTATACGTATTATATAATGTGCCGAAGAATTTGCGACGACATTCGTCTACTCCTTCGGGGTCGAACTTAAGGTTATCCCATGGTTCGCTATTGGTCATCATATAGAAACGTACTGGGTCGGCGCCATATTTCTCCATCATTTCGAATGGATTTGTAACGTTACCCACGTGCTTACTCATCTTATTACCCTTAGCATCGAGCACAAGACCTGTTGATATTACATTCTTAAATGCCACCGAATCGAATACCATTGTGGCTATTGCGTGCAGTGTAAAGAACCAACCACGTGTTTGGTCTACGCCTTCGTTAATGAAATCGGCTGGATAGAATGCTGGTGGAACGGGTATTCCGCTATATGTAGAGTGTACCAATTGTGTGCGATACTCGCTTTCTGATAGTCCTGTTTTAGCCAAACCATCTTTGTTTATTTCGCCTTCGAATGGATAATGGAGCTGTGCGTAAGGCATAGAACCACTATCAAACCACACGTCTATTAGGTCGTCTTCGCGTTTCATTGGCTCTCCTGCTTCGTTAGCAAGCACAATTTCGTCTACGTATGGACGGTGCAAATCTATACGATCGTAGTTTTCTTTACTATAATCGCCCACTATGAAGCCACGTTCTTTCAGTGGATTGCTCTTCATAACGCCTGCAGCAACTGCATTTTCTATTTCGTTGTACAGTTCTTCTACTGATCCGATGCACTTTTCGTTGCGTTTATCGTCGCGCCAAATAGGCAATGGTGTTCCCCAGAAGCGCGAACGGCTCAAGTTCCAATCGTTAAGATTTTCCAACCAATTGCCAAAACGTCCGGTACCAGTAGACTCTGGTTGCCAATTAATGGTTTTATTTAGTTCCACCATTCTTGCTTTTGCAGCCGTATCTTTTATGAACCAGCTATCAAGCGGATAGTAAAGAATTGGCTTATCTGTACGCCAGCAGTGTGGATAGTTGTGGGTATGCTTTTGAATATTGAAGGCTTCGCCAGCCATTTTCATTTCCATACAAAGCACAATGTTAAGGTCTTCTGCTTTTTCTGAACCTTTTTTATCCCACACGCCATTAGTGTTGAAACGTGGGTCGTAGGCATTCTTCACATAATCGCCTGCATGTTTGCCGTAAGCATCTATGTTTACGCAAGCCGAAACGAAGTTTTTGTCGAGCTCTTCAATGGTATAATACTTGCCTTGCAAGTCTACCATTGGTCGTGTTTCGCCTTTTTTTGAGATAAGATAGAGTGCTGGAATATTCGCATCTTTCGCTACTTTGGCGTCATCGGCACCGAAAGTAGGTGCAATATGTACGATACCAGTACCATCTTCGGTAGTAACGTAGTCGCCAAGTATAATTCTGAAGGCTTCGCTTTCCATTTCTACGAATGTATCTCTGCCGTCTTCGCTTTGGAATACTTTATCTTTGTGCACCTCAGCATAGTTGTTTACGAATGCGGGGGCAAGTTCTCCTATGCGTTCAACAGGTTTAACCCATTTCATAAGCTGTTCGTAGTGAACACCTTCGAGGTCGGTTCCCATTACTTTTCCCACTACACGGTAAGGCAGAACCTTATCGGTGGTTTTATAAGCAGGCATTTCTCCCTCTTTCACTTCGCCTTCTGGCTTAAAGTAAGCAGATAGTCTGGTAGAAGCCAACACCACTGTTGCCTTATTGGCTGTATATGGATTGTAGGTTTCAACTACCAAATATTCAATTTTCGGACCTACACAGAGTGCCACATTAGATGGCAATGTCCAAGGTGTAGTTGTCCATGCAATAAACGATGGTGTTCCCCACGAATTGGTTTTAATACCCTGTTTTTTACAGAGAGCATTCCAATCGTTTTCCACAATAGCAAATTGCACTGTGGCAGTTGTATCTTTTACGTCGAGATAACAACCGGGTTGATTCAGCTCGTGGCTCGAAAGTCCTGTGCCTGCTCCTGGTGAATAGGGCTGAATAGTGTAGCCTTTATAGAGCAATCCCTTATTGTAGAGCTGTTTCAAAAGCCACCAAAGTGTTTCTATATATTTGTTATCGTAGGTAATGTAAGGGTTATCAAGGTCTACAAAGTATCCCATTTCCTCTGTAAGTTCACGCCATTCGGCTGTAAACTTCATCACATTTTCACGACATTTATGGTTATACTCTTCTGTCGAAATATATTTTTCAGACGCTTTGTTGTCTATATCCTTCTTCGTAATGCCCAGTTCTTTTTCTACTCCCAGTTCTACTGGCAGTCCGTGAGTATCCCAACCTGCCTTTCTATGCACCTGAAAGCCTTGCATTGTTTTGTATCTGTTGAAGGTATCTTTAATAGAACGTGCCAACACATGGTGTATTCCAGGATGTCCGTTTGCAGAGGGAGGTCCCTCAAAGAATATAAATTGTGGTGCGCCATTGCGCTCGTCGATACTCTTATGAAAGATATCGTTTTTCTTCCATGCCTCTAACACGTCCTTATTGGTACGCACTAAGTTCAATCCAGTATGTTCGGCGAATTTCTTAGACATATATTACCTCTTTTTTTTACCTATTTTCTTTAGGGTTGCAAATATACAAAATATATTTTGATTATGGTGGAAAAATAATAAAAAAAAGACGGATTTATAATAAAAAAACATACAAAATACTATATTAAATATATATTTTTTAATAACTAATTGCTACAGCATAATTTATAGAATTATATAGTTAGAAAATATAACTATGCCTATATGTTTAACTTATTTTAAAACAACGAAAGAACAAATGTTACCTCGCCCTTTTCTAAATAAGTAGTATCTTTGTAACCGTAACAATAAAAATTATTCAGAATGGAGAACAAAATGAAGGCTAATTTGCCTAAAGTAGAACAAGATAAGTTAGATAAAATCTTCGAAATAGAAGACCTTTACGAAACTGGAAAGCTATCGCTTGAAGAGGCTAGAAAACAATTTAGCGAACAGGTGGGAACCATTAAGCCTTACCATATTGCGCTAATTGAACAAACTATGACAGAAGAGGACGACCATGAATGTATTCGTGTGAATATGACAAAGACGCTACAACTGCTTGATGGCTTTATGGATTATTCGCGACCAAATCTGCCCAACAACCACCCCATTATGCATTATTATCGTGAAAACGACGAAATGAGAAAACTGTTGCTGGCTGTAGAAGACCTTGTTCAATATCCTATGATTAAGAATCAATGGTTGGAACTATACGATAAAATAAGTCAATATCCAATACACTACAAACGAAAGCAAAACCAACTATACCCTGTGTTGGAACAAAAAGGATTTACACGACCAACAACTGTTATGTGGACGTTCGACGATTTAGTGCGCGACATTATTAGAGAATCGGCTGCTTTGCTCGAAGAAGATAAAGAAGAAGAGTTTATTGCTAAACAACAAGAACTTATTAGCTATGCTCGCGACTTGATGCATAAGGAGGAAGTTATTCTCTACCCCACATCAATGGCTCTAATAAACGAACACGAATTTGAAGAAATGAAAGAGGGAGACCAAGAAATTGGCTTCGCTTTCTTTAACGTAGAACATAAAAAGGAATCTACAACAACTGCTCCGCAACAAACCGATAACAACGGTTTTGCAAAAGACTTGCAGGCACTTCTATCTAAATATGGATATGGCATAGCTCCCGAAAGTAAACTTAACGTAACTACTGGAAAGCTTACTTTGGAACAAATAAATCTTATTTATCAACATCTTCCGTTCGATATTTCGTATGTAGACGAAAACGAATTAGTGTGCTTCTATTCAGATACAGACCATCGCATCTTCCCCAGAAGCAAGAATGTAATAGGTCGCGAGGTTATGAATTGCCACCCTAAAAAAAGTGCACACATTGTTAGAGAAGTAGTAGATAAACTTAGAAGTGGCGAACAAAATAAGGCTGAGTTCTGGATTAACAAGCCTGGCGTATTCTTACACATTACATATATAGCTGTGAGAGACGCACAAGGAAACTTTAGAGGTGTGCTCGAAGTGATGCAAGATTGTACACACATTCGTGAATTGGAGGGCAGTAAAACTTTACTTACATGGGCTAACAAAGACGAAAAAACAGAACAAAAGGAGATGGAAGCTACATCTGCAAACTACAAAACAGACAACCAAACCGAACAGAACGAAGAAAACGAAGAGATTACAGAAATTACAGAGAACACAAAACTAAAGGATTTGTTAAAGCAACACCCCTTTTTAAAAAAGCGTTTAGCCGAAATTACACCTTCGTTCCGTATGCTTCAAACACCGTTAGGAAAACTCATTACAGCACGTGCCAATATTAAAATGATGAGCGAGAAAAGTGGTCTGGCAATAGAAAAAATAATTAACGGCATCAACGAAATTATAAAAGACGAAACGCAAAAAAATAAAGCAAAAAAATAAAACCCACATTGGTATAAAACGAATGTACAACATTCAAACATTTTATGGGTGGCAAACACAATACAAATGTGTAATGTCCACCCATAAAATATTTTACGAATACACCACAAATGTGTCCACATTCAACCACGAAATACACAACGAACACACCGTGAATTATCCCATCACACACAAAATACACAATGAACATTCCGCTAATTATCTACGTCGCCCACGAAATACACAACGAACACACCGTTAGGCGTAGGGGCCGATTCATCGTGCCCGTATATTTCTGTTGCCATTTCATATATTGCTCCAAACCAAATCGGAGAAATCAAAAGCAGGCAACCCTAAAAATAACAAATAAGGAAAAAGAATTATCCCTACACACAGTTTGCAGGAAAGATACTCTATAAGGTTTCAGATTTAGAAAGGTTGTTGGAGAATAACAATAGGGAGTATCTATATTAATAATATTTAATATGTTAATTTATATGTTTTTTTTGAATATTTTTGCCTATAAAAGAAAAAGAACTTATCTTTGCAAAAACCTAATTGTGAATCTATTTGGAAAAAATAAAACAATGTTATTAACTTAATATATGAGAAATGGGTATATTATAGATGTTGTAGAAAAAATATTATTTCTGAACGACATTCATACTAATAGAAAAGAACTTTTTAAAGTCCTTTTCTCTTCGCCTGTTTTTCCAAGTTTAGCTGCCATCTCTCAAACATTATCTTATTACGGTCTGCATAACAATGCTTTTGTTGCTGATTTAAAACATCTATTGAAACTTAAAAATGTAATAGTCCATTCTATAGAAAAAGAGGAAGGACATTTCTATATTCTTACCCAAATAGACTGTAATACAGTAACACTCTATGATGGCAATGAAACAAAAATTAGTCTTGAAGAGTTTACAGTAATATGGGACGGTGTCGTGTTGATTGTTGAAGAGAAAGAGAATGTCAATATAAAACAGTCTATTATTGCTTTTCCGTTTTGCTGTCTTGGCTTTTGGGGATTTTTATTGTTGTATTTTTTCTTTACCACAACAAAATTTACTATAGACTTTATCTTAGACAGTATAGGGCTCACCTTGTCAGTAGTATTGCTTAGGCAACATTTGAGAATATTCGAGAAAACATCTTTTTGCCAAATAGGAAAGAATGTTGATTGCAATTATGTTGCAGATAGAAATCCATTGCAAAGATGGCTACCGATAGATTTAGCTATAGTGGGCGTTTTCTTTTTTCTTTTTAATCTACTTAGCCTACTTATTGTTGGAGCAACAAGTTGTATATCGGGTTATATCACTCTTGTTGCAGCTATTTTTATGATGTTTCTTAGCATTTATCAGGTATTTAAAATAAAAAAATATTGTCTTTATTGTTTAGGCATAACGATTGTAGTTTTTGCAAAACTCTGCATTTCAGTTTTATCATTTAATGCTAATCATATCTATTTGTTACCTAAATTTGTCATTGCAACAATTATTGCTTATTTATTTAGTTATCTAATTTATAAAATGATGAGCTATGATAAACTATTATTTAATAATGATATAGAACTCTTAAGAATAAAACGCAATCCCAGTACCATAAAAAAATATTTCGTTCAATCCCATTCTATCGTACCTACTGAAGAAATGATGGAGTTTGGCAACAAGTATGCAGATATAGTGATAACTACTTTTATTAGCTTACATTGTCGCCACTGTCAAAAGGTTGTATCAGAAGTTATTCAGCTTATAGATAAGTTTCCTAAACGTTTCTTATGGCGCGTTGCGATACAAGGTATTAGCAGCAATGATATAAATGATAAAATTTTTGTCCAATTAAATACTCGTCAGTTGCATATTCTTCAACTATACATAAGCGATAAAAGGTGTTGTCTGAAAGCAATGCGCTTATGGAATTTTAAGAATATAACAAATTGTTCGGAAGAGTTGATTGCAAAATATCGTTATCAGCAGAAAAATATTGAAGAAATGAAAATAGTACATTATCCTACAATATGGGTAAACAATATCGTTTTACCTCAAGAATATACAACATCCGATTTACAATATATTAACCAAGAATTAATAGAAATGAAACATAACGAAACTTATCGAATGAGATAAACATATACTATCTTACTTAAGTAAAGGATTAGCTACCCTTTTTTAAGCAAGATTGTGTAGAGGAGTTGCCTATTTCCTCTTTAAATACTGAAAAGTGTAAATACTAGTTAATGCTATTTCTATTATAGGCAAATAAGATTAATATTAATTTCAAAATTTAAAAAATTATGAAGAAGCTAAGTTTATTAGAATTGGCTAATGTTTATGGTGGTTTTGACAACGAAAAATGTCGTGAAGTACAGCAAAAAGGTGCTGAACTTGATAAAAGACAAAATGGTAGGGCTACTGTTTGTAATACATTAGAGGAAGAAAAGAAGTTCCAGGAAAATTTGGAAAAAGAATGGGCGAAATGGATTGAACAATGTGAAAAGTATTGCATGTAGTATTTATTTCCCTCATAGAGAATTTCTCTATGAGGGAGGTTAAATGATACGATTAAAATGAAAGTAATTCTCTCTCTTTCTCTTATGGTATTGAATGTGCTATTTTGTTTAGCACAAGAAACCCACGTTATAGAGCCGGCAGAACTTGAAATAGTTTATTCGGTAAAAGAACAACCGCACTGGGATACTTATATCTTCCGTTGTGGTAGGAATGTGAGCCAATATTTTAGCCAACCTGCACTGCAAAGTGATAAGATGTTAGCGAATGACGACCCGGCTCTCTTTATTATCGCAAATGAAAGAATAAAAGCCTTAGACACACCCGAAGAATATGCAAAAAAATATCCTCTTAGTACAGGAGATAATGATATTATTTATCGGAACTTTGAGGAAGGAGTATTAAAAACTTATTCAAGAGTGTTTGGTTCTAAGTATTTAATAGTTGAAGATATTACTATTCCCGAATGGACAATGTACGAAGACTCCACAATTACGGTCTTAGGTATGGAATGTAAGAAAGCTACAACAAATTTCCGTGGCCGCTATTGGGAAGTTTGGTACACAGAAGAAATTCCTATTAGTCAAGGTCCTTGGAAACTATGTGGATTGCCGGGTATGATATTAAAAGCAAATAGCCCCAAGTTTATGTTGATAGAAGCAATCAGTATTAAGAATAAAAACCTTGAACCCGTAACCTTTTATAATTATCTGAACTATAAATATGCCCCGATAGACCGCATGGAATATCTAAAGAAAGTGCATAAACCGGGTATCTATCCAACCGGAGGTAATCACAGAACAATAGAAATAGATGATAACTAAAGAATAATATACTATGAAGAAACTCTTTATATTTATTATTCTAGCTTTACTATCCGAAATATTGCAGGCACAAGTAACAGTAACGGGAGTGATAACTGATGTAAATGGAAGTCCGTTATCCGCAGCAATCATAAAAAGTATTGATGCTTCAACAAAGAAAACACTTACATTTTGCAATACCAAAAATGATGGTAAATTTAGTATTAAAGCAAAAGTGGGCGACTTGCTGCAAATCTCTGCAATGAGCTATAAGAAAAAGCAAATAGTGGTAATAGCAGATATGCCAGAACAACATATCGTGCTTGAAGATGATGCAAAAGCATTAGACGAGATTACGGTAAAGGCAAAGCCTGTAAGGATTGATGGCGACACGATAAAATATCTTCTTGGCGTATATGCAAAACCCGGCGATCGCACATTAGCCGATGTATTGGCTCGTGTGCCGGGTTTTGAAGTTAATAAAAACACAGGGCAAATTTCGTACGAGGGGCGAAGCATCAGCAACTTCTATATAGAAGGAATGGATATGTTGGGCGGAAAATATGGTGTTGCTTCAAAGTCGTTACCTCAAAACGATATAGCAACGGTGGAAGTAATGAAGCATCATACCCCTATTCGTGTATTAGACGACTTTGTTTATTCTGACGAAAGTGCTATTAATGTTCGTATGAAGAAAGGTGCTAAAGCACATTGGATAGCAACATTTAATGGAGGAATAGGCTGTAAGAATAATGGTGTTTTATGGGACTTTGAAAGTTTTGCCATGCGCTTAAAGCAGAATTGGCAAACAATGATAACCTATAAAACTAACAATAGAGGTAAAGATATTATTCACGAAACAAATAAAGTTTTTACGTATGGTGAATTGGACAGTAAGCTATCACCTTTTATCTCATTACCTTCTCCTGCAAAAAGCAGATTGGGCGAACGTTCCTTATTCAACAGAAGTCATGCATTGAACTTAAATATGTTGCAGCGTATAAATGAAACATCGCAAGTAAGTTTTCAGATTTCTTATATTAACGACCATCAAGAAGCAAATTCTAAACGCACAGCAGAATACTTTTCGAAACAAGGCAACAAAGTAACTAACAATGAAAAACATTATTTAGAGAAAACTAATGAACTCTTCGCAAAAGTGAAATACGAGAACAATGCAAATAGCCAATATCTAAAAAATGAACTTTCAACAAACTTAAATTGGAACAAACAACTGCTGATAGAGCGTGGTACAAATCCACACGATATGAATGCTAACCTTCCTGTGTTTACACTGAAAGATAATCTTCTGTTAATGCGTAAATATGGCAAGCGTTTGTACTCTTTCGAATCGAAGAATATAATGGAAGTGCGACCACAACAATTAACAATGGATACGCTGAACCAAAAAATTAATCAACATTATTACGAAACCAATAATAATGTATCGGGAAGTTTTCGTTTTGGTGATTTCATTCTTACAGGAAAAATAGGAGCCAATGCTTTGTTACACAACTTTTCTTCGCATCTTATAGGTGTTCCAGATAGTATTGGTTTACTTTCTGGAAAAAGTCGATTCAGTATGTTTAAGTTGTATGCAAGTACAAACCTGGAGTATAAGTTATCCGACTTTATTTTTAATTTTTCTTCGGATGTGTCATATAACCAATATAAATATAGTTTAAGTGCAAATTATAGTCGTGCTCTCTTTTCTCCAAACATTCATATCCGTTGGAATGCAACTCCATATTGGACTTTTTCTGTTGATGGACGAATAGGACAAACAGAAGTAAATGTAAATCAGTTTTTCCCAACCCTTGTATTATCCGACTATGAATATATAAACAAAGGATTTGCTGATTATAGAATAGGGAGAGATAAAACAGCAGGTGTTATTGTTCGTTATAATAATGCACTAAAAGGAACATCGTTTTTTGTAACTGTTAACAGAATATTTGGTACAACACCTTATACAACATCGCAAGACTATATAGGTAATTATATTGTACTTTCGCTTGCCCCACAAGAAACAAAAAATAATGCTTGGACAGTTAATTTTATGGGCTCGCAAGGAATTAGCTTCCTAAAAGGAAAATTGAATGTTAGAGCAATGTATAATAGCTCGAAGGCGTATATCGTACAAAATAGCGAAATTATGCCTTTCAACACAAACACATTCAATATAAGAGGAAGTTTGACAGTTGGACTTATTAAGAACGCAGATATTGGCTACAATCTGGATTATAGTTACTATCAGTCTAAAATGCCTGCACTTTCTTCTGTTTCTACAATAAACAATTGGAAACATAATGCTTACTTACGACTGTTTCTTACGAAGAAGATTACAACCGAAGCAAGAACAGAATACTATCATAATCAAATAGCAAACAATAAGTTTAAAGACATTTTCTTTGCTGATTTAGCTATGCGATACAGCTTTAAGAAGTTCGATATTACGTTAGAACTCAATAACTTATTGAATAGGAAAAATTATGGATACGGCATAAATGGTACATTTGTCCATAGCTACAATAATTTGAATATTCGTGGAAGAGAATTAATGGTAAGCATCTATTATAAACCATAAAGTAAATAAAGAATTAAAGATTATTACATATATTTGCAATATCATTAACTATAAAGTAAAATGAAAAAATAAGAAATACTGTTCCATGTATAAAAAGAATTTATCAGAACTTCTTCCTGAATTCTATGCATATAAATATTTTAATTTATGAAAAAGATAATAACATTAATCATTTTTTGTGTACATATTTCCTTTTGTTTCTGTCAAAACGAAATAAAAGATAGTTCCAATGTAGCAATCATTGAATTGGACAATGTTGTGGTAAAAGGAAAGATACCACGTGTACAAACCAAAGGAAGCATTTCAAAAATTCAAGTTGCCAATACAGTTTTAGCAAAGATGGGGACCGCTATGAGAATGTTATATCATACACCAGGATTACATTCTGTCAATGATAACGTTGAAGTCAATGGAATGGGTGAACCTATCTATGTTTTAGACGGACGGGTCCTATCGAATGCAAACATATTATCTACTTTGCAAGCAGACAATATCAAAAGTATTGAGATAGATAGGGCTCCCTCTGCAAAGTATAGTCCAAACGGACAACCTGTTATTTCTATATCCACCATAAAGCATATTAATGACTTTATGTTTCTTAGTGTTAGCAACTATTTGAAGCAGACAAGAATGTTTTCTGATGCAGGAATCCTCAATATGATGGGACAATATAAGAAGTTTTCCGCAAGCCTGTCCTATATGGGTGGAAAAGATGGTAATAAAAATAAAGAGACATATTTTCGCAATGTCTATGGTAATGATATATTTGGTATCAAACAAAAGCGAGAGACTCCGATAACTACCTTAGCACATAAAATAAACTTTTCTGCCGATTACCAGTTGAATACAAAAAGTAGACTGGGATTTTATTATTTCTACCAATTCAGCAAAGAAGATAATAAGGCGTACGGTACAAATTTGACGAGTTGGAAAAAACAAGAGCAATGGAGAAATATTGACAGACAAGGTAGGAATTTAGAGAATATACACAGTGGGACGTTGCAGTACGTTTATGCAAACAATAACTACAGCTTAGACATTTCACAAGAAATAGCCTCTACAAATATAAACCATAATACACAGACATTGGAGAGTGGTGCAGGCATATTGTCGTTAGTTAAAAGCCATGGCAATAGTAGATATACGGTCTATACCACAAACATTGATAACAGTTTCAGGCTTCCATGGAAAATTAATGCAATGGCAGGAATATTGTATAACTATGTAGATTCAAAATCTAAAACAAATTCAGAGATACCTTACCTGAACTCGCAGAACTATATAAACAACATCAATGTTAAAGAGTCGAATCCACAAGCATATTTATCTTTCTCAAGAACTTTTGGTAAATGGACAATAATGCCTGCTGCACGCTACCAATATATACATAGAACCATTGGAAGTGTTTCTGGTACAAACACCAAAGAAAACCTATTTAAACAAAACTTCTCTACGCTCTGTCCTGTAGTTACTATAAAATATCGACCAAACGATAATTGGTTCTTCCAATTGAACTACAGAAAGAATCTTACCCAACCAAACTTTGCTCAGTTAAATTCTGGACTTGTTTACCAAGACTCTCTTTTGTATAGTACAGGAAATACAAGTCTTAAAAACGAAATAATGGATCGCTACACGCTTAGTTCTACATGGAAAGACTTAACATTGTCATTGCGTTATACCTACCGAAAAAATCCTCTTGTTAGTGTACTCAGGCAGATTGATGCAACGAGCAATATTCTGTGTTCTTATTCGATGAATATGAAGAAAGCCAGTGATTTCAGAGTAATATTGAATTACTCTAAAGCTCTTGGCAATCTTGAGCTTTCATGCGAAGGAGAAGTTGTTTTTCCTAATAGCGAATACGTATTTGAAGGAAAAACATATAAAAATGATAGAATTGCTTTCAATGGGCAAGTAAATATAAACTATGCTTTCACTCCAAATATTTATTTGTTTACTGATTATACATATCAAGGCAGAAATGAATACCTATTGTACAATCAAAAGAGCATTCATAGCTGGAATATGGGCGTAGCAGCTTCGTTATTAAAGAATAGATTAAACATCAATCTTGCGATAAATGATATCTTGGGTGAAGCGAACTACAACAATATTTTGTATCACTTCAATAACGTAGATTGGGGAACGCGAGGTAAAAATGATATGCGTGGGGTAGAACTTACTATATCTTACACTATCTTCAATAAAGAAGTAAATGTTAAAGCTAATAGAAAGAATGAAGATATTATACAGCGCACTATGTAATGAACAATATACGTTATGTGAGACAACATGACTCAATGGAGTGTGGTATTTCTTGTCTATCAATGGTCTGTAAGATTTTTGATCGGGAATACAACACTTCTGAACTTTACAAGATTTGCAAGGCTACTAAAGAAGGTGTCTCATTAAAAGCCATCACAGAAACAGCTCAAACAATCGGGCTTGAATCTGTTTCGGTACGAATCTCTGTAAAAGAGTTAATGACCCATAAGTTATGTTCTATTCTCCATTGGAATCAAAACCATTTTGTAGTACTGTACAAGGTTAAGAAGGGAAAGACCTTCTACATTGCTGACCCCGCAAAGGGACTTGT
>FLSB01056021.1_pt1 | contig 20524 bp, 15 predicted proteins | sample 1550551 | NCBI WGS metagenome assembly FLSB01 (sample SAMEA4031774, study PRJEB14383) | metagenome | biome: human; feature: oral; material: saliva | place: Philippines | collected 2014 | reverse complement strand
GCTGAGGAATTTGCAGAGCTCCGTGACAATGGACAAATTTTCAGCCAATACGTTGACTTTGACGGCAAACCAAGTATGGATTCTAAGTACAATCCAAATGGTTCTGTTCATGCCATCGAGGGAATTACCAGCAAGAATGGTCAAATCATTGGTAAGATGGGACACTCAGAACGTTATGAAGACGGTCTCTTCCAAAACATCCCAGGAAATAAAGACCAGCACCTGTTTGCATCGGCTGTGCGTTATTTCACAGGGAAATAAAAGGTATAAAAAATGACATACGAAGTAAAATCTCTTAATGAAGAATGTGGTGTTTTTGGTATCTGGGGGCATCCAGATGCTGCTAAATTGACCTATTTTGGTCTCCATAGTCTTCAGCACCGTGGTCAGGAGGGGGCAGGAATCCTCTCCAATGATCAAGGACAATTGAAGCGCCATCGTGACATGGGCCTTTTATCAGAAGTATTCAGAAATCCTACTAATTTGGATAAATTGACAGGAACTGGTGCGATTGGTCACGTGCGTTACGCGACTGCTGGCGAAGCTTCTGTAGATAACATCCAGCCCTTCCTCTTCCGTTTTCACGATATGCAGTTTGGCTTGGCTCATAATGGAAATCTGACCAATGCAGCCTCTCTCAAGAAAGAATTGGAAGATAGAGGAGCGATTTTCAGTGCGACTTCGGACTCGGAAATCTTGGCTCACCTTATTCGTCGCAGTCACAATCCTAGTTTGATGGGCAAAATCAAGGAGGCGCTCAGTCTTGTCAAAGGTGGCTTTGCTTATATCCTGCTGTTTGAGGACAAGTTGATTGCGGCTCTTGATCCAAATGGTTTCCGCCCTCTTTCTATCGGGAAAATGGCTAATGGAGCGGTGGTGGTGTCCTCTGAAACTTGCGCTTTTGAAGTCATTGGTGCTGAGTGGATTCGTGATTTGAAGCCAGGTGAGATTGTGATAATTGATGACAAAGGCATCCAGTATGATAGCTATACGGATGATACTCAGCTGGCTATTTGCTCTATGGAGTATATCTACTTTGCTCGCCCTGATTCTAACATTCATGGTGTCAATGTCCATACGGCACGTAAACGTATGGGTGCCCAATTGGCGCGTGAATTCAAGCATGAAGCTGACATTGTGGTCGGTGTGCCCAATTCTTCCCTCAGCGCGGCTATGGGATTTGCGGAAGAGTCCGGGCTACCAAATGAAATGGGCCTCATCAAGAACCAATACACCCAACGTACCTTTATTCAACCGACTCAAGAATTGCGGGAGCAAGGGGTGCGGATGAAACTCTCTGCTGTTTCGGGTGTCGTCAAAGGTAAGCGTGTGGTTATGATTGATGACTCTATTGTACGAGGAACAACTTCTCGTCGTATCGTTCAGCTTTTGAAAGAAGCAGGTGCGACTGAAGTTCACGTGGCTATTGGAAGCCCAGCGCTAGCTTATCCATGTTTCTACGGGATTGATATTCAGACCCGTCAGGAGCTGATTGCGGCTAATCATACGGTTGAAGAAACTCGCCAAATCATTGGTGCGGACAGTCTGACTTATCTTTCTGTTGAGGGGTTGATTGATTCGATTGGTATCGAAACAGATGCACCAAATGGTGGTCTCTGTGTTGCTTACTTTGACGGTGACTACCCAACTCCTCTCTACGACTATGAAGAAGACTATCGTCGAAGTTTGGAAGAAAAGACTAGTTTTTACAAGTAGCCGACTGAAGATTCTTCATAAAAGAAAAGGAATAAACAAATGACAAATAAAAATGCGTACGCTCAATCTGGTGTGGATGTTGAAGCGGGTTATGAAGTTGTTGAACGGATCAAAAAGCATGTGGCTCGTACGGAGCGTGCAGGTGTCATGGGAGCTCTTGGTGGTTTTGGTGGTATGTTTGACCTTTCAAAAACAGGTGTCAAAGAACCTATCTTGATTTCAGGGACTGACGGTGTCGGGACCAAGCTCATGCTGGCAATTAAGTACGACAAGCACGATACCATTGGTCAAGACTGTGTGGCCATGTGTGTCAACGACATCATTGCTGCAGGTGCGGAGCCTCTCTATTTCCTGGACTATGTGGCGACAGGGAAGAATGAACCAGCTAAACTAGAACAAGTAGTCGCTGGTGTTGCAGAAGGCTGTGTGCAGGCTGGTGCTGCCCTCATTGGTGGGGAAACGGCTGAAATGCCTGGCATGTACGGCGAAGATGACTATGACTTGGCTGGTTTTGCGGTCGGTGTGGCTGAAAAATCTCAAATCATAGACGGTTCGAAGGTGGCAGAAGGAGATATTCTTCTCGGACTTGCTTCAAGTGGGATTCATTCCAATGGTTACTCTCTCGTCCGTCGTGTCTTTGCGGATTACACAGGTGAGGAAGTCCTTCCAGAATTGGAAGGCAAGCAACTCAAGGACGTTCTTCTTGAGCCAACTCGTATCTATGTCAAGGCTGTTTTGCCACTCATCAAGGAAGAGTTGGTCAACGGCATTGCCCACATCACTGGTGGTGGCTTTATCGAAAATGTCCCTCGTATGTTTGCAGCTGACTTGGCAGCTGAGATTGAGGAAGACAAGGTTCCAGTTTTACCGATTTTCAAAGCTCTTGAGAAATACGGTGAAATCAAACATAAAGAAATGTTTGAAATCTTCAATATGGGTGTGGGACTCATGCTAGCAGTTAGCCCTGAAAATGTAAGTCGTGTCAAGGAATTGTTGGATGAACCAGTCTATGAAATTGGTCGCATCGTCAAGAAAGAAAATGAAAGTGTTATCATCAAATGCAAAAAATAGCGGTTTTTGCCTCTGGTAATGGCTCAAATTTTCAGGTGATTGCCGAAGAATTTCCAGTGGAGTTTGTCTTTTCAGACCATCGTGATGCCTATGCGCTCGAACGTGCAGACAAGCTCGGCGTTCTGTCCTATGTTTTTGAACTCAAGGAGTTTGAGAGCAAGGCAGACTATGAAGCAGCCCTTGTTGAGATATTAGAAGAGCACCAGATTGACTTGGTTTGTCTAGCAGGATACATGAAAATCGTTGGGCCCACCTTGCTGGCAGCTTATGAAGGTCGAATTATCAACATTCATCCTGCCTACCTGCCCGAATTTCCAGGAGCTCATGGGATTGAGGACGCTTGGAATGCTGGTGTTGCTGAGAGCGGCGTGACCGTTCACTGGGTGGACTCCGGTGTGGATACAGGCAAGGTCATCAAACAAGTCCGTGTGTCACGGCTGGCTGATGATACCATAGAAAGCTTTGAAGCTCGCATTCATGAGGCAGAGTACAAGTTGTATCCGGAGGTTCTGGATGGATTAGGAGTGGAGAGGAAATCTGTAGATGAAATTTGATTTCGGAAGTGTAGGGAGTGTAAAAATGGAACTAGGGGCTGTCGTAGCTTGGATTTCTTTGATGATCTCTTTAATAAGTACTGGAATTACCATATATAATTATAATTTTCCACCCAAACCTAGATTTGAAATTATTATCAAATCAAGTAAATCAAGTAATGAAGAACATGCAAGGTATCAAATCTTTATTAGGAATAGGTCTAATGGAGATGGGGTATTGAAATTTATTGGTCTCAGTATAGGGAAGCCTCAAGAAAAGAATACTGAATATTTTACTATAGATGATTCACCATATAGTGATAAATATTATATATTTAAGGGTAACTCTATTTCACAGGAAGTGATAGAATTTAGTGATGATTTTATTCAAAGAATATTGAATTTAAAGAATTCCAGTCAAAAATTTGTCTACGCAGTCTTTAAAAATGAAAAAGATGATATAGTTTTTGAAAAAATAGAATTATACTCAACTAATTAAATCAAGGAGAAAAATGACAATGAAACGAGCACTTATTTCTGTCTCAGATAAAGCGGGTATTGTTGAATTCGCCCAAGAACTCAAAAAACTTGGTTGGGACATCATCTCAACAGGTGGGACTAAGGTTGCCCTTGATAATGCTGGGGTGGACACTATTGCCATCGATGATGTGACTGGTTTCCCAGAAATGATGGACGGTCGTGTCAAGACCCTCCACCCAAATATTCACGGTGGTCTTCTTGCTCGTCGTGACCTTGATAGTCACCTAGAGGCTGCTAAGGACAATCAGATTGAGCTCATCGACCTTGTGGTAGTCAACCTTTACCCATTCAAGGAAACCATCCTCAAATCAGACGTGACGTATGCTGATGCGGTGGAAAATATCGATATCGGTGGGCCATCTATGCTTCGTTCAGCAGCTAAAAATCATGCCAGCGTGACAGTTGTGGTAGATCCTACTGACTATGCTGTGGTTTTGGACGAATTGGTAGCAAATAGTAAAACTACTTATGAAACACGCCAACGTTTAGCAGCCAAGGTTTTCCGTCACACAGCGGCTTATGATGCCTTGATTGCAGAGTATTTCACAGCTCAAGTGGGTGAAGAAAAACCTGAAAAACTCACTTTGACTTATGACCTCAAGCAAGCTATGCGTTACGGTGAAAATCCTCAACAAGATGCAGACTTTTACCAAAAAGCTTTGCAGACTGACTACTCGATTGCATCAGCCAAACAGCTCAACGGTAAAGAATTGTCCTTCAATAACATCCGTGATGCGGATGCGGCTATCCGTATCATTCGTGATTTCAAAGACCGTCCAACCGTTGTGGCTCTCAAACACATGAATCCATGTGGTATCGGTCAAGCTGACGATATCGAAACAGCTTGGGACTATGCTTATGAGTCTGATCCAGTGTCTATCTTTGGCGGTATTGTTGTCCTTAACCGTGAGGTGGACGTTGCGACAGCTGAGAAGATGCATGGTGTTTTCCTTGAAATCATCATCGCACCGAGCTATACGGATGAAGCGCTAGCCATTTTGACCAACAAAAAGAAAAACTTGCGTATCCTTGCTTTGCCATTTGACGCACAAGATGCCAGTGAAGCAGAAGCAGAATATACTGGTGTGGTTGGTGGACTTCTTGTGCAAAATCAGGATGTTGTCAAAGAAAGTCCAGATGATTGGCAAGTGGTGACCAAACGCCAACCAACAGAGACAGAAGCAACCGCCCTCGAGTTCGCTTGGAAGGCTATCAAGTATGTCAAATCAAACGGTATCATCGTGACCAATGACCATATGACATTCGGTGTTGGCCCAGGTCAAACCAACCGTGTAGCTTCCGTACGTATTGCGATTGACCAAGCTAAAGATCGTCTTGACGGTGCTGTCCTTGCTTCCGATGCTTTCTTCCCATTTGCGGATAATGTGGAAGAAATCGCCAAAGCAGGTATCAAGGCCATCATCCAGCCGGGTGGATCCGTCCGTGACCAAGAATCCATCGAAGCTGCGGATAAATACGGCTTGACTATGGTCTTCACAGGCGTGAGACATTTTAGACATTAAAAAAACGAAAGGGAAGAAAACAGTTTCTTTCCTTTTTTTGCTTAAAATGCTAAGTGAAACAAGATTAAAACGAACGTTTATGATATAATATTAGTAAATAATTCGCAAAAGAGGTTGAGAGATGAAGCTGTTAGTTGTCGGTTCTGGTGGTCGTGAACATGCCATTGCTAAGAAGTTGCTTGAATCAAAAGACGTTGAAAAAGTCTTTGTAGCCCCTGGAAATGACGGGATGACTCTGGATGGTCTGGAATTAGTGAATATCTCTATTTCCGAACATTCTAAGTTGATTGAGTTTGCAAAAGCTAACAATATTGCTTGGTCCTTCATCGGGCCAGATGACGCCCTTGCAGCTGGGATCGTGGATGATTTTAACCAAGCTGGGCTAAAGGCTTTTGGTCCTACTAGGGCTGTAGCGGAGCTGGAGTGGTCCAAGGATTTTGCCAAGGAAATCATGGTCAAATACGGCGTTCCGACGGCAACCTATGGCACATTCTCAGACTTTGAGGAAGCCAAGGCCTATATCGAAAAGCATGGTGCGCCTATCGTAGTCAAGGCGGATGGCTTGGCGCTTGGGAAGGGTGTCGTCGTTGCGGAGACGGTTGAGCAAGCGGTCGAAGCCGCTCATGAGATGCTTTTGGACAATAAATTTGGTGACTCAGGTGCGCGTGTGGTTATTGAGGAATTCCTTGAAGGAGAGGAATTTTCACTTTTTGCCTTTGTCCATGGTGACAAGTTCTACATCATGCCAACGGCTCAGGATCACAAACGTGCCTATGATGGTGATAAGGGGCCCAACACGGGAGGTATGGGGGCCTATGCGCCAGTTCCTCACTTGCCACAGAGCGTGGTTGCCACAGCGGTTGACACTATTGTCAAGCCAGTCCTAGAAGGGATGATCAAAGAAGGTCGTCCTTATCTTGGTGTTCTTTACGCAGGGCTTATCTTGACAGCTGATGGACCCAAAGTCATTGAGTTCAACTCTCGTTTTGGAGATCCTGAAACGCAAATCATCTTGCCTCGTTTGACATCTGACTTTGCACAAAATATCACGGACATTCTCGATGGTAAGGAGCCAAACATCACCTGGACGGACAAGGGTGTGACACTTGGTGTGGTTGTCGCTTCGAACGGCTACCCGCTAGACTATGAAAAAGGTGTCAAGTTGCCAGCCAAGACAGAAGGCAATATCATCACTTACTATGCAGGGTCTAAGTTTGCGGAAAATAGCAGAGCACTGCTATCCAACGGCGGACGTGTCTATATGCTAGTTACCACAGCAGACACCGTCAAAGACGCCCAAGATACCATCTACAAGGAACTCGACAAACAAAACATAGAAGGTCTCTTTTACCGAACAGATATCGGAAGCAAGGCAATTAGATAAAGGTATAAGAAAAAAGCGACGCAGTCGCCAAACACGATAATGGTCGCCTTGGTGAAAAGACCAGAACAGTATCTGTTCTGGTCTAGGGAAAATTTGAGACCTTAGGCTCAAATTGTAGAAATGAAACCGAAGGTTTGCTTCCGTCCCTCACAACATAAGGTGATTGTCAAAAAAAGGAAGAAAAAGGATAAAAATGAAACCAGTAATTTCCATCATCATGGGCTCAAAATCCGACTGGGCGACCATGCAAAAAACAGCAGAAGTCCTAGACCGCTTCGGTGTAGTCTACGAAAAGAAAGTTGTCTCTGCCCACCGCACACCTGACCTTATGTTCAAACATGCGGAGGAAGCCCGTAGCCGTGGCATCAAGGTTATCATCGCAGGTGCGGGTGGCGCTGCTCACTTGCCAGGTATGGTAGCTGCCAAAACAACCCTTCCTGTCATTGGTGTACCAGTCAAATCACGTGCTCTTAGTGGCGTGGACTCGCTCTACTCTATCGTTCAGATGCCAGGTGGAGTACCAGTCGCAACTATGGCTATCGGTGAAGCTGGTGCGACAAATGCGGCTCTCTTCGCCCTCCGTCTTCTTTCAGTAGAGGATCAGGCTATCGCGACAGCTTTGGCAGATTTCGCAGAAGAACAAGGAAAAATCGCAGAGGAGTCGACAAATGAGCTCATCTAAAACAATCGGAATTATCGGTGGCGGTCAGCTGGGACAGATGATGGCCATTTCTGCTATTTACATGGGGCACAAGATTATCGCGCTGGATCCAGCGGCGGATTGTCCAGCCTCCCGTGTGGCGGAGATCATCGTGGCTCCTTATAATGACGTGGATGCTCTGCGTCAGTTGGCTGAGCGTTGCGATGTCCTCACTTATGAGTTTGAAAATGTGGATGCCGATGGTTTGGATGCTGTTATCAAGGATGGGCAACTTCCTCAAGGAACGGACTTGCTCCGCATTTCTCAAAATCGCATTTTTGAAAAGGACTTTCTCTCAAACAAGGCTAAAGTCACCGTTGCACCTTACAAGGTTGTGACCTCAAGCCAAGATTTGGCAGATACGGACCTGTCGAAAAACTATGTCCTCAAGACGGCAACAGGTGGTTATGATGGACATGGGCAAAAGATCATTCGTTCGACAGAAGATTTAGAAGAAGCCTGTGAACTAGCAGACTCAGCAGACTGTGTCTTGGAAGAATTTGTCAACTTTGATCTTGAAATTTCTGTCATCGTATCAGGAAATGGCAAGGATGTGACAGTCTTCCCAGTTCAGGAAAATATCCACCGCAACAACATTCTTTCAAAAACCATTGTGCCAGCTCGTATTTCTGATAGTCTAGCTGACAAAGCTAAAACTATGGCTGTGCGAATCGCAGAACAGCTCCATCTTTCTGGTACCCTTTGTGTGGAAATGTTTGCGACAGCTGATGATATCATTGTCAACGAAATCGCCCCACGTACACATAACTCTGGGCACTATTCTATTGAAGCCTGTGATTTCTCTCAGTTTGACACCCATATTCTCGGTGTTTTGGGATCACCATTACCAGCAATCCACCTGTATGCCCCAGCTGTCATGCTTAACGTTCTCGGCCAGCATGTCGAGGCTGCTGAAAAATATGTCACAGAAAATCCAAGCGCCCACCTCCACATGTATGGTAAAATAGAAGCAAAGCATAACCGCAAGATGGGACATGTGACTTTGTTTAGTGATGAACCGGATAAGGTTGAGGAGTTTGGGAAAGGGATTGATTTTTAAGTGAAAATAGCGATTCTAGGACTTGGAGTCATCGGGACCACCTATGCCTACGCCTTTCAAAAAGCAGGCCATCAGGTGGAACACGTACTGAGAGATAGTAGGAAAAGCACTGCTCCGAAGGAGTTGTCAGTTGATCTGCTAGATGGTCGCTATCATTCCAAGGGTGAAAATAAGCACGACACCTATGAGGTTCGTGTGGCAGAAGTTGATTCGGAATATGATTTTATTTTTCTTAGTGTGCGTCACGGTTTTGTCAAAGAAGCTGTGGAGACCTTGCGAAAAAATAATATCAAAGGTACTCTCGTTTTCTTCTGCAATTTCTGGGATACTCGAAAAGAGGTCCAAGAGTGGGCAGGAGATTACGACTATATTCTGGCTTTTCCGACAGCTGGCGGTCACATGCAAGAGGACCATTTGGATGGTGTCTTGTTTGATCATTTAATGCTAGAAGGTAAGCAAAAAGCACACATTTCTAACTATGGTGATCTGACGACTTTACTGACTTCTGCAGATTTGAAGTGGGAAGTGCCTCATGATATGGTCGAGTGGATTTGGATTCACATGGCGATTAATGCAGGTGTCACTTCGACAGCTGCGCGTTCGGGGAATTTGGAAAATCCAGAACAGCTGGCTCTGAACTTGATGAATAGTTCTTCGGAATTATCATTGGCTATCAAGGCCATTCGAGAGGCTTTGAAAGTCGTAGAAGCGCGTGGAGTGAATTTGAAGCTTTACAAAGCTGAACTCTTGCCATACAAAATTCCCGCATGGATAGCAGGCAAAGCCATGAAAGTCATGTTTGCAAAAAATGAGCTGACACGAAAAATTATGACCTTGCACAATGATAAGCAGGACATCTTCTACTGTTGTCAAAGTGTTTATCAGACCGGTCAGGAGTTAGGTGTTAAGATGCCTATTCTGGAAGCAAATATGAAGGGTCTTTCGATTTAGGAGGTTTTATGATTCAACTCATTGTCAACGCATTTGTTGAAAAAGAGAAGACCGGAGCAGTCGTCGAAGTCTTGTATGCTAGTAGCGATCACGAAAAAATGAAAGCTAAGTATGAAGAGCTAGTTGCACAATACCCTGAGAACTATTTAGCTATCTATGATCTACCGCTAGATACAGATTTGAATAAACTCAATCATTATCCATCTGTGTGGATTGGGAAAGAAGAGTTTGAGTGAATATTCAATAAAATAATTAGATATGGATTTAAAATTTATTTTTAACAGGAGATCTTATGACACAAAAATTGCTTATAGATTTTGAAGATACGTTGTCGACTATTGAGTTACCATTAGGAGATAACGTTGTATTGTTTGGTGAGAATGGAACTGGTAAAACTCGAGTATTAAAAACTATTAATTCAATTATTGAGTTGTCTAAGGTTAATTCTGATGTAAAATTGAGGAATATACTAAAAGATTTGAATATAAAAAATTTTAAAATCAATAATATTGGGTATGATGAGATATTTCAGGTCAAAGATAAAATAATAAATAAGGAAAATGAAAATTTTATTGATTATTTTAAACAATATAGTGATATCTTTAGATCGTATGTTGAATTAAAGTCAGAGTTTCTTTCCTCTGGATTTGTTTTGGATAATTTTTCTAATTCTGACATACGACAGACCAGATTAGCGCTTGAATATTTTGAGAAAAGTGATTTTCCTAATAATTTCCGTCCAAATTTAATTAGAAGATGGATTCGAGATATGAGTAAGATATCTGTCAGTGAATTACAAGATGAATCCTTAATTACTGTTACTAAAGTAGGTTTGGAGCTTAAAGAATATGAAAGATTTATTTCTCAAATTGTCAATAATTATGTTCACAGTTTTGATGATTTAGAGTACTATAGCGATCCACGACATCTAAAAGCTAAGAAAAGAAGGTTGAGGAGAGAACTAGCTACTTGGTCTTCGATGTTTATTTCAATAAATGAGATAGATTTTGAATTTTTTTCACAGAAATTAGAAAACAGATTCATGATTTACAATTAGATATTTTTAGTTCTATCTGGGACAAAAATGGTCAGGAGTTAGAAATTATTAATAAGATTAATAAGTTAGATACCAACGTTGAGCACTTTAACAGTGTGATAAAAAGGTATTTTGATTTAAAAATTGTATTAGATAAAAAAGGGGAATTTCATTTTTATAAGTCGGATAATGAACTTCGTATTTCAAAATTTTCATCTGGTGAACGCAATGTAATATTTTTGTTTTTAAAACTAATTTTTACTGATGCTGATATTTATTTAATAGATGAACCGGAGGTTTCTTTATCTTTGTCGTTCCAGAAGCGAATAATCGGAGATATATTTGATGTTGTTGGTGATAAAAAAGTTATAATAGCTACTCATGCGCCATATATATATAAAGATTTTAAAGCTTATAGCGAAGAAAATAAGGTGGTAAAGATAGAAAGATAATGTTAGAGGAAGAATTAGAAGAAGCATTAGAGATATACGATGAGATTAGTGCTGAGATAAGTTATAGGCCGATTTGTTTAGTAGAAGGAAATAATAAATTTTTTTATCAACAAATTAAAGAATTATACTCTTATGATGTACAAGATGGAGGAAATTGCGTTGATATTATAAAAAAAGTTGAAGAAGCAGCTACTAACAACACAATTGGTATTATAGATGGTGATTATCGATTAGGAGAAAATGGGTTTAAGAATATAGTAAAAATAGATTATTATTCAATTGAAAATATTGCACTAGAACGAATTCCAGATTTTAAGATAATAGTCGAAGAATTAAAAAATAAAAGTGGCGACCCTAAAATTGGTATAGAAAATTTACGAAGTCATGATTTGAAGGTACAGTATTTTCCAAAAGAACTAGATAATCGAGATTATTATATTATACTATGTAGACAATATAATAATCCAGATAGAATTGAGTATGTTGAAGATAAAATTCAAGAATTAGATTCTTTAATAAAATATAAGAATTTAAAAGTAGTTGTTGATAGTACTAGCAAATATTTAAAGATGAAACACAATATTAAAATAAAATATATTACCGACTTACATAAATATTTTGACAATAAATCAATTAAGTATATTCTAAATAGTAAGGAGTATCAAAACTTTATTTCTATTGATTGTTCGATAAAGAACTAAAATAAAAGGTAGGACGAAATTGAGGTTTTAAACATAGATTACAGCATCTCTTCTGCAAATGATTAGATTTTACTTAGAAGATGTATTCTATAAAAGTTGAACCTAAACTTCCAATCTTTGATAGAATAAAAATAAACACAACAGAAATGAACAAGGACTCCGTATCCTTTAAAACTAAATACGGGCTACGGACTTCCTTAAAATTGAAAATAGAAAAATGAAAACTAGAAAGGAAAGGACACCAGGATCTACTAATTTGAACCTTGATGGAAAGCTTTGAATTTAGATAACCCGCCTTGGACGTAAACATCCTGCGTTGGGTTCCTAAACTTCAGTCGCTTTCTGGTCGTCCTTGGTATCATAAACAATGATCAACCGTTACTCTCGCCCTGAGATGGCGAATATTTGGAGTGAAGAAAATAAATACCGTGCTTGGCTTGAGGTGGAAATCTTGGCTGACGAGGCATGGGCTGAGTTGGGGGAAATCCCTAAGGAAGATGTGGCTTTGATTCGTGAAAAAGCGGACTTTGACATCGACCGGATTTTGGAGATTGAGCAGGAGACGCGTCACGATGTGGTGGCTTTCACGCGTGCGGTTTCTGAAACGCTTGGCGAGGAGCGTAAGTGGGTCCACTATGGTTTGACATCAACTGACGTGGTGGATACGGCCTACGGTTACCTCTACAAGCAGGCTAACGACATTATCCGCCGTGACCTTGAAAATTTCACCAACATTATTGCTGATAAGGCTAAGGAGCACAAGTTCACCATTATGATGGGTCGTACCCACGGTGTGCATGCTGAGCCTACAACCTTTGGTCTGAAATTGGCGACTTGGTACAGCGAAATGAAGCGCAATATCGAGCGTTTCGAACATGCGGCTGCTGGTGTGGAAGCTGGTAAGATTTCTGGTGCGGTTGGGAACTTTGCCAACATCCCACCATTTGTGGAGCAATACGTCTGCGACAAATTGGGTATTCGTGCTCAAGAAATCTCTACACAGGTCCTTCCTCGTGACCTTCACGCTGAGTACTTTGCGGTTCTTGCTAGCATTGCGACTTCTATCGAGCGTATGGCGACTGAGATTCGTGGTCTGCAAAAATCAGAACAACGCGAAGTAGAAGAATTCTTTGCTAAAGGGCAAAAAGGTTCATCTGCAATGCCTCACAAACGCAACCCTATCGGTTCTGAAAACATGACAGGTCTTGCGCGTGTTATCCGTGGTCATATGATTACGGCTTATGAGAACGTTGCTCTCTGGCACGAACGCGACATTTCGCACTCATCAGCTGAGCGCATCATCACACCAGATACGACCATCTTAGTCGACTATATGCTTAACCGTTTTGGAAATATCGTCAAGAACTTGACAGTCTTCCCAGAAAACATGATCCGCAACATGAACTCTACATTTGGTTTGATCTTCAGCCAACGTGCTATGTTGACCTTGATTGAAAAAGGGATGACACGTGAGCAAGCTTATGACTTGGTACAACCAAAAACAGCCTACTCTTGGGATAATCAAGTCGACTTTAAACCACTTCTTGAAGCAGATCCAGAAGTAACATCACGCCTCACTCAAGAGGAAATCGACGAGATCTTCAACCCTCTTTATTACACTAAACGAGTGGATGATATCTTTGAACGTCTTGGACTTGGTGATTAATTAAACAATAAACAGCGAGCTTCAATCTCGCTGTTTATTGTTTATCGAAAACACCTAGTCTTCTTTTCTTTTAGTGAGTCCGTAGGCTGCTAGTGTGGCCATGAGTCCTGCGACTACTAGTCCTGCAGAATGGTGACTTCCTGTTTCAGGAAGTTTATTTTCTTTTGCTACAGAAGCTGGACCTTGAGGAAGAGCTTTGTTTTCCTCAGCAGGAACAGTTGTTGGAGCCGATTTGTCTGGAGTCTCTAGTACTGATTTTTCTTCTGCCGCAGGAGTTGGCACACTTGGGATTTCTTGTGCTGGTTTTTCTTCTTTGACAGCGGCTTGTCCGTTTTCATCGCCTACATGTGTTACCAGAGTTCCGACTTCGACTACTTGTGTAACAGCTTCCTGCGCTACGACACTGGTAACCAATGTTCTAACTTCAGTTCCGTCTGCAACCGTAGTTACAGAATAGAAATGATTTAGACGACCGTTTACACCTTCCGTCACGACACGAGATTGTCCTTTAGGCAATTGATCGGTTTCACGAGTGATGGTTGTGAATGGAATTACTTCCTCTTGGACATCTAGTCTAGGTTTTGCATCACTAGTTGCTGCAAGACCACTTTCATCACCCTTGTGAGTTACAGGAGCACCAACCTCGACAACTTGGTTCACAGCTTCTTTGGTTACTTGACTATCTAGAACGGTTTCACTAGCTTTTCCATTTTCAGTAAGCACAGATACGTAAGAAGTGCGTTCACCTAGAACTCCAGCTTTGACAACTTTTTCTTGGCCTGCTGGGAGGTTAGGATTTTCTTTTCGAATGACTTTAAATGGAATGCTTTCTGTCTTCACAAGAAGTTCAGGTTTGGTTTCAACGGTAGCAGCTAGTTCATTTTCATCTAGGCTTCCTGAATGAGTTGCAGCTGGTTTGAGGCCTTGAAGAGCAGCCTTGAGCTTACCTACTAGTGCGTCTAATTCAGCTTGTTTGCTGCGGTTGAGGTTAAGGTTGAGTCCATCTTTTGCTGCCTTGAGGGCTGCTAGGCTTTCTGCGCTATATCCGTCTAAGTTTGTAGGAATTTTAGCTAATAATTCACGGAGCGTATTATAATTAGCGCGGAAGTAGTCTTTGTTGTGGTCTGCAAAGGCAGTCATGAGTTCAAAGATTTCCTCTTCCTTGTACTCAGCGCTTGGTCTATCTGCCCAGATTGAAAGCATACTACCAACTGTTGGAAGGTCTACCTCAGGATATTTGGTAGAAGCAAGTTGATTGAATGGTGTTTTTCCAGTATTCTCAATAGCTTTTTTGAGGAAACCACCACCATCTTCTGGTTTTTGACCGAGAATGTAGTACCAATCCCCATTTGTATTCAAGAACTTATAGCCCTTGCTTGCGAGGTATTGAGGTGATGCAAGATTGTAGCCCCACCAGCCTTTAGACCAGTAAGAAATCAAGACATCTTTGTCAAACTGAACATCGTCCTTGTCTTCATAGTAGAAGCCATCGTTGAAGGCCATTGGTTGTAGCCCTCTTTCCTTGGCCATAGCAGCTAGGCTGTTAGAATAATCTGCGAACTTGTTATAGAGTCCATACCATTTGAGGTAGTACCAACCTTGGGCATTTGTCGCATCATTGGCATATTCATCGGTACCATAGTTGAAAGTCTTTGATTTATCAGCAAAGTAATCCATGTACTTACCGATAAGCGCTTTGGTAAAGTTAAGGGCTTCTTGATTTTCAAGGTCCATGGTTGTTTTTGAAACTTTATCAAAGTTGGCTTGAGGATTCTTGATGCCAAGTTTTTCCATGGCAACCAGCATGGCATCCATATGTCCAGGACTATTGATAGCTGGAATCAGACCAATACCTTTTTCCTTAGCGTATTGAACAAGCTCTGTCACTTCTGCCTGTGTCAACGCAGTACCGTTTGGATCGTCGTAGTAAGCTTTCGTTCCTTCGATAATAGCTTTTTTAACGTCATCACTAGCATAGGTTTTTCCGTTGGCAGTAATGGTCATATCATCGAGTAGGAAACGAAGACCATCATTTCCTAGAAGGAGATGGGCATCAGAGTAGCCGAGTTCGCTAGCCTTATCTACGATGCGTTTGAGTTGATCTAGAGAGAAGTATTTGCGACCTGCATCGATGGAAATGACTTTATTCTTATTAAGTTTTTCAAGTTCGCGTTTAGCATCTTCTTCTTTTTGAGCTTCTGGGGTGAAGATTAGCTGACTAATAGCTTCTTGAAGTTTTGCGATCGCTTGCTCAATCGTGTCTTGTTGAGCACGGCTGAGGTTGCTATCGAGGGAACGGATTGCTTTTTCAGCTTCTTTGACAGCAGTAACGCTTTCTGTTGTGTAGCGCTTGAGATCTGCTGGAATTTCTTTCAGTGCTTGTTCAGCAGACTGGTAGTCTGCTGTGAAGTATTCAGCGTTGGCATTTGCAAAATGACGCATGAGTTTGAAGAGGCGAGATGGGGAATAACGTGCAGATGGTGTATCAGCCCAAGCAGCTACCATCCCACCGATGAATGGAACATCAGCTCCTTCTGTTTTTGGAACAGACGTGATTGGTGTATTTTTAATACCATTGAGCCCCTGATCGAGATTGTACCAACCTTGGCCGTCAGCATTTCGTCCGAGGACGTAGTACCAAGCATCGTTGGTATTAAGGATTTGGTGGCCTTTTTCAGCTAGTAGTTTAGAAGAAGCAACATCGTAGCCACCCCAACCACCAGTCCACATGGAAACGATGATGTCTTTGTCAAAACTACCAAAGCTTGTATCGCTATTGTAGTAGATACCATCGTTAAAGGCCATTGGTTTAAGACCGTGTGATTTTACAATACGAGCAAGGTCATTGGCGTAAGAGATGAATTTCTCATATCCTTTTTCAGGGTAACCTTCATTTGGATAATATTTATCCGCTTGAAGCACGCTCCAACCTTTAGCATTTGTTGCATCATTAGCATATTCATCTAGTCCAATATTGAAGATTTCAGACTTATTAGAGAAGTAGTTAGCGTATTTGTCAATCAGAGTTTTAGTAAAATCGACTGCTTGTTTATTATTTAAGTCAACAGTTCGTTCAGATTTTTTACCAAAATAATCGAAGTTAGGATTTTCAATACCCAGTTCTTTCATGGCATTGAGAATGGCATCCATATGTCCAGGACTATTGACAGTTGGAATCACTCCGATACCCTTGTCTTTGGCATAATTGATCAAATCTGTCATCTGACTTTCAGTGAGATGGTTACCATTTGGATCATTGTAATAAGAGTTTGTTCCATGTTCAATAGCACGTTTGACATCATCACTTGAGTAGGTTTTATCGCCCACTTTCATAGACATATCATCCAACATGAAACGGAGCCCATCGTTACCTACTAAGAGATGGAGGTCTGTATAACCATATTCTTTGGCCTTATCGATGATTTCTTTGAGCTGCTCAGGTGAGAAATATTTACGTCCAGCGTCAATTGAAACAATTTTTCGTTTAGCTAATTTTTCATTTTGAGTTGCAGCGCGTTCCTTTCCTGCCTCTGTTGCTGGTTTATCAGCTTCTGCTTTCGTCTCATCTTTTTTCGCTGGTTTATCCTTGTCAGTTTCTGGTTGATCAGTCTTGTCTATGTTAGACTCTTTGGAATCAGCCTCTTCTAGCTCTTCCTTTTTCGGAGTAACTTCCTCTGACTTTTTATCAGAAATTTCTTTTTCAGCAGTGGCAGAAGTTAGCACTTTTTCTTTATTACTAGGAGTAAAGCCTTCTTCCTCTTGTGATTTTTCTTCTGTTTTTGAAAGACTAGCTACCTTATCAGTAGATGGAGTTTCTGCTTCTACAGTTTTTGGGGCTTCTGGTTGAAGCTCGGTTTTAGGTGTTTCCTCTGTCCGATTTTCGGATGCTTGAGGGGAATCGGAAACCGTATGGATGGTCGGTTGGTTTTCTGTAGTAGGAGTAACTCCATCGGCTGCAACAGCTTGTGCTTGGAAAGCAAATCCAATTAGAACAGAAGCTGCTCCTACCGCGTATTTACGGATGGAAAAACGCTGTTGTTTTTCTTGTTTCATTGCAAAACCTCCTGATTGTAGTTTGTTATTGATAACGTTTACACAATTCAACAATTTTATTTTATTTGTTATGTTAACAGGAGTCAAGTGCTATTGTTTCAAAACTATAATAAGTATAAAAACTAATAAAAATTAAGTATATAATTCTATTTATTAACATATGTATATGTAGTGTAATTCAATCCTATTTCTATAAAATATTCTACAAAATATAGAAGATCACAAAAAAGTAAGCGTTTTCTTTTGATTGTGGTATAATATGTATAGAAAAAGCCTAAGCGGCGCTCAGGCTTTCTTCTTAGTGATCACGGTCACATGAAATGAATTTGATTTTGTAGTAATCCGCTCGTTTATATGTTTCGCTGTATGCGAGAACTTGACCAGTAGACTCTAGTTTAGTAGTCTTGGTTTGTAAAACAGTTGGGAATTGTTTATCGACTCCGAGGACGGAAGCCGCATGTTCTGGAGTTGGAAATGCTATTTCATTGATTTCTTCAAAATGTTCATCATTCATGTGAATGTGGTAATCCAATTTGAAACGGTTATAGATAGAACTATAATATTCAAGATTTGGATAATTTGCGTTGATGTATTGTTCTGGAATATAGGATGTGTGGTAGATGTATACAACACCATTTGTTTCGCGGATACGTTCAATCTTGTAATAGAACTGATCACCACGTAACCCAAGTTTTTCCAAGTAGTTTAGTTTATTCCCGCGTTCAATAGAAAGGACGGTAACCTTATCATCTTTAGTTTCAAAAACTTCTACATCTGAAAACTCTACGAGTTTGTGTTTGCGTGCGCGTGAAACGAATGTACCCTTTCCTTGTTGGCGGACAATATAACCGTCTTTGGCAAGGTCGTTTAAGGCGCGGACAACTGTGATAGAACTAACATCATACATTGCAATCAATTCAGCTTCAGTGTAAAATTTATCTCCACTTGCAAATTGCCCAGAGATGATTTTGTTCTTTAATTCATCTTTTATATATTGATATTTTGGAATTGCCATAATTTCACCTCGATTTTCCTTCTCCGTTAAAGATTTTACCATAAAAATGGAAAGAATAGTAGTCTTTTGAATAAAAAAATTAGAATAATAGGCTATAAGGTTAATTTACATATAAAAAAGGAGATTTTATACATTTTTATACATGCTCGCTACTTGAAGCTATCGGTTTGTAAAATCTATATCTTTATAAGTTTTTTGTGTAAAAGTTGGTAAAAAATGAAAAAAATTGTGAAAACCTATTGACAAATGCAGGATATTGAGATATATTTACTATATCAACAAATGAAAGCGTGAACTTTAATTGTCAGAAGGTAGTAACATGACACGATTTGAGATTAGGGACGATTTCTATTTAGATGGGAAACCGTTCAAGATTTTGTCCGGCGCCATTCATTATTTTAGGATTCCGCCAGAAGATTGGTATCATTCTCTCTATAACTTGAAGGCTCTTGGTTTTAATACGGTAGAGACTTACGTTGCTTGGAATCTACACGAACCCAGTGAGGGTGAGTTTAACTTTGAAGGAGCTCTGGATTTGGAGAAATTTCTCCAAACAGCACAAGATTTAGGCCTCTATGCTATTGTACGTCCGTCACCATTTATCTGTGCGGAGTGGGAATTTGGTGGTTTACCGGCTTGGCTCTTAACCAAAGATATGAGGATTCGTTCCTCAGACCCAGCCTATATTGAGGCTGTTGGTCGCTACTATGATCAGCTCTTGGTACGATTGGTCCCACATTTGTTGGACAATGGTGGCAATATCCTCATGATGCAGGTTGAAAATGAGTATGGTTCTTATGGAGAAGACAAGGCTTACCTGAGAGCGATTCGACAGTTGATGGAAGAGCGTGGCGTAACCTGTCCACTCTTTACATCAGATGGTCCATGGAGAGCAACTCTGAAAGCTGGAACCTTAATCGAAGATGATCTCTTTGTAACAGGGAACTTTGGTTCTAAGGCACCTTACAACTTTTCACAGATGCAGGAATTCTTTGATGAGCATGGCAAGAAATGGCCACTTATGTGTATGGAGTTCTGGGATGGCTGGTTCAATCGTTGGAAAGAACCGATTATCACACGGGATCCAAAAGAGTTGGCAGAAGCTGTTCGAGAGGTATTGGAGCAAGGTTCCATCAACCTTTACATGTTCCATGGTGGTACAAACTTTGGCTTCATGAATGGTTGTTCGGCTCGAGGGACTTTGGACTTGCCACAAGTTACATCATATGATTACGATGCTCTTCTTGATGAAGAAGGAAATCCAACTGCCAAATATCTGGCAGTAAAGAAGATGATGGCGACACATTTCCCAGAGTATCCGCAGTTAGAACCACTTTACAAAGAGAGTATGGAGTTGGATGCTATTCCACTAGTTGAAAAAGTTTCCTTGTTTGAAACCTTGGATAGTCTGTCAAGTCCTGTAGAAAGTCTCTATCCTAAAAAGATGGAGGAATTGGGACAAAGTTATGGCTACCTACTCTATCGAACAGAAACAAACTGGGATGCAGAAGAAGAAAGACTTCGTATCATTGATGGTCGAGATAGGGCTCAGCTTTATGTCGATGGTCAATGGGTCAAAACCCAATATCAGACAGAGATTGGGGAAGATATTTTTTATCAAGGTGAAAAGAAAGCGCTATCTAGGCTGGATATCTTGGTAGAAAATATGGGGCGTGTCAACTATGGGCATAAGTTCTTAGCAGATACGCAACGTAAGGGAATTCGGACAGGGGTTTGTAAGGATTTGCACTTCTTACTAAACTGGAAACACTATCCACTCCCACTAGACAATCCTGAGAAAATTGATTTTTCAAAAGGATGGACTCAAGGACAACCAGCCTTTTACGCTTATGACTTTACAGTCCAAGAGCCAAAAGATACTTACCTAGACTTGTCTGAGTTTGGTAAGGGAGTTGCCTTTGTCAATGGGCAGAATCTAGGACGTTTTTGGAACGTCGGCCCGACCCTCTCGCTTTATATCCCTCATAGTTATCTTAAGGAGGGTGCCAACCGCATCATTATCTTTGAGACAGAGGGTGAATATAAAGAAGAGATTCATTTAACTCGTAAACCTTGGAGCGGGGCCTGGACCACGACTTTGGGCCATCCCGGGACCGGGACCG
>FLSB01330536.1_pt1 | contig 20588 bp, 17 predicted proteins | sample 1550551 | NCBI WGS metagenome assembly FLSB01 (sample SAMEA4031774, study PRJEB14383) | metagenome | biome: human; feature: oral; material: saliva | place: Philippines | collected 2014 | reverse complement strand
TGGCCTGCGGCTACACGATTAAGGGCGAGAACGCCTACAGCGCCTCCGCGTTCGTCATGGTGTTCGGCGCGTTCGTGTCCGGCATGTTCATCCCGCTGGAGCAGATGCCGCCCTTCGTCTCCCACGTCGCACCCTTCACGCCCCTGTACGGCGCCGTTCAGGCGATCTACGCGGTCGCCGGTACCGTCCCGATGCCGACGGCGGCGTGGCTCAACATCGTCGGGTGGGTGGTTATCACGGCGGGCATCGCCTGGTGGGGCGCGTCCCACGACACGGCTCGCTAGGCTGGTGTCATGAAGGAGCGCTTGATCTCCCTGGCGTGGGCGGCGCCGTGGATGCTGTTCATGGGGTTTCCCCTCGCCTACGCCCTGGAACTTCCGGATCCGGCCCAGCGCGCGGGCCTCATCGGGTTGTGCGCCCTCGTCGCGGTCGTGAACTCGGCGACGTGGCTGGCCAATCCCCTGCCCGCGCGCAACTCCTTCACGAGGCCATTCATCCTCTCCCACGCGGCGCTGGCGGCGGCGACGGTCGCCTACCTCGTGTACGCGGTGTCCGTTGACACGCCTCACGCGTTCATGCTGACGTCGTATCTGCTGGTCGCGTGGGTGTTTCAGGCGCCGGGCAGGTTCATCGTCGCGGGCCTCGTGCCGGTGACCGCTATCGCGGGTGTGGCCGCTTACGCGCAGGGTGAGCCCCTGTGGATGTGCTGGTACCTGGTGCTGCTGTGTGTCTTCGTGGGGGTGGCGCGCTGGCGCATGGAGCGTTCGGCCCGCGAGCATCTGCGCCGCCAGGACGCGATCCAGCGCGCGAAGGCCGCGGAGCGTGCGCGCCTGAGCACGGATCTGCACGACATTCTCGGGCACTCGCTGACGGGGATCACGATGATATCCGAGCTGGCGGGTCGCCTTCTGGAGGCGGGGCGTGTTGAGGAGGCGCGCGAGCAGATTCGCGCGGTGACCGCGCAGTCGAACGAGGCCTTGGCCGACGTTCGCCGCATCGTGGCGGCCACGCGGGCACTCTCCCCCGCCGAGGAGCTCGAGGAGGCCCGCGCCCTCCTGGAGGTCGCGCGCGTCGACGCCGAGATCACGAACGAGGGCGAGCCGCCGTCGGGTCCTCGGTCGGCCGCCGCCGCCCACGTGATCCGCGAGGGCGTCACGAACGCGATCCTGCACGCACGCCCCTCGTGGGTGCGGGTCCGCCTCTCTCCGGACGGCGTGACGGTTACGAACGACGGTTACTCGGCCGCCTACGCCGCGTCGAGCGCGGGATCGGGGTCGGGCCTCGTGGGCCTGTCCGAGCTGGTCGGCGACGAGGGCACGCTCACCTGGGGCGCGTCGGGCTCCACGTGGACGCTCGCGCTGTCTTTCGATGCGGAAGCCGAAGCTCGCTCGTCCTGACGTTTTCGTTCTGACCTTCCCAGGCAGGTGGCCTCATCGACGAGGCCTGGGCCCCTCCTCGGATCCCGCGCGGTCCCAGAATCACGCCCCTCCCCTGACCCCGCGCGGTCCCGGGAGGGCGAGCCGGCCTCGTCCTGAGGGGTGGAGACCACAAGGAACGATCCCCTGACCTGCGCTAGCCTGGTACCCCAAGCGCAGACAGACAGGAGGGTGGCGTGACGATTCGGGTACTCGTGGCTGACGATCAGGCGATGATTCGTGGCGCCCTGGCTGGGCTGCTGGACCTGGAGCACGACATTGAGGTCGTCGCGCAGGCCGCCGACGGCGCACAGGCCATTGAGGAGCTGGCGCGCCTGGTCGGCTCGTCTGGCTCGTCCGACCCATCTGACCCGGCCCGCGGGAGTGCCCCCGTCGACGTTGCGATCATTGACATTGAGATGCCTCGCATGGACGGCATTACGGCCACGCAGGCGATTCGCTCCCGTTTCCCGGGCGTGCGGGTGCTCATCGTGACGACGTTCGGGCGACCGGGCTATCTGCAGCGAGCCCTTGACGCGGGCGCCACGGGCTTCATGGTGAAGGACGCGCCGGTCGAAACCCTGGCTGACGGCGTGCGCACGGTCGCGGCGGGTGGCCGCGCGATCGATCAGAGCCTGGCGCTCGAGGCACTGTCGACAGGTTCGTCGCCGTTGACGGAGCGCGAGGCCGACGTTCTACGCGAGGTCGAGGGCGGCGGCACCATCGCGGACATCGCCCACTCGCTGGGGCTCAGCCAGGGAACGGTGCGCAACCACGTGTCCTCGTCGATGCTGAAGATGGACGCACGCACCCGCGCCGAGGCCGCATCCCTGGCTCGCGCGGCCGGCTGGCTGTAGGCAGGCCGCGCAGGTGGTATCAGAGTGATACCATGACGATATGGCTATGACACTCCGACTCGACGAGGAACACGCACGCAAGCTCGACGAGCTCGCCCAACGTTCCGGCACGTCCAAACACGATGCAGTGCTGCGCGCCATCGACGAGGAGTTCAACCGCGTGACCCACCGTCAGCGCGTCACCGACGCACTCAACCACACCGTTGAGCGCTGGGGGGACGCACTTGAGCGACTCGGGCAGTAACACCATGCCGTGCGAGTTTCTCTCGCTTGAGGACCTCCTGGACATCGTATCCGCACTGAAAATCGGCCCCGTCCGGGATCTCGGACTCCTCAATGCGGCAGCACTGCGCCCCCAAACAACGTTGATGGGCCAGGACGCCTACCCGTCCACCGCCGCCAAGGCCGCAGCCTTACTCGAATCGCTCACGAAAAATCACGCGCTCATTGACGGAAACAAGCGCCTTGCATGGGCCGCTTGTTCTGTTTTCTTATCTCTCAACGCACTCGAGATCAACGAAACCGTTTCCAACGATGACGTGTACGAGCTTGTCATCGCTGTCGCTTCCTCTCAGATAACGATGGAGCAAGTCTGCGTCACGCTCTCGGAATGGACGGCGACGCGCCCATGAAGCGCGAGTTGCGCGCCATAAAGGGCAGCAGGCGCACGCCCGCGTAGGCGCCCAGCGTGTTCATGATGACATCGTCGATGTCGACGACCCGGTAGGTGCAGGGCACGACGCCGAACAGGCCCGTGTACTGGGTCAGCTCGATCAGGCAGGAGAGCAGGCAGCCGATCGCCGCCCACGCCAGGACGCGGCGATGCGGGATTGAGCGCACCAGGCGAGACCCGTCGGCGGGCGCACTGCGCATGCGCCGGATGCGCCAGCTGGTTTCCGCCAGCGCACCGAAGGGCACAAACAGGGCGATGTTGAGCAGGATCGACAGCCCGTACAGGGTCCCGCGCAGGTTCTCACCATCGCGGAACTGCTCGACGACCGCCACGAAGGACCCGAAGGGCGTGTAGTTATCCCAGTGGATGATCGCGGCGCACGCGGCCACCGGGTCGGAGGGCAGCGGCAGCAGCGTAATAATCAGCAGGCCGACGACGTAGAGGAACCAGGCGAGCGGAAGGGCTCGCGGAAGCCTCCACATCGACGAGGCGGGGGCCGCGATCACTGGAATTTCCGCGGTCATCGGGGTGTCGGGGTTCTCCTCGCGCGGCAGGAGGGCACCCGTGCGCTTGGAGCGTCGGTAGATGAGCGGGAGCGCCCGCACAACGGTCAGATGTGCGCGACCGCCCCGCCTAGGCGCCTGATTGTCCTCCGAGGAAGTGCCACCAGCCGAGGAGAGACGACCGGAATCCCTGCGCCTGCCGAGCAGCCACCACAGCGCACACGTGATCGCGCAGACCACAGCGTAAAGTCCCAGGTCAAGCGCCCAGTTGATTGCCGTGTACATGTCACCCCTCCCCTTGAGGGGAACATTACCGGCGTTATCGGGCAATGTTCCGGACGTGCGCCCAGTTCCACACGAGATGGACACATTGTGAGAAAACGGCTGGGAATCCACTGGAAATTGTTGGTCAGAATTGCGCGCTGCACCTGCGAAGCGCGCTGGACTTCCCCCTCTCTCCTCACTCCGAACAGATTGACAGCTGCTCAGCCATCGCATCCTGCTCATCGCGGGTCACGCTCAGCCGGTAGGCGCTCTTGACGGCGATCTGTCGCTTCACGTAGTCGCAGCGGAAGGCCCTATTCGGCGGCAGCCACTGGTCCGCAGAGGACGCCGACTTGTCCTCGTTGGCCTGCCCATCCACCGCAAGCAGGTTCTGCGGATCGTTGGCGAACTCCTGCCTGCGCTGTGCGTCCCACCGCCAGGCGCCCGAACGCCACGCGTCCGCCAGCGCGACGACGTGGTCGATCTGCACGAGGGACGAGGTCTTCTCTCCCTTCTGGAACTCGATCGTGACCCCCGTGTAGGGCTCGGCGAGCGTGCCGGACAGGACCACACAGTCGTGCGTGCCCGGCTTGAAGGTGGGGCGCGCCAGGTCACGGGCAAGAATATCGTTGCGAGTGTCGCAGCCGTTGTGGTCAGTGTCCGCCCAGCTCTGCCCATAGGCGCTGCGGTCATAGGCGGGAGCATCGGGGTCATTGACCGACTCTCGAACCGTGAGCTCGCGGAGCTGACGGGCTGCCTCGCTATCCGGCAGGGAAGACAGCGCCTGCCCGCTGCGCAGCGGCGGCCACCCCAGGCGCGAACGCAGACCCAGCAGGTCCCACCCCACTCCGGGGGCGAACGCCCACACGAGGGCAGCGAGAATCGCCAGCAGGACAATCCTGTCCCCCAGGCTCCTGGCTCGCTTGCGCGCCACGTCCCCTCCTTCCATCACGCCGCCCACACAATGAGGGCACCCCAACACAGTGTTCGGGGTGCCCTCATGATGCACCCACCCGCCGACATCTGCGTCCCGGCGGGCGGCGCCTGTGGATAACTAGGCCTTGGTGCGCGCGCCCAGCAGCTGACGCACGAAGTAGACGGCCACGATGATGAGCGTCAGCGCGCCCATGGAGACCAGCTGAGCCCGGCCCTCGTCACTCATGAGCATGAGGACACCGATCCCACCCAAGCCCGCGAGGACCAGCCACGGCAGCCACGGCCACCCCGGCATGCGAATCACCAGCGAGCCCGAGCGCTCCAGCGACGGATGCAGGCGCATCAGCGAAATGATGATGAACGTCCACACGATCAACAGAACCATGCCGATCGCATTGATGAGAATCGTCAGGATCGAACCGGGCAGGTACCAGTTGCCCAGGACCGCCAGCAGCGCCAGCACGACGACGAGGCCGACCGCGCGCTTCGGGGTCCGCCCAGCCTCGATGTCGCCCTCGATCTCGGAGGCCAGGACGGCCTCGTCGTCCTCGAGGGCGGCCTCGACGACCGAGTGCGCGCGAGCCTTGTTGGAGGCAGAAGCACCCAGCAGCCAGCGCGGCCCCATATCTCGCGCTGACAGCGAGTAGGCCATGCGCGAGGAGGCGTAGATATTCGCGGAAAACGCGGAGATCAGCGCCATGAAAATAATGACGTTCATGAGCGTGCCGACCGCGGGGACGCCAGCCATCTCGAGCACAGCGGCGAAGGCGTTCGTCTTCATGGCCTCGCTGTCCCACGGCAGCAGCGCGATCAGCAGGACGACGGAGCCGACGTAGAACACGAGGATGCGGGTAACGACCGAGCGGATCGCGCTGCTCATCGCGGCGCGGGGGTCCTCGGCCTCGGCCGCTGCGATCGTCACGATCTCCAGGCCGCCGAAAGACGTGATGACGGCCAGGAGCGCGACCGCGATGCCCGACAGGCCATTGGGCATAAACCCGTTGTGCCCCGAGACGTTCTGCCACACTCCCTCGTGGCCGGGCAGGGGGCCGACAATCGCCGTACGCGCAACCAGGTACACGCCCACGCACAGGAAGGCGATAATCGCGACGATCTTCACCATCGACAGCCAAGCCTCGATCTCGCCATACTGACCGGCGGACAGCAGGTTAATGCCGCCAATAACGACGACAATAACGAGGGCCACCACCCACTGCGGGACATCCGGGAACCAGCCGACGAAGAACGTCGCCGCACCCGTCACCTCCAGACCCGACACCATGATGAGCATGACCCAATACAGCCACCCGATCGTGAAGCCTGCCCAGCGGCCGATCCCGGCCTCGGCGTATGAAGAAAAAGAACCCGTCGTCGGCAGGGACGAGGCCAACTCCGCGAGGGCCAGCATGACCGACACGACGATAAACGCGGCCACCGTATAGGACACGATGACGGCAGGTCCGGCCTGGTGGATCGCCGAACCCGTGCCCAGGAAGAAGCCGGCGCCAATCGCGAGACCCAGGGCCATCATGGACAGGTGCCACGTTTTAAAACGCTTACGCCCGGAGGCAGCCCCCGGCTCGGCGGGAGTAGAAGAAAGGGGTGTTGATTGGGGAGTCACACCGCCATACTAACGCCTGCCCCGACGCAGAGCTTTCAACTGAGAGTATGTGAGAGTGATGGTCCACTCGCGGGTCTGCGGGAGCCTCCAGCGGCGCCAGTGCGCCATCCCCGTAAAGACGAGGCCCACGATGATCGAGGCGCCCATGCCGAGGACCGGCTGGCCCATGTACCAGAAGAGAACCGTCACCAGCGAGCACGCGAACGCCGGCGTCGCGTAGAGGTTGTTGCCGCCGAAGACGCGCGGGACCAGGCCGGCGGAGATGTCGCGGACCATGCCGCCGCCGATCGCCGTCATGATGCCCAGCAGGATCGCGGGCATGATCGCGAACCCCGCGTCGAGGGTCTTGATCGCGCCGGTCGCGCTCCAACAGCCCAGCACCATGCCGTCGGCGATGACCAGGAGGACCGACCACGCGCGCGAATCCATGCGGAAAGCCATCGCCACGAGGGCACCGATGATCGCGAACCACAGGTAGTAGGGGTCGGTGATGGCCACGGGCGCGCCGGTGCGCGTGGCCAGGAGCAGGTCGCGGATCATGCCGCCCGCGAGCGCCGTCATGATCGCGAGAATGCAGAAGCCGACGGCGTCGAAGTTGCGTTCTCGGGCAACCTTGCCGCCGAGGATGCCGTTGAGGAGGACGCCCATGAGGTCGATGGCTCGGAAGACCTCGGGCAGGGAATTATTCAGGGCGTCGAGCAGGTGCATGGCGATCCGGAGGAGTCGATGAGTGTCGTTGTTCATATGCTACAGGGTTTGTCGTTCTGTCAGCGAGAGCCGCGACCATCCCGTCTCACGCTGCCACCGGGTGCGACAATGTCCCCATGACTGCACTCTTCGCCGGGCTCACGACCCTGGACGTCCTGCATCGCCTCGACCACGTGCCGGACCCGTTACTGAAGGTCACGTCGACGGACTTCACGATGGCCGCCGGCGGTCCCTCGACGAACGCCGCCGTCACGTACGCGGCCCTGAGCGCCGCCTCGCGCGTTCTCTCTGATTCCGGCGACGAGGCCGGGGCCACCTCGCACCCTCTCGTTTCCTCCGGGGATGCACCGATGCTATTGACAGCCCTCGGCGAGGGCCCAGTGTCAGCCTTCCTCGCCGCCGACCTGGCGGCCGCGGGCGTGCGCGTGCTGGACGCGACGACGCTCGCTTCCTCGTCAACTGAGGCGGGACAACACCCGGCCGAGCCCGGCCAGCGCGACGTAGCCCCGGCCTCGTCCCCCGCGGGGCGAGAGCCCGCCGTGTCCTCGATCATTGAGCACCCGAGCGGACGCATGGTGGCCTCCACGAACGCGCGGCTTGACGCGGATGCGGGGCGTGTCGCGGCCGACCTGCCCGAGCGCGTCGGCGCGGTTCTCATCGACGGACACAACCCGGCGCTCGCGCACGCGGCCCTCACGCTGGGGGTTCCCGACGTCGACGGGGATGACCCATTCGCTGCCCTCGAGGCGCGCCCGCCGCACCCGCGCATCCTGGACGGCGGCTCGTGGAAGGAGTGGCTCACTCCCCTGCTGGGCTTCGTCGACATTGCGGTCGTGTCGGAGGATTTCGCGCCGCCTCTCATGGCGCGCCCGGACGGGGCGCAGGTCGCCGAGTTCCTGCGGGGCTTCGGCATCACGCGCACGGTGCGCACGCGCGGGGATCGCTCCGTGCAGTACTGGTGGGATGGCACGAGCGGCGACGTTCCCGTCGAAGCCGTCCCGGAGGCGTCGACTCTTGGGGCGGGCGATGCCTTCCACGGCGCTTTCACATGGGCGATCGAGCGAGGCGGGGACGCAGATCCGGTGCGCCTCATCCGCTTCGCGTCGGCAGTGGCCGCGGTGTCGGTGTCCTCCTTCGGCACGAGGCAGTGGCTGACATCCCCGACTCTCGTGGAGCTGGTGCGCGGCTGGTAGGTTGCGGGGGTGCCGGGCACCCCAGGCAAGCCCGCCCGGCACAAAACTCTCCCGGCACGCAGCCCGACGGGCGATACCGGTACAAAACTCTCCCGGCAACCGACCCTTGCAGGCCCACCCGGTACAAAACTCTCCCGGCACGCCCGAAATAGCCCTTTTCGGCGCGTTTTACCCGGGCAGGGAGAACTTTTTCACGCTCGGGCTGCAAACAGACCATGCAGGGAGAACTTTGTACCGCATGCAGAACCACTTCCGGGACAAAACTCTCCCAGCATACGGGCCTCACGCGCTCAACCGGTACAAAACTCTCCCCGCACGCCCCAAAACGCCGATTTCGGCCCACTTTCCGCACGCAGGGAGAGTTTTATACCGCTTCCACCACCAACAAGCCGAGCAGGGAGAAGAAAGTCACGCACCGGCACCCCACCAACTCACCCTCCCCCAATTCCGCATGCAATTCGATTGCATGAAATTTCAACAACGCCTAGAAACGTTGCAATTCCAACGATCACAATTCAAATCTCGAAATACTCCCAGGGGAATTGCATGCGAAATTGGGTGTGGGCTCTCCAATGAGGGTGCAATGGACCGGATGTGAAGTGAGCCAGGCTGCGGTGCCCGTGGGCGGCGGCGGGGCCTGGCCGGGCTTCGAGGCGACGCGCCGAGCGAAGCTCGCAGCGCGGACGACTCGCGGGCGGGCCGCCGCCCACGGCGCAGCACGGCCCAACAAAGCACACGCGGCGCCCAGAACACCAGCGGCGCAACAAGCACCGCCGGAAATCAGGCGGGCGTAGCAACGCCGAAAACCAGGTGGAATAACAGGCGCCGCAACACACGCGGCGCGGCGGCTAGCGGCTCACAGGCACCCAGCGGCTCGCCCACCTGAGCGCGACATCCGTCAGCGCGGGCAGGTGCGATGCACCGGAGGTGGCCAGGGCGCGGCCCACGGCCTCGTCGGTGACGGGAACCCCATCGACCGGCGTGTACTCACCTGCGATGCCGTCGGGCAAGGCGGTCATCTCGACGTGGGAGCCGTCGGGCAGCAGGTGGAAGACTTCGCGCGTGCGGTCGAGCAGGCCGGTCTCCTCGTCGAAGGAGTCGTGCGTGATGAGCACCGGAGCAGTGATGCCACGCAGCGCGTTTTCGCCGGAGACCATGGACATGTCGGCGAGGGTGCGCTTGGAGATGGTGAACTGTTGACGCACTGACGCGGAGTCGTCGGGGACGGTGGTGGCGCCGTGGCGCTCGAGGTCGGAGAGCTGAACGTCGGAGAACACGAGGTTCCAGTCGTAGGACAGGGGGCCGAGGACCGGGGAGACCAGCACGTATGTCTGCACGGCGGGCGGGCGGGAGCGCAGCGCGACGGCGGCACCGAACTCGTGGCCGATGCAGATTTGGCGCGCGAAGCCCTGGTCGGCGAGCCATCCGGAGGCGGAGCGGAAGTCCTCGATGAGCGGATCGAAGGCGATGATTTCGTCGCCCGAGGCACCGTGGCCGGAGTAATCGAAGGCGAGTGTCGCATAGCCCGCACGACGCAATACGCGACCGAGTGAATCGAACATGCCTGATGCATGACGATCCGAAAAAAAGGTGTGAGAAAAGATCACCGCGGCGTCGCGGCAGTCCACGGGACGCGTGAATGTCCCGGAGAGGGATACTCCCCGGGGCGTCTCAATCGTTATCTGGCTCACGCATTAAACATAGCGCTTCCATGCCCTCTGCGTGAAGGGGCGCCCATACTGTGCACGAATGTGACAAGACGACACACCGGGTGAGATACGGCCGAGAAAAATCCCCGCTCAGGTCGAGGATTATGCGCCGGGGGACGGGGCACCATTAAGATGGGGTGCATATGCGCCGGTGGGAAGCGCGCCCACGAGGATCAGCACCGCCCGCGCCAATGCGACGCCCACAACTTGCAGCGAGAGAAGGACATTCATGGGAACCAAGACCGGAATCCTCATCGGACTCGGCATCGGATACGTCCTGGGCACCCGCGCGGGCCGCGAGCGCTACGAGCAGATCCGCGCGAATGCCTCGAAGCTGCGCCGTTTCCCGGTCGTCGCCCGCCCTCTGGACGCGGCGGGCCAGAAGATGTCCGACCTCGTGCGTGCGGGCGGCGAGCAGGTGACCGATAAGGTCGCCGACGCCGTGAAGGAACGCCTCTTCGGCGCCCCCGCCACGCAGCCCACCGCCGAGTCCGCCCAGCCGACGACTGTCGACGCGCAGGCCACGGTTGACGCGCAGGCCACGTCCTCCACGACGCAGCGTTGAGCGCGATGAGTCACGAGGCCGTGAGCGCGCACCAGCGGACCAGCGGCCAGGAGCCGTCGCGCGAGCAGATTAAGCGCTGGCGCAAGCACCTGGCGGAAGAGCGCATGGAGGCTCGCACATACCGCGATCTTTCGGAGCGCCGGACGGGCGAGGAGCGCGCTGTCCTCTTGCAGCTCGAGGAGGCGGAGCGCCGCCACGAGGAGTATTGGCTGGCGCGCCTCGGTGAGCACGCCCTGCCCGCCCCGAAGCCGCCGTTGCGCACGCGCGCCGCGTCGGTCCTCGCGCATCTTTTTGGCACGATTTTCATTCTGGCGATGGCTCAGCGCGCGGAGCAGCGTTCCGCGCGCGACGTGGATGATGATGTGCCGGCGCACATGCAGGCTGACGAGCAGATTCACGCCGAGGTTATCCGTTCCTTGGCGGCGAAGTCCCGCGAGACGCTGGCGGGCACGTTCCGCGCGGCGGTCTTCGGGGCGAATGACGGCCTCGTGTCGAACTTGGCCCTCGTGCTGGGTGTGGCGGCCTCGGGCATGGAGCCGCACGTCGTCCTGCTGACGGGCGTGTCGGGCCTGCTCGCGGGCGCCCTGTCGATGGCGGCCGGCGAGTGGGTGAGTGTGCGCAGTCAGCGTGAGCTCCTCGATGCCTCGATCCCCGATCCGGACGCGCACCAGGCGGTGACGGACCTGGATGTGGACGCGAACGAGCTGGCCCTCGTGTTCCGCGCGCGCGGCGAGAGCGAGGAGGAGGCCGAGCGGCACGCGAAGCAGGTCTTTGCGCGCCTCGCCAAGCCGGCGACCGGCGAGTCCGGCGCGATCGCGGTGCGCGCTGCCCTGGGCGGCAGTGCCGAGTCGGACGGCGCGGGCGATCAGATTGGCACGCCCACGAAGGCGGCCCTGTCCTCGTTCTGTTTCTTTGCGACGGGCGCGTTCTTCCCGTTGATCCCCTACATCCTGGGAATGACGAGCCTGGCGGCGATCGCCGTCGCGGCCGCGATCGTCGGCGTCGCCCTGCTGTTTACGGGCGGCGTAGTCGGCATCCTCTCGGGGCAGGCCCCGACACCTCGCGCACTGCGCCAGCTCCTCGTGGGTTACGGCGCGGCAGGCGTCACCTACCTGCTGGGCCTGTTGTTCGGCACCTCGGTTTCCTGAGGCCTTCTCGAAAGGGGCGAGGCCGGGGAGGTCTCGGGGGACGAGGCCGGGGCTGACCCGCGCGTTCCCCTGGCCTCGGGCGAGGCGTGGGACGGCGGCCGGGACTCGTCTCCACAGCCCGTGTGCCAAACTGGGGGCATGACGACTTTTCTTTCTCGGGCGCGCGGCGCCATGGTGGGCCTGGCGGTCGGCGACGCGGTGGGCACCACGAATGAGTTCAAGTGGGCGGGGACTTTCGAGCCGATTACGGACATGGTGGGTGGCGGCCCGTTCCTGCTCAAGCCCGGCCAGTGGACGGATGACACGTCGATGGCGCTGTGCATCGCGGATTCCCTGCTGGCGAAGGGCCGCTACGACTCGTTTGACGTGATGGACCGCTACCAGCGCTGGTTTTCGAAGGGTTACCGTTCGTCGACGGACAGGTGTTTCGACATTGGCGGCCAGGTGCGCGCCGCGCTCTTCGATTTCGAGCACGAACAGCGTGTGCCGGTGACCGCCGAGCGCACGAACAGCGCGGGTAACGGCGCAATCATGCGTCTGGCGCCCATGGTGATCGCGGGTTTCCGCTCGCGTTCCCCGCGCGAGGTGGTCGCCACCGCGCGTCTGAGCGCGCGCGAGACGCACTTCTCGGTCGAGGCCGAGGCCGCCACCGAGGTGTTCGCCGCCCTGCTGGTGGGCGCGCTGCTGGGCTGGTCCCCGGAGCAGATCATGGACGTGTCGTGGGCGTCGACGGGTGCGGCTTTCGACGAGATGGCCGCGCGGGTGATCAGCCCGGATCCGCAGGTGCGCGCCTCGTGGGAGGCGGAGACCAGCGGCTACATCGTGAACGGCCTGCGCCTGGCGGTGCATGGCCTCCTGGATTTCCCGTCCTTCAAGGATGCGACCCTGGCGATTGCGAACATGGGCGGCGACACGGACACGAACGCTGCGATCTACGGGCAGCTGGGCGGCGCTTTCTATGGGATCGAGGCCATCCCGGCCTCGTGGAGGTCGACGTTGTATCAGGGCGAGGAGATCGACCAGCTGGCGCGTGACCTCGTGGAGCTGCGTCTGGAGCCGCCTGTGACTCGCTTTGACGAGGACCTGCGCGAGCCCTCCGCCTGACGGCATCCCCGACTCGTCACACCCACACCCACACCCACACCTATACCCACACCCACCCCCACACCCACACCCACACCCACACCCACACCCAACAGTTACCCCAAAATGTCGCACGTAATTCCCTCGCACCTATTTCAATGTTTGAAATCAGACCGTTGAAATCATGCGGATTTGAGCCGCACTCAAAAACTGACCGAAGGGAATTACGTGCGACTTTTGGGAGCTGAGGTGCTTCCGTCCTACTCACCCCCACGAGCCACCCCACCTCACCCCCACGAGCCACGTGCCGCTCGACGAGCATGTCGAGCGACTAGACTGGCGCTATCATGCCTGACTCTCGCCCCACTCCTCCGTCCGAACCCAACGAGCGCGGCCCCCGTTCTCGCAACGCGGGTCGCCCCGCCAACGGGCGCGACGGCGCGCGGCGCCGCCGAGGCCGGGGCCTGGAACGCCAGAACGGCCAGGGCCGGGAACGCCAGGACAGCCGAGGCCAGGCAGGCCGCCAGGGCCGCGATAACCGCAGCCGCGAGGGCCGCCGCCCGCGCGATCACGCGCGCCCCTTCAAGCCCTTCACGCCGGAGCAGCTAGCCGAGCGCGCGGCAGCGATCCCCGTCATCTCCTTCCCGGATCTGCCGGTGAGCGAGCGCCGGGGTGAGATCGCGCGCGCCATCCGAGACCACCAGGTGGTCATCGTGTCGGGCGAGACCGGCTCGGGTAAGACGACGCAGCTGCCGAAGATCTGCATGCAGCTGGGCCGCGGCGTGGCCGGCATGATCGGGCACACCCAGCCGCGCAGGCTCGCGGCGCGCTCGGTCGCGGACCGCATCGCCCATGAGCTGGGACAGACCGTGGGCCGCGAGAGCGGCCAGGTGGTCGGCTACCAGGTGCGTTTCACGGACGAGGTCGGCCCCACGACTCTGGTCAAGCTGATGACGGACGGTATCTTGCTGGCGGAGATCCAGTCGGATCCGATGCTGCGCCGCTACGACACGCTCATCATCGACGAGGCTCACGAACGCAGCCTGAACATCGACTTCATCCTGGGGTACGTGGCGCGCCTGCTGCCCGCGCGCCCGGACTTGAAGGTCATCATCACGTCGGCGACGATCGACTCGGATCGTTTTGCGCGTCATTTCGGCACGTGGGAGGGGACGCCCGGATCGGGCCGCCTGATCGAGCCCGCGCCGGTCATCGAGGTGTCGGGGCGCACGTACCCGGTGGAGATCCGCTATCGTCCGCTCGGCCCGACGACGCCTTCGTCGTACACGTCCGAGGCCTCGTCACAGCAGGCGGACGAGTCCATCGAAGTCATCGAGACCACTGACGTCACCGAGTCCGGCCCCATGCAGCTGGTCCTGGAGGACCCGGACGACGAGCTGGCGACGCTCGGCTACGGCATGGGCGAGGACATCGACGTGGAGACCGCGATCTGCCACGCGGTGGACGAGCTGAGCGCGGAGGGCGACGGCGACATCCTGGTTTTCCTGCCGGGTGAGCGCGACATCCGCGACACGGAGGCGGCCCTCCTCGACCATTTGAAGGGACGAGGCCGGCGCGCGGGAGACGACAAGGGCGCACACCCCGGGGACATTGAGATCCTGCCGCTGTACGCGCGGCTGACGGCGGCTGAGCAGCATCGCGTGTTCGAGCCGCACCGCCTGCGCCGCGTGGTCCTGGCGACGAATGTCGCGGAGACGTCGCTGACGGTGCCGGGCATCCGCTACGTCATCGACCCGGGTTTGGCGCGCATTTCCCGCTATTCAAATAAGACGAAGGTGCAACGCCTGCCGATCGAGCCGGTCAGCCAGGCCAGTGCGAACCAGCGCGCGGGCCGATGCGGCCGCGTCGCGGAGGGCGTGGCGATCCGCCTGTTCTCGCAGGCCGATTATGTTTCACGCCCGCGTTTCACGGAACCGGAGATCCTGCGCACGTCGCTCGCCAGCGTCATCTTGCAGATGGCGTCCCTGGGCCTGGGCGCCGTCGAGGACTTCCCCTTCCTGGACGCCCCGGATCGGCGCGCGGTGCGCGACGGCGTGGCCCTCCTCGTGGAGATCGGCGCGCTCGCGCAGGACAGCGGGGCCGAGGACGCGACCCCGGCCTCGTCCCAGTACAGGCTCACCGGCATCGGCCGGGACCTGGCGCGCCTGCCGATCGACCCGCGCCTGGGGCGCATGCTGCTGGAGGCTGAGCGCCTAGGCTGCGCCTCGGAGGTGCTCGTCATCGTGGCGGCCCTGTCGATCCAGGACGTGCGCGAGCGCCCGGCCGAGCACCAGGGGGCGGCGGACGCCTCGCACGCGCGCCTGGCGGACCCGCATTCGGACTTCATCACCTACCTGAACCTGTGGCGCTACCTGGCGGTGCAGGCACGCGACCTGTCGGGCTCGGCGTTCCGGCGCTTGTGCCGCGCGGAGTTTTTTCACTACCTGCGGTGGCGCGAGTGGCGTGACGTCGTCGGCCAGCTTCGCCAGATGGCCCGCGCGCTGGGGATCGGCGTGGGGCCGGTGGGCGAGCCGTCGACGGGCGACGTCGTGGAGGCTGCCCAATTCGGCGGCGCACAGGACGCGGCCGTGCGCGCAGTCCTGACCTACGGGCAGGGGCCGGCTTCCGTGGACGCGGACCAGGTGCACCGCTCGCTGCTGGTGGGCCTGCTGTCCTACCTGGGGTCGTGGGACGAGACGAAGCGCGACTACGAGGGCGCGCGCGGCACGCACTTTACGATCTGGCCGGGCTCGGGCGTGAGCGGCCACCCCGCCTGGGTGATGACCGCGGAGCTCGTGGAGACCTCGCGCCTGTTCGCGCGCACAGTGGCCCGCATCCGCCCGGAGTGGGTGGAGCCGGCGGCGCGCGGCCTGCTCAAGCGCTCGTATTCGGAGCCGTTCTGGTCGGTCGCGAAGGGCGCGGCGATGGTCCGCGAGCGCGTGACCCTCTACGGGCTGACGCTGGCGGCGGACCGCGAGGTGCTGCTGGGGCGCTTGGGTGACCTCGTTATCGACGAGGCCGTGGCCGCCTCGCGCTCTCATGCTCCGCGGGCGGGGTCGCTGGAGGCGCTGGCGGTCGGCTTGGTGTCGGCGTCGAAGGATCCCCTGTCGTCGGGGTCGTTTGAGCCTCGTCATTTCGAGGAGCTGGCGGCCGCGCGCGAGGGGACGACGGCGCGTGAGCTGGCCCGCGAGATGTTCATTCGTAACGCCCTGGTGGATGGCCAGTGGAGGGAGAGGCACGGTTTCCAGCGCCGAAACGAGGCCCTGGTGGAGCAGGCTCGCGAGGTTGAGCGCCGTAGCCGCACCCATGGCCTCGTCGCGGACGAGCAGGCGCGCTTCCGTTTCTTCGACGACCTGATCCCCGAGCGCGTCACCAGCGCGGCGGCGTTCAACCGCTGGTGGAAGGACGAGCGCCGGGAGCATCCCGATTTGCTGATCTACCCGGCGTCCCTGCTGATGCCACGCGAGGCGACCTCCGGCGAGGGCTTCCCGGACCGGTGGCAGTGCGGCGACCTGTCGCTGGCGCTGAGCTACGAGTTCGCGCCGGGCAGCCCGCGCGACGGCGTATCGATGCACATCCCGATCGAGGTGCTGGAGCGCGTCAGCGATGCGGGCACGGACTGGCTGGTGCCGGGCATGCGCGAGGACCTGCTGACCGAGGCGATCCGCGCCCTGCCCAAGGGCGTGCGCCGCCTGCTGGCCCCCGCGCCGGACGTGGCCGCGTCGGTAGCTCGCTGGATCGAGCAGACGGGCGATGAGCCGGCCGAGGCCGTGGCTGAGTCGGCGGGCGCACACGCGGACGAGGCCGGGACGGACGGCAGCGCAGGTTCCAGTACCGGCACCGCAAAGCGCGGCGGTCAGAAAGCCGCTGCGGGAGCCGACGAGCCGGACCCGCTGAGCTTGGATGCCGCGATGGGGCGTCTGGCCGCGTGGGGCGCGACGTCGGGCAAGCTGTCGACGCGCAACTCACCCAAGAAGGCCACGCAGAAGAAGGCTCCGAAGGAGACCCCGGCCCCCGCCCAGCAGGGCACGGACACGACCACCGAGGCCCCCAAGCCCCGCCCCCTCACCGAGGGACCGGTCCTGGAGGCCCTCGCCCACGCGGTGCGCGTCCTGCGCGGCGTGGACCTGAGCGAGGCGGACCTGGCGCACGCGCGCGCCCACCTGCCCGACCACCTGCGCATGACCTTCGTCGTCACCGACGCCTCGGGGCGTGAGCTGGGCGCGGGCAAAGACCTGGCCTACCTCCAGCGAACTCTGGCCAGCGACGCGAACAAGGCGGTGCGCACGGCCGTGCGCGCGGCCCTCGAGGAGGCCGGGGAGAAGCAGGCGCGCAGGAACAAGCGCGGGCGCGGAGGCTCGGGGAAAACCGCTGCCACCGGCGCGAACGACACCGCGAGTGGAGCGACCTCCCCCACCGACACCTCCGCAGGTTCACGTGGTGGGGAGAATTCCCCCACCCCGACGCGCGGCACGACCGCGACGGGCAGCGGACCCCGTGACGCGGCCCAGGCCTCGTCCCCGGACCCCACGTTCCACGCGGACGGCGTCGCGCAGATGCCGACACTGCCGCGCTCGATCACCCAGACCTCGGGCTCGATGACGCTGCGAGCGTTCCCCGCGCTGGTCCCCCAAGGCAGCGCCGCGGCCCCCGCGGCGGGCGTGCGCGTCATGGCCAGCGCCGCCGAGGCGGACCGCGAGCACCGCGCCGGTATCGCCCGACTGCTGCTCTCCCGCGTCGCACTGGCGACGAACCGGGTGACCACGCGCTGGACGGGCCGCGAGGCCCTCATGCTGGCGGCCTCCCCCTACGCGGACACGGCGGCGCTGGTCGCGGACGCGCAGCTGGCCTCGGCCCTGTCCCTCGTCGATGAGCTGAGCACCCCGGCCGACGTGCGCGACCCCGAGGCCTTCGAGACCCTCGTGGCGGCCGCGCGCGACGCCCACGAGGACCGCGTCTACCAGATCCTCTCCCACGTCGTGCGGGCCCTGGAGGCCAGCGCCGAGGCCGATGCCGCCGTGCGCTCCCACCCCCAGGCCTCGCTGGGGGAGACGACGCGTGACGTCGCCCGCCACGGAAAGACGCTGCTCTACGAGGGTTTTGTGTCGGCCACGCCCGCCTTCGCGCTGCCACACCTGGGGCGCTACCTGCGCGCCGGGGCCGTGCGCATCGAGCGCGCCGCCTCCTCGCCAGGGGCGCTGAGCCGGGACCTGGAGGACATGGATCGCATCCACCAGGCCGAGGCCGACATCGCCGCCACGCGGCAGGCCCTGGAGCGCCGGCCCTACGACGCCCGACGCGACGCCGCGCTGACCCAGGCGCGGTGGATGGCCGAGGAGCTGCGCGTGTCCATGTTCGCCCAGACCCTGGGCACGCCCAACAAGGTCTCCATGAAGCGCCTGCTCGGCGTCCTCGCGGGGGCGCGGTGAAGCGCGAGGAGGCACGTGCCCTCGCGCGCTCCCTCATGGACGCTTCTGGCCTGGTCGACTGGCGTTTTCGCTTCGACCACGCCAAGCGCCGGGCGGGGGCGTGCACGCACTCCACGCGCACAATCAGCCTGTCGGGGCCGCTCACCGACCTGTACGACGAAGGCACGATCCGGGGCGTGATCCTGCACGAGATCGCCCACGCCCTCGTCGGCCCCTCCCACGGGCACGACGCCGCGTGGAAGCGGACGGCACGCGCCCTCGGCGCCCCGGATTCCGCGCGGCTACCCTCGTCCCTGCCCTCCCCGGACGCGCCCTGGGTGGGCACGTGTCCGCGCTGCGGGGCCACGCGCCGCCTGTACCGGGCGCCGCGGCGCGTCTCCTCGTGCGGGGTGTGCTCGCGCGCCTTCGATCCCGCGCTGATCCTCACGTGGGAGCACCGCGGGCAGGCCGCCTCGCCCGGGTGCGCCTACGAGCGCGAGCTCGCGGCAATCCGCCGCCGTCGTTAGCACCACCGCCGTTAGCACCACCACCGTTGGCACCGCCGCCGTTAGCGTTACTGCCGCCACCGGCCGATCCCATACACAGTCACTTACCCAAAAATGTCGCACGTAATTCCCCCAACTCTCTTTCAAACTCTGAAATTAGACCGTTGGAATTGCAACGTTTTGAGAAGCACTCAAAAACTGACCCAGTTAAATTACGTGCGACTTTTGGGGAGTGAGCGACCAGGCCCGGCCCCGACCCCGGCCTCAGACCCAGCCTCGGACCCTACCCCCGCCCCGAAAGACTGTCCGCAGCCCGCATATGCCCACGTCACAGTTTTGCAACCCGGGCGGGCGAGCACACACCCACCCGACGGCGATACCCTTGATCCCAACACCCCCGAGAGAAGGAAGCCATGGGTACCACCGCCAGCCCCGACGCCACAACCGCTCCCGACCGCGAGGTCCTCACCTGGGAAGGTTTCGGCGACGCGTCCCGTGAGCTCACCCAGCAGATCGTCGACTCCGGCTGGATCCCGGACCTGATCGTCGCCATCGCGCGCGGCGGCCTCATCCCGGCCGGCGCCATCGCCTACGCAATGGACGTCAAGGCGATCGGCACCATGAATGTCGAGTTCTACTCCGGCATCGGTGAGACCCTCGCCGAGCCAATCCTGCTTCCCCCGCTCATGGACGTCTCCGCGATGAACGGCAAGCGCATCCTCGTCGTCGATGACGTCGCCGACTCCGGCAAGACCCTCAAGATGGTCATGGACCTCATCGACGAGCACGGCCTCTCTCTCGACGGCTCCTCCTCCGTGCGCGTCGAGGCGCGCAGCGCGGTCATCTACAAGAAGCCCGTGTCCATCATCGACCCCGACTACGTGTGGGCGCACACCGACAAGTGGATCAACTTCCCCTGGTCGACGCTGCCCGTCATCAAGCCGTGACTTCCTCTCGGGCGGGCTCAGGACGGCAGGCGGCCGCCTCTCCCGGGCGCGCCCAGGCCTCGTCGATCACCCGGCGCATCGTCGAGGCCGTGGCCGAGCGCGCCCGCAGCGGTGACCCCGTGCGCGTGCTGGGCCTGACCGGCCCTCCCGGGACCGGCAAGACGACGATCGCCGCCGAGCTGGCGCGCGCCCTGCCCGAGGCCGACATCCCCGTCGCCGGACTGGCCCCCATGGATGGCTTCCATATGTCCAACGCGGTGCTGGCGGCGCGCGGCATCGCCGACCACAAGGGCGCGCCCGACACGTTTGACGTGGGCGGTTTCGTCGCCCTCCTGGGGCGTGTGCGGCGCGCGGACGGCGTGGTCCTCGCCCCCGATTACCGGCGCGACCTGCACGAACCCGTCGCCGCCTCCCTGCCCGTCGAGGTCGACGGCGTCGTCATCACCGAGGGCAACTACCTGGGCCTCGAGCTGCCCGGCTGGGCGGACGTGCGCGGCCTCATTGACCTGCTCGTCTTTATTGACACGCCTTTCGAGGAGCTCGCATCGCGCCTCATCGACCGGCACATGAGCTTTGGGCGCGACCGCGCGGACGCCGCGCACTGGGTGCGCACCGTGGACGCCGCAAACATGGCGCTCGTCGAGCGCACGAAGGAGCGCGCGGACCTCATCCTGTCGCTGTAGGCGCGTCCTGCCGACCGTTCCCCGGCCTCGCCACCGCGCTGTCCGCGCGTTTTTCGGGCCGCCGGCTCCCCGGCCTCGCCACCGTCATCCCTGCGCCCACACCCCCATAATTTCGCACGTAATTTCCCACGGTCAGTTTTAGAGTACGGCCGAAAACCGCATGATTTCAACGATCCAATTTCAACGTTTGAAATGCCAGGGAGCGAATTACGTGCGACTTTTCAGGGGACGGTCATGCCAAACGGTTGCCATGCTTGCCGTCGATAAGTAGCGCGCATTTTCAACCACTTCCAAGTAAGGTGAACCTATGTTCCTCTTGCTAGGCCTTCTCGGCGGCTTCATCACGGGCATCTCCCCGTGCATCCTCCC